>Ga0335070_10001773_pt1 | contig 25111 bp, 22 predicted proteins | sample Lox_Sample_13_FD_206722 | JGI IMG/M metagenome (GOLD analysis project Ga0335070, IMG submission 206722) | Soil microbial communities from Loxahatchee National Wildlife Refuge, Florida, United States - Lox_Sample_1.3 | ecosystem: Environmental > Terrestrial > Soil > Wetlands | place: USA...
CCATGTTGGCCTTGTCGGTCTCGATTTCGACGAGCTCCTCGCCGACGGCGACCTCGTCTCCCTCCTGCTTTAGCCAGGTCAGGATCGTGCCCTCCTCCATCGAGTCTGAGAGGCGGGGCATTACTACGTTGGGCATCAGGCGAGCTCCAGGCAGGAGAGGACGGCTGACTCGATCCGGTCTTCGGTCGGCATAGCGGCCAGCTCCAGCTCCTTGGCGTAGGGCAGCGGAACCTCGGCCATGCCGAGACGCTCGACCGGGGCGTCGAGGTCGCCGAAACAGGCGTGCTGGATGCGAGCGGCGATCTCGGCGGTGACGCCGTAGGTCGGCCATCCCTCCTCGACGCAGAGCGCCCGGTTGGTCTTCGCGACCGAGGCGGCGACGGTCTCGACGTCGAGCGGCCGCAGGCTGCGCAGGTCGATGACCTCGACCGAAACGCCGCGCTCGGCGGCAAGCTTCTCGGCGACCCGCAGCGCTCGCACCGTCGCGAACGAGTGCGAGACGAGGGTCAGGTCGACGCCCTCGCGGGCGACGGCGGCAAGGCCGATCGGGGTCGTCAGATCGGCGTCGAGCGGCACCTCGCCCTTCTCTTTGTAGATCGGCAGGTTCTCGATCACCAGCACCGGGTCGTCGTCGCGGATCGCCGCCTTCAGCAGCCCCTTGGCGTCGGCGGGGGTCGAGGGGGAGACCACCTTGAGCCCCGGCGTGCCCGCGAACCAGCCGTCGAAGGACTGCGAGTGCTGGGCGGTGAGCTGGTTGCCAGCGCCGTTGGGGGTGCGGATCACGAGCGGGCAGCGCACCTCGCCTCCGAACATGGCGCCGATCTTGGCCGCATGGTTGACGACCTGGTCCATTGCGACGAGGAGGAAGTTGAGGGTCATGATCTCGACGATCGGCCTCTCCCCCAGCATCGCCGCGCCGACCCCGGCGCCGAGGAAGCCCTCCTCGGAGATCGGCGTGTCGCGGACGCGGTCGGGACCGAACTGCTCCATCAGGCCGGCGGTGACCTTGTAGGAACCGTCGAAGAGGCCGACCTCCTCACCCATGACGAAGACGCGCTCGTCGCGTTCCAGCTCCTGGCGCATCGCGAGGCGCAGCGCCTCGCGGTAGGTCATCGTCTCGACGCCCCCCGGCGCCTCGGCGACCGCGGGGTCAGCCACCTCGGCGCTGCTCACTGACCGAGCCCCGCGGCGAAGACGAGCTCGCGCTCGCCCTGCGGGCTGCCGGGCAGCATCCGTTCGAACTGACTCGCGCTGCCCTCGGCGTAGACGCCGGCCGCGAGCCGGTCGAGCTCGGGAGCGGGGTTGGACTCCGCGAACTCGACGGCTGCGGCGACCGTGTCAGCCGCCTGGCGCTCGGCGGCCTCGAGCTCTGCCTCGGCGACCCCGAGCGCGCGCAGGCGCTCCTGGGTCCGAACCAGCGGATCGAGCTTTCGACGCTCGTCGATCTCCTCGCGTGTGCGGTAGGCGAGACCGGCATCGGCGACCGAGTGGCCGCGATAGCGGTAGGTCAGTACCTCCAGCACCGCGGGCTTGCGCTGCTCGCGTGCCTCGGCCAGCAGTCGCGAGGAGACCTCGATCACGGCCTCGAGGTCGTTGCCATCAACCCGCTCGCCGGCGATCCGGTAGGCCGCGGCACGCTTGAAGAAGTCGGGCTCGGCGGAGGCGCGCTCGACGCTCGTCCCCATCCCGTACTTGTTGTTGACGACGAGGAAGACGACCGGCAACTGCCAGACCGCGGCGAGGTTGAGCGACTCGTGCCAGGCGCCCATGTTGACCGCGCCGTCGCCGAGCTCGCAGAGAACCGCCTGCGGGGCGCCGCGGCGGACGAGCGAAAGCCCCATCCCGGTCGCGATCGGCAGCTGACCGCCGACGATGCCCCAGCCGCCGTAGTAGCCGCGGGAAACGTCGAGCAGGTGCATCGAGCCGCCGCGACCGTGCGCGCAGCCGTCGCGCCGCCCGAACAGCTCGGCCATCACCGCGTCGGCGGGGACGCCGCGGGCGAGGGCGAAGCCGTGGCAGCGGTAGCCGGTGATCAGCAGGTCGTCGGGCTCGAGCGCCTCGACGGTGCCCACCGTGGCGGCCTCCTGGCCGGAGGAGAGGTGGCAATAGCCGCCGATCCGGGCCGCCTTGTACTGGCGCTCGGCCTCTTCCTCGAAGAGCCTGATCAGCGTCATCTCGCGGTACAGCTCGAGCTGGCGCTCAACACTGAGCGCCGGGGCAACGCCTACGTCAGCGTCTTTGCCCGCGGCGGCGTCCTCGGCGGCCTTGATCTTGGTTGGCATCCGTCCTCCTAGTTGCACCCAAAGTCTTGGATACTAGGATACTACGGAGCACAATCCCCCATCTGGGGGCTTTGAAGAAGGCCCCCCCCGAGCTCGATCGACCGGGCTCTGCCTATGACTCGAGCGGGGACTCGTAGGCCAGCAACGAGACAGTCATGCGGACTGTGTCGGCGCCCTCGGCGGACCTGTTGACCATTTCCGCCTCGACCTCGGAGATCCGCTCGTAGGCGTCGTTGACGATCTGCTGGATCCGTCCCCATGCCTCGTCGTCGGCGTCGAGTTTCACCGTGATCAGGGCTCGGTCGGTGCGGCGATCGAAGGTGCCGGCCTCCACTGCGCTGGTCGCCCGCTCGATCACTTCGTTGAGGGCGTTGATGCTGATCCCGACCCGCGTCTCCTTCGACAGCCTCTCCCACTCCTTGGTCCCGAGCAGCATCCTCGTCGTGCCGCGATAGCGCGTCTTTGTCGCACCCCGCACCTGCTCTTTGTCGACGACCTCGATGCAGCCGAGCTTGAGCAGCTCCCTGGTGTGGTAGCTGACGCTCGAGAGTTCCGCGCCCATCATCTTCGAGAGTTCGCTCGGGCTCGCGACGCGGTCGCTGAGGATCGCGATGATCTGCGTTCGGGTCGGATGGCTGAGGGCCTGGGCTAGGCGACCGTCCAGTCCTGGCGGCCGACGGCGGGATGACTTCCGGTTTCTCTTCTTGACCTCGGGCACGGCACCTTCCCCTTTGATGACGGTTTATCGAGCGTTCGAGATTCTTACCCCAAGATAGGGGAACGTGGCGGTTTTTTTGCTGGATCGTTTTGCATTGCTGTAGCCGTCTCCAGCATTTCTCGGGTCGTTTGTTTCGCACGCAGTTCTCGACTCGTGGGAGGAGGTGAGAGCGAATGACGATCCAGACCGTGACGGTCGCGATCCCAGCTGTTCAGATCACGAAGCAGGGCTAGACGGCGACTTAAAGCGATGCGCTCCCCGGGGGAGCGCATCGCGCGCTGCTAGAACCCGAGCGCGAACTTGGCGTCGTCGGTCATCATTTCCGGGCTCCAGGCGGGGTCGAAGACCATCTTCGGGTGAACCGCGCTGACGCCGGGAAGGTCGCCGACGAACTCCTTCATCTGCTCTGAGACCTGGGGGCCGATCGGGCAGGCCGGGGTCGTCAGGGTGAAGGTCACGTAGACGTCCTCGTTCTCGATGTTGACGTCGTAGACGAGCCCGAGCGAGACGAAGTCGAGGCCAAGCTCGGGGTCGATGACCTCCTCGAGCGCCTCGTAGACGTCTTCCTCGGTCAGGGTTTCAAGATCCTCATTCATGCAGGGAATGCTAGCCGGCCGCGTCGGCGGGCTCGTGCCCGTGGGGGTCCGACGGGGCGCCCGGCGATTCCGGAGACAGCTCGAGCTGGTACCAGCCGACGTCGCGCCAGGCGCCGAGCTTCCAGCCGACGGCGCGGTTGACGCCGGTCTGGAAGAAGCCGAGGCGTTCGTGGAGGGAGACGCTGGCGGGATTGGGAAGCGTGATGCCTGCCACGGCCATGCGGTAGCCCTGGCCGCGCAAGCGGGCGAACAGCTCCTCGTAGAGCGCGCGGCCGATGCCCGCGCCCGTGTGCCCGGCCGCGACGTAGACCGAGGCGCTCACCGTCCAGCGATAGGCGGGGCGCTGGAGGAAGGGGCAGGCATAGGCGTAGCCGACCACCTCCCCCCCGTCCTCAGCGACGAGCCAGGCGTGGGTCGCCGAGTACTGCGCAATCCTCGCCGCCATCTCGGCCGCGTCGGGCGCCGTCTCCTCGAAGGAGGTCGGCGCCTCGACGCTCGGCGCGTAGATCGCCGCGCAGGCGGCGGCGTCGCGCTCGGGGTCGGCGCTGCGGATGGCGAGGGAGCTCATGGGCGGCGAAGGATATGAGTCCCGGTAGGCTGCCGGCCGTGCGCGACCGCGAGCGGATAGTGCGGCGATCGATCGGGATCGTCTTCGAGGACGGCGGCCTGCTTGCCCTGACCTCCGCCCTCCCGGCCGGCGGCCGCGAGCACGGCGAGGAGGACGTCGTCGCGGTGCTCTGCGATCCCGACGGCGCCCCGGTCGAGTTCGGCGAGGCGCTGCTCTCGACCGAGTACGGCGAGAACGGGGTCCAGCGCCGTGCCTCGCTGGAGCTCTGGGCCGACGCCGAGGATGCGCAGCCGCTGCGCGGCGCCGGCTCGCTGATCAGCTCGGTCGCGGTCCGCCGCGACGGGTTCGACGCGGAGATCGCCTTCTTCCGCTGGTCGGTCGAGGGCCGCGAGGGGCTCGGCCACTACGAGATCGCCCGCACCGATGGCTGAGCGCGGCGCGGTCGGGGCCGTCGTCTCCGACTTCGGCGGCGTCCTGACGACCCCGCTGATGCCCTCCTTCATGGCCCTTCAGGACGAGATCGGGGTCTCCCCCGAACACTTCGGCCAGGCCCTGCGCGCGGTCACCGAGGAGGACGGCGCCAATCCGCTGTTCGCGATGGAGCGCGGCGAGATCAGCGAGCAGGCATTCCTCGACCGGCTCGCCGAGGGACTGGAACCGCTGATCGACCACCAGCCCCACATGCACCGCTTCCGCGAGGTATTCCTCGGCACCCTGCACCCCAACGAGGAGACGATCGCGCTGATGCGCGAGCTGCGCGAGAGCGGCTTGCGGATGGCGATGCTGACCAACAACGTGCGCGAGTGGGAGCCGGTCTGGCGAGCGATGCTGCCCGTCGACGAGATCTTCGAGACGGTGATCGACTCCGCCTTCGTCGGCTGCCGCAAGCCCGAACGGCGGATCTACGAGATCACGGTCGAGCGGATCGGGCTGGCGCCGCAGGCCTGCCTTTTCGTCGACGACATGGAGCCCAACTGCGAGGCGGCGCGCGAGTTCGGCATGCGGGCCGTTCACTTCCGCGACAACGAGCAGGCGATCGGCGAGATCCGCGCCGCGCTCGCCGGCTAGCGGTCGCCTAGCTCTCGCGCCAGCGGCGGGCGAAGGGCAGGCGCCAGCTGTTGGGCGCGATCAGGCCGCCGATCTCGGCCGGCCCCCATGAGCCTGGTGGGTACGGTTTGACCGCCGGGCCGTCACTCAGCAGCGGCTCGGAGATCTCCCAGAGGCGCTCGATGTCCTTCGCCGTCGTGAACAGCGTCCGGTCGCCGGCCATCGCGTCGCGAATCAGCCGCTCGTAGGCCTCCAGCGCATCCGCCCGGTAGCCGGTTTCGTCGAGCGAGAACTGCATGCTTGCCTTGTCGAGGACCATCCCCATCCCCGGCTTCTTGCCGTAAAAGGAGAGCGAAACGCGCGAGGACTCGTCGAGGTCGAAGGTGAGATGGTCGGGGCCGTAGCGGCCGACCCGCGAGTGGGCCGGAAACATGCTCTGCGGCGGCTCGCGGAAGGCGATCGAGATGATCCGCGCCCCTTCGCCCATCCGCTTGCCGGTACGCAGGTAGAACTTGACCCCGCTCCAGCGCCAGTTGTCGATCTCGTTGCGCAGGGCGATGAAGGTCTCGGTGCTCGATTCGGGGGCGACGCCGGGCTCTTCGGTGTAGCCGTCGTACTGGCCGCGCACGACCCAGTCGGGGTCGAGCGGACGCAGGCTGCGGAAGACCTTGTTCTTCTCCTCGGTGATCGGCTCCGGCGCCAGGTGGGTCGGTGGCTCCATCGCGACGAAGGCGAGGATCTGCATCAGGTGGGTGACGACCATGTCGCGGTAGGCGCCGGTCTTCTCGTAGAAGGCGGCGCGGCTGCCGACGCCGAGCGTCTCCGGGACGTCGATCTGGATGTGGTCGATGTGGTCGCGGTTCCAGATCGGCTCGAAGAGGCCGTTGGCGAAGCGGAAGGCGAGGATGTTGAGCGCGGCCTCCTTGCCGAGGAAGTGGTCGATGCGGAAGATCTGCTCCTCGCGCAGGACCTCGTGGATCGTCTCGTTGAGGCGGCGGGCGCTGGCCAGGTCGGTCCCGAAGGGCTTCTCCATGATTACCCGCGCCCGCTCGACCAGGTCGCAGGTGTCGAGCAGCTCGATCACTTCGGCGGCGGCTGCGGGCGGGACGCTGAGGTAATGCAGGAGCCGCGTTTCCGGGCCGAGTTCGGCGCAGTGGGCGCCGACCACCTCGGCGAGCCGAGCCTCGGCCTCGCCCGTGGGGACGTAGGAGAGGCGCTGGGAGAACTCGACCCACTCCTCCTGGCCGAACTGGTGGCGGGCGAACTCGCGGCAGGCATCGGCGGCGAAGGCGCGGAACTCGGCGTCGTCGAGCGAGTCCAGCGAGACGCCGACGATGCGGGCCTCCGGCATCAGGCCGGCGTGGAAGAGGCGCAGCAGACCCGGCAGCAGCTTGCGGCGGGCGAGGTCGCCGGTGGCGCCGAAGATGAGGATGACGTGCGGGTGCAGAGCCGGAACCGCACCCAGATCGTCTTGCCTCGCGTCAGTCAAGGGCGGCAGCTTAGCGGCGCACGTGGGCGAGATCCGAAACGGGCGGCGATCCCCACGGTAAGGTGCCGCGCTTGAACGACAGCAACGCCGCCCTCGACCCCCGGGATTGGCAAGGCCACGTGATCGTCTGCGGCCTCGAGGAGGTGGGGCTGCGAACGGTGGAGCAGCTGCGCGACGCCGGCGTCGAGGTGGTGGTGCTCGACGACGATCCCGAACAGCCGCGGGCCGAGCTGGTGCGGAGCTGGGGCTGCCCCCACATCGCCGCCCGCGGCCGCCTCGACGACGAGCTGCACGCAGCCGGGATCGCCGCCGCCCGCGCCGTCGTCTGCACCCTTGCCAGCGACCTGCGCAACGTCGAGACGGCGCTGCTCGCGCGCGACCTGCGCGAGGACGTCACCGTCGTCGCCCATCTCGACAACCCGACCGTCGGCAGCGCCGTCGAAGAGGCAACCGGGGAAGGCAGCGCGCTCGACGTCGCCGGCCTCTTCGCCCCCGCCGTGGTCGACGCCTGCACGATGCGCAGCAGCCACGACGTGATCCTCGGCGAGGAGCGCTTCATCACCGCCGAGGTCGGAGTCGGCGCGGCGGGGACGCTGCGCGAGCTCTTCGGCGACCTCGTGCCGGTCGCGGTGGTCACCCGCGAGGGCGAGCTGATCGTCTGCCCGGGGCGCGACCTCGAGGTCGCCACGGGAGACCGTGCGACTGTGCTCGGCACGCCGGAGGAGCTGGCGTTAGCGGAGGTCGCCCATGCCGCCGAGCCCGACGAGGAGCCGCACCCCTCCGCCTGGCGCCAGTGGTCGCGGCGGGCGAGCCGCAGCCTCGCCCAGGGCACCGACCGGGCCGTCGGCATCACCCTCGCCCTGGCTCTGGTGACGCTGGTGATCTCGACCGTCGTCCTCCGCCTCGGGTATCTCCAGGACAACGGCACCCATCTCTCCCTCGGCGAGTCGGTCTACTTCACGATCGAGACCTTCGCCACCGTCGGTTTCGGCGACTTCTCCTTCGCCCAGCAGTCGACCGCGATGCAGCTCTTCGGCATCTTCCTGATCATCGCCGGGGTGACGCTGAGCACGGTGATCCTGGCGCTGATCACCAACGCCCTGGTCAGCCGCCGGATCGAGCGCTCGCTGGGCCAGGGGACGATCCGCGGCATGGACGGCCACGTCGTCGTCGTCGGCCTTGGCGCGGTCGCGCTGCGGGCCGTGGAAGGGCTGCGGGCGGAGGAGCGCGACGTGGTCGTCGTCGAGCGCGACGAGAACAACCGCTACGTCCAGCACGCGCGCTCGCTCGGAGTGCCGATCTTCCACGGCGACGCGACCCTGGGCCAGACGCTGCGCTCGGTCAACCTCCAAGCCGCCAGCGCGGTGGCGATCCTGACCAGCGACGACCTCGTCAACCTCGAGGCTGGCCTCGCCGCCCGCGACGTCCTCGGCGAGCGCTGGCACGAGGTGCCGGTCGTGCTCCGCGTCTTCGACCGCGCCCTCGGCAACCGCCTCGAGCGCACCTTCAAGTTCAACCACGTCTGGTCGACCGGCGCCCTCGCCTACCCCTGGTTCGTCGGCGCCGTCCTCGGGCTCGAGATCCTCGCCACCTTCTACGTCCGCAACCACCCCTTCCTCGTCGCCCGTCTCACCGTCCGCCCCGGCGGCGGCCTCGAAGGCCTGGCGATGCGCGAACTCGGCGCCCGCATCCGCGTCGTCGCCATCTCCCGCAGCGGCGACGGCGCCCTCGAGCACCCGCCCCGCCGCGACACCCGCTTCGCCGCCGGCGACCAGGCCTACCTCGTCGGCCCCTACGAGGAGCTGCTGCGCGTGCTCAGCCGCGAACGCGAGGGCGGCGAATGACGCCGGGGCGCATTTGTTCGGAAGGGCCGTACAAATGCGCCCCGGTCAGAGCGTGAAGGTGTCCTTGCCCGGGGTGGCGGTCATGTCGGAGCCGTCGGGCATCGTCCCCGGTTTGACGCCGGTATAGCTGCCGGAGATCCTGCCGTCGCTGACGGTCAGCTCGAGGAAGCCGTATTCGCCGTCGTCGCCGTACTCGAAGGTGACGCCGCCGCCGATTTCCTCGCCCGGGGTCGAGCCCTTGGCGAAACGGTGGAGGTTGTGGTACCCGGAGTTGCCGACGACGATGTAGGGAATCTCCTCGTCGCCGCGCTTGCGCGTGAAGCGCTGGTAGTCGTGGACGTGGCCGGAGAGCACGAGGCTCGCCGTGCGCCCAGATTCGTCGAAGGCCTTGTCGAGCGCGGCCCCCATCCGTTCGCTGCCGCCGTGCATCGAGTCGACGCTGTAGGGCGGGTGGTGGAGGCTGACGATCACCGGCTTGCCGGCAGCGGCGTCTTTCAGCTCCCCCGTCAGCCATTCGGTCTGGCTCGGCTCGAAGTGGCCGTGGGAGGTGACGTTGCTGTAGAGGCCGATCATCGTCACCGCGTCCAGCTCCAGCGTCCAGTCGCAGTAGGGCTGGGTCTGCGTGTGGCGGCCGAACTCGAAGTGGGGGTCGCTGGGCGGGATCGAGGGCGTCTTGTCGCAGAAGTTGGCCATGAAGCCGTCGAGCGGCTTGCGTTCGGTGGTTTTGCCCTTGTGGTCGCCGTCGTGGTTGCCGGGAATCCCGACGATCGGATGAAGAAGATGAGCGTAGGGCTCGTAGAACTGGTGCGGGTACTCCCATTCTTCGCCGTAGAAGTAGACGATGTCCCCGACCGTGTAGACGAACGCCGGCGCCGGCCCCGCGGCGCTCTGCATCGCGTAGGAGACGGCGTTCTGGGGGCCGGGGGCTTTGACGCCGCCGTGGTCGCCGATGACGAGGAAGGAGACGCCCTCGCCGGGGTCTTCGATGCCGACGTCGGCGGCTTTCGCTCGCCCGGGGTTGCCCTCCGGCAACGGTTGCGTATCGCCCTGCGGGGCGTCCACCTGCAACTGCTCCGCCGCCGTGACCGGCGCCAATCCCGCCGCGCGCTCCATCTCTCCCGCTCCTCCCGCTCGCCTTTAGATAACTCCCGCGTACCAATTGAGTTATCTCGAACGGAGGTATGAAGTACGTCAAAGTACAGTGAAGTTCGCCGAGACCTGCGCACTTTCGCGCGGATGCGATGAAAGTATGGGTACGGTGATGGTTCGCAGGAACTTCGGCGCACTCGCGGTCTTGTTCGCCGTCGGCGTCGGGGTCACCCTCAGTGGCTGCGGCAGCTCGGGCGACACGAGTGGCACCGGATCCGCCCAATCGCTGCATCAGGCTACGAAGCAGCTAGCGAAGCGCGAAGCCCAGCGAGCAAGGCAGCGCGTCCGGCTGCGCCGCGAAGCGCGCGCAGCCGCTAGGCGGGCAGCCGCGCGCCGCCGGGCTCACGCCGCACGACGAGCCGCCCTACGTCAACAGCGCGCGGCGCAACGGCAAGCCCGCCAGCTCGCCGCCGCCCGCCGAGAGGAAGAAGCGGAAGAATCGGAAGCCGCAAGCGAATGCGACCCGAACTATTCGGGCGCGTGCCTTGACCCCTACGCCTCCGATTACGACTGCGAAGGGGGGAGCGGCAACGGGCCCGACTACACGGGCGAAGTCGTCGTCGTGGGGGAAGACCATTACGGCCTCGACGCCGATGGCGATGGCATCGGCTGCGAGCCGTAATCAGCGGCTAGTTGTCGCTGCCCGCGCGGTCCCAGACGTACAGCTCGACCGCCTCGACGGCGAGCTGCATCAGGCGGGGGGGCGAGAGCAGCTCGAGGACCAGCTCGAGGGCGTCTTCTTCGGTGACGCCGGCGTCGACGGCCTCCTCGCCGCGGAAGCCAGCAGCGAGCTTGAGGGCCTCGCGGCGGTTCTCGCCGAGCGAGCTGAAGGCGCCCATCAGGAAGTCGCGGTTGGGAATCGGCTGGCCGACCTCGAGCGAGCCGTGCCAGGCGGCGAGCATCGAGAGGTCGTGCTCGTCGAGCTCCGCGATCGCCTTCGCGTAGTGGACTTCGAGCTCGGAATCGGGGATCTCGTCGACCCAGGAGCGGACCGCCTCGCCGAGCAGCTGACGACGCGCCTCGCGGCCGATCGAGTCGGCGATGGCGCGGATTGCGTCGGCTGGGTCTACGAAGCAGAGGGACATCGGCTGGGCAGGAATCTAGAGGGGGGCGTAGACGGCAAAACAGAGCCAGATACGCGCAGTTTGCGGCAGCGCCCGGACGGGTCTGGGGCGGGCGGGCGCCGACCGCCTCCATAGGCTGGGCCGGTGCCGCTGAAACTGATCCACGGGCCGCCCAACTCGGGCAAGCGGGGACTGATCCGGGCCCGCCTCAGCACCCAGCTCGAGCGCCAGCCGGTGCTGGTCGTGCCGACCCTCGACGACGTCTTCTCCTTCGAGCGCGAGCTTTGCGCCGGGGGCGCGGCGCTGGGGGTCGAGGCGATGACCTTCGGCGCCCTCTTCGGCCGCGTCGCGACCGACGCTGGGGCGCCGCCGGCGTCGGTTCTGACCGGCGTGCAGCGACTGCGGGTGGTGGCCGCGGTCGCCGCCCGGGCCGAACGCCTGGGACCGCTGCGACGTTCGGCACGCCGCCCGGGCTTCGCCCCCGCCCTGGTCCGGCTGCTCGACGAGCTGCAGGGCGCCGGGGTCGAGCCGGAGGCGGTCGAGGCGAGCGCCGCGACGCTCGAGGGGTCGGCCTACCTGAGCGACATCGCCGCCCTCTTCAGCGCCTACGCCGCCGCCCGCGACCGGCTCGGCCGCGTCGACCGCCACGGGATCGCTCGCCAGGCGATCGAGCTACTGGGGGCCGACGCCCGGCTGTGGCGCGAACGACCTGTGTTCCTCTACGGCTTCGACGACCTCACCCCCAATCAGTTCGAGCTGCTGGCGGCGCTGGCGGCGCGGGCCGAGGTCACCGTCGCACTCGACTACGAGGCGGGCAGCACCGCGCTGGCGGCCCACGCCGGGCTGCTCGAGGCGCTGCACGAGCGTCTCGGCATCGCGACCGCGGAGACGACCGAGGCCGAGCCCGCCAACACCGAGAGCCCGACCCTGTTCGCACTCGCGCACGGCTTCGGCCGCCCCGTCAGCAAGCCGCTGGCGGCGGTCGAGGGGCTGACCCTGCTGCGCTCGGCGGGGGCTCGGGGCGAGGCCGAGGCGGTCGCGCTCGAGGTCTCCCGCCTGATCCACGCCGGCGCCGACCCGGCCGCGATCGCGATCGCCCTGCGCGACCCGGCCCGGCGCGGACCGGAGATCGCAGCGGCGCTGGAGCGCAACGAGGTCGCAGCGGCGCTCGAGGCCGAGCTTCCGGTCGCGGCCACCGCCGTCGGCGGCTGCCTGCTGGCGCTGCTGGAAGCGGCGTTCGGGACGAGCCGGGCAGCCGATCTGCTGCGCTACCTGCGCGGCCCCTCCGGCCTCCCGGCCCGCCGCGTCGACTGGTTCGAGCGAGCGCTGCGCCGGAACCGGATCGAGGACGCAGCCACCGCGCTCCGCCTCTGGCAGGGCGAGGACGGCGAGCCGCCGCACGACCTGCGCCGCCTGCGCGAGGCCGCGGCCTCCTCGCCGGCCGCGCTCTGCGAGGCGGTCGGGGCGCTGGCGGCGACGATGGCTTCGCGGCCGCTGCGGGGCAGCGGCGACGGGCCGGCACTGGGTCAGGGCGACGGGCTCGAGCTGCGCGCGGCGGGCACGATCGCGGCGGCGCTGGCCGAGCTGGCGGCGCTCGGCGACCTCTGCCCCGCTCCGGCCGAGCTGGCGGCGACGATCCAGTCGCTCGGCTTCCGCGCCTGGTCGGGACCGGTCGAGGGCCGGGTGCGAATCGCGAGCCCACAGCAGCTGCGCGCCGGCCGCTTCGACCACGTCTTCGTCGCCTCGCTGCAGGACGGCGAGTTCCCCCGCCGCGACCGTGGCGCCGATCCCTTTCTCTCCGAAGCGCAGAGGCTGGCGCTCGGCCTCGACCCGCGCCGCGAGAGCGAGGCCGAGGAGCGCTACCTCTTCCACGCCTGCCTGGCGCTGCCCCGCCGCCAGCTCTTCCTCAGCTACCGCGACAGCGACGAGAACGGCGGCGCCGAGGCTCGCTCGCCACTGTTCGACGAGCTCGAGCGGCTGATCGACCCGGAAGCCGACGTCCCGACCCGCGTCCGCGATCTCGCCCACGTGGTCGAGCCCCTCGCCGAAGCCCCGGCCGAGGACGCGTTGGCGCGATCCCTCGCCGCCCACGGCACCGGCGCCGACACGGCCGCCCTGCTGGCCGGGGCAGCGGTCGAGGGCGAGCTGGCCGCGCGCCTGCAGGCTCGCTTCGCCGCGGCACGGCGAGCCGAGGCCGCAGCGCGGGCTCCCGGGCCGCTCGGCAACCCCGCGGTGCTAGCCGCCCTCGCCGCCGTCCCCGCCTACGGCGGCACCACGCTGGAGCTGTTCGACGTCTGCTCCTACCGCTGGTTCGCCGACCACGAGCTCGGCCCGCAGCCGCTCGATCCCACTCCCGACCCGCTCGTCCAGGGCGGGCTGATGCACGGCGTCCTCGAGCGCCTGTACCGAGAGCGGCCGGGCGGGGACCCGCTGCCGCGGCCGGGCTCGCTCCCGGCCTGGATCGGGCGCGGGCGCGATCTGCTCACCGAGCTGGTCGCCGAGCGCGAGGTCGGCCAGCACCCGGCGGAGCGGGCGATGGTGCGACGCGTCGGCAGCCTGCTGGAGCGCTTCCTCGTCGAGGAGGCGGGGCGCGAGACCGGCGGCTTCGAGCCCTGGTTGCTGGAGGCGCGCTTCGGCGCCGAGCCCGACAGCGAGCGGCCGGCGCTCGACCTCGGCGGCTGGGGTCTGCACGGCGCGATCGACCGGGTCGACCGCGCCGCCGACGGCCGCGCCGTCGTCATCGACTACAAGCTCTCCAGCTCGGTCACTCCGCGTGAGAAATTCGAGGAGGAAGCGAAGCTGCAGCTACCGCTCTACCTGCTCGCCGCCGCCGAGCACTGGGGTGCGGACCCGGTCGGCGGGCTCTACCACCGTCTGCGCGGCAGCTCGACCCGACGCCCGCGCGGCGTCGTCGAGGCGGAGGCCGCAGCGGACCTCGCCGGCTACGGCCTCTATCCGCGCGACGTCGTCCCCGAGGAGGAGTTCGAGGCGCTGCTGGAGGACTCGCGCCGCCGCGCCGGTGAGATCGTCGCCCGCATGCGGGCGGGCGAGATCCGACGCGATCCCGGCCCGCGCCGCGGCCTGCGCGGCCACGACGTCTGCCCCCAGTTCTGCGCCTACGCGCCGATCTGCCGCCGCGACCGCGCGCCGCGCTACGTCGAGGACGAAGACGTGGAGGAGCGGTGAGCGCCCGCCAGCCCACCCCAGAGCAGGCCGCCGCGATCGCCACCAGCGGACGCGAGGTGCTGCTCGAAGCCGGTGCCGGCACCGGCAAGACGGGAGTGATGGTCGACCGTTACTGCCGTCTTGTCGTCGACGAGGGCCTCTCCCCCGACGGGGTCCTCGCCTTCACCTTCACCGACAAGGCGGCGGCCGAGTTGCGCGAGCGGATCGCGGCCGAGCTGGCGCGGCGTGCTGGCGAGGGCTCGGAGCGGGCCGCGGAGCTGCTGAGCACGATCGGCGGCGCCTGGGTGACGACGATCCACGGCTTCTGCAACCGGGTGCTCGCCGCCCACCCGGTGGCGGCCGGAATCGACCCCGGCTTCCGCGTGCTCGACCAGCCCGAGGCCGAGCGCGCCGCGAGGGAGGCGTTCGACACCGCCCTCGCCGAGTTCCTCGCCGGCGCTGGTCCGGAGCGGGAGGAGACGGTCGCCGCCTACGGGATCGAGGAGTTGCGTTCGCTTGTAAGCGGCGTCCACGCCGAGCTCCGCAGCCGCGGTGAAGCCGAGCCGAAGCTGCCGCAGCCGTCACCCCCGGACCCGGCGGCGGCGCGGGCGCGGGCAGCCGCGGCGGCGAGCGAGTGCCTGGCCGAGCTGAAGGAGGACGACCCCAAGCGCGAGCTGCTCGAACGGGCGAGCGAGGTGCTGACCGCGCCTGGCGGCGAGGCCGGGGTCGAGGAGCTGCGAGCGCTGGCGGTCGACAGCAAGGCGCGGGCGCTGGCGCCCTACCGCGAAGCGATCGAGGCAGCGATCGCGCGCTGCGCCGAGGCCGGCGAGGGCGGCACCGCGTACGAGCACGTGGGAGAGCTGCTGCGGCTCTTCGGCGTCGCCTTCGAGGCGGCGAAGGAGCGCCGCCTCGGGATCGACTTCGAGGACCTGCAGATCCTCGCCGCACGATTGCTCGAGCGGGCGGAGATCGGCGAGGCCTACCGGGCGCGCTTCGGCCACCTGCTGGTCGACGAGTTCCAGGACACCAACCGGCTGCAGCTGCGGCTGATCGAGGCGCTGCGCGGGCCGCGCAGCGAGCTGGTCGTGGTCGGCGACGAGCTGCAATCGATCTACGGCTTCCGCCACGCCGACCTCGACGTCTTCCGCGCCCAGCGCGAGGAGGTCGAGCGGCGCGCCGACGCCGAGCTGCTCGCGCTGAGCGGCAACTTCCGTTCGCGGCCGGGACTGATCGCCGCCGTCAACCACTTCGGCGCGGCGCTGATCGGCGAGTCCTACCGGCCGCTGCGGGTGGGCGCCGCGCCGGAGGAGGACGGCGACGGCGGTCCCGCGCTGGAGCTGCTGCTGACCGCACGCGACGGCTGGGACGAGGAGGCGATCGACCTCGAGCCGGCGATCGACGGTCGCACGCCGCCGGGCTGCCTCGCCGAGGCGCGCTTCCTCGCCGCCCGCCTGCGCGAGCTCGCCGACGGCGGCCTCGCGCGCGGGGAGATGGTCGTCCTGCTTCGTGCCTTCACCCACCTCGACGCCTACGAGGACTCGCTGCAGCGGGCCGGCCTGGCCCCTTATGTCGTCGGCGGACGCGGCTACTGGTCCCAGCAGCAGGTCGCCGACGTCTGCGCGCTGCTGGCGACGATCGCCAACCCGCTCGACGACCAGGCCCTGTTCGGCGCCCTCGCCTCCCCGGCCGCGGGGGTCGCACCGGACACGCTCTGGCTGCTGCGCGCCGCTGCCGGGCCGCGCCGTCACGTCTGGCCGGCGCTGGAAGCGGTCGCCGGCAGCGGCGAGCCGGAGCTGGCCGAGCCGGAGCGGCTGCACCAGATTCCCGCGGCGGAGCTGGAGTTGCTGCGCGTCTTCGCCGGCCGGCTCGAGTCGTTGCGCCAACGGGCGCCGCGCATGGGCCTGGCAACGCTGATCGAGCGGGCGACGAGCGAGACCGGGTACGACCTGGCGGTGCTGATGCGGCCCGCCGGCGAGGCCCGCTTCGCCAACGTGCGCAAGCTGATGCGGCTGGCGAGCGAGTACGAGACGCGCGAGGGTCGCGACCTGCGCGGGCTGCTCGACTTTCTCGCCGTCCGCGCCGAAGGCGACGCCGAGGCTCAGGCGGCGACCGCGGCCGAGGGTCACGACGGGGTGCGGATCATGACGATCCACAACGCCAAGGGGCTCGAGTTCCCGGTCGTCGCCGTCCCCGACCTCTCGCGCAGCCTGCTCGCCGGCTCGCGGCCGCCGCTGCTTCTGCTCGGCCGCGCACCAGGGGCGCCGCGGGTGGGGATGCAGTGGCGCCGCCTGGGCAGCGCCGGGATCAACCTCTTCGAGTACGGCGAGCTGCTGGCAGAGGCGCGCGAGCGCGACGCCGAGGAGGGGCTGCGGCTGTTTCACGTAGCCGCGACGCGGGCGCAGCGGCAGCTGATCCTGAGCGGAGTCGTCAAGCCCGAGCCGGGGCGCGAGACGAAGCCGAGCACGCCGGTCGTCGAGCGCCTGGTCGAGGCGCTGGAAGTCGGCCGCGAGGAGGACGCGACGGTGACGGTCGAGGCGCCGCAGCCGCGCCCCGGGCTCGAGGCCAGCTTCGCCCCCGCCGAGGTCTCCGTCCGCGTCAACCTCCCCTCCCCCGAGCGCGCCAAAGAGCTGACCGCGGTCCGCCGCCAGCTCGGCGGCGAGCGGGAGCCGGGCAGCGGCCCGCCGCCCCTCGTCCACCGCCACCCACCGACCGTCCCCTCCCGCCCCCTCTCCTACACCGCGATCCACGCCTACGAGGAGTGCCCCTACCGCTTCTACATGGAACGAGTCCTCAGCCTCCCCCCACGTGGCAGAGCTTTGTCTCTCTATTCGAGACAAACCTCTGCCACGCTGACGGGGGATGGCGCGGGCGCGGGCGCCGGGGGACCTTCGGCGCGGGAGGAGCGGACGGCGCGGGGGGCGGCGGTGCATGCGCTGCTCGAGTGGAGCCAGGGGAACGGCTGGCGGGAGCCCTCGGCGGAGCTGGCGCGGCGGCACGCGCTCGCGGCCGGGCTCGACCCGGAGCGAACCGACGCCGAGGGCCTGCTGGAGCCGCTGCGCGAATGGCTCGGCTCACCGTTGCGGGAGCGAATCGAGACCGAAGCGACGCGGGTACGGGCCGAGGTGCCGATCCTGCTCGGCCTCGGCGAGACGGTGCTGCGGGGATCGATCGACCTGCTGGTCGAGCGCGGCGAGCGGCCGCCGCTGGTCGTCGACTACAAGACCGACCGCCTCGGCGGCGGCGCTCCGAGCGAGCACGCCGGCCGCTACGAGACCCAGCGCGCGATTTACGCCCTCGCCGTCGCCGAGTCGCTCGGCGCACCCGAGGTCGAGGTCGCCTACGTCTTCCTCGAGCGGCCCGCCGACCCGGTCCTGACGACTCTCGAACACATGCAGATGACCGCCGCCCGCCAGCACCTGGAGACGACGATCCGCCGGATCGGCAAAGGCGACTTCCCGGTCGCCGGGGAGTCGCATCGCAACTGGGACCTCTGCCGCGGCTGCCCGGCCCTGGGCAATCTGTGCTCGGGACCAGCGGATGAAGCCGCTCAGGCAGCCTGAGAGTCGAGCTTCGCAGCCAGCTCGTCGAGACGGAGCTCCTTCAGCCCCTCGCCCACGGCGTCGAGCTCGGCGGCGCAGTATTTGACCAGCTCGCGGCCCTCGCGGCAGAGCTCGAGCGTCTCGCGCAGGCCTGCCTGACCGGAATCGAGCCGGTCGATGATCTCCTCCAGCCGCTCAACGGCGCTCTCGTAGCTATCAGGCGTCTCGCTCAATTTCTCCCTCGATCGCGGCGCCGACGCGCCCGTCGCTGAACCGCAGTCTTACCGCTCCGGCGGTGGCCGCGGCGGCCGCCGTGGTCACCGGCTCCCCTTCGGCGGTTTCGGCCAGGGCGAAGCCGCGCTCCAGGGTCCGCTCCGGGTCGTGCGCGCGGAGGGCGACGGCGATCCGCTGCAGCGCCTCGCGGCGGCGGCGCAGCGCCCGCTCCGCCGAGCGCTCGATCGTGGCGCCGCGCTGCCGCTCCCGCGCCTGGGCCTGCTCGATCCGCTGCAGCGCTCGTCGCTGCGCGCGACTGAGGACGACGGTCGCGATCCGCCGCTGGAAACCGCGCCGCTCGGCGACCCCGCGTCCGGAGGCGGCCCGGATCTCACGGATCTTCTGGTTGAGGTTGCTGCGCTCACGCTGCAGCGCCCGGGCCGGGCCGCGCGCCAGGGCGCCGAGGTGGCGCGCCCGCGATCCGATCGCGCTCTCGCCCGAGCGCCGCAGCGAGGCGACCGAGCGCTCCAGCTCGCGTCGCGCCGCGATGCAGTCGAGCGGGACGATCGCCTCGGCGGCGTGCGTGGGAGTCGAGCAGGCGACGGCGGCGACGTCGTCGATCAGGGTCGAGTCGCGCTCGTGGCCGACGGCGCTGACCACCGGCACCCGCAGCAGCGCCACCGTGCGACAGAGGGTCTCGTCGCAGAAGGCCCAGAGGTCGGCGAGGCTACCGCCGCCGCGGGTGACGACGATCGCCTCGATCTCCGGCCGCGCCGCCAGGTCCTGCAGCGCAGCGGCGATCGCCGGCGCGGCGTGGCGGTCCTGTACCGGGGCGAAGGCCCAGACGACCGTGCCGCCCCAGCCGCGCCGGCGCAGCCCCGCGAGCAGGTCGCGCCGCGCCGCGCCGCTCTCCGCCGTGACGACCCCGATCGCCTTCGGCAGACGCGGTCGGGCGAGCTGCTTTTGCAGCTCGAACAGGCCCTCGGCGCGCAGCTGCTTGCGCAGGGCCTCCAACCGCGCCAGCAGGTCGCCTTCGCCGGCAAGCCGAGCGTGCGTAGCGCGGAAGGAGAAGCTGGGCGAGGCCTGGCCGCCGCCGCGGTAGTAGTCGGGACCGCCGGCAATCACCAGTTCGGCGCCGTCCCGCAGCGCACCGTCGGGCAGCTTGGCCCGCTCGAGGTCGTCGAGCCACATCGTGCAGGGCACCGCTCCCTCGCTGTCGCGCAACTCGAAGAAGGCCTGTTTCTTGCTGCGCCCGACCCCGGTCACCTCGCCCATCAGCTGGACCCGCGCCCGCTTCTTCATCTCCTGTTCCAGTTTGCGCGCGTAGCGCCCGACCGGAAACGGCCCCGGAAGATCCATGAGGTCAGGCTATTTGACGTGCCTGACGGGCAGGAGACGCGCTAACAAGCCCGCTTCCAACGGCGCGCCCAAACGCGGAGCTCCTTGATCGCCGGGTCCAGCTCATTGCCCATCTCGGTCAGCGAGTAGGTGACCCGGACCGGCGAGCCGGCTTCGACCTCGCGCTGGACGAGGCCCTCTTCCTCGAGCTCGCGCAGACGCTGGGAGAGCAGCCGGTCAGAGAGGCCGGGAACCGCCTTGGCGAGCTCACCGAAGCGCATCGGCCGTTCGGTCAGGGCGCAAACGATCGCGCCGGTCCAGCGCTTGCCGATCAGCTCGATCGCCTGGTGGAAGTGCGGACAGACGCAGCCCCCCTTCGGATGTGCCGCGTCCCCCTGGGGGCGCGTGCCGGCAACCGACGGTTCGTCGGCTTCCTGGACCTGGGTCGCGCTCACCCGTTCCACGACTAACGACCTTACTGAACGTAAGTCGTCGGCAAGCCGATTTCCCCGCCCTGCAGGCGATCCTCAGCCGGTGCAGGGACCGGTGTCGACTTCCGGCGCGGTGTGTCGAAGGGCGCCGCGGACGAGCTCGGCGGGGATCGCGAAGCCGCCCGGCGAGCCGCTGGTCGTCGTCGCGAAGACGACGCCGATCGCTTCGCCAGCGGCGTTGACCAGCGGACCGCCGGAGTTGCCGCTGCGGACGGTGCCGCCGAGCGAGGTGATCGTGCGGTCGACCGGCCCCCGTCCGTAGGAGTCCTCGCTGATCGTTTCCCGGGTCTCGCCCACCCGCGCCGGGGCGAGCGAGTAGGGCCCGTTCTCGGGGTAGCCGAGCACTGCGGCGTCGGAGCCGCTGGGCCGTTCGGAGGAGATCGGCAGGGTCGGGATGTTGGCTCCGACCCGCAACAGGGCCAGGTCGTTTCGGGTGCCGTAGAACACCGGCGTCGCCTCCAGCTCGGCCCCGTCCTGGGTGGTTACCGTGGTGTCGTCGGCGCCGGCGATGACGTGGGCATTGGTGACGACCAGGCCGGGCGCGACCGCCCAGCCCGAGCCCTCGATCCCGAGCCCGCAGGCGGTGCTGAGCACGCGGACGACCGAGCGGCCGGCGTCGAGCACGTCGGGGTCGGTGGCGATCGCGGCGTCAGGCGATGCCACCGGCGTCGTCGGCCCCAGCACCGAGGGCGCCGGATCGACGCGGTCAAGCGCGTCCAGCACCGGACCGCTCGGCGGCAGCACTTCGTTGAGGCTGCCGAGGATGACCGAGTCCTGAACGTCGGCGCGCAGCCGTTCGGTCGCCGGCGCATGGAGCGCGACGGCGCCGAAGATCCAGGCCAAGCCGAGCGCGACGGCACCGATCAGCGCCGCGCCGCCGGCGCCGTCGACGTGGTGCAGAACCCGGTGGCGGATCAGCTTCTGGCGCAGGCCGAGGGCGAGGCTCTCGACCGCAACAGCCGCCCCCGCCCCGATCAGCAGAGCCCCGAGGGCGGCGCAAAGCGGCGCGTAGGGCGAATCGTGTCCCTGGCTGAGGAGCATCGGCCCGATCCGGCTGCCGGCGAACGCCCCAGCCACGAACCCCGCCAGGGTGAGAGCACCGACGATCAATCCCTGCCGATAGCCCCAGATGCCGAGGGCGACGGTGAAGGCGACGATCGCCCAATCCAGCACAGTCATCCCTGAATAGAAGCATGCTGGGATCTTGGTCAGGACCGCGTCTAATACCTTTCAGTGGTGAGCAGGCTGCCCCCCGAGGTGGAGCGGCGCCGACGCCTCGTCACGCGCACGCTCCCCCTCGCCTTGATTGCGATAGTCGCATTTGTCGTCGGCGCCGCGATCGGCGCGCCTGGCTCGCCGCAGCGCGACGCCGCCAACCGCTTCGCCGAAGCGTGGGCGCAGGGAGATTTCAGCGCGATGTACGACGAGTTGAACGACACCTCGCGCGAAGCCATCGGGGCCAAGGAATTCGCCGACGCCTACCGTGAAGGGGAGCAGGAGTCGACCCTGATGCGGCTCGAAGCGGGCTCGGCGCGCGACCCGGAATCGAGCGGAGGGGAAACCGTCGTCCCGGTGCCGATGGGCCTCTCGACCGTCGCCTTCGGCCACTTCGAAGAGCAGCTGGCGCTGCCCTTCGCCAACGGCGGCGTCGCCTGGAACCCAAGCCTCGTCTTCCCCGGCCTGCGCAAGGGCGAGCACCTCGAAGCCGACGTCGAACTGGCGCCGCGGGCGCCGATCCTCGCCAACGACGGCACGCCGCTCGCCGAGGGCCCGGCGGACGAACGCGAATACCCGCTGGGCAGCTCGGCGATCGACGTCGTCGGCGAAATGGGCCTTCCCTCCGAAGAAGAGGAGCCGCGGCTCGCCCGCCATGGCTTCACCGCCGAGACGCCGGTCGGGATCAGCGGGCTCGAGCAGGCGCTCAACATCCGCCTCGCCGGCAAGCCCGGCGGCACGCTGTACGCGGTCGACACCGGCGGCTCGACGCGAGCGCTGGCCAAGTCCGAACCCGAAGAAGGGACCCCGGTGAAGACGACGATCGACCCCGGGCTGCAGGAATCGGCGGTGACCGCGCTCGCCGGGCGCGCCGGCGGGATCGCCGTCCTCGATGCTAAGACCGGCGACGTCCGAGCCCTCGCCGGCCAGGCCTTCTCGGCACCCCAGCCGCCCGGCTCGACGTTCAAGATGGTGACGACGACGGCAGCCCTGCAGAAGAACCTCGTCTCGCTCGACGACGAATTCGAATACACCAGCGGCGTCAACGTCGGTGGCCGCTTCATCGAAAACGCCAACGGCGAGATCTGCGGCGGCACCTTCCGCCAGGCATTCGCCGAGTCCTGCAACGCCGACTTCGCCCCGCTCGGCCCTCAGATCGGCAACGACGACCTCGTCGCCACCGCCGAGCGCTTCGGCTTCAACTCGCCGCCGACGCTCTACTCGCAGAAGATCACCGAAGAAGTCGAACCGGCTGAATCGACGATCCCGCAGGAAATCCCGACCGAAGTCGAACTCGGGGTCTCCGCGATCGGCCAGGGCGAAGTGCTGGCGACGCCCCTGGCGATGGCGAGCGTCGCGCAGACGATCGGCAACGACGGCGTCCGCATGCCGACCTCGATTCTGAAGAACAAGAAACTGCGGCCGGACGCCGAACCGGTGCGGGTGATGTCGAAGAAGATCGCCGATCAGCTGACCGAACTGATGGTCGGCGTCGTCGTCGAAGGGACCGGCACCGCCGGCGCCATCCCGCAGGCCCAGGTCGCCGGCAAGACCGGCACCGCCGAGCTCGGACCGAAACCGGGCACCGAGAACGAAGAACACCCCCAACAGCGCAAGGACGCCTGGTTCGCCGCCTTCGCCCCCGCCGAAAAGGCGAAGCTGGCAATCGGGGTGCTGCTGATCGAAGCCGAAGCCGCCGGCGGCGAAGTCGCTGCCCCCGCCGCCGCCGAAGTCCTCTCCAGCGGCCTCTGAGCACGGCGCGCCCTACAAGTCGAGCGTGATTTCGATTTCTTCGTCGCCTTCAGCGGCGGGGATGTGGAGAATCAGCGGCCGACTCTCGGAAGCCGATTCAGGCAGGAGGAAGAGGGCCAGCGAGCCCTCGATCGGGCCCTGCTGCGGGGTCGAATCGAGGACCGGGATCTGTTCCTGTTCTTCGACTTCGGTGCCGAACGGGAAGGCGTAGAGGCTTTCGCTGGGGATCAGTTCGTATTTCGTGTGATCGGCGTCGGTGATCCAGGCGGTCGAAGGCAGCTGGTGGCCTTCGTTGTGTTCGTTCTGGACGAGGAGGAAGACGCCGAAGTAGGTTTCGCCTTTCGGCGGTTCGGGGTGCCCGACCAGGTAGGCCGCGTCCTCGTTGTCGGCCGGGTTCAGGTAGCGCGAGAAGATCACGTTGAACTGCAGGTCGCCGAGATAGACCGACTCGCCCTCGGCCCCCTCCTTGGAGTCGCTCTTGTAGCCGCAGGCGGCGGCGCCTAGCCCGAACACGAGGATGGCGAGGGCGGCGAACAGCGGCAGCGCGAACTTGCGGTTGGCGAACATCGGCGGGCAGGAGTCTATAAAGGACCCCGACGGCAGGGTTTGCACCCTCCGGCGGCGTCGGTCAGGGGATGCCGGTCGCGTAGCGGTTGCCGCCGGCGACGGCGATCCGCTCGGCCGCGGGGGCATCGTCCTCGATCGCCTCGCGCAACCTGCGCAGTGCCTCGCGCCAGCCGCGCTCCTGCCAAAAGGCGCCGCCGCTGGCTTTCTCCAGGTGGCGATCCAGCGAGTTGGCGGGCTCGGTCCAGTGATTGAGGGTGACCGCGGTGAGATCGCCGGTGCCGCCGGTCAGCTCCCAGACGGTGTGAGTCGGGATCCGGTTGGTGCGGCCGCCGGCGCCCCGCTCGACGATCTTCTCGTTCTCCTCCTGCTCGACGATCGTCGTGTCCTGCCAGACCTTGCGAAAAGGCGCCTGCACGCGAAACCGCGCTCCGGCGCCGACCCCGCGGGAGTCGATCCGGGTCAGGTGGAAGTCGGAGAGGAAGTGATCGGTGAACGAGGGCCGCAGGGAGAGGTCTCCGAGCAGCGCGAAGATCCGCTCGCGGGGGGCGTCTATCTCGATTTCGGCGCGGATCGGGCCCATCGCGGCGCGATTCTATTGGTCGGCCGCCCGGGCGCGGCGTTCCGGCCACCCCCGCCCGTAGGATCTGTTCCAGTGAGCGCCGTCCCCAACCCGGTCGATCCTTCGCTGCCCTCGGGCTCCCCCTCGATCTCCGCCGCTGCCGACCGCGCCCGCACTGAGCTGCACCAGGAGATCGAGCGCGTCCGCGTCGGCGTCGAAGAGATGCTGGCCGAGCAGAACGCGCCGGTCCCGGCCGAGCTCGAACGCGAGCTCAACGACCTGCGCGAGGACACCCGCCTCTACGTCAAGAAGCGCGTCCGCCGCAGCGAGAAGAAGCTGGAGCGCTCGATCCGCAAGATCGACGAGCGAACCGAGCGCCTCGAGCAGCGCATCGACCAGGTCGAGGCCGACCGGGTCGAGGCCGAGTACCGGATCCACTCCGAGACCGAGCGCATGCTCGACGGCCTCCTGCAGGAGGTCCGCGCCATCGCGGACCTCCTGACTACCAAGACGGAATAACTAACAGCCGCCCCACTCCTGCACCCGGTCATTTCCGGTGTCCGCCAGCCAGACGTTGCCGGAGGTATCGACGTTGATTCCCTGGGGCTTAGCAAGCTGGCCTTCATTCGGTCCAGGGCTGCCGAACTGCGTCTGGTAGGTGCCTTTGGAGCTGAAGCGCTCCGCGCGGAAGTTACCCGTGTCCGCCACCCACACCCTTCCTTCGGGGTCCACGGTAACCCCGTAGGGTTCCTTGAACTGGCCGTTCCCGGATCCTTCGGTCCCGTATTTGCGGACGAATTCACCGGCGGAGTTGAATTCCTGAATGCGGTTGTTGCCGGTATCGGCGACGAGGACGTTGCCTTCGGAGTCGGTGGCGACGTCCCGGGGGCTTTTCAGCGCACCGTTGCCGTTGCCGGTAGCGCCGAAACGGCGGATCAGTTCACCGGTACCGGTCGTCTCCTCGACATGCTTTTCGACGAATTTTTCCCCTTCGAAGAACGTGCCGACCAACCAGACGTGACCTTCGGGGTCGACGGCGATCCCAGTGACACTGCCTTCGCCTTCACTCGGGGCATTCCACGATCTGATGAACGCTCCTTCGCTGCTGAACTCCTGGACCCGAGAACCCCCTGAGGACACCCAGACGTGGTCTTCGGAATCGACTGCAATCCCGGTCGGGGAATTGAACTGGCTGTTGCCAGTGCCCTGGGTGCCGAACTGGCGGATGGATTTGCCTTCGGCGCTGAACTCCTGGACACGGTTGTGGCCGGCGTCGAGGACCCAGGCATTGCCTTTGGAGTCGTTGGCGATGTCGTTCGGTGCCGAGAGGTGGCCGGCTTCGGAATTTTCGCCGCCGAATTTGCGAACCACCGAGCCTTCGGACGTGAACTCCTGCACCCGGTCATTTCCGGTGTCCGCCAGCCAGACGTTGCCGGAGGTATCGACGTTGATTCCCTGGGGCTTAGCAAGCTGGCCTTCATTCGGTCCAGGGCTGCCGAACTGCGTCTGGTAGGT
>Ga0335070_10001775_pt1 | contig 25089 bp, 19 predicted proteins | sample Lox_Sample_13_FD_206722 | JGI IMG/M metagenome (GOLD analysis project Ga0335070, IMG submission 206722) | Soil microbial communities from Loxahatchee National Wildlife Refuge, Florida, United States - Lox_Sample_1.3 | ecosystem: Environmental > Terrestrial > Soil > Wetlands | place: USA...
AACTGGAACAGGCGCTGCCTGATTCCTTAAGTGTCAACTAAGTGTCAACAAACCCCCGAAATCGCCCGGCATCCTCTGTCGGTATTCATAGCGATTTCAATGACATAGGATGGGGGCCCTGGGCAGAGTCGAACTGCCGACCAACGGTTTAGGAAACCGCTGCTCTATCCATCTGAGCTACAGGGCCAGGAGAGCATTACCTCATTATTGCATGCGGAAATCGCGCGAGGAGGGGACGATGCGGAGTAAAATCCGGATTTCGGCGCTCGGGCTGCGCGGTAAACGGCGCAGCGGAATGCTGGTACATCTCCAGGGAGAGCCGGCCGCAAGGGCCGGTGGAGCCGCCGGTCGATGGCTAGACGCGTCAAAATGCCATGGGATGCCGTGCGCACGGGAGTGTTCCCGGGATTGTTGCTGATAGTGTGGATTAGCGCGCCTTCGCTGTGGGGCGCATCGCAGAAACCGAATAGCACGGACCGTCCTCAAGTTCCCTTTGGATTTACCGGCCTGAATACCATTCAAACAGGAGCCTACGACAGCAAGGGGCAGCCGGCGGCTGAAGTGCTGCAGGCGCTGAATGCGATGACACTCAGGGGCTGGGAGGTCATTCGCCGGTATTACCCGCAATTCGGCGTCATCTCCGACAGTGGCGGGGTGAGCGTCAACCCGCGCGATCCGCAGGACCAGCGATTTTATGCGAACTTTGCCACGGAAGATCCGGGGCGGAGCCCGATTCCACTGATCTCGATGATCTGCTCCCTGGAGCCGGGCGATGCATCAGGCCGGTTGCAGGCCTTGCGCGCAGAGTTGCTGGAAGCGATCAGGACGGAGGATTACTCGACGTGGCCGATGGAGCGTCTGCGGGAGAGTGTCCGCGAAATGACATTGCCGCAGACGACGGAGAAAGGCGTGAAGTACCGGGCGCCGAAGAAGACGCTGACGTTCCGGGAGACGGTGCAACTTTACGCGATGATGGTGATGCTACTGCAAAAAGATGACAAGTGGGCGAAGTGGCAGGAGGAAGTCAGGAAGCTGGGTTATACAGCGCCCGTGATGCCGGACGTGCAGGACTTCAGCAAACGGATCCAGCATCAGTTGCCTGTGATCATCCCGCCAGGTGCAACGCGTGGGATGTTGCTGTACCGGCCGGGATGGGACATTGCGCAGCCCGTCACGAAAGAAGAATACGAAGAGCGGGCGGACGCGGTCCTCATCAAGCGTGTAGGGAAGACGTTCGAGGTGGAGCAGTTTCCGGTGTATTTCACCAACGACCAGAAGGAGTGGAACCCGGACTGGATTAGCCCTCAGGATGAGGTCCGCGACACGACGCTTACGGCGCGAAAATTCGAGCAACAGTGGACCCGCTTCGACGGGCCCTACATGTGGTGGAAGCGAGACCAACTCAACGGAGATGAATTGTACCGGGCAACCGTGAAGTTCCAGAAGGACGACATCGTGATCGAAGCGGAGCGCTTTGTACAACGGCGTGGAGGAGTAGTAAGGATGGCGCGCGACCCAGACTACGATCCGCTGAACATGAAGCGATTTGTGGCGGGCATGGAGATGCCCGAGGCTCCGTTGACGGTGGAGCCGCCGGAGATCGATGACTGGCGTTCGGCATGGCGGCTGATGGCAAAGAACATCAACGAGACCTGCTACCGGGCAGATGACCGAGAGTTGCTCTGGTACAAGACCGGAGAGAATTCGTGGAGCGGCTCGATTTTTCCTCGCAACGACGCCGGCCCAGCGGTGATGCGTCCGGTGCAGCCGGTGAACACTCCGAGCGGCGGTATCGTGGCGCGATTTTCCGGCATAGGCGCTGAGCAGCCCTCGGATGTGCAGTTGCTGACCAACGAGGAACAAACGAGTGTCGGTATTGCGGTCGGACTGATGAATTTGTGTCTGGCGAACGCTTCGGGGCCCGACGTGAACGCCTTGCGGATCGCGCTTCCGCGGGACAAAGACAACTTTACGCCCGTCTTCTTTTATAGCGTTCGGAACGGGACGTCGGTGCAGAAGTCGCCGCAATCGCTGGTGGTGGTGCTTTCAGAGGGGTACTACAACAACTACCTTTCGGCGTTCAACCGGCTGCTCTGGGTTCTGGAGAAACCGTTCGCGGGAGATGTGGAAAGGGTGGCAGCCATTCATCGTGTGATGGGGGAGTATCTGCGGACGGGACTGCCCAAGCATGCGGGGCAATCGAACGAAGCAGCGTTAATCGCGTGGTCGCAGATCTCACAGAACAACGAGGTGGAGCAACTTTTCAGTGCGTCGATTGTGCCGGGGGCAGTGAAGACCGCGGCAGCCAGCGAAGGGGGCACTGCGGCGAAGACGGTAGACGCGCAAGCGGCCCCGTCCGGCGAGTGGCTACGAATGACGAAAGCCGGGGAGGATCCAGGCACTTCAAGATTGGACGGGATGCAGGCGAAGAACAGCGAAACTGCGGTGGGACTGATGAATCTCTACCTTGCCAAGTCCGGAGATGCGACGGCGGAGCAATGGAGGCGATGGTATCCGCCAGGTACGGTCATCGCATTTCGGGTTGCGGGCAACGAGCAGGGCATCGCGAAGGAAGAGATTCGGGAGACGACTACATCGCAAGGCGAGAAGCGGACGGAGGCGAGTGTCACGGTAGAGCTGCCGCTGCGGGCATATGCCGACGATGCGTTGACGCTGTTGTGGATGTTGGGGGTGCTGGAGGTCAACGCACGCGGCCGTGATAGGAGCGCTGCCGGGTTGACGGGCGGACAAGGCACCGGCGTGGCGGGAGTGCTGGGGTTCCTGCGAGGACTCGATCCGCTGCAGGACCCGGCGACATCGCGGGCGTTGGCTCGGTTAGGAGTGAATGCAAAGACTCTTTCGGTGTCGCTGCCGGATGTTCCGGCTATGTTCCTGAGCGCGAGCCCTGGGGATGGCGCGGAGCAGGCGCGCGGCGATGCACGGGCATCGGGGGGCCGGCCGATGATCGAGGCAGAGTTTCCCAGTGATTTGGGAATCGGAGCGCTAAGTGCCGCTGAACAGACAATGATGAGCGAAGTCGTGAAAGTGATGAATCTCTATCTGAACAAGCGAGAAGAGAAGAAAGACAGAGGCGCGGAGCAATTGCGCCAGAGCCTGGCGCCGGTCACACACCTGCATGCCTATCGCAATGCGAACGAGGCGATCCATGTGAAGCCGAAGGAGAATTCGGAGCTCTTCGTAGGGCTGGCCACGCAGGAAGTCACGTATGCCGGGATTTTCGTAGAAGTGCTTCGCGTGCTGGAGATGCAAGACCAACGGTTAACGAAATCGTGGGAGCGGCGGCAGGACATCGCCAGCTCAATCAGGACTTTTCTTGGCAGTTATGCGAAGGAGAATCCGAACGATGCCATGGCGGCAGAGCTCAGTAAAGTGGAGATCAAGACGATGACGGAGTTGTGGTGAGATTCGCGGGAGGCAGAGGTCGACGCACGGGTGTGACGAGGAGAAGCAATAAGACGGCAACGTTGAGCCAACCGAACCAGTCTCCGAAGCGAGCGTAAAGGGTGGGTACGTACTGGACCGGCACGGCGGCGACCAGTGTGACAAAGGGTGCGGAACCGGTTGGCTTCTCGGCCAGTACGCGACCGTGATTGTCGCTGACGCTGAGGATGCCTTGTTTGGGCGCGCGAGCGATGCTGAAACCGCTTTCGACTCCCCGCAGAATCGCCATCCGGCCATGCCACCAGCCATCAGCTACGAAGTCCCAGGCCGGAACCAAGAGCAAGCCCACTCCATCCTCTCCGTATTCGCGGCTAAGCTGGGGAAAGTCCATGTCCTTACAGATGGTGATCCCCCACAGGCCGGAGGGCTCTTGCCACTCCGTGCGTGTGGTGCCCACCGTGAGTTTGCCCTCGTATACGGGCAGCATGTGGTGCTTCTCGTAGGTGCGGATGGAGCCGTCAGGGAAGTAGAGGCGAGCCTCGTTCCATTTGGCGCTCGTGGTGGGATGGATGACGCCGACCACAATGAGGGCTTGGGACTTCTCTGCCGTGGATTGTAGCAGCGAGTCGGCCTCAGGGAGACTGGCAGCGAGTAGGACGGCAATCTTCTCCGGAATGACGATGACCTTTGCACCTTCCGCAGCGAGGGCTTCCGCCTGACCCGCGTAGTCGTGCAGCAGACGAAGGGTGTCTGACGGATCTTCGGTCAGCAGATTCTGGCCCAAGTCGGAGGCGACGAGACCGACGATCACAGTGTGTTGGGTTGGCGGAGTGGTGTACAGCCTCCAGACACCAAAACCAACGACGGCGAGCAGTAAAGTGAGTACGACTATGGCGAGGGTGCGGTGGTCGGCTGCCTTTCGATGGCCGCTAAGGAGAATAGCGGCAGTTGCAGAGAAGAGGAAGACGCAGAAGCTAATGCTCCAGATGCCGGTGATGGACGCGATCTGCAGGATGGGGAGGAAGTCCATCTGGGTGTAGCCGAGGTTTCCTGCGGTGCTGTGCGGAGAAGTGATTGCGTTGAGGAATTCGCAGGCGACCCAAAAACTGGGGAATAGTACAGCGGCGCGCCAGGCCGATTTGGTGAGCATCCAGCGATAGAGCAGAACATCGGCGGCGAAGGCGAGGGCAGGCAGGGCGACGATCAAGAGGGTGACGGAGAGTGGAGTGGACAAGGCGTGGCGGAAGTAAGTCCACAAATTGAGTCCCCCGAGCGCGTAGGAAACGAATGCTGTGGCAAAGGCCGTTCTGCGGGAGAGACGCGGGGCAACTGTTAGGACAGGGATAGGCGCGATCCACAGGACCCACCAGATGGGGTGCAGACCGCTGCCGAGGTAGAGCGCAACGGATGATAAGAGCAATGCGACCGCGGCCGCGACATACGGTTTAGCTGCAGTAGCCACAGAGCCCCCCATGCTTCTACGTAGCAAAGAGCGGAAAGTTTCAGGCCGCGACATTATGGTTCAGTGCGGATGGTAAAGAGACGCAAAGCAATTTTGGTCTACCGGAATCCGGGCGGCGACGCGGAGCCCGTGGCAGCAGGCTTCGTCTCGTTCCACCAGCCTCCACCAAGAGCCTGGAAGAGAGAGGCTGAGTCGGTGTAGCGACTGGCAGCAGACGTGGTGCGGTCAAGCGCGGTCTGAAGCTGCTGACGCTGCGCGTCGAGCAGTGCAAGTTGACTGATGCCACCGGCGGTGAAACGTTGGGAGGCGATCTTGTAGGTCACTTCGGCTTGCGCGGCGGCCTCAGTGCGGGCTTGCAGAGTCTGGGCGTCGTGGTCGATGGCACGCAGGGAATCTGCAACTTCTCGAAAGGATTGTAAGACAACCTGCTGGTAGTTGGCTCCGGCCTCTTCGAAGGCGGCGATGGCTTTGCGTTTCTCGGCGCGGAGGGCTCCGCCATTAAAAACAGGTTGCGCGAGCGAGCCGCCGAAGCTCCAGACGGGGCCTCCCTGGGTGAAGCTGGTTCCGATGCCCCCGCCGCTGGCGGAAAGGGTGATCTGAGGATACAGATTCGCGGTGGCCACGCCGACGTTGGCGCTGGCCTGATGGAGCAGAGCTTCGGCGGCGCGGATGTCCGGACGCTGACGCACGAGGGACGATGGCAAGCTCACCGGAAGCTCTTCGGGAAAATGCAGCTTGTCGAGGGTGATGGCGCCGATGTGGGCCTCAGCGGGTGACTTTCCGATGAGCACGGCGAGTTGATGGTTGACAATGTCGAGTTGCTGCTCGAGCGGCGGGATGGCGGCGCGAGTCTGCTCGACAAGGGTGCGCTGCTGGCTAATGTTGTAGGACGCGAGGCCGCCGGCGCTGACGCGTTTCTCTGTGATCGTCAATTGCTGTTGCTGCAGGGCAAGCATCTGACGGGTGATGTCAATTTGAGCGCGCAACTGCGCTTGACGAATGGCGGCGGAAACCACGTTGCCTGCGAGCATGAGACGCGCGGCTTGGCGCTCCCAGTTCTGGTATTCGACTTGGGCATTGAGGCCCTCGATGAGACGGCGGTTGGCTCCAAAGAGGTCTAGTGCATACGAGACTGCGACCGAGCCGTTAAGCAGACCAAACGGCGGCGGACTGGGGAAGGGAACTCCGAAAGTTGCGAGGTCGACCTGCTCGCGCTGGGCAGAAACGTTGGCATTTACGCTGGGATATTTCGTGGCGCCGGTGCGGGCGTTGGACTCCTCCTGCGCCTGTTTGAGTCGCGCCGTGGCTTGCGCCAGCGTAGGGCTGTTGGTGAGTGCCTCGCGGACGAGGCGGTCAAGTTCGGGGGACTGAAACAGCGTCCACCATTGCGCAGGGATGTCGTTGGTCGCGTTGAAGTGCTGCGCAGCGCCCGTATTGCCTTGTGAGCTAACGGTGGTTGTGGGTTGCGGGTCCGGCGTATAGGTGGTTACGGTCGGAGGTGCCGGAGGGTGATAGCGGGGGCCAACGGTGCAGGCGGGAAGTAGTGTCAGGAGAAATAGACCCACACAAGCAAAAGCGACTTTTGTGGCGCACCCGAACCCCACCCTATCGCCAAGAAAAGGAGATAAGGGTGAGGCACCCTGAACTTCGGATTCCTGCTTCAAATTTCGAGTTTCAAAAGCTAAGGTCCATAAGTTCATGGCGCACCTCAATCCAGAGTCCGGCGATAAGTTTTGACTGCGACTGTCATCACCACCAGGGTGAAGATGATTAATGGCCATACATTAGGCCAGGAATTGGCCCAGCCATTGCCCTTCAGCATGATGCCGCGGATGAGCCGGTTGAAATACGTCAGCGGCAACAGGTTTCCGAGGAACTGGGCCCACCCGGGCATGCCCTGGAACGGGAACATGAAACCAGAAAGCAGAATGTTGGGCAGAAAGTAGAACACCGTGAGCTGCACAGCCTGCAATTGGTTTTGCGCCAGAGAAGAAAGCGTGATGCCAACCGTGAGATTAGCGGCGACGAATAGCAAGGCAACGAGATAAACGGCGCCGATGTTTCCAAAGAAGGGAACATGAAACACATAGCGCGCGGCAAGCAGGATGATCGTGGATTGAATCAGGCCGATGCCGATATAGGGGATCAGCTTGCCGGTCATCACCTCGATGGGTGTAGCGGGCATGGCGAGCAGGTTTTCCATGGTGCCGCGCTCGCGCTCACGGGTGATGGCGAGGCCAGTCATCATCACCATAGTAAGAGTGAGGATGACCCCCATGAGGCCGGGGACGACGTTGTATTGCGTAATGCCGTCGGGATTGTAGAGACGGTGCACCTCGACGTCGAACGGTGCTGGCGTGCCGGCGAGGGGTGCGAGCGGGCCGGTCAGTTCTTTCTGGATGACGGTTTGAACGATGCCGTTGAGGGCAAATATCGCATTGCCCGCCGCAGTTGGGTCCGTGGCGTCAGCTTCGATGAGCAACGAAGGCCGCTCGTGGCGCAAAAGCTGGCGGGTGAATCCGGCGGGGATGCTGATGACAAACAACACCTTGCCCTGATTGAGTGCTTCGCGGCCGGCAGCCTCGTTGGGCAAGTCGCCGACAAACTTGAAGTAGGCTGAGTTCTTCAGCCCCCACAAAAAGCTGCGGGTGATGTTGGAGTTGTCGGAAATGATGACTGCGGTGTCGAGGTGTTTGGGGTCGGTGTTGATGGCATAGCCGAATAGCGCCATCTGGATGATGGGTACGCCGACGATCATGGCAAAGGTGACGCGGTCGCGGCGGAGTTGGAGGAATTCCTTGCGGACGATGCTCCACCAGCGGGCGATGGAGAAGATCCTGTTGCGGGTCATGCCTGGCCCCCGAAGTTGTCGGCAGAGCGGCTCATCATGTAGATGAAGACGTCTTCCAGGCCGGTGTTGATCCGCTCGGCGCGAAGGTCTTTCCCCTCGGTCGCGGCGTGGACGCTGCGCTCGAGTGCGGCGGCATCGAGCCCGCTGACGTGCAGTCCGTCACCGAAGATGACGGTTTGATCAACGCCAGGCCGACCGCGAAGCGTGTCCTGCAACGGGATCAGGCCCGTGCCATAAATGGCCCAACTGCTGAGGTCCTGCTGGGCAATGACCTCGGCGGCGGTGCCTTGCGCGAGCAGCTTGCCGTAGGCGATGTAGGCGAGTTTGTGGCAGCGCGAGGCTTCGTCCATGTAATGGGTACTGACGAGAACAGAGATGCCGTTCGCGGCGAGGACCTGGAGCTCGTCCCAGAAATCGCGGCGTGCCTTGGGATCGACGCCAGCGGTGGGCTCGTCGAGCAGAAGGAGTTGCGGCTGGTGCAGCATGCAGGCGGCGAGCGCCATGCGCTGCTTCCATCCGCCGGAGAGCTCTCCTGCAAGTTGCCTGGCGCGGCTGGTGAGGCCGAGGTCGGCAATGGTCTGGCGGACGATGTCGCGGCGGTTGGGAATGTCGTAGATGCGGGCGACGAAGTCGAGGTTCTCGGTGATGGTGAGGTCATCCCAGAAGGAAAAGCGCTGGGTCATGTAGCCGACGTTGCGCTTGATGTCTCCGCTCTGGCGACGGATGTCGTAGCCGAGACAGGTGCCGGTACCGGAGTCGGGCTTGAGCAGGCCGCACATCATGCGGATGGTGGTGGTTTTGCCGCTGCCGTTGGGGCCGAGGAATCCGAAGATCTCGCCGCGGTGCACACGCATGGAAACATCGTTCACCACGTGCTTGTCACCGAAGTGCTTGTTAAGCCCTTGCACGTCGATGGCGTACTCAGAGTTGGCGGTAGACGTCATCGCAGAGTGACCTCGACGGGCTGGCCGGGGTGCAGCATGGCAACCTTATCCAACGGGGGTTTGGCGATGACCATGAAGACCAGCTTGGAACGATTTTCGTTGCTGTAAATCACCGGCGGCGTGTATTCGACTTGGGTCGAGATGAAGGTAATGGTCGCAGGTACGCTGGAGGAGCAACCGTCGCAGCGAACGCTGATGTCCTGGCTCAATTTGAGCTTGCCAATCAGCGTCTCAGGAACGAAGAAGCGGACTTCGAGATTCTCGGGCGGAAGGAGTTGCACGATGGGGCTGCCGGAGGGCACCCATTCGCCTTCGCGATAGAGCGTGTCAAAGACCAGTCCGTTACGGGGAGAGGCGATTTCTTTCTGTTGCAGCTTCCACGTGGCCTGCTGGAGCGCGGCGCGGTCAGCCGCGACTTGTTCGGCTTGGGCCCTGATTTGTTGCTCGCGGCTGGGCAGAGCTGCCACGACGAGATCGCTTTGGAATTGGCGGACAAGTGCATTGTTGGTGGCGACGGCAGCGCGCGCGGAGATTAGATCGGTTTCAGACATGCCCCCGGCTGTGTACTGCTTCTCATAACTTTTCAACAGGTCAACGGTCTTCTGCAATTCGGATTGCGCCTGGGCAAGTTGGGCGCGGATAACATCGATTTCGGGCGGGCGCTTGCCGGTTTGCAGATCGGCAAGGCGCGCTTCGGAGACGCGCACCAGTTGGGCGGCCTGACGCTCGGCTGCGGCTTCCGGCTCGCGATCGAGGCTGAAGAGCGGATGGCTCACAGCGACGTCGTCGCCGCGTGAGACGGACAAACGAGTGAGGCGTCCGGACTGGGGTGTGGCGACGTAGACGAACTTGCCTTCGACGTACCCTTCGTAGGAGTCAGCCGGGCGGCGCGAACAACCCAGCCCGACAGATGCAATGGCGAAGACAACGAGTGTAAGACGAATCGACAACATCGAGACACTCATGGTTTTCTCCGCAGCCGCTGCCGATTGGGAAATTGGCTAGACGAGGGTCGAGGGTGATGGCAGAGGCCGTCGAGCAACAAGCCGGTAATGTGGCGGCGCAATGCTTCGGTGGCGAGTGGAGGCCGATGAAATATCTCGGCAAAGACCGGCGCCGTAGCCATGTGAAGCATCACCAGGCCCAGCGCGGAAAACACAGTAAGCAGGGGATCCACGTCGGAGTTGGCAGAGTGGGTTGCCTGGCCGGCGCGGATTGCTTCGCCGACCATCCGTACTTTGTCCAGCGGGATGCGCCTTAAGGCCTTCGTCCGCAGCAGCCCGCCTTCATTCAGAATCTCGCGCATCCAGGTGGAGGGAATCCACGGGGCGCCCTCGATTCCGCTGATCAGACGCTGCACGACGCCGCCCAGCATGGTCGCGGGACCATCACCGGGCCTGACAGGGTCCCACACATAGGAGATGAAGGGGACGAGGCGTTCTTCGATTACGGCGTCCGTCAACTGGTCGCGGTCCTTGAAGTAGTAATGAACCATGGCGGGAGTGAAGCCGGCACTCTTAGCGATATGTGCGATCGTGGTGGCAGCGACACCGTGCTCGGCGAACAGATGGGTGGCGGCGTTGAGGAGTTGGGCGCGGACGTCGCGCTGAGGATCGAAGGCGGGACGGCCGGGGCGTTCGGATGTGCGAAGGCGGTGTCTCATAATTAATTAACAGCATAATTAATAAAACAGACGAGGCGGGAAGTCAAGCCAAACTGTGGCTGCGGGACGCAGATTGGGAAGACAGCGAATGCGGCCCTGACGCGCCCGCGTTCCACGAGCCATTCTTCTCCCTACACCGAGAGACGCCAGCCTCTACGCCCTAGGGTTATCCGACGCCATTTATCAGGGAGGCCCGGCTATGAGGGGATCGCTCTCTTGTTGCAACCAGCGGCGTGACCTAGCGTGAAGGCAGGAAGAACGACGAGGAGACGATGCCGAAGTCACCGCGGACCGCGCGTCAAAAGCCGGGGCCAGGGGAACGAAGGGCAAGCAGCCGATTTGCGCTTCGTGGAGCGGCACTCTTCCGGTGGAGGACGGCGGACGGGCAGTGGCATGACGGAAATGGAACTAGCTGCAATCTGGGCCGGGCGGGAGCCTTCATTGAGAGCGAAGCGACTCTGTCAACGGGATCGCAGTTGGAGATTGTCGTGACACTACCAATCGAGTCGGGCAGTGACACGGAGCTTCGTCTTTGCGGCACAGGAGAGGTTCGCCATGTGCATCGAGCGTCCCGGGAGCGGAGCGGATTCGGGGCCTGGGCGGTCTTTCGAACGGACGCTGCGGGCCATAGGGAACAGCCACAACAGGCGGAGCTGAGCGATGAGAAGCTGCAGGGAAGTGCAGAAGCTGATGCAGCAAGGGCACCGCAGTTGCGTAGCAACGCGCAGCCAGCGACGCGGCGCCTAAAGAACACGGCTGTGCAACGGGAGGGAAGGAAGGTCCAATGAAATCTTTGCGTTTGGTGTGTATTGCGTTGTTTCTAGTGGGGGGAATCCTGTCCAGCCCTGCCATGGCGGGTGTGGTCAACATGCAGTTCACCGGACTGCCGACCGGCAACAACTACTGGGGTGTGGCGAGCTACCCCTACGACCTCAGCGTCAATGCCGGGGTGAACCAGTGGATGATGTGTCTCAGCTATAACGAGCACATCGTTGGTGGAGAAACCTGGCAGGCGACGGTGGCGAGCGTGGGAAGCTTGGATCCGGCGACCCACCTGTCGGATTACCAGGCGGCGTTCCTGTTCGAGATGGCGGTCGCCGATCACGGCGCCAACAGCGATATCAATGCCGCGGTGTGGTACTTGTTCGACGGCGTGCCATCGCTGACGCCGGGAGCGCAAGGGTTGGTGGCCCTGGCGCAAAGCCAGACGTTCATGCAAGGGGAATTTCCGGACGTGCTGTTGTACACAGCCATACCGGGCACGGAGAACAGCAACCTCGGGACGGCACAGGACTTCCTGGGTACCACACCGGAACCGGGATCGCTAGCGCTGTTGGGGACGGGGATGCTGGGGCTGGCCGGCCTGCTCCGACGCCACATTCGCGGCTAATGGAGTGGACTCCGCATACAGGGCTGCTGCGCCGAGCAGCCCTCGTAGTTTGCGCACTGCCAAGGTGTGGCAATTGGCATATCTAGCGGCACAGACCGGCGAGAAAAGCTGGTTCGGATTCCCGGAGAATGACCTCGGGCGGAAGAGGATCTGACTGGAAGCTCCCTTCCATCCAACGATGAAGAGTCTCCAAGTCCGTGGGCGAAACCCGGACAAACTTGACGCCTGCCGTCCCATCGGGGCGGATCCATGCGAAGACCGCTTGCACCTCACTCGGGGAAGGATGGCCGGGCAGATGGAAGCTTACGGTCACCTCCTCAGCAACGTCAAAGGTTGGCAGAACCCCTCGCAGGCCGATACCCCCGATGCTGAGATCGATGGCTTCGGCATTAGCACATCGTCCATCCTTTGATTTCAGTAACACCGGCACGTTTAACTCGGCGCGGCATTTGCCGGGCAAAAGCTGCGAGCTATTGTACGAAGAGGTACGGCGCCGACCCAGAGTGATGTGATATTCGTTCAGCTTTCTGCAGAAGGTGCGTCGCGGAATGCCTAGGCGCTCCGCAGCCTGACTTTGATTGCCCCCTGTCGATTCCAAAGTACGAAGGATGAGCAAGCGTTCCATTTCGCTGACGGTTGTGAGGTCAGACGGGAGCAGTGGCGTCTCCGAGTGCAAGGGCGACTGGCTGGTGTTCGTGTGGAGGCGAATATCGCTTGCGGAGATCTCGGGATGGGAAACCACCACGGACAGCTTGGAAACCAGATTGCGGAGTTCACGCACATTTCCCGGCCAGTCCTGCTGCGACAGCAGTTCGAGCCCATCAGGCGTGAAGCGCGAGCCGGGGCGGATTTGCTCGAGGAAGTGACTGGCAAGGGCGAGTACGTCGCGCGGGCGCTGGCGCAGGGGTGGAACCGCGATGTGAAATTCGGAGATGCGGTGGAACAGGTCGCGACGAAACGCACCGGCATGCACTGCGGCTTCAAGATCGCGATTGGTGGCGGCAATCACCCGGACATCGGCGCTGACCTTGCGACGACCACCCAGTCGGTAATACGGTACGGAGTCGAGGACGCGCAACAGCTTGACCTGCACGCGGGGATCAATCTCGCCGATCTCGTCGAGGAACAAGGTTCCGCCATCGGCCAGTTCAAACAGGCCGGGCTTGGAGGAGTCGGCTCCGCTGAATGCCCCTTTTTCATAGCCGAACAATTCACTCTCCACCAGATGTTCGGGCAGCGCGGCGCAGTTGACATCGACCCAGGGACGGGCGCTGCGGCTGGAGCACTGGCGAAGCAAGCGAGCGATCACTTCCTTGCCGCTCCCGGTTTCGCCGGTTATCAGAACGGCGGCCGGGTAGCGGGCGATCATGCGACTCGTCTCAAGCAACTGCAACATGGCCGGGTCGTCAGCGATGACGGAATCCCCGGAAGCGTTATGGAATGCCGTGGACGATTTCATGGGAGATCGCATGTTTGACGGTGTGGCCGTACCCTTCCTCGCACGCTAATAGCATCGGCGCATCTTCGTGTCCTCTCCAGTGAATTTGTGCCAGTTTGGCGCGCGCGCTCCCCGGCTTGTGCCAATTTGGCGCGCAGCCTGCAGAATCGGTCTGGCGATTTGGTGATATCGCAGGACTTAACGGCGCGTGGCGACTGGCAATCGGACTGCAGCACAAAGAACGGCTGTCTTTCTTGATTGGAGGTTTAGTCCATGAAATGGAAGGTGTGGATGGGTTGGGCGTTGCTGGTGCCGACGATGATGCTGGCGCAAACGACGAAGCTCGCCCCGGAACTGAAATTGACGGCGAGCGAACAGTCGATCCCAGTCATCGTGCAGTACAAGCCGGCGGTGTCGGCGAGCAAAGTGAAGATCGTTGCGGGAGTCAGTGCGGCTGCGCAGCTCACGGTTATTAACGGCGTACGTGTCGTGGTTCCAGCCAGCGCACTGGCTTCGCTGGCAGCGGACCCGAACGTGGCGTATGTCTCGCCCGACCGGCCGGTACGAGGTCTGCTAAACAATTCCGCTCCGGCAGTGCTGGCGAATTATGCCTGGGGCCTGGGTCTGGATGGCACGCACGTGGGCGTAGCGGTAATCGACAGCGGCATTCACGACAGCCACGACCTGTCGCAAACCGGGGGGTCACGCATCAAGGCCAGTCTTGACTATACCGGCGATGGACTGGACGACGGCTATGGCCACGGGACCCACGTAGCGGGAATCATCGGGGGAAGCGGCTTCGATTCCATGTGCAGCACGTGCAACGTGGCGATCAGGGGCATCGCGCCCAATGTGGACCTGATCAGCTTTCGCGTCCTCAACAACAATGGCGACGGGAATGAGAGCGCGGTCATCCAGGCGATACAGGATGCGATCCAACTGAAATCGGCCTACAACATTCGCGTGCTGAATCTGTCGGTGGGCCGGCCGGTGTACGAGAGCTACAACCAAGACCCGTTGTGCCGGGCGGCGGAGCAGGCATGGAAGGCGGGGATCGTGGTAGTGGTGTCGGCCGGCAATAACGGACGCGACAACACCTACGGCAGCTACGGCTACGGAATGATCGAATCTCCCGGCAATGACCCGTATGTGATCACGGTCGGCGCAATGAATGCGAAGGGAACGCCGGACCGCGGCGATGACGTCATGACCAGCTACAGCGCCAAGGGTCCGACGGTGATCGACCGCATCGTGAAGCCCGACATCGTGGCGCCAGGCAACCGGGTGGTGTCACTGTATGCCCCGGCACTTCTGGAGGCGCAAAACCCGCAGAATCAAGTGCCATTCAGTTACTTCGAGAGCGACGGGAGCCAGGAGCCGTCGGGCAGCTATTTCGTGCTGAGCGGAACCAGCATGGCTGCCGGAATGGTGAGCGGAGCGGCGGCGTTGCTGGTACAGAACGATCCGACGCTGACGCCGGACCAGGTGAAGGCGCGGCTGATGAAGACGGCATATAAGAAGCTGCCACGCTACGTGGCCATTATCGACAACGGGCAGACGTACACCGAGCAGGCGGATGTGTTCACGGTCGGCGCAGGTTACCTGGACGTACAAGCAGCCTTGCTGAACAAAGACCGGGCGCCGGGCGCGGCGAAGTCGCCCGTGGCGGTGTTCGACACCGCCAGCGGAAACGTGTACTTCGCGGTGGACTCGCAGACACCATGGGGGATGGCGGCCATTTTCAAGTCGTACTCCGGGGCCCCATCAACCTCAACCTGGGACACGACTGTGGTATGGGGGAGCGACGCCTTCCTGCCGGGAACGCCGCCGAGCGGCAGCTCTGCGATGTGGGGTAGCTCTGCGATGTGGGGTAGCTCTGCGATGTGGGGTAGCTCTGCGATGTGGGGTAGCTCTGCGATGTGGGGCAACTCCGCCATGTGGGGCAATTCGGCCATGTGGGGCAACTCGGCCATGTGGGGAAATTCTGCCATGTGGGGAAATTCTGCCATGTGGGGCAACAGAGTCCTGATCTCCGGCGAGAACTAAGAAGGGGCATTGGCGTGAACGACCGACACACGAAAGCGAGTGTGGTGCTGGTAAACGTGGTCTTGGTTTTGCTGTTGCTGGCTGGAATGGGCACGGCAAAGGCGCGAACAACTGGGAAGCTGCCATGGCATGCGACCCAAGCCTCGGTCATGTGGGGATCACTTGACGACGGGCCTTCGAGCCCGGCGGAGGGTGCGGACCCACAGGTCGAGTTTTTACTTGGTTGTTGAAGGTGGCGTGACAAGCGGCCGGACGAAGCTCCTGACCTAGCTGGAGCTTCGTCTGGCCGGGCATTGGCGCCGCATGAGATGGCAGTTCGCGACTGAGACAGCGGCCTTGATTGACCAAGGTGCTGGTTGCGGCGCACGAGGGTTGAACCACGGCGGTGTTACGCGCCATACGCGTCCTGCCGGACACGAAGGGCCTTAACTATGACTTGGCGGGCAAGAGGTTTGATTGCGGCAGTCATCCTGGCGGGTGCCACCGCGCTGGCGATTGAGGTCGCCCGCGACCCTTGGCTAGCCTCCGGCAGATTCGCTTTCTACCTGCTCGCCGCGGTGGTGGCATCGGGGTTGAAGGTGGAGCTGCCCGGAATCAACGGCACTCTGTCGGTCAACCTGATCGTCAACTTGATTGCCGTGGTAGAGCTCTCGCCGGGAGAAGCGCTGGCGGTGGGTTGTATATCGGCGGTGTGCCAGTCACTATGGCGCAAGCACCATATCGAAGCGGTGCACGTGGTGTTCAACCTGGCGCAGATGGTGCTCAGCATTGAGGTGTCCCAGTTGGTGTTTCATTACTCGGCCCGACTGCTGGGTCCCCACCTGCCGCTGCGGCTGCTGGCGACATCTTCGGCCTACTTTCTAGTAAACACGTTACTGGTGGCGGCGGTGATCGCCCTGACGGAAAAGCGGCACTTTGGACAAACGTGGCGTGAGTTCTATCTGTGGTCGTTCTCCAATTACCTGGTGGGCGGAGTCCTGGCCTGCTTCATCGCCTGGTCGAACATGCGTCTGGGATGGCAGGCCTCGGCCATGATGGTGCCAGTGGGATATCTGATCTATCGCTCCTACCGCCTCTACCTCACCAAGTTGGCGAACGAAAAGAAACACGTTGAGCAGATGGCCGCGCTGCACCTGCGAACCATCGAGGCGTTGGCGCTCGCCATTGATGCGAAAGATCACACTACTCATGACCACTTGCAGCGGGTGCGGATATTTGCGGTGGAAGTCGGCAAGGAGATGGGCCTGAGCAATGAGGAACAGGAAGCCTTGCGGGCAGCGGCATTGCTGCACGACATTGGCAAGCTGGCGGTCCCTGAGCACATTATCAACAAGCCGGGGCGGCTCACGCCGGAAGAATTCGAAAAGATGAAAATACACCCCATCGTGGGGGGAGAAATTCTGGAGCGGGTGAACTTCCCTTATCCCGTCGTGCCGATCGTCCGGTCGCACCACGAGAGATGGGACGGCAAGGGGTACCCGGACGGACTGCAGGGCGAGGAAATTCCAATCGGGGCTCGGATTTTGGCGGCTGTCGATTGCCTCGATGCCTTGGCCTCGGACCGGCAGTACCGGCGGGGCATCCCCTTGAACGAGGCGATGGAAGAGATTGCGCGGGGGGCGGGCACACAGTTTGACGCACGGGTTGTGAGGGTGCTGCAGGAGCGATATGAAGAGCTGGAGAGCAAGGCGAAGGCGCTCTCCAGTAGCAGTGAAACAGTAAAGCTGTCCAAAAACGTTCGCGTGGTGAACGGTGATGCGCCGGCGGCGGGGTTTGAAAAGGCCCAGCCGGTTCGTGCCGGAAAGGGAGATTTCCTGGCATCGATCGTGGCCGCGCGGCAGGAAGCGCAAACCTTGCTGGAGTTCAGCATCGAGCTGGGCCGGTCGCTCAGTCTTTACGAAACCTTGTCGCTGGTGGCGGCGAGGCTGCGCAAACTCGTTCCCTATAACGCTATCGCCATCTATCTGGTGCGTGACGACAAACTGATACCAGAGTATGTCACCGGTGACGACTTCCGGGTGTTTTCGTCGCTCCAGATTCCGATCGGAGAAGGACTCTCAGGCTGGGTGGCTCAAAACCGGAAACCCATTCTCAACGGCAATCCGTCGGTGGAGCCGGGCTATCAGAGCGACGCACGTCCCGGCAGTTGCATGTCGTCGGCGCTGGCGGTACCGCTGACGCGCGGGGGAGACGAGGTGCTGGGGGTGCTGGCCCTATACAAGATGGAGGCGGACGCATTCTCCACCGACCATCTGCGCATCCTGCTGGCAATGACTGACAAAATTGCCGCCTCAATCGACAACGCCATGAAGTATCAGGCGGCCGCAGACTCGGCCAAAGTGGACTACCTTACCGGGCTGCCCAATGCGCGCTCGCTGTTCCTTCACCTGGACGCGGAGATATCGCGCTGCACCCGCGAGCGGGGCAAGCTGGCGGTGATCGTTTGCGATCTGAATGGTTTTAAGGGATTCAACGACAAATTCGGACACTTGGCGGGAAACAAGTTGCTGGAGACGTTTGCCGCGCGGCTGCGGCTGGTATGCCGCGAGTACGACTTTATCTCGCGGATGGGGGGCGACGAGTTTGTGCTGGTGACGCCCGGACTGAGCTGCAAGGCGGCGCAGGAGATATGCCGCAGGGTGAATGCTGCGGCGGCGGAGAGTGCCCGGGAAGTCAGCCCCGGCGGCGAGATCTCGGCGAGCGTCGGAGCGGCCTTCTTCCCGGAGGACGCCACCGATGCAGAACAGTTGCTGGTTGAGGCGGACAAACGGATGTACGCCGATAAGAAACGCGTGCGGGAGCTTGAGGAGCACCCAAGTTTGCGCAAGCGATCCAGTAAGGCGGAGGGATGTTTTTGCTGAGAGCGGTTGCATACCGGCTGACAGTGGTAGCCGTCACGATTGTCGCTGGCGGGCTGCTGGCGGCCACCCTTGCCCGCTACGCACCGGGCTTTGGAACCGACGAACGGCAGCTGGATGCCAGGTTGAATCGCGACAGCCTGATGGCCATTCGCGACGCGTCCAGCGAGGAACGGAACATTGCGGCCTACTATACGGGGGCGCTGCGCCGAATGGGGCACGGCGACCTGGGTATTTCAAGATCGCTGCAACGGCCGGTACGTGAGTTGCTGGTCGAGCGCGGCGCGGTGACACTCAAGATGGTTGGCGCGGGCTTGGCTTTGGCGTGGCTGTTCGCGGCGTTTCTAGTGGTGGCCGCGTGGTGGCTCCATTCAGCAGTCGTGGAGACAGCGTGCTCGATGGCTGGTGGGCTACTGCTGTGTCTTCCGGCGGGCGCGGTGGCGCTGCTGCTCATTCTGCTGAACCTTCCGGGATGTGTTGCCGTGGCTGCGGTGGTGTTTCCCAAGGTCCACCGCTATCTGGGAGAACTCGTGCAAGCGACGGCGCGTATGCCTCACATCGTCACCGGCAGAGCGAAGGGAGTGTCGGATGCCGGAATTTTGCTGTGGCATGTCGTTCCCGTCATCCGGAAAGAAGTGTTGGCGTTGGCTGGGGTATCGGTGGGACTTGCGCTCAGCGCGGCGATTCCGGTGGAAGCGTTGTGCGGCATACCGGGAGTCGGACAGTTGGCATGGCGGTCGGCCATGGCACGCGACGTTCCCGTGCTAATCACGGTTTCGCTTCTGGTAGTCGGATTTACTGTGCTGGCCAACTCCGGCGCGGATCTGCTGGCGGACGAGCGGAGGCTGGTGGGATGAGAACGGCACGAACCATTGGGTTGATGCTTGCGTCGCTGATTGCTCTGGCCAGCTTTGGAGGCAGCCTGCTGCAGCGTTTTGACTACAGCCGGCAAGATCGCGAACAAGTCTCCGCCGGGCCATCGCAGGAACACTGGCTGGGTACGGACGCTTTGGGACGCGACCGCCTGGCCCGCCTCCTGCACGGAACGAGAGTGTCTTTGACTCTGGCGCCGGCGGCCGCCGGCATTGCGCTACTGCTGGCCTTCCTGGCCGGGGCAACGCCGGGCTTCGTCGGGGGAGCGAGCGAACGGGTGGCCAAGATCGCCATCGATTTGATGCTGTCTGTTCCGTGGCTGTTTCTGCTGCTGATGGTGCGGGCGATGCTGCCGCTGAACACCTCGCCCGCAGCATCCGCAGCCATCACGTTCCTGATGCTGGGGCTCCTGGGATGGGGGATGCCCGCGCGAATCCTTATGGCGCGGGCGCAGCGGCTGCGGCGGTCGGAGTTCGTGGTGCTGGCCCGGGCCAGCGGGGTTTCGCGATGGCGCCTGCTATGCATCCATGTGATGCCGAACCTGCGTCCAGTGCTGTTGGCGCAGTTCTGGATTGCCGTGCCGGTCTTCATTCTGGCGGAAGCCAACCTCAGTCTGCTCGGGCTGGGCGTAGCCGAGCCGCTGCCCTCGCTCGGCAGCCTGCTGCAAGAGCTGGAAACGGTTCTGTCGTTCCGCGGTGATGCGTGTAGTTTCGCGGCATTGTTGGTCATGATGTTGATGGTCGGCAGCCTGCAAATTGCATTCATGAAGCATGAGGTGAGTTGATATGCGTCGTGCAATGTCATGGATTTGTCTCCTGGCGGTTGTGCTGGCAAGCGCAGCCGGCTGTCTGGACGAGTTGCGCTTCTACTTGCGCTCCGATCCCAAGACGTTCAATCCGGCGTTAGTGGACGACGACGCCGCGGAAACGATTCGCTACCTCACCGGTGGTGTCCTGCTGCGGCTGAACCGCCAGACGCAGCAGGTGGAGCCGGAGTTGGCTACCGCGTGGAAAGTGTCAAAGGATGGACGGACAATTTCGTTTCAATTGCGCAAAGGAGTCCGATTTTCCGACGGCACGCCGTTTGGCGCGCAGGACGTGAAGTTCACCATGGATGCGCTCATGGACCCGGCGCTGCATTCCCCGACAGGCGACGCACTTCGTACGGGAGCCGGAAAGGTCACGGCTGTGGTGCAGGGCGTTGACCGAATCAGTCTGACATTTCCCGCACCGGTAGCGGGATTGGAACGACTGTTCGATCAAGTGGCAATCGTCTCCGCGAGTTCGGCAAAGAAAGAGATGGCCGTGCTGGGACCGTTCTACGTTACGGACTACAAGCCGGGGGCGTACGTTGCACTACGCAGAAACCCGAACTACTGGAAGCATGACGAGGCGGGCCATTCGTTGCCGTACCTGGATGCGGTGAAGTTGGAAATTCAAGGAAATCGCGATATCGAAATGCTGAAGTTCTCGCGCAGCGAGATCCACTTGATCAATGGGATGGATGCCGACTACTACGACCGGCTTTCGCGGTCGGCGCCGGGCAAGGTGCGGGATGCCGGGCCATCGCTGGATTCCGAGCAGATGTGGTTCAACCAGGTTGCCACCGCGCCCATCGCGCCGTACAAGCTGGATTGGTTCCGTTCGCGAAACTTCCGGCGTGCGGTTTCGGCAGCCATCAACCGTGACGACCTATGCAAGGTGGTGTATGGAGGGCATGCGATTCCGGCGCGCGGACCGGTTTCGCCCGCCAACAAGTATTGGTTCAATACGCAATTGCCGCAGGCGCGTTACGACCCAGCAAACGCCATGCAACTGTTGCGGGAGGACGGATTCCGGCTGGCGGGCGGCAAACTGCTGGACCGCAGTGGACATTTGGTTGAGTTCTCCCTGGTTACTAATGCCGGCAATCGGATGCGCGAGCGGACGGCCACGATGATTCAGGCAGATCTGCGTTCGATCGGAATCACGGTCAACATTGTCACGTTGGATTTCCCTTCGCTGATCCAGCGCATCAGCGAGAGCTTTAACTATGAGGCCGCGATGCTGGGGCTAACCAACGTGGAACTCGACCCCAACGGGCAAATGAACGTGTGGTTGAGTTCGTCGGACGAGCACCAGTGGAATCCGCGGCAGAAAACTCCTGCCACAGCGTGGGAGGCGGAACTCGACCGCCTGATGCGCGCACAAGCGTCGGCGATTGAGGCAACGGCGCGCAAGCGGGACTTCGACCGCGTGCAGGCGATCGTGGCGGAAGAGGCTCCTTTCATCTATCTGGTCAACAAGAACACCCTGGTGGGGGTCTCGCCATTGCTGGAGGGAGTGGTTCCGGTATCCACCCGGCCGCAAACGTACTGGAACATTGAGCGCATCCGCTTTGCGGCTGAGAGGGCCAGCAATGGAAAGTGAGGGAGCGCTGCTGGAGGTTGAGCTGTGCGTGGACTATCCCAATAAGCCCCAGGCACTGCGGAAGGTCTCGTTTGACGTGCGCCGAGGGGAAGTGCTGGGACTGGTGGGAGAGAGTGGGTCCGGCAAGAGCACCATCGCTCTGGCTCTGCTGAGACTATTAGACTACAAAAACGGAAAAGCAACGGGGCGCATTGTGTTTCGCGACCGCGACTTGATGAAGGCGTCGGAACGGGAGATGCGGCGCCTCCGCGGGCGGGACATGGGGCTGGTGATGCAGAGTCCATTGGCCAGCCTGAATCCGGCTCTGTCCATCGGTAGACAACTGGAAGAGGCATGGCGGGCACACGGGCGAGGCGCGGCCAATGAGCGCAGCGAAGGCATGGGACGTGCGTTGGCACGCGTAGGACTGCCGGCCGATGATGAGTTTCGCCACCGTTATCCCGCGCAAATCAGCGTAGGGCAAGCACAGCGCGTGTTGATTGCGATGGCGGTAATGCACTCGCCGGCCCTGCTGATTGCCGATGAGCCCACCAGCGCGCTGGATGCCTTGACTCAGGTGGAAATCCTCGACATGGTAGCGGCCCTGAATCGTGATATGGGAACCTCCGTGCTGTACATCTCACATGATTTGCAGTCGGTGGCATCGATTTGCGACCGAATCGCGATTTTGAGGGAGGGTGAGATCGTGGAATCTGACAGCACAGAGGCTATCCTACTCCGGCCGCAGCATCCATATACGCAACGTTTGCTGTCTTGCGCACCGTGGCTGCGATGGTGGCAGGCACAGCTTGGCCGCAAGCGCCCGTTGTCACGGCAGTGCCAGGCGAGGGAAGGTATGGCCGATGTACGAACGGCTCCTGTAGATTGTCTATCGAGACTAAAGTCCCGATGCCAGCCGCCGATAGGGTATTAGAGACGTTCTTCCCGGAGTTGGAGAGGGCGTCGGCGGAGCCGAGGCATCATGACATCACAGCCCAGAACGATACGCATAGTCAACGCAGATTCCAACCAGATGACGTGTCGCCTGTTGTCGGAAGCGCTCGAGAAGGAGCCCGGCCTATGCGTGGTAGGCTCGGCCGTGGATTATGAAACACTCGCGCGATTGATGCAGTCGACGAAGCCGGATATTGCACTCATCAGCTCCACGCTGCCCGGCGGGCCGCTCAGGACGCGAACGCATGCTGCAGGCGGTCGCGTTCCGGTGCCGTCGTGCCCCTGGGTGGTACTGCTGGACGAGAGCGAGCCCAATCAGGTGGTCGCGGCCTTTCGAGCGGGCGCGAAGGGTGTATTTTCGCGCACCCAGCCGGATATCCGGATGCTCGCAAAGTGTATCCGCCGGGTGATGGAGGGGCAAGTCTGGGTGGATAGCCAGCAGATGTTGTTCTTGCTGGACGCGTTCTCCGGCAATGGCAGTAACATGCACGGGGCGGAAGCTCCTGCGCCAAAGCTTACCCGACGCGAGCAGTCGGTTGTCCGCCTGGTGATGCAGGGCATGGTGAATCGGGAGATTGCTCATGAATTGGGCTTGAGTGAACACACCATCAAGAACTACTTGTTCCGCATCTTCGACAAGCTGGGCGTGTCGAACCGGGTGGAATTAGCGCTCTACGCGGTCGCCAAATTCAATCTTGGAGACGACGCCGCGGCGTAAAACAATCCGATCCGGCCTTCGGTCCAGATGGGTGTCGGCTGAAAAAGCCGACGCTAAGCAAGCGCAGCGTACTGGGTGAGGATCGGTGCCCACGCTTCCCTGATTCTGGTTTGCCAGTGGTCGGATGGCAGACTGCCTTTGGCTTGATATCCGCTACGACTTTCCATCTCTGCAGTAATGGCTCCTCTCACGCCATTGAAATCGCCGAGCTCCAGTTGACCATACAACTGCTCGATTCTGCGCACCGGCTCCGCAATCAGGGCTTCGTATGTGATCGTTGCAAATCGGTTTGCGGGCAGGACAGCGGCATCGGCGTCCAGCTTTGCCTCAAACCTAGGGCGATCGGCAAGCACGGCCTCACGGATATCGTCATCGGACGGAATCGGCCCCAGGGCATAGGTCTCAAACATCTTGCGCCACATGCGGACAACCGATTCGAAGCTGGTCATGGGGTCGCGCACGATCAGGATGAAACGAGCGTCGGGAAGCAGCTCGCGCAACGTCGAAACGCGCGCGCCATGGGTTGGCGACTTGAGGATCATGGGCCGCCCCGCGCCGCGCAGGGAAACGCCGGCAAGAAAGCTCAGGAAAATCTCCCGCCATCGTTTTTCGTCCGGCGGCGAAAGGTCGCGAGGGTCGGTGAGCTTTAGCGACTCGGGCAGAATGTCCGGCATCAGGAGCGCTTCGTAGGGAGAGCGCGCACCCAAGGACAGCAGCGCGAATTCGTCTTCCTGCGGCGAGCCGGGCCGGACTTCCATGTCGTCCATAGGCCGTTGCGTGCTGGAACTTTGTTGCGCCAGGGCCGAGGCCTCAGAGAAGAAGAAATGGTGCGGGTTCATGCACGCATGCGTCGTGGGATAAGTGTAACGGCTGTCGAGACAGAGCAATTCGTGCAGCAACGTCGTACCAGAACGCCAGTAGCCCAGAATAATGACGGCGTTATGGTAGTTGACCCGGTCGAGTTGCTGTCGGGTCACCGCCTGCTGCATTCGGGACACGACGGAGAATACGGAGCCGGGAACCAACGTCTGCCACAGTAGGATTGGACTAGGTCGCAGGTGCCAGTTGCGTCGTAGTTGTTTCCACGCGCGCGCAGTCAGGTTCAAGTAATATCGGCTCATGCCGGTGTCTGCTGGAGTCCGGGAAATTGCGCCAGTATGGCCTTTCGTAATGCTTCGGCCCGGGAGGGATTCTCCTCGGTGCGGTCAAGGTTCCAAATCTGGGCTTCACTCAGCGGGCGCAGGGCGCCCTTGCGCGCGTCCAGGTCATAGACGTACTGGTACTGGCCGTCGATCACCCCCACCGTCCCGTGGCGTAGGGGTCCGAATTCGCTGTTCTTCTCAAAATACTGCGTGAAGGCCAAACCCCTATGATCGTCCTTAGCAGTCCGGTTCAGCCACTCCACCAGCGAGGCACCGCGCATCGAAGCAGGCTTCGGTTGGCCAGCCAACTCGAGCACCGTGGGAGCCAACGCAGTCTGGTCTGCGATGAAAGCTACGGTGTGGCCCTCCTGTTGGCCTGGCATCCGGATGACCAGTGGAATGTGGATGACTGGGCGTGTCAGGTAAGGGCTGCTATGTTGGTAAACTCCGCCTTCAAAGCTTTCCCCATGATCGGCGGAGATGATGACCGTCGTGTTGCGCAGAATGCCGCGGTTCTCCACGTTGGCGATAAAAGTGCCGAAGGCGCGGTCGGCGGTGGCGATGAACTCGTCGTAGCGAAGCCGGCGCTGGTCCACGAACTCCTGCTGGTTCGGGAGATAATGCGGCTTCCAACGTTCTCCGGTTTGCTCTTCATATGTGCGCAGATTGGCGTCGGGAAGAAATCGTCCTCGTTCGGCTGAATCGGGAAGGTACGGGTTGTGCGGCGTCACCAGGTGAATCCAAAAAAAGAAACCTTCGGGTAAGTTGGCGAGTACCTGCTGAGCCCGCTCGAAACTCACGTGTGGCCGCATTCTCATCGAGAGATTGCTGGGCAGGCCGGCGAAGGAATTCCACAGGTTCTCCAGGTCGAAGTATTCGTCAATGCGGCAGCCGAACCCTGAGTCCTGGTGTAACGGGTTGGTCGCTTCCCATAGGAGCTGCAGGCCGCCGGGTTGAAACA
>Ga0335070_10001776_pt1 | contig 25085 bp, 10 predicted proteins | sample Lox_Sample_13_FD_206722 | JGI IMG/M metagenome (GOLD analysis project Ga0335070, IMG submission 206722) | Soil microbial communities from Loxahatchee National Wildlife Refuge, Florida, United States - Lox_Sample_1.3 | ecosystem: Environmental > Terrestrial > Soil > Wetlands | place: USA...
GTCGGCGTGCGGCGCGATCTCCGCCGGCTCGACGCCGGGAGGAAGCTTCACGAGCGAGCGCTCGTCGACGGCGACGTACTCCGCGAAGCCGCCGTCGAGCGAGAGGCCGGTGAAGTCGTGCCGGACGCAGTGCATGTCGTTCCCGCGGCGGCACGCGACGCAGAGCCCGCAGCTGTACGGCGGATAGACGAGCACCGCGTCGCCCTCCGCGACCGTCGTCACGTCGCTCCCGGCCGCGTCGACCCAGCCCGCGTTCTCGTGGCCGAGCACGCGCGGCAGCGTCACGCCCGCGGGCTCCATCAGCCCGTCGATCGCGTGGAGGTCGGTCGCGCAGACGCCCGCGCCGCCGATGCGGACGACGACGCCGCGCGGCCCTCGCGGCTCCGGCATCGGCAGTTCGACGAGCTCGAGCGGCTCGTGGTAGCGGTGCATGATCGCTGCCTTCAACGCGAAGCCTCCTCTACGGTTCGACGAGCGCACGGACGATCTCGGCGGACGCGTGCAGCGCCGCGAGCTCGTCGTCCGCGAGCTCCCACTCCACCACCTCGCGCGCGCCGTCCGCGCCGAGGACCACGGGCACGCTGACGGCGGAGCCCTCGATCCCGTACTCGCCCTCGAGCACGAGCGACGCCGGCCACACCGCGCCGGCGTCGCCGCGGATCGCCGAGACCATCCGCGAGACGCCGAGCCCCGACGTCCACGTCGAGCTCCGCCCCGAGTCGAGCGCGACGTGGCGCACGTACCACGAGCGGACGTACTCCTCCGCCGACGCCTTCTGCTCCGGCGTCAGCGCGCGCGGCTCGCCGCCGACGCGGACGCGGCTCCAGAGCGGGACGCTCGAGTCGCCGTGCTCGCCGATCATCCACGCGTCGACCGCGCCGGGCGGCGCACCGACCGCGTTCGCGATCCCGGTCCGGAGGCGCAGCGAGTCGTTCAGCGTGTAGCCGAGGACGCGGTGGCGGTCGAGCCCGGTGCGGTCGCGGAACCGGAGGACGAGCGGGTCGACCGGGTTCGTCACGAGCACGACCACGCCGTCCCAGCCGTCGGGGAGCGCGTCCGCGACCTCGTCGACGATCGCGGCGTTCTGCTCGAGGTAGACGAGCCGCGACGTGTTGACGGTGAGCGGGACCGCGGCGGTGACCACGAGGATGTCCGAGTCCGCGAGATCCGACTCGTCGCCGCCGCGCACGGTCGCGCCGGGCGACTGCTCGAGCACCTGGTCGAAGTCCATGACGTGCGACGTGATGTGCGGCGGCCGGCGGTCGAGGATCACGACCTCGTCGGGGCCGCCGTCGCGCAGGAGGTTGAAGGCCGTCGACGCGCCGACGCCGCCCGCGCCGCCGACGACGGCGATCCTCACGCTCCGCCCCTCTCCGCCATGGCTGCCATTCTGACGCGGTCGGATAGGGTCCGCCGATGGAGCCGCGCGCCGAGCCGATGTGGCCGCCGGTCGCGGCTGTCCTCCTCCTCATCGTGCTGAACCTCGTGCTCAGCCTGGCGCTGAGCGTGCACCGCGGCGGTGCGCCGCGCTGGGGGATCCCGGCCGTCGAGGTGCTGCTGCTCGCCGCGCTCATCGTGCGCGGGCGCCGGCACGAGACGTTCCGGCGCGCCGGGATCGCGCTCGTCATGCTCCTCGTCGCGGCGGCGCTCTACGGCACGTGCATCCTGATCGACGTCCTCGTCACGGGCGGGGCGGCGACGAACTCGGCAGGGACGCTTCTCGCCTACGGCTCCTTCGTGTGGCTCGCGAACAACGTCGCGTTCGCGCTCCTCTACTGGGAGTTCGACGGCGGCGGCCCGGCCGCGCGGCTCGCCCACCCGACGGAGTTCCCGGACCTCGCGTTCCCGCAGCAGCTGAGTCCCGAGCTGGCGCGGCCGGGCTGGCGGCCGATCTTCTGGGACTACCTCTATCTCGGACTGACCAACAGCGTCGCGTTCAGCCCGACGGACGTGATGCCGCTGGCGCGGTGGGCGAAGCTCGCGATGGCCGTGCAGGCGCTCGTCTCGCTCGCGATCATCGGCCTCGTGATCGCGCGTGCGGTGAACGTCTTCACGTAACCTCGCGGAATGAGCGACTACAACACGCAGATCATCGAGGAGTTCCGCGCGAACGGCGGACGACTGTCGGGCCACTGGGAAGGGCGCGACCTGCTGCTCCTGACGACGACCGGCCGCAAGTCGGGCCGGAAGCACACGACACCGATGGTCTACGTCCGCGACGGCGACCGGCTGCTCGTGTTCGCGTCGAAGGGCGGCGCGCCGAATCATCCCGACTGGTACTTCAACCTCGTCGCAGACCCGAACGTCGAGGTCGAGGTCGGTGCGGAACGGTTCGAGGCGACGGCGACCCCGCTCCCCCGCGAGGAGCGCGACCGCGCATTCGCCGAGCAGGCCGCGAGGGTGCCGGCGTTCCAGGAGTACCAGGACAAGACGACACGGGTGATCCCGGTCGTCGCGCTGACGCGGACGTAGCCCGCGTGACGCTGCGTCTCGGCGCCTTCGCGCTCGGTGCGGCGCTCGTCGCCGTCGTCGCGCCGCGACTCGGCGCGGTGACGAACCCGACGCAACCCGCGAACGGCAGCGTCGTCACGACGCAGAACCCGGCTTTCGTCGTCGCGGTGACGTTCACCGGCGACCCGTTCGCGACGATCGTCGTCTCGTCGAGCACAGGCGTCGTCGGCTCGTGCTCCCCGCAGACGCCCGTCGGGCCGACGGGCGAGCAGAGCGGCACCTTCGGCTGCCAGCTCCCCGGCCCGCTGGCGCCGGGGCCCTACACCTGGGTCGCGCAGTATCCGCGCCCCGTCTGCAACGTCGTGAACTGCGCGAGCCCGCAGGCCGTCCAGGGGCCGTTCTCCCTCACCGTGAGCCCCGACGCGACGGCGCATCCCGTTCCCGCGACGCTCGGCGCGGTGGCCGTCACGCAGCGGTCGGTCAGTGCGCAGCTCTGGGTCGGCGGCTCGCCGCAGGACGTCGCGTCCGTCTCGTGCCGCGCCGGCTCGCTCCACGTGTCGACGACGCGCAAGGGGAACGCCGGCGGCTGTGCGTGGAAGCTCCCGCGCAGCCTCGCCGGGAGGACGCTCCGGGGAACGCTGACGCTCACCGGGCCCGTGGGCTCGCACGCGTCGACGACGTTCGCGGTACGCGTCAGGCGCTAGCGTCGGGCGCCGGCGCGAGCACCGCGGGATCCGCGACCTCGCGCTTCCAGCGGAAGAACGGCTCCGGCTGGACGATCCGCTGGACGATCATCCACACGATCCCGATCAGGAGACCGACGCCGCCGATCGCCACCGGCGGCGCGACGCCGAGCCAGCCGTGACCGACGGACGAGTTCGCCGGGTCGAGCCCGTTGTTGATCGAGTCGCCGAGGATCGCGAACAGCACGATCCCGCCGACGAGGGGCAGGAGCCCGACGAGGAAGAAGTTCCGCGCGCTCTTCGTCAGCTCGCGGCGGAAGAACCAGAAGCACGCAAGCCCGGTCAGGCCGTAGTAGAACGCGATCCCGTAGCCGGTCGCCGTGACGGAGTCCTCGAGGATGTTGCTCGACACCGAGTTCAGGACGACGAAGCACGCGATCGAGACGATGCACATCCAGATCGTCGACGCGCTCGGCGTCAGGTACTTCGGGTGGATGCGCGCGAAGTGCTTCGGGATCGCGCCGTGCGTGGCCATCGAGAGCGTCGCGCGCGTCGTCGGGAGGATCGTCGTCTGCGTCGACGCGGACGCAGACGTCAGCACGGCGATGATCAGCAGCTTGTCCCACGGCGACCCCATGACCCCGTTCGCGAGCGCGCTCAGCACGTCGTCCGCGTGGTTGTTGATGAAGCCGACGCCGTGGTACGAAAGCGCGGCGATGGAGACCATGAGATAGATCCCGAGCAGGAGGAACGTGCTGACGACCGCGGCGCGGCCCGGCGTCTGCGTCGCGTCCTCCGTCTCCTCGTTCACGGCGACGGACGTGTCCCAGCCCCAGTAGATGAAGATCGCGAGCAGCAGGCCCGCGTTCAGCGCGCCGAACGAGCTGATGTCGAACGGGTTCAGCCAGCTCCACTGCGGCGAGACGCCGTGCGGCGCGTTCCCCGTCCAGACCTTCGCGAGCGCGACGACGGAGAACGCGAAGAGGATGACGATCTCCGCGCCGAGCAGGCCCCATTGCACGCGCGCCGAGACCTCGATCCCGACGTAGCAGATGACGCTCATGAGGATGATCCAGATCACGCCGGCGACGCCGACCCAGAGCCGGCTCGTCGCGAGGTCGTCCTTCCCGAAGAGGAGGAACGTGTAGCTGCCGGCGATCTGCGACAGGCTCGCCATCACGAGGATGTCGGCGTAGAGGATCCCCCAGCCGCCGAGCCAGCCTGTCATCGGCCCGAAGGTCCGGCCGGCCCACGTGAACGTCGTGCCGCAGTCGGGGTCGGCCTGGTTCAGGTACTTGTAGCCGAGCGCGATCAGCAGCATCGGGAGGAAGGCGAGGAGCATCACGACGGGCGCCTGGTACCCGACCCCGACGATCGCGGTCACGAAGCCGAGCGTCGCCGCGAGACTGTACGCCGGCGCCGTCGAGGCGACGCCGATGACGACGCTCGAGACGAAGCCGAGCGCGCCGGTCTTCAGGCCCTTCTGGAGGGGAGGTGTGTCCTCCCCCTCGACCGCGTAGCTCGCCACCCGCCTAGCCTGACGGGTCGGTTCCCGGCGGTCAACCGGGAACCGATGTTCCTAGATCTCTCGCTGGACGAGGATCGTGAAGGCGTTGCCGAGCGTCGGCCACTGCGGCGGCTGGACGAAGAGCAGGTTCGGGTCGTAGTTGTAGCTACGCGCGTTGAACATGTTCGTCATCACGATCGAGCTGTTGCCCGCTCCGTTCCCGTAGACCGCCGTCGATCCGTAGATCGTCATCACGCATTTCGAGCCGCTACTGCAGACGGCGTGACATGTCTGCGTCGAGTCGCCGCTGCCGCCGCTGCACTTCGACGGGTTCGGGTTGTACGTGTTGTGCGTCGTGTCGGCCGAGTACATGCCGTTCTGGGAGAACTGCGCGGACCAGATCGTGATGTTCCCGTTCGCGTCGACGCCCCACTGCGCGATCCAGACCGTGCCCGTCGACATGACGCCGAGGACGTCCTGGCCGTTCGTGTTGTACGTCACGTTCCCGCCGTAGATGATGCTGCCCGACGTCCCGACGGTGACCTTGCCCTTGACCACGCCGTCGACGATCGCGTCGGTGTCGACGTAGATCACCCCGCTCGCCGGGATGGTGACGGTCTTGGCGTTGCCGCACACGGGCGGGCTCGGGCCGTCGTAGTCGGGGTAGATCTGGCCGTTGCTGTTCGCGAAGAGCTTGCACGACGAGTACGTGACCTTCCCGACGCCGCCGACGACCGAGAAGTCGAGCCGCCAGGTGTCGACCTTGTATGCCGGGCTCTGGCCGCTCAGGGCCGAGTTCCCGTTGTCGGTCGTGCCGAGAAGGAGCCCGATGCTCTGCGCCGAGGTCCGGAGCGAGCTGAAGTTCGCCGCGAACTGGCTCCACTGGATCGCCGAGCAGTTGTTCAGCTTGCAGAGCGCGGTCGGACTCGTGCCGGAGTCGTACTTCTTCGCGCCGTTCTGCAGCGTCGAACCGCCGACGGTCACCGTGCCCTCGGCGTAGAGATTCGCCTTGGCGGTGCCGAGGTGGGACAGGTTGCCGGGCGTGCCGCTGTTGTCCTCGCCGACGAAGATCGGGCCCGTCGTTGTGGCGGACGCGGCGTACGAGAGGTCGCCGGCGGAGAACGCCTGGAAGTCGGAGAGGGCCGACGGGCGGATCATCGTCTCGATCGTCCGCCACGTCGACGTGTTGGTGCTGCCCGTCGGGCGCCCGGTGACGTCGATGCGCGTGATCACCTGCGCGAGGCCGGAGAGGCTCGCGTTCGGCGGGTAGACCTTGATCAGGTACTGGTAGCCGTTCCCCATGCTGAACCAGCCCGTGTCCGACGCGGGGGCCGTCTTGTAGGTCCAGGTCGTGCCCCACGAGCCGGAGTTCCATACCATGTCGCTGCACGTCGACGAGCAGTTGTTGGCATGCGCGTTGTTGCTCGAGTCGGTACGCGTGGCCTCGCCCTTCGCCATGTAACCGCTCCAGAAGACGTTGCTCTCCGTCAGGTCGGAGAGATACGCGTTCGTGCCCGCCTCGGCGGCCTGGTAGGCGCCGTCCTGCGACTGGTCGCGCCGGCTGTGCGAGTCCTCGCCCGTCGCCAGCACCATGATGCTGAGCGAGGCGACCGTCACGAGCGTCATCAGCGCGACGCCGAGAACGATCGCGAAGCCGCTCTCGTCGTTGCAGGCCTGCCGGAAGCGTGCGCGAAGCGTCATCAGTCGGACCCCCTGACTGCGATCTTGTCGGTGACGGTGAAGTGTTCCGGCTGGCTGCCGCCGCCGCCGACCGTCGAGAGCGTCAGCTTCACGACGACGAGGGCGATCTGGGAGAGGTTCGCGGCGCTGACGGGCATCGACATCGCGGCGGGCGTCGAGGCGCCCGTGCACGCGGTGCCCTCGGCGTTGCACTGATCCCAGTAGCTGAAGACGTCGCTGTTCGTGATCGTCCCGGCGGAGCCGATGACGGTCGTCCAGGAGCTCATCGTCCCCGGGAAGGTCCACGGCGGGGCCGTCGGGTACGTGTTGGTGCTCGTCTGGAACTGGGACTGGAGCTGGCCGGTCTGGACGCGGTACGAGACCTGCTTGAGGTGGAAGCTCGAGAGCGTGCTGCCCGAGACGGAGCCGGGGTACTCGTCGGGCGTGTAGAACGTCATGCTCGTGGCGTTGGCGGAGCTGAACGCGGGCGTCTGGCCGTCGCCGTAGAACGCGCCGCGGATCTGCGACTCGAGGAGGTTGAGCGCAGACCGCGCCTCGGTCTGGAGCGTCAGCTGCTCCTGGTTCTGGTTGTTGTAGTGCGTCAGCGTCGTCAGCATCAGCACCATGCCGCCGATGATGAGCAGACCGATAGGCATCGCCACGACGAGCTCGACGAGCGTGAACCCGCGGTTGTCGCGGAGCCTCCTGACGATCCACGCACGCATCAGCTGATGTTCACCGTGACGTTGATCGGGGAGGTCGTCGACGACGAGACGCTGGTCGTCGCCGTGCCCTTCTGCACGCCCATGTCGTTCGCGTTGATCGTGTACGTCGCCGCCGTCGAGGTCGTCGGCACCGTGAAGCTCACCTGGCCGCTGCCGTTCGTGACGCCGAAGAGGTAGATGCTCGCCGCGCCGCCGGTGACCTCGACGCGGGCGTTCCCGTCGGCGACGCCGCCGTTCTTCACGGTCACGGTGATCGTCTTGTTGTTCGCCGTGGCGTAGGTCGTCGCCGACATCTTCAGGTTCAGCGTCTGCGTGAGCGTCGTCGGGTAGCTCGACGGGACGACCACGCCGGAGGACGACGTCGCGCCCCAGTTCGCGCCGGAGTTCATCGTCACGTAGTACTTGTCGAAGGCGGGCGTCAAACCGGTCACGTTCGGCACGAGGTTGACGGTCTTGCCGTTTGCCCAGTCGCACTGCGTGATCGTGGTCGAGCTCGAGCCCGACGCGACGGTGATCGTCTGCTTGCCGCACCGCGACCCGTCGAGGGTGACCGTGGCGCCCGTCGTCCACGCCGCGCCGGCGGAGTTCTGGAGGTTGACGGTGAGCGAGACCGGCTTGTACATCCGCATCACGGCGCTCGAGTTGAGCCCCGCGACCGCCCCGACCTGGGACGCGGCGCCGGGTGCGAGGTCGTCCGGGAAGACGTAGTAGCCCCCGAGCGTCGTGACGAGCAGATAGACCGGCAGGGAGTTGCTGCTGCTGTCGAGGCCGGGGAAGAGGACGTTCCCCGCAGCGTCCGACGTGTCGTTGCGGTTCTCGGAGCTCGGACCGCCCGTGAGATTGATGTTGGCGCCGCTGAGCGCCGAGGCGTTGACGGCGTCCACCACGGTGCGCTGGATCTGCAGCCACTTCGATCCGGCATACGGCGGCGCGGACGCGGCGGCGACGTACGTCGTCTTCTGCGTCAGCTGACGATTGTCGCTGTTGCGCGTGATCGTGAGAACGACCTTCTTGTAGTCGGCGTTCGTGACCGCGTGACCCGGGATCGCGTCGCTGACGTAGGTGACCGTCCAGGTCATCGTCACGGCCTCGCCCGACGGGAGAGTCGTCGACACCGGCGAGCTGGGAATCTTGCCCGGAGGGTTGCGGTTCGTGAGCCCGACCCACGAGTACGGGAGCGTGCGCACCCAGTCGATCTGCGCCTGCGCGAGCTGGTCGGCGCCGGTGCGCTCACGCGCGAGCTTCGAGATCGCAGCGCCCTGGGAGAGGACGGCGGCGATCGGCGCCGAGATGATCATCAGCATCATCGTCGCCAGCACCATCTCGATGAGCGTGAAGCCTGCCTCCGAACGGAGCGTGCGGAGCCTGCCGACGACAATGGTCGCGGCTCGACGAACGCTGATGTCGTACCGTGCCTCCGCAGGCATCCTGTCTACTTCCCGCCGCGGGTGTCCCCACGGCCGTGGCGCCTCCTGCCTCACACGGCGATATCGGCGTCGTGGAGCCGCCCGTTGAGGCGGGGCATCCCTCGACTCAGGGACGGAACGTCACGCGCAGCGGGCGATTACGACGCCGTCGATGCGTGAATGGACCCGGATCGACGCGGTCCAGTTCGGGCCCGACACGCTCGAGTGCGACGTGACGCCGCGCTTCGGCACCCAGGCGCCGACCCGGAGGCCGCCGCTCTCGCAGAGCAGGCCGTCGCCCTGCACGAGGTCGCCGGCGGCGAACGCGATCTTCTGGCCCTCCTCGAGGACGGCGACGGGGTCGGCGGGGACGGGCGGCAGCGCGCCGGGCGAGGAGCCGCCGAAGCGGATCCAGAGCGGGAGCAACGCGAACGCGGCCGCGATCAGGCACACCAGCAGCCACGCAGGCGCTCCCTCGCGGCGATCGAGCCTCGCTGCGGTCACCCGACGCTCCCCTCGGAATACCTCGTACTCCGAGGTACCCTCGCGCCGCGAGGTTCACACGAGGTCAGGCGGGCGTAAGACGCCGGTAAAGCGGCCCGGGCGTAGAGTTTCCGGCGTGCGACTCCGAGGTAGGCGGATCCTGCGCGGGACGCTCGTCGCGCTCGGGGCGAACGCGGTGGCGCTCGTCGTCGCCTCCACGGCCCTCCCGGGCTTCGACCTGAGCGTCCTCGACTTCCCCATCGTCCTCGTCGTCTTCACGCTCCTGGCGCTCTTCGTGCGGCCGATCGTGCGGTCGGTGATCCGCGAGTACGTGCCGGCGCTCGCCATCGTGGGCTCGCTCGTCGCGGCCTTCGTCGTCCTCGTGATCGCCGACCTCGTCCTGCGCGGGCTCTCGATCCACGGCGTCGGCACCTGGGTCGTCGCGACGCTCCTGATCTGGGGCGTCGGGATCCTGACCTCGCTCGCGCTCGGCGCCTACGTCGCGAAGCGCGTGCTCCCCGACGGGCCGGGGCCGGACCGCCGGGGCTAGTGCTTGACGACGGTGACCTTGAAGGTCGTCGTCGTCACGTTCCCCGCGCCGTCGGTCGCCGTCACGGTGACGATCGTCGTCCCGACGGCGAACTTCGTCCCCGACGCCTTCGAGTAGGTGATCGTGACCGGGCCGACCGCGTCGGTGGCGACCGCGGCCGCGTAGCTCACATTCGCGCCGGACGAGCTCGTCGTCGTGACGATCAGATCGGGCGAGACCGAGGTGAAGACCGGCGGCGTCGTGTCGCGGACGGTGATCGTGAACGTCTTCGTCGTCGTGTTGCCCGCGGCGTCCTTCGCGGTGATCGTCACCGTCGTCGTCCCGATCGCGAAGACCGAGCCGGACACCTTCGAGTAGGTGACGGAGACGACGCCGACCGCGTCCGTGATCGTCGGCGAGAAGATGACCGTCGCGCCGGCCGCGCTCGTCGCCTCGATCGTGAGGTTCGGCGCGGTGATCGACGGCGGCGTCGTGTCCTTCACGGTCACGGTGAACGTCTTCGAGCTGTGGTTGCCGGCGCCGTCCGTCGCGGTCACCGTGACCGTCGTCGTCCCGATGGCGAAGCTCGAGCCGGACGCGATCGAGTACGTGAACGTGACGGGGCCGACTGCGTCGGTCGCGGTCGGCGCGAACGTGACGACCGCACCGGCGGCACTCGTCGCCTCGGCGGTGATGCTCGGCGCGGAGACGATGACCGGCGCCGTCGTGTCGCGGACGGTGATCGTGAACGTGCGCGTCGACGTGTTGCCGGCGCCGTCCTTCGCGGTGACGGTGACCGTGTTGACGCCGAGCGCGAACGTCGTGCCGGACGCCTGCGAGTAGGTGATCGTGACCGGGCCGACCGCGTCGGTCGCCGTCGCCGCGGCGAACGTCGCGACCGCGCCCGCGGCGCTCGTCGCCTCGAGCGTCTGGTTCGCGGGCACCGACGTGATCACGGGCGGCGTGGTGTCGCGGACGTTGACGGTGAAAGTCGCGGTCGACGTGTTGCCCGCGGCGTCCTTCGCCGTGATCGTGACGGTCGTGATCCCGAGCGCGAAGAGCGTGCCGGACGCCTTCGAGTACGTGATCGTCACGCCGCTGACGAGGTCGGTCGCGGTCGCGGCGGCGTAGCTCACCGTCGCGCCCGAGCTGTTCGGCGCCTCGACGACGATGTTCGCCGGGACGAACGTGAAGCTCGGCGGCGTCGTGTCCTTCACCGTCACGGTGAACGTCTTCGTCGACGAGTTGCCGTATGCGTCCGTCGAGGTCACGGTGACGGTCGTCGCGCCGAGCCCGAAGAGCGTGCCCGACGCCTTCGAGTACGTCGTCGTGACCGGGCCGACCGCGTCGGTCACGGTCACCGAGTAGGTCGCGATCGCGCCGGTCGGCCCGGTTGCCTCGGCGGTGACGTTCGGCGCGCTGATCGCGGGCGGTGTCGTGTCCTTCACCGTCACGGTGAAGGTCTTCGTCGTCGAGTTGCCGTACGCGTCGGTGGCGGTGACCGTGACCGACGTCGTTCCGATCGCGAACGTCGAGCCGGACGCCTTGGAGGCCGTGATCGTGACCGGGCCGACCGCGTCGGTCGCCGTCGGCGTGGCGTACGTGACGGCGGCGCCGGCGGGCGAGGTCGCCTCGGCCGTGAGGTTGCCGCTGACCGTGAGCACCGGCGGCGTCGTGTCGCGGACGAGCACGCCGAACGTGGCGGTCGAGAAGTTCCCGTAGGCGTCGGTCGCGGTGACGGTGACCGTCGTCGTCCCGATCGCGAACGTCGAGCCGGAGCTCTTCGAGTAGGCGATCGTGACCGGACCGACCGCGTCGGTCGCTGTCGCAGCGGCGTAGCTCACCGCGGCGCCGGCGTTGCTCGTCGCCTCGACGATCAGGTTCGGGCTCGTCGAGGTGATCGCCGGCGGCGTGGTGTCGCGGACGGTGATCGTGAAGGTGCGCGTCGACGTGTTCCCGTAGGCGTCCTTCGCGGTGACGGTGACGGCCGTCGTGCCGATCGCGAACGTCGAGCCGGAGCTCTTCGAGTACGTGATCGTGACCGGGCCGACCGCGTCCGTCGCCGTCGCGGCCGCGTAGCTCACCGCGGCACCGGACGCCGAGGTCGCCTCGACGATCAGGTTCGGGCTGACGGACGTGATCACCGGCGGCGTCGTGTCGCGGACGGTGATCTTGAAGGTCGTGATCGTGACGTTGCCGACGATGTCGGTCGCCGTGACCTTGACGGTCGTGGTGCCGATCGCGAACGTCGAGCCCGGGCCCTTCGAGTAGCTGATGATCGGCGGCGCGAGCGCGTCGGTCGCCGTCGCCGCGGCGAAGTTCACGACGGCGCCCGCGGCGCTCGTCGCCTCGATCGTCAGGTTCGGGCTGACGAACGTGAAGGCCGGCGGCGTCGAGTCGCGGACGAAGACGGTGAAGGTGGCGGTCGACGTGTTCCCGTAGGCGTCGGTCGCGGTCACCGTGACGAGCGGCGAGAAGCCGAGTGCGTAGAGCGTCCCGTTCGCGATCGAGTACGTGTACGTGATCGGGCCGACGGCGTCGGTCGCGAAGGCCGGGTAGTTGACGACCGCGCCGGCAAGGCTCGTGCCCTCGACGACGAGGTAGAGCGGCGGCGTCAGCGCGGGCGCCGTCGTGTCCTGCACCGTCACGGTGAAGCTCGTCGAGGACGAGTTGCCGTGGCCGTCGGTCGCGGTCACCGTCACAGCCGTCGTCCCGATCGCGAACGTCGAGCCGGACGCCTTCGAAACCGTGATCGTGACCGGGCCGACCGCGTCGGTCGCCGTCGGCGTGAAGGTCGCGACCGCGCCCGCCGCGCTCGTCGCCTCGAGGACGAGGTTCGGCAGCGGCGCGAGCACCGGCGCCGTCGTGTCCTGCACGGTCACGGTGAAGGTCGCGGTCGACGTGTTCCCGGCGGCGTCCTTCGCGGTCGCGGTGATCGTCGCCGTGCCGAACCCGAGGACGGTGCCGGCGCTCTTCGAGAACGTGAGCGACGTGACGCCGACGGCGTCGGTCGCGGTGGCGGCGAAGGCGCCGACCTTCCAGCCGGTCGACTGGGTCGCCTCGACGACCATGTTCGGGGCCGTGATCGCCGGCGCCGTCGTGTCCTTGACGGTGACGGTGAACGTCTTCGTGGCCGTGTTGCCGGCGGCGTCCTTGACGGTGACTGTCACCGTCGTCGTGCCGATCGCGAACGTCGAGCCGGAGCTCTTCGAGTACGTGATGCTCGTGACACCGACGACATCGGTCGCCGTCGCCGCGGCGTAGGTGACGACCGCGCCCGCCGCCGAGGTCGCCTCGGCGGTGATGTTCGCGGGCACGAACGTGATCACCGGGGCGGTGGTGTCGCGGACGGTGACGGTGAAGGTCTTCGTGGTCGTGTTCCCGGCGCCGTCGGTCGCGGTCACCGTGACCGTCGTCGTGCCGATCGGGAACGGCGTGCCGGACGCCTGGCTGTAGCCGATCGTCACCGGGCCGACCGCGTCGGTCGCCGTCGCCGCCGTGTAGGTCGCCGTCGCGCCGGTCGGGCCCGTCGCCTCGACCGTCACGCTGCCGCTGACGGTCAGCGCCGGCGGCGTCGTGTCGCGCACCGTCACGTTGAAGGTCTTCGTCGCCACGTTCCCCTTCACGTCGGTCGCCGTCACCGTCACCACGGTCGTCCCGATCACGAACTGCGAGTTCGACGCGATCGACGTCGTCACCGACGCCACACCGACCGCGTCCGTCGCCGTCGGCGCAAACGTCACCTTCGCGCCCGCCGCACTCGTCGCCTCCGCCACGACGTCCGGCGCCGTGATCACGGGCGGCGTCGTATCGACGACCGTCACGTTGAAGGTCGCGGTCGACGTGTTCCCGGCTGCGTCCTTCGCGGTCGCGGTGATCGTCGCCGTGCCGAAGCCGATGACGCTGCCGGCGCCCTTCGAGAACGTCAGCGACGTCACGCCGACGAGATCGGTCGCGGTCGCCGCGAACGTCCCGACGAGCCAGCCGCCGGACTGCGTCGCCTGCACCGTCATGTTCGGAGCCGTGATCACCGGCGCCGTCGTGTCGCGCACCGTGATCGTGAACGTCTTCGTCGAGGTGTTGCCGGCCGCGTCCTTCGCCGTGATCGTGACCGTCGTCGTGCCGAGCGCGAAGGTCGAGCCCGAGGCCTTCGAGACGGTGAGGCTCGTCACGCCGACGGCGTCGGTCGCGGTCGCGTCGACCCAGGTCGCGACGGCGCCGGACGGACCGGTCGCCTCGAGCGTCTGGTTCGCGGGAACGCCTGCGATGACCGGGGCGGTCGTGTCGCGGACGGTGACGGTGAAGGTCTTCGTCGTCGTGTTCCCGGCGCCGTCGGTCGCGGTCACCGTGACCGTCGTGATGCCGATCGGGAACAGGCTGCCCGAGGCCTGGCTCGTGCTGATCGTGACCGGGCCGACCGCGTCGGTCGCCGTCGGGGCCGTGTAGGTCGCGACCGCCCCGGTCGGGCCCGTCGCCTCGACCGTCACGTTCCCGGAGACCGTCAGCGCCGGCGGCGTCGTGTCGCGCACCGTCACGTTGAACGTGGCCGTGGACGAGTTGCCGTGGCCGTCGGTCGCAGTGACCGTCACTGTCGTCGTCCCGATCGCGAACTGCGAGTTCGAGGCGATCGACGTCGTGATCGTGACCGGACCGACCGCGTCCGTCGCCGTCGGTGCGAAGGTCACCTTCGCGCCGGCCGCGCTCGTCGCCTCGGCGACGACGTCCGGCGCGGTGATCACGGGCGCGATCGTGTCGACGACCGTCACGTTGAACGTCGCGGTCGACGTGTTCCCGGCCGCGTCCTTCGCCGTCACCGTCACGACGGTCGTGGCGAACGGCAGCACCGTCCCGACCGACTTGTTGAACGTGAGCGACGTGACGCCGACGAGGTCGGTCGCCGTCGCGGCGAACGTCCCGACCTTCCAGCCGGTCGACTGGGTCGCATTCACCGTCATGTCGGGCGCGGTGATCACCGGTGGGGTCGTGTCCCTCACGGTGATCGTGAACGTCTTCGTCGACGTGTTCCCCGCCGCGTCCTTCGCCGTGACGGTCACCGTCGTGGTGCCGATCGCGAACGTCGAGCCGGAGCCCTTCGAGTACGTGACGCTCGTCACGCCGACGGCGTCCGTCGCGGTCGCGTCGACCCAGGTCGCCACGGCGCCGGCGGCGCTCGTCGCCTCGAGCGTCTGGTTCGCCGGGACGGTCGCGATCACCGGCGCGGTCGTGTCGCGCACCGTGATCGTGAACGTCTTCGTCGAGCTGTTGCCCGCGCCGTCGGTCGCGGTGACGGTCACCGTGTTCGTCCCGATCGCGAACGTCGTGCCGGACGCCTGCGAGTACGTGATCGTCACGCCGCCGACCGTGTCGGTGGCCGTGGCGGCGGCGTAGGTCGCGACCGCACCGGCCGGGCCGGTCGCCTCGAGCGTCTGGCTCGCCGGGACGGACGTGATCGTCGGCGGCGTCGTGTCGCGCACCGTCACGTTGAAGGTCTTCGTCGCCACGTTCCCCTTCACGTCGGTCGCCGTGACCGTCACCACGGTCGTCCCGATCACGAACTGCGAGTTCGACGCGATCGACGTCGTCACCGACGCGACACCCACGGCGTCGGTCGCCGTCGGCGCGAAGGTCGCCTTCGCGCCGGCTGCGCTCGTCGCCTCGACCACGACGTCCGGGGCCGTGATCACGGGCGGCGTCGTGTCGACGACCGTCACGTTGAAGGTCGCGGTCGAGGTGTTCCCCGCCGCGTCCTTCGCCGTCACGATCACGGCCGTCGTGCCGAACGGGAGCACCGTCCCGGCCGCCTTGTTGAACGTGAGCGACGTGACGCCGACGAGATCCGTCGCGGTCGCCGCGAACGTCCCGACCTTCCAGCCGGTCGACTGCGTCGCCTGCACGGTCATGTCGGGCGCCGTGATCACCGGCGGCGTCGTGTCGACGACCGTGATCTTGAAGGTCTTCGTCGAGGAGTTCCCGTACGCGTCGGTCGCCGTCACGGTGACCGTCGTCGCGCCGAGCGCGAAGGTCGCGCCGGACGCCTTCGAGTAGGTGATCGTGACCGGGCCGACCGCGTCGGTCGCCGTCGCCGCCGGGTACGTGACGGCCGCGCCGGCGGCGGAGGTCGCCTCGACGGTGAGGTTCGGGCTGACGTACGTGATCGCCGGCGGCGTCGTGTCGCGCACCTTGATCCTGAAGCTCGCGTACTGGTAGTTCCCGCCCTGGTCGATGGCGTAGAGGGTCACCGTCGTCGTCCCGATCGGGAAGACGGTCCCGGACGCCTGCGAGTAGCTGATCGTCGCCGGGCCGACCTCGCCGATCACGGTCGCGTTCGGGTACGTGACGGTCGCGCCGGCCGGCGAGGTCGCCTCGGCGGTGATGTCGCACGGCACGGACGTGAAGACCGGCGGCGGGCCTGCGCCCTGCTCGTTCGGGAGGATGACCGGCTGGCGCGCCGGGAGGTCGTCGCAGCCGAACGGCGAGCTCCAGCCCCAGCCGCCGTGCCAGCCCCAACCCCAGCCGCCCCAGCTGCCGTGGTGCCAGTCCGTGTCGCCGTCGTTGCAGAGCAGCGTGTGGAGCGACGGCTCGGTGTCGACCGTCCAGTTGTGCCCGTCGAACCAGCTGTCGCCGTCGAACCACCAGCCGCCGTACCCGTTGAACCAGCCGTAGCCGTCGAACCAGTTGTGGCCGTCGTACCAGCCCCAGCCGTCCATCCAGACCGGGCCGCCGTGCCAGCCGAACCAGTCGTCGTGGAAGCGGACGCCGCCGACGAGGTCGAAGTCGTTCGGGTTGCTCTGCGTCTGGTAGACGCGCTCGTCCGGCGAGGTCGGGAAGACCGTCAGCGGCTGGTTCGGGTCGGTCGCCGGCGCGCCCGGGTTGCTCGTCAGGCGGACGGTGAACGGCAGGTACCAGTTCGTGTTGTCGAACGTGACGGTCGGGCCGTGCCACGAGTTCCCCGGCGTGAAGCGCGGGTCGCAGCTGCACGCGTCGGACGCGACGAGCTGGCCGTCCGGCTGGAGCTCGACGGTGACGGTCTCGCCCGAGCTCGGCGACGCCGTGAGGCGGATCGTGTACGTGTCGCCGTTCGGGTCGTTCTGCGCGACGAGCGTGGAGCCGTCGGACTCGACGATGTAGACGATGTCCTCGTCGGGCCGGAGGATGTTCACGTCGACGCGCGGCACGAGGTGCGGGAACGGATGCCAGTTGTGGTCGCCGCCCCAGAAGCCCCAGCGCGTCGACCAGCCGTTGTCCCAGTTCCAGCCGACGTTCTCCCAGCCGTTGTCGTCGAGCCAGCCGTTGCCGTCGCTCCACTCCATGTGGCCGTGCGCGTCGTCGCCCGGGCCGAAGTTCTGGATGCCGGAGCCGAAGACGGAGACGTAGTTCGGGTCGGTGCTCGTGACGACGTGGAAGATGGAGCCGTCGAGCTTGTTGTCGTCGAGGTTCTGGCCCCACCACGAGCTGTGCGGGTTCGCGGCGACCGTGATGACCGCGGGCACCAGCCAGTTCGTCCAGTCGAAGGTGATCGTGTTCGTGTTCGGGTCGAACCGCGGGTCGGTGCTCGTGACGATGAGCTCGTCGCAGTCGAAGAACAGCGTGACCTTCACGTTCGAGTAGAGGGCCGGCAACATCGTCGGCGCCACCGTGTAGGTGTCGACGATCCCGAACGGCGGCGCGCCCTGGAGCACGGTGGTGTCGCCGTTGCTCTCGACGATGATCAGCCCGGCGCGGTCGTTGTCCACGACCTCCGCGAGGACGTTGCGGACCTCCGCGTGGTTGTACGTCGGATCGTGGCTCTGCGCGCTGATGCTCAGCACGGCGTTGAGCGGGCCCTCGGAGGTCGCGTCGTCGATCGCGCGGACGAGCACCGTCTTCGGGCCCATGTCGCCGGGCGCGAACGTCAGCACCGCGGCGAACTGCCACGTGAGCCCGCCGTCGATCGAGACGAGGACCGTCCGCGCCCCCTGCGCCGCGAGCTCGGACGGCGAGGCCGCGGCGGAGACGTTGACGTAGACCGCTGAGCTCGGCGGCGAGACGAGCGCGACCGTGAACGAGTCCACGGTCTGGCCCTGCTCGTAGACGAGCGTCGAGCCGCCGGACTCGCGGACGATGATCTGGCCGACCGAGGTCGTGGCGACGGTCGCCTGGACGCCCGGGCCGTTGTCGTCGTCGACCTGGTGCGGGTTGCCGTAGCAGTCCGCGTCGAACGTCCGGACTTCCTGGTTCACGGCCGAGCTGATGCCGTCCAGGCTGCCGGCGACGACCGGGTCGAGCGTGTCGTCGTGGCCGATGCCGTCGCCGTGCTCGCCGTGGACGCCGAGGAAGAAGAGGCCCGAGACGCAGACGGGGCAGCCGGTGTGCTCGACGATCGACGTCGGCGACATGTCCTGGTACGTGATGTTCAGGCCGGCGCCGATCACCGACGTGTCGCTCACGAGCAGGTGGTCGATGATGTCGACCGGGTGGTGGTTGCCGTCCCACCAGCTCCACCAGAAGCCGTTCGGCAGCAGGTCGAAGTCGCTGCCGACGACGACGAGCCGGTTGAAGTCGGCGCCGCCGACGATGTCGATCGGAGCGTCGACCGTGTAGATCGGGACGATGTCGCAGTCGTTCTTCCACCAGTTGTCGCCCTCGTTCGAGGCGAACTGGTCGACGAGGACGTCGCCGGTCGCCGGATCGACGAGCGGCGCGGTGCGGACGGCGAAGAGGTCGTCGCCGGTGCCGCCGTCGAGCTCGAGCGCCGCGTCGTTCGAGTAGACGAGGAACGAGTCGTCGCCCGAGCCGCCGTAGATCGTCGTCGGGAAGCTGATGCCGCGGCTGACCCAGCCGAGGGTCGTGTAGGTCGTCGGGAACGCGTCCTCCGGGTTGACGTCCGGCGCGACGCGCGGGTTCGCGTACGCCTGGCCGATGAGGAACGTGTCGTCGCCGGCGCCGCCGTCGAGCGTCGTGATCGAGCTGTTGTCGTCGACCGCGAACGTGTCGTCGCCGCCGAAGCCGTTGACGGTGAGCCGCGAGTTGATGTTCTCGTCGTAGTTGATCCGCTCCACCGACTGGTTGAGGCGGTGGAAGACGTCGTCGAGCGAGCCGTGCAGCAGTGCCACGAACGCCGGCGTCTCGGCGTACTCGAGGCTGAAGTTCTGCGCCTCGCCGATCCACGAGACCTGCCGCATGAGGAAGACCTCGTCGGCGTCGGTGCCGTTCACCGTCAGCGTGTCGAGGCCGTCGTTCTTCGCGCCGGTGTCGAGGACGTTGATGACGTAGTTGTTGTCCGCGTCGCCGCCTGCGGTGTTGACGACGTACGTGTCGGTGTCGGCCTGGCCGTCGAGCGTGAGCGTGTGGCCGTCTGCGACGTCCATCGTCGGCAGCTGGTTCACCTCGAAGTAGTCCTGGCCGTCGCCGGCGGGCGCGTCGACGCCGCACGGGCCGGGCGGGCCGCCGAGGCAGTTCGTCGGCGTGTTGCTGCCGTACGCGCGCGTCTTGCCGCCGAGCACGGTCTGGTCGAAGGAGAACTGGTCGTTGTCGGCGTTGCCGAAGATCCGCGTGATGAAGCTGAGGCGCGACGTGAGGATCCCCGGCGTGATCTCGCCGGCGAGCGTCATGACCGTCCCGACGCCCGGGTCGCCCGTGTCGGTCGGCCCCGGCTCCGGCATCTGGAAGTCGCCGCAGATGTTCGTGGCGCCCGTGATCCGCCGGTAGTCGCCGCAGATGTCGATCCACTCGCCGGCGAGGATCTTCGACGCCGCGTCGGTGGTGACGTTGTCGCCGACGCGCAGGTTGATCCAGCCGTTGAGCGCGGCGATCCGGCCGTACGGGACGAGCCGCGAGAAGTTCGTCGTCGGATCCGGCAGCTGCGTCTCGTCGACGAGCGTCGAGCCGTTGTGGAGCAGGTTCAGGTCCTCGCCGGAGAGCGCGCTCTCGCGGACGGTGAAGCGGATGTCGCCACGGTAGGCCTCCAGCAGCACGACGTTGGCCGCGCCGAAGGTCTCCGTCAGGAAGATGCTCTCCGTCGCCTCGGCCGCGATCGTGCTCGTGTGCTGCCAGCCCGAGTTGATCTCGAGGTCGTTGAGCCCGTTCGGGTTGCCGATCGAGCCGCCGACGGCCTTCAGGTCGACGGTGTTCGCGAGGACGTTCGCGAGGTCGTCGCCGGCGCCGCCGTTCCGCGCGTCCACGATCGAGCCGTTGCGGGTGACGAGCGACGCGTCGCCGTTCGTCGTGATCGTGTCGACCGGCATGTCGCCCTGCGTCTCCGTGAGGAAGACGCCCGCGGTCGTCGGCGCGGCGAAGTCGGCGACGTTCAACACGCCGCCCGGCTTCGGCGTCGAGTTCGTGTCGATCTCGAGGAAGTTGCCGGGCTCGCCGACGCCGCCGACGCCCTCGGCCTGGCCGAGGCTGTTCATGCCGGCGGTCATCGTGATGTTGCGGCCGCTGACGTCCGCCGCGAAGTCGGAGAGCGCGTCGACGATCCGCCGCGGCGACCAGAGCGTCACGTCGTCGTCCGTCGAGGTGATGTTCCCGACGCGGAGGTCGCCGTGCTTCTCGAAGTCGAGGATCCAGCCGTTCGTGAGGATGTCGATGTGGCCGCTCGCGAGGATGTCGGTCACGGCGCGGACGTTGATGTGCGCGGCCGACGGGCTCGGGTTGACGGCGGTGATGATGATGTTCCCGCCCGCGACGATGCCGGTCTCGGTGCGGCCGCCGCTCGCGTCGCGCCCGGCGAAGTTGAACGTCGTCGGGTCCTTCGGCGTCGTGCCGGTGACGAAGAAGTCCTGCCCGATGATGGCCGGGCACGGATGGCCGCCGTCGCAGACGTCCGGCGTGAAGAAGTTGTAGTGGACGATCCCGCCCGGCGCCGGATGCGGCGGCCACTGGACGAGCACGCCGCCGCCCGCGGTCCCGGTCGGGTTCTCGCTGACGGCGGTCTGGAGCAGGATGTCGACGTCGCCGCCCGCGACGACGTGGTCGATCGTGACCTCGAAGTTCGCCAGCGCCGGGTTCCGGTTCCGGCCCAGCAGGTCGAGGTAGATCGAGCCGCCGGCGACCGCGTTGAAGAGCTCGGCCGGCGTCAGCGAGTGCACCGTGAGCAGGCCGGAGACGGTCGGGTCGAGGTCGATCGCCGAGCCACCGCCGACGGCCGCGAGCTGGACGCCGCCGGGCACGTTGATGATCGAGTAGTAGCCGCCGTTGACGAGCGGGCCGATCGGGATCCCGGCGGTCGCGTACTGCACCACTTCGCCCGTGAAGAAGAGGGACGGGCCGAGGAAGATCGCGTCGCCGACGCTGGAGACCTGCGCTGTCTTGAACGTCGTCGTGAACGGTGCGCGCGCGCTGTAGACGACGTCGATGTTGACCCGGTGGACCGAGTCGCCGATCCCGCCGGCATCCGCGCGCAGGTCGAGCACGTTGGTGCGGATGAGCGAGATTCGCCCGTCGGAGCCCGGACCGTCGCGCGACTTCGTCGACTTGATGCTGCCGCCGCTGTTGTGCACCGCGGTCGTGCCGATCGGGTTGTCGATGGTGCCGTTGATCAGGACGTCGCCGGCGCCGGAGTTCTCGACGTCGACGAGCGTCGGGCCGGTCGTCCGCGCGATCGTGAACGTGAGCGAGACGGAGCCCGCGATGAGGTCGACGAGCGGGACGCCGGTCGTGTTGAGGACGGAGATGTTGTTGAGCCAGAGATCCTTGTTCGACTCGTTCGTGATCAGGACGCGCTGGAGCGTGTCGCTGAACGTCCACGTGCCGCCGCTCCCGCAGATCCCGTTCGTGCCGTCGCAGTTGTTGCCCGAGGTCTCGAAGAGCACCTGCGCGCCGACCCCGTTGCCGACGTCGTTGACGATGATCGTGTTGCTGTCGACGTGGCCCGACGTCTGGTGCGCGCCGCCGCCGTAGGCGCTCCCGTCGACCGAGATGCCGGCGGCCTGGGTGATGAACCCGCCCGCGTCGACGAACAGCCGGAGCACCGCGCCGAGGATGTTCACGTCGGAGCTGAAGTCGATCTTCTGGCCGCCGCCGACCGGCGGCGTCTGGTTGCCGTTGTCGCCGCCCGTGGCGAGCGAGCGCTTGCTCGAGTCGCCGTGGCTGTGCGTGTTCACGGGGCCGTTCCGCGTGTCGATGAAGAACGCGAGCTCGTCGAACCCGGCCGGATGCTCGAGATCCGGGTCGCTCGGGTCGCGCGGGCCGGCCGTGATCGTCGCGTGCGGGGCGCCGTAGACGTAGGTGTTGAGCGTCGTGTTGTTGTTCGCGTCGCCGCTGACGTGGCCGAAGAGACCGGTCGCGCGCGCGTACGCGTGCGCGGTGTCGCCGACGCTGTCGTTGATGTGCGCGAACCGCGCGATGAAGTCGACGCCCTCCCAGCCGGTCACGGTCGCGCCCGAGCCGATCGAGACGTCCGCCGTCGCCCCGATGTTCGTCGTCGCCTCGGCGGTGCCGACGCCGACGAAGCCGGCGCCGCGGCCGTCGGCATTCGACGTGACGACCATGCCGGAGCCGAGCGTGTCGAAGGCCGGGTTCGGGACGGTCGCCTCGACGATCACGCGGTCGGCGATGAGCGACGCGTTGTCGCCGATCGTCGCCGCGTTCGTCCCGTTCGCGCTCGTCTGGGCGTGCGCGTTCGCGTCGGCGCCGAAGCCGCCGCCGTTCGCCTCGCTGTCCGACGACGCGTTGACCGAGCTGTAGGCGCCGACGCGCGCGAGCTGGAGCGCGAGGACGCTCGAGTTCTGGTTGATCGTCGCGTTCGTCCCGAAGGTGACGTTCGCGTTGACGTGGTTCGAGGCGACGCCGACGAAGCCGCCCGCGGTGGACTTCGACGAGGCGCCCGTCACCGGCGCGTTGTCGGCCTCGAGCGTGAAGTTGCCGCCCGCGATGACCCAGCCGGAGTGGCTCGGCGAGCCGACCGACGCCGTGCTGTTGCTCGTCGTGTTCGTGTTCGCATTCGCGCTGCCGACGCCGACGAAGCCGCCGGTGCCGTTCTTCGAGACCGCGCTCGTGCTCGTCTGCGAGTTCGACTTGATCGTCACGTCGCCGCCCGCGATCACGAGGTCGGCGTTCACGTTCGCCGCCACGTTCGACGTCGAGTTCGTGTTCGCGTCGTTGCTGCCGACGCCGACGAAGCCGCCGCCGGAGCCGCTCGAGAACGTCGAGGACTGGCCGTCGCCGGGCGGCGAGTTCAGAAGCCCGAGCGGGACGCCGCCGGGGCCGTCGAGCCGTTGCTCGGTCGAGCCGCCGGTGCCGTCCGGCGCGTACGGCGACGAGCCGGCGAGGTCGATCCGGAGCTCGCTCGTCCCGGTCGCGGCGCCGAGGTCGACGCTGACCTTCGTGAAGTAGTGGTCGGCGCCCGAGTCGAGGCCGTGCGTGCTGAGCGTGATCGGCGTGCCGCCCGGCGTCGTCGCGAGCTGGATGTCGTCGCCGCTCGCGCTCACGACGTAGTACGTGACGCCGTCGTGCAGGCCGCCGATGTGGTCGTTGCCGGCGAGGATGATCGAGTGGATGTCGCCGCGCGGGTCGTGCGTCGGGTGGACTGCGAGGCCGCCCGCGATGCCGCCGGCGCCGGTGTCCGTGAAGCTCGTGCCGCTGCCGACGACGAAGTGCGTGTCCTCGTCCCCGGCCGTCGTGCCGCGGTAGACGATGTAGGACGTCGCGCCGGAGACCGGGCTCCAGGAGAGGTGAACCTCGCCGGTCGCCGACGGGAACGCGTCGCTGTGCACGAGCGCGGAGACCTCGGAGGAGCCGATCGACTCGCCCGACGCGCTGACGGCCGTGACGCGGTAGAAGTACGCAGCCTGCGCGAGCGAGCCGGCGCTCGTGTCGGCGGTCGCGGTGACGCCGGTCGGCGCGTCCGGCAGCGCCTCCGGAGCGTTCTTCTGCGGGACGAGGTTGATGATCGGCTCGTCGACGACCGCGTTGAAGTGCTGCTCGAAGCTCGCCGTGGTCGTCGTCTGGTCCGAGACGGCGCTCGTGAAGAACATCTGCGTGTCGCCGCTCTCGAAGTGGTCGATCGTGTACGTGCCGTCGTTCGTGCCGGTGCCGCTGACGATGATCTGCTCGCCCGCGTCGAACGTCGTGTTCGCCGTCCAGCTCCCGTCCGCGTCGATGGCCCAGTAGTCGGTGCGGATGATCGTCGTGTGTCCCGAGTCCCAGACGTCGGTGTGCCCGAACTGGACGCTCGTCGGCGAGACCTTCGACGCCGTGAGCGTGTTCGCCTGGACGAGCACCATCACGTTCCCGGTCACGCTCGCGGTGTGGTACGAGCCGCTGTTGACGCCCGAGGAGACGGTGATGTCCTGGTCGGCGCCGAAGCCGTCGTCGACCCAGTTGTGGCTGTCGAGGCGGACGATCTCGTCGCCGAGCGCGCCGCGGATGTAGAGCACCGGCCCGTTGTAGACCGTGTTGTTCTTCAGCTGGATCGACGGCGAGAAGAAACTCGTGACGACGTAGTAGGTGTGGCCGTCGACGAGGGGCGTGATCGGCGTGCCGTCCGAGACGCCGTCGCCCGCGGTCACGTGGTAGACGATCTTGTCGCCGTCGAAGAAGCCGCTCCAGACCGAGTTCCCGTCGGAGTCGAAGAACCAGATGTTGTTCGCGCCCGGGTTGTTCGAGGCCGCGACGTTGATCGTCCCGTCGCCGTTGTAGACCGGGATGAAGTCGACCTGGCCGCTCGGGAACGTCGTCGCCTGCGGCGCGTGGTAGGTCACCGCCTGGCCGACGCTGAAGCCGCTGCCGCCGACCGTGATCGTGTTCCCGGAGACGTCGCCCGGCGTGAAGTGGTACTGCGTCGCGCCGTTGATCGCCTCGTTGTACGTCGAGACGAGCTGGATCCGCGTGTCGTCGAGGACGACGACGTAGTACGTCTGGCCGGTGTTCAGGCCGGAGACGGACGCGCCGCCCTCCGGGTGATACGTCACGGCGTCGCCGGTCAGGAAGTTGTGCGCGAGCTTGAAGGTGATGATCTCGCGGTTCGGGTCGACGCTGTCCGCCGGGAACGTCGTGCCGAGCGCGAGGTGGTTCGTGTCGAGGTTGATGACGTTGTACTGGCGGCTCAGCGTCACGTTGTCGCCGAGCGTGTTGTCGATATACGTCGTCATCAGGCCGCCGATGACCGCGTGCCCGTTGTTGTTGTACTGGACCTCGTCGCCCGTCGTCAGGCCGTGGTTGTTCACGTTCAGCGTGTCGTTGCCCGGATCGACCTGCTGGATCGAGTAGTCCGGCGCGTTCGCGTCGGTGAACGGCTCGGCGTCGGCGAGCACCTGGATGCTCCCGCCGGCGTTGACCTGCGAGCCGGTGATCGACGCGTTGACGGTCGGGTTGATCGTCGCGTTCGAGTCGGAGCCGCCGATGCCGATGAGGCCGCCGGAGACGCCGTGCACGTTCGCGTCGCCCTCGGGGAACGCGGTGCCGTGGACGGTGATGTTGCCGCTCGTCGCGACGAGCTGGCTGCCGCCCGGGTTCAGCGACGCGCTGACGTTCGGCGCGACGTTCGAGGTCGCCGTGTTCTCCGTCTGGCCGTAGAGGCCGCCGGCCACCGCCTGCGCCTGCGACGTCGAGATCGCGGTGCCGGTCGCGGTGATCGTCATGTTCGTCGCGCCCGCGCCGGTGCCGGAGTCGTGCACGGCGCCGTCGTAGTGCGACGAGGTCGAG
>Ga0335070_10001778_pt1 | contig 25049 bp, 25 predicted proteins | sample Lox_Sample_13_FD_206722 | JGI IMG/M metagenome (GOLD analysis project Ga0335070, IMG submission 206722) | Soil microbial communities from Loxahatchee National Wildlife Refuge, Florida, United States - Lox_Sample_1.3 | ecosystem: Environmental > Terrestrial > Soil > Wetlands | place: USA...
CTTCCAAGTCTTCAATGTGAAGTGGCTCTCAGGGTTGAAGAGTAGCAATCACGCATTCCAAGTCAATAAATGAAAATCTAACCGAAACATTTTTTGCTCTCTGGAAACAGAGGATAGATAGCAGATATCAACACATTTGCGATATCATAATTGGTAATCTACAATATGTTGGTTCCGGCTCTGCCGCCATTATCCTTTCATCAATAAAGAGAAGGGTCGGCTATTATCCGGCACCAAACTTTCTCGGATTCTACTCCTTTTCTTCCTCGATCTCCTCTTCCAGAACATCGCCTTTGTCGTAGATGTCTTTTCGAAAATGGTGGTCTACATCCGCATGCTGATTGATTAAGAAGACTTTCTCGAATCCCTAGCGCTTCAGGCAGGCCATGGTGTCCCAGAAAACGTTCATCATTTCCACTTATTATCAATTGATTTTGGAATAATCTAACTCCCCTCGTAAACTATTTCTCCACCAACCATCGTCATAAGTACTTTAGTATCTTTTATCTCATCCACGGGGCAGGTAAGTATGTCTTTATCGAGCACAACTAAATCGGCCAGCTTGCCCGGCTCAATCGAACCGATTTTATCTTCCCACCAGAGCACTTTCGCGTTCTCTATAGTGCTGAGTCTGACGGCTTCTTCCCGGGAAATCTTCTTGCACGGGGTCATAACGATTTCCCCCGTCCGTCCGTCCATGCGCGTAAGCAAGTCCCATATATTCCACATGGGTTCATGATGGGCCCCGTCCGTGCTGTTACCAATCACAGCTCCCACATCGAAGAACCATCTGAAGGGCATAAGGGTATCGATGATCTCTGTGTTGGTCGCCCTCATGCGCCTTACAAACGTCTCCTTCCCTTTGGTATATTCGAAACCGACTACTGTCGTGCTGTAGATACCCAATTCCGCATATCTCCTCACCTGGTCCTGGGTAGGATGTTGGACATGCTGGAATATCCATCGCCTGCCCTTTATGGGAATCTGGCTGTTGGCGTATTCAACCGCCTCCAGGCCAATATCGGTTGTCTTGCTGCCGGCAAACTGAATATTCATCCGGACATCGTGCTTCGCTGCAAGCGAGCATATGTCCCTTAATTTTTGCGTAGAGAACATCTGCACGCCCTCTGTCGTCTCCCCGAAGGGTCCGAGGTACGGGGTTCTCATGACAGCCACTCCAAGCTGCACGGGTCCGTCCATGGATACCGTTATCCCACCTATCCTGAGCCAGTCATTTCCAATTCCACGGCCGGCCGAATAGGATGCTATATCCTGGATCCACTTCTCCACCTCCTCGATGATTGATTTATCCAATTCCTTAGGGACTTCGTAAGCAAAAAGGATTCTCATTGTCATCTCTTTCCGGTTCTCCAACTCCTTGAGAAGCCGTAGGTCGGGCGGACCCACAACGTGCCCTTCATAGCCGGCAGTTACTCCGGCTGCATTATGTCTTTGCATGCTAGCCTTTATCCCGTTCAGAGACTGTTCGAAGCTGGGGCGCGGAAGCATTCCGAGGAGTTTCCAGAACAGCCTACCGTAGCTCCAGAAATGAGCCCTTTCGAGCTGGCCGTTCATTTCGCCTGTTTTTTCATCTTTGATGAAAATGAGGCCTTTCGGTTCGTCGGGCGTATCGTTGGCAACCCCAAGTACCTTGAGACCGTAACTATTGAGGATTGCCGGGTGGGGTGACCAGACGGAAATGATACCCTGGATAAGAACCGGATTATTGGGAGCTACTTCGTCGAGGTCCCAGCGCGTCGGCCATCGTTTCTCGTCAAACCAGCCAGCCCCTCCCATATAATCAGGAGGCTCGCCTACCGCCGAGCAGAGGACCCACTCGCCGGGCTTTTTCTTTTTAACAGCGGTAGCGACACGCTTTTTAATCTCTTCAATAGACTTGACCCCCGACACATCAACCGTGATATCCTTCGCTATGTAATAACCCAGCATATGGGGATGGCTGTCTATAAATCCTGGTAGTACAATCTTCCCTTTGAGGTCCACCTTCTTCGTCTTGGTCCCAGCATACGCCTTGACCTCCTTGTTGGCGCCTACTGCGATAAACTTCCCGTCGAGGATGGCAACTGCTTGGGCTATAGTAAAAGAATGATCGACCGTTACAATCTTACCATTAAATAGAAGGGTATCGGCATACATACCCCCCAATATGATTTTTGCTGACATTTGAACTCCTCCTTTCTGAAACTGTGCTCTTAAATTCCTCGTAAGGTCCTCCCTTCTGCTCCTTTGAAATGGAAATCGGGTCACCGATGAAATCCTGAGTCACGCAGAGGATACGGATTCCCTCGTCGTGTTTGCACCCCGTGTATTTCATGATTTATTATCAGATTCTTTCGGAGGAGAATAGCAACCCATTAGAAAATCTTCGATCACTTTAGCAGCGATTTTCCCATAAGCTTCTATCTCCTTTCTTCCCTTTTCCGGACGGGCTGTTGTTGGATCACCGAAATATCCTTTAGGTGTTACCTTCCTCGCATCCATCCCACCCTTTCGCCAGATTTCAAGATCTTTGAAGGTCAGATTGGTTGGCTTCAACTCCCTCCAGATTTCTATGTTGATTAATTCGGGAAGATAATGCCAGATGAGGCTTGTCTCATAGGCCTCAGCATGGATATTGAGATACGGGGATGTCATCTCCATATCCATCAGAGTCTTATGAAGCAAGAGATGAGGCTCATCCCCTTTGAACCCAAGTCGCTTGGCCATGAATTGGTCCACAATCCAGTGGGCCTGTATTCCAATCTCCTCCCTTGCCTTTCGAATAGCTTTATCCAAGGCTTGCACATGGCTGCCATCCATATGATGATTGAGGACGAAGACTCGATCAAATCCCCACTTCTTCAAGTTCGCCATCGCATCCGTTAGGACAGCGATTACCGTTTCCTCTCTGCAAGTAAAGGACCCACTGAACGCACCCGTCGCCGTGTTGATCCCCCAATAAAAGGGAGGAGCGATCATCACCTTGATTCCCATTCTTTCCAACTCGGACTTCACTGCTCTCGATTGTAGGTAAGCCCCGTAGACATCAACGGCCAAAGGCAGGTGTGGCCCATGTTCTTCGATCACTCCTGTGGGGAAGAGCACAATGGTCCCCTCCCGAGCCGCCTCTTCGATCTGGACATAGGTCATATGAGCCATTGTCTCTTCGAAAATGTTAATCCCTTTGTGCTGCTCATCCATCAAAAACCTCCTCCCGCTATTCCATGCTCATATCATTTCTCAGTGGCTACGACTTCGTACTGCTTCGCACTTTCCACCACCTCATAGTGGATGGGCCTCTTAGCAAGAAATTCAGGGAAGGAAGGAAGAAATTCCAGCGTTGTGATGAGACGGTCAGCTTTCACAGTTGACTCCATCTTAACCCTTCCGCTAAAGGCCCAGCCCGAGTTGGAAATCTTTCCTCTGAAATCGGTTTGCGCTTTCAAAACTCCTTTCCCTTCAAGGGATGAAGGAAAGAAGAGAGAAGGCTCGAACTGAATAACGAATTCTTTGTTCTCATGAACCAAAGAGTAAGTCGCGATTCTTCTCACCTCCCTTCCCTCTCCGGCGGGACGCAACCAGGCCTTCTGAACCATCATATTTCCTACACGTTTCACTTCGTAATAACCCTCCGAATCTTTCTCCTTCTCAATGGTGTAGGTTACCCTATCCCCTGAGAGATCATAAACCCATCTCGCCCCCAACCATCCCCTCTCTCCGGGCCTGAGCTGGATCAGTTTCTCAACTCTTTTGTCCGTACGAAAGATGATCCCAAAGTTGGCTCCCTGAACAAAGGAGATATGTCCTTTTTTCGTCTGAAGGGGTTTTCCATCAAGCAAAACCGTCGTCCTCTCATCCCCGGATGCAGTGCGCTCCATGTGGAGAATGGCGATGGTTTCCGGGGCGTGGTTAAAGGGGTCCACAACCTGGTTCATCTCTTTTAGTGGTTCAGAGGAAAAAAAAGTCACGTCAATTTTGCCCCCTTCGGTTTTTGCAGAAGCCGTCACTTTTACCATCCTGTCTTTTCCGATCTGCGAGTGATATTCCATGGGGGCATATCGATAATCCCTCGGCTTGGAACTCGTATCAAACTTCCTCCTCAACGGCACCATGGGCTCCTCATCGAGGTAGTGAATCTGTGTTCCGTCCAGGAGGCTCACCAAAAGCTGAACTCGGCCTGATGCATTCGTCTGAAATTCCACCGCATCCCATTGAGGATGTTCAACCCTAAGGAAGGTATGCTCAACTCCTCCCGCATAGAGGATATTAAAAGGAACCTGGGGATAGAAGACTTCCTGAGAAATTCCTGGGGAAGAGGAAATAAGCCATATCCCCCAAAGGACGACGACCGCAAGATATTTCATCTTCTTCATCTTAACCTCCCTGGCTATCCTCGTGGTTATTACATGCCGGTAACCATCGGAACCCGAGTCAAAGATCACATTTTTTCCAACTCCCTTTTGATAAACCCATTCGAAGGATTGACTTGAATCCCCTTTTGAAGGATTTCCTTTGCTTTCCCCTTATCTCCCTTCTTCAGAAAGGCTCTTCCCAGATGATAGTAGGCCATGTCAAGATTGGGATTGATGCTGAGAGCCTTCTCCATCGCTCGAATCCCTACCTCCATATCTCCGCCGAATTGGGGAGGAGTATTGGCTCGACTAATCCCTAACTCCAGATGGGCCTGGGCATTCTGGCCATCCAATTGAAGGGCTCGCTGAATCTCGTCCTCGTTCTGAGAACCGTACGTGGCACCCATCATCCCTCCTTTGATCGCAATGATTCGGCCATAGAAGGTCGCCAGAAGACGATGGGAATCTGAAAACGAGTCGTCAAGCTCCGTTGACCGCTTTGCCGCCTTCACCCCTTCTTCAATCAGGGCAAACGCTCCATCTTTATTTCCCTTAAGCTCCTCCGCATAGGCGAGTCCGTCGAGAGATTGCCCAAGAAGATAATAAAGCTTGGGATCATCCTGTTTGGCCTTGAGAATCTCTTCAAATTGGGTTTTCGCTTTTTGAAGTGGCTCCTTCTGTAAGGTCCGAAGTCCTTCGACCAGAGACTTCTTTCCTTCCTCTAAAGGATCAGCCAGAGCTGACCCTCCCAAGAAAAAAATGGCGATGAGCATGCTTAAGAAAATGGTTTTCCTTTTTTCCATCGTAATTCCCTCCTTTCTTCATCTCTTCTCTGAAGCCTTAATCACTCCCTTCCCTCTCAAAAACTTCTCAATGAGATCAGCCATAACTAAAGCGGAGCTTTCTGTACGCTGCCGGGAGACTTCAGGATCGAAACTCGCTGGGTCGCCGAAGTATCCCAAGGGTGTTATTCTCTTCGCATCATTCCAACTCTGATCCCATTCCATAAGGGCTTGAAGTGTGAGATTCGTCGGCTTCAGTGTTCTGGCCATTTCCGCATCAACCTGGTCGGGGAAGTAATAGGCCATCATCCCTGTCTCTCCTGTCCCGGCATGGACGTCGAGGTATTGAGGCCGGTCTTGAGTGACCGGAGTCGGAATGAGAATCACATGAGGTTCCCTGCCCGTAAGTCTGTAACGCACTTTGGCTTCGAATTCGGAAAGGATATAGTAAGCATCTATCCCTGTATCGATCCTTGCCTCCTTGACTGCATCAAGTATCGTGAGGTTGTGCTCCGTATCGCCATGGTGGTTGATGATGAAGAGGTACTGGAATCCCCATCTCCTGAAAGAGGCCATGGTGTCATAGAGGATTGCCTTCATCGTCTCCCTTCTTACCGTAAAGGATCCCGGGAAGGCACCTGTGTTGTTGTTAATCCCCCAATAAAAAGGAGGAGCCATGATCGTTTTGATCCCCTTCGATTCAAGTTTTCTCCTTACAAGTTTACACTTCAGGTAGGCCAAATACGCATCCACACCTAAACCCATATGGGGACCATGCTCCTCAATCACTCCTGTGGGAAATAGGATGATCGTACGCTCTTGAGCCGCTTTCTCAATTTGGGGCCATGTCATATCGACGATCGTCTCATCAAAAATAGAGTAACCTTGAGCGGAAATGGCGGGACCTGCCGCCGTTTCTCCTGATAAAGACGCTGCCAGAACGAATGTTAGGATGATCACCATCACACACTTCGTCTTCATCGCTTTTCCTCCACGGGAATGGGCCGATTTAGCAAAAAAGGCCTTTCGGACCAAATTCGCTCACTAAGTCGGATATCAGGGGCTCGAACGTCCACTCGAGGCCAAAAAAGGAATAAGGGCTGAATGGTCAGATTGCAGAATCATTTTTTAGCACTAGCCCTTCCAGTAGCGATGCGAGAAAATAATATTTGTATTTTATAAAAAGAACCTATTATCCCATAGGGATAATATAAAACGACAAGGATGAAGAGAATCCCAAAGATGATTAAATGGGCTTCACCAAGGACCAATGCAAATATATCCGATAGGATAACCAATATGAAACTGCCGATTATAGGGCCGACTAGGGTGCCCATGCCGCCTATTGCCGTGGCCACGATGGGCTCGAAGCTCCAAAGCGGGACAAAGAGATAACCGGGGTTGATATTCACCCTGAAATAACAATAGACGCCCCCGGCAAGCCCTGCCAACATGGAACTGATGACCAAAGCGATGATCTTATATTTGAAGAGATTGATTCCAGACACCTGGGCCGCATCTTGATCGTCGCCCAGAGAAACCAGCGCAAGCCCCAATTTGGATTGCTTTATGGCAGCGATCACCACGCAGGCAAAGACCGCAATCATCAAAGCAAAGTAATACCGGGGAGGAAATGTGAAATTGGCGGAAACGGACACGGGCATATAGATGGTGAGCGGCCAGACGTTGCTAACCACGATGCGCATGGTTTCTGCAAGGGCGATGGTGCCGATGGCGAAGAACATACCTTTTAATCTGAGGGTCGGAAGGCCAATGACTACGGAAAGGACCATGCTTGCCAAAGTTCCCGCCAGGAAGGCCAGGTAGATAGGGATACCCTGTTGCCAGAGGACATGGGTCACAAAGGCACTGGTGCCAAAGAAAGCAGCGATGCCCATATGGAATTGTAACGCCATACCCCCGATCACATTGAAACTCTGGGCTAGCGTGATATAGACGAACATCAGGATAAGCAGGTTCATAATACTGCTGTGCAGATGAAAGACAAGCGGCAGTATGATGAAACCTATCGACAGAAGTCCGCCGAGGATCCATTTTTTCCAATCGACCATCGTCTTATCCCACTATTGACCCCTTGGCGAAAAGTCCTTCCGGTTTAAAAACCAGAACGGTAATAAACAGCAATAGACTGACGGCCTCTCGATAAGAGGCACCCACAAAAAAGACACTCGCGGCCTCTATGAGGCCCAACAAGAGACCGGCAGGAAAGACCCAGCTGACATTCCCCTCTCCCGCAAGGACCACCACCACCATCGCTATCAACAGCCAGGGCAATCCCCCTGAGGGAGAGATGGAATAGGTGGTGGCGATCACCACACCAGCGAGGCCAGCCAATGCGATGCCGATACCACATGAGATCAAAAAGGTCCGGTGGACATTGATCCCTGAAATGGCTGCGGCCTCCGCATCATCGGTCGCGGCCCGGACCGCTTTCCCAAAATAGGTCTTAGTAAGAAGAAGATGGAGTGCCATGACAAAGATCAAGGCTAGAAACATGCCGGCGATCCCTGTAAAGCCCAATCTGACGCCCGCCAGCGTTATCACTTTGCCGGTGTAGGAGGTGGTGACACTCCTCACATCGGAGGTCCACAGCAGGGTGGCTGTATTATCCAGCACCCAGATCAGACCGAACGTGATGAGCATGGAACTGTTTAGGCGCAGGCCGACCGGCAGGTCCGACAACCGTGAAAACAGCAATTTATAAAGGGCTGCTCCCATGAAGAACATGATGACCATAACGGGCGGAATGGAGAGGTAAGGGTCTATTTTGAGATACCCGAAGAGAAAGAAGCAGGCATACCCGCCGAACATGATGAAGGTCCCCTGGGCAATATTGACATATTTCATGACGCTGAAGATCAGGGAGAACCCCATCCCGATCAGCGCATAGAGGGAACCCACCATAATGCCGTAAGCAAGAATCTGAATCACTGCTTCCACGTTCAACTCCCTGCTTTGACTGCCTCAGCACCCAGGTAGGCTTTCTTGATACGGTCGCTTTGTGAAAGTTCCTTCGCATTTCCCTGATCCACGACACGCCCGTTTTCCAGGATGTAACCCCTGTCCGAAAGATTGAGAGCGAGCCTGACATTTTGCTCCACCAGCAATACCGCTAGTGCTGTGGTTTCATTCAGGTCTCTGATCACCCGTGACAGCTCTTTGACGACCAGCGGAGAAAGTCCCAGAGACATCTCATCGATGAGCAACAAGTCCGGCTTGGACATCAGGGCCCTACCGATGGCCAGCATCTGCTGTTCCCCTCCGCTCAGTGTTCCAGCAAGCTGTCGGTTCCTTTTGGCCAAAATCGGAAAAAGTTCATATAACCAAAGTAGGGTTTTATCTCTCTGGTCTCTTGCCTTGATCGTGTATGCGCCGACGTCAAGGTTCTCCAGGATGCTCATGTGGGGGAAGATTCTTCTTCCCTCGGGGACGAGACAGATCCCCAATTCCACAATCTCGTGAGGGGGCAACTTCTCTGTTCGCGTCCCCTTGAACTGGACCGCTCCCGACGAAGGCTTCTGAAGTCCCGCAATAGTCCTCAGGGTCGTGCTCTTGCCGCTCCCATTCGAACCTACAAGAGAGACAATCTCTCTCTGTTTCACCTCCAGGGTGATGCCCCACAATGCCTGAAGATCGCCGTAGAAGACCTGTATCTCTTTGACCTCAAGCATACATTTCTTCCCCCAAATAGGCATCGATCACCTTTTGGTTACTGGCGATCTCATCCGGTGTTCCCTCCGCTATCTTCTCGCCGACATTGAGCACCACCACCCTGTCGGAAATACCCAAGACCGCCTTCATCACATGCTCCACCATAATAATGGTGATGTTCGCCTCCCTTATCTCTTTTACGAAACGCATGGCCTCTTCGATCTCTGCCGTGTTCAAACCGGCCATGACCTCATCCAGCAGGAGGAGTTTCGGTCTCGTCGCAAGAGCGCGGGCAATCTCCAGCCGCTTTCGATCGTTCAGGTTCAGCATGCCTGCTCTGGGCGCCTTTTTACCGGCCAATCCGGTAAAGGCCAGAATCTGCTCTGCATCACGCCTTGCCTCCTCCCGGTTTCTCGCAGGGCTCGTGCCCCCATAGGCCCTACCCACCATGATATTTTCCAGAGGGCTCATTCGAAAGAAGGGTTTAACGATCTGAAATGTCCTGGCAACACCCGCCAGACATATCTTATCCGGCGTCAAGCCTGTGATTTTCTTGTTTTGAAACCTAATTTCCCCCCTATCCGGTTTGAGAAGCCCGCTCACCAGGTTGAAAAAGGTCGTTTTACCAGACCCGTTTGGTCCAATCAGGCCCAGGATCTCTCCTTCTTTGACGTCCAGGTCAAGATCGAAGATGGCATTCACACCGCCAAATGACTTCGATAATTTTTGAACTTCGAGAATGCTCACCTTTTCCTCCGAAGGGTAGGCATGTGCCTCAATAACCGACTTCTCGGATTGAGGCACTCTACCCTTTGCTGTTACCTTTCGCTCCACTTCAGAATGGGATAGGCGAGTGGCCTTGTGGCAAGATTCAAGGGAAAGACCAGCTCCTGCTTGCCATTCTGCCACTGGGCCAACGGCCCGAGAGTGGTCTGGTTTGTGCCGTCCGATTTGAATTTCACCGGACCGGTCATCGTCATCATGTCGGTCGCCGCAATAGCATCTCTGATCTTTACGGTGTCTAAGGTCCCCGCCTTCTCAATGGCACTGGCAATGATTTGAATAGCCGCATAGGCCGGACCCGTCATGGGATCAGCAGGCCGGTGATATTTTTCCGCATGTTTTTTGTTGAGTTCATCAACGCCCGGGAACTTCAAGGCACAGTGCCATCCGGTTGAAAAGAGCACATAGTCTCCAATGGTTCCTAGGGCCCTTGCCCAGGGCAGATCGTCGCAAGCACGGATCATCACCACAGCCTTTGGATTGAAATCGAGTTCCTTCATCTGCCTCATGATGGACATTCCGTCCGGCATGATGGGGCTGGCAAGCAGCACCTCCGCCCCGGCTGACTTTGCCGCCAGGATCAATGGGCTGTAATCCTTGTTCATCATCGTATGCTTTTGCACACTCGTCAGGGTATAATGGCTGCGCTTTCCAAGCTCTTTTTGAAAATATTCCGACATCTCACTGCCCCAGTCTGACTTTTCTTCAAAGATCACAAACTTTGCAGGCCTTTTTTCCTTCGGGAGGCTGTCCATGAGCTCAAATATCCGCATGGCGATCACAGGCGAAGTGCCCAGCGGGTTGAACCAGAACTTAAAACCCCGGTCATGCAACCGCTGTCCCGCGCTTGCCACCGCGACCGCGGGGACTTTACTCCTTTCCAGAATCGTAGCGGCAGCCGCAAAAAAGGTTGTGCCCACAAATGCCTTCACATTCTGAGAGGAGATGAGGGTTTCAGTCCTGGAAACCGCCTTTTCTGCATTGGCCTCCATATCATACGCTACCAGCTCCAAAGGTATTCTTTTGTTGAACTCTTTAACAAAGACACCTCCGCTCCTGTTTAGGTCTTCGATGGCCATGTTGTAGCCGGCCTCGACCTGCTTGCCGACGTTGGAATCCGAACCGGTTAACGAGTAGACTCCTCCGATCTTTATGGTCTGGGGTGGACTTGCAGCCCAGGTTAGGGTAGTAAGCAGGGACAGACACACGACGCTTAAAATTAACAATGCCTTTTTCATCTCCTTTTCCTCCTTCTTTGAAATGTTATGAACAGGAACCACCTTAAAAAACTCACACTCAGAACCTTAAACTTAGCGCCTCATCCGAATACGAGAACAGAATTTCCAACATCCAGCAATCTTCTCAGATCAATCTCAACCAGAGTGCTGTTAAGCCTCATAGACGACTTTGCCGCCCACCATCGTCATGAGCACCTTGGTCTCCCTGATCTGATCCAATGGACAGGTGAGGATATCATTTTCCAGGACCACCATATCCGCCAGCTTGTCAACCTCGATCGATCCCAGTCGATCTTCCCAGAACATGGCATGAGCGCCGTGATAGGTATAGATCTTTAAAGCCTCTTCACGAGTGATCTTCTGCTCGGGGGTCAGGTAACTCTTGCCGTTGAATCCCGCCACCCGGACCAGAGATTGCCAAAAGGTGAACATGGGCATGAAAGGTCCATAATCGGTGCTCTGTGCAACAAGTACACCCGAGTCGAGCCACTTCCTTAGCGGAAGAGCCTGATAGGGAGCTTCCTCTCCCATTCGATCCTCAAAGACTTCTACTGCCTTCCCCCATAGGAAGTTTGTGCAGTTGGTGACCGTTAGCCCCAACTCTTTGCATTTATCGATCTGGTCCTGATGGGCAACCATGCAATGTTCCACGGCCCATCGTTTCTCTCGAATGGGCGTTTTATGATTCACCTCTTCATAGACCTGGAGAGCCAGATCAAATGCCTTATCCCCGCCGAAACAGGTATGCAATCGTAAGTCATGCTCCGCAGCCAAAAAGGCGATCCTCCTCAGTTTGTCTATGGGGCAGAGTGGCAGCCCCCGGGTCATGTTTCCATACGGATCTTTATAGGGGGTCCTCATGTACGCGAGGCCGTGCCAGATCGGACCGTCGAGAGAGAGGCAGATGCCACCGATCTTAAGATGATCATCTCCAAATCCTGAACCCTTCGCATGAACTAATTCCTTTAAAGATGCCTCAATTTCCTCAATCGGTTTCCTTGTATCGACTTCATAGACGAAGGCACATCTGAGGCGGAGCTCTTTTTTCAGCCAGAGATCCATATACATCTTGAGTTCTTCCGAAGAAGCATAATGGGCCTCATAGATGCTCGTGATTCCGGAGGCAATGTAGAGATCGATAAGATTTTTCATCCCATCGATTTTCATAGCATCAGGCATCGGAGGCAGAATCGACATGAAACGGTAGAAGAATGGGCTCATGTTGTAGATCGGTGACATGCCATAGATGACCCCTGTCGGTTCCCCTGTCACCGGGTCCTTTTCAATCCTCACACCTGCTTGTTCCGCGGGTGTTTCCTTAGTCACCCCGATCCATTCCAAGGCCTTGCTGTTGAAGATGGCAGCATTGGGGACTCTACAGACCGGGGCCGTAATATAGACGGGATGATTTGGCGCCGCTTGGTCAAGATCGCTACGGTTAGGATAGCGTTTCTCCTTTAGGCCTCCGGGCACATGAAAGAAATACGGAGGATCTCCGATGGGCGAAGTAACAATCCATTGTCCCGGAGGAATGTGTTGGGCCAATCTTCTTATGAATTCCCCGATCTCCTCAATCGACTTCAATCCCCGCAGGCTTGGCCCCTTACTTCTAGGCCCTGCATGGGCGAGATGGGGATGGGTGTCGATGAACCCCGGGACAACTGTTTTTCCATTGAGGTCAATCCTCTCGGTATGGGGTCCTGCCATGGAGGTGATTTCATCTCTTTTTCCAACGGCCACAAAGTGCCCATTCTTTATCGAAAGGGCCTCTTCAATGCTGAAATCACCGTCTACCGTTATAATTTTTCCGTTGAAGAAAACCTTGTCCGGATACGGATCAATCTGCCTCATTCTCTTCTCACATCCTTTCTCTGTGACTCACTGGAAAATCATCGTCCTTTCATAAGAGTCCCTGCCTCTTCCTCCATATCAGCAATCTCCCTCAAAATGGAAGAAATCTTCTGAACCCTCTGATCCATTTCCTCTTCAGAAATCTGCGAAGTCAATAGCCCGTCGATTTCGGAACGTCCCTGCTCAAAACCAAGCGAAGAGCGATGGAATAGAAAAGCGATCTCTTGAAGTCTTTTCACCCCCCAAGCGGAAGCGAGGGCTGAGAGAAAGGTTGCCGCCTGCATTCGGTATGAAGCCCCCACATTGAAAGCCATGTTTCGAACAGATCCGACAAAATTGAGAATGGCGGATTTCTGATCAAGATGATCAGAGGTATTCACAAAATCATTGGCAAGCCTCCGGAGACCTTTGGGGCCAGCGAACAGCCCCGGAGACCTCATTCCTGTGACCTCTTCTTGCAGTCCCAGTGTGAGTCTTGCATTTCTTTGCAATACTTCCTCCCAGGGAGTCTGTTCTTCTTCACTCAGCCTTTCCAACACGCACAGCTGGTTGTTACCAAAGGCTTCCCAGGCAGTCCCTTCCAAAATCAATGCTGCCTTGAGATCTTCGGTTTGGTATTCGACAAAACATCCTGAAAGGCCTTTTGGAAGTGTGTTGGGTGGAAGGTAGCAGACTCCCTCTCCATGTATACCCAAAGCAGGGTCATGAGCCCAGGCAATCGGTCTTTTTTCATCATGTCCGCAGATCACGACTACATGCGGAAAAGTCCGTTGAGATTTCCAAAGCGATTTCATATTCAACAGAGGCAGAAGAACAGGTCTTTCTCCATCGATGCATTGTCTTAGCTGTTTCCATGCATCCTCAAATGAATCATTTGTGATTAATCTCAATGTCCATCCGAGTTTCTCTGCCGCATATCGGATGAAGGGATAAACCCCCATGGATGATTCGGGCGCTGCAATTGCTACGTCCCGCCCTTCAAAATAGCCGAATCCATACCCCATGCCCGAAAGGTTGAGAAGAAAGGAAGGGTTGGCCTTAAGACCATAATAATTGAGGATCATGCTCAAGGAGGTAACATGACATCGAGGAATGCTTCCTTGCCAAATGTAAGGAACATGCAAACGTTTCATTATTCTTTGCTCCCGAGTCTAAAAAATATCATACGTCAAACGCAACCGAGAGACATAAAGATTTCCTCTTCTTGAGAATTCGCGCCTGTTATCCGATGATATCTATTGCATAACCCTAACCTCCTTAATCAATCTGCCGACAAATCTGGCCACGGTCCGTTACTTTGAATGATCATCGTACCTACCTATCCTTCCATGCCGGTATAGGATAGAGAAATGGACGTTTACCAGATTTCCACCTTGGATGATCAAATCCGTGGCCCCCCCCTTGCATACGTCTATCAGTTCTTCAAGTTCGTTAGCTGTTCTCTGGGTGCCGCAGTCCTTCCAAGACATACTTGGCTTTTGCCTCTATGTTACATAGTTTTAAGCAAGGTACCGATTGTCTCAAAAAAACCGGGATACTTACCCTGTCTTCTTTCTCGGGCAACAGGGGTTTTTCTATCTACCAATCACTGACACTTGCGCATCGAAGACCCTACTCTGCTGGAGGCCAGCCCTTCAAAGAGATAGCACCACGCGGACACTTTACAAGGCAGTAAGCACAGCCGGCACACTTATCTTGATCGATATGTGCCACCAGGTCTACCGAGATAGCTTCGTGTGTGCTGTCACAGGGTATTCTACAAAGCCCGCACGCATCGCAGAGGTTGGGGTCAACTACGGCTTTGAACTCCCCGATGTGGGAATATTTTGGGTCTATGTATTTCAGTGCCTTCCCCCTAAGGTCTTCTAACGTCTGATAGCCCTTTTCTTTCATGAAGTTTTTAAGTTCCGTGTTAATCCTTCTGAATACTCCTAGCCCAAAGTGCATGGGTGCCGTTGCCATCTCCACACAGATTGCGCCAGCCATAACATATTCAGCCACATCGCGTCCGTTGAAAACACCTCCACTCCCAAGAATGGGGATTTTCACGCCGCCTTTCACTATTTCAGCGATACAACGGACAGCGAACGGCTTCGCAGCCTCTCCACTCATTTCGTTGTAACCGCTCATGGAAGGCTCCACCGGTCTGCACAGGTCCACGTCAATAAAGAGAATCGCTGTAGCACCTTCAACGTGGATTGCGTCGGCTCCTGCTTCCTCCAGCATTTTGGCCACGGGAACGACATCCAGGATATAAGGAATCTTCGGGATGATCGGGATCTTGACGGCCTTCTTGAGCGCAGAAATGATGTAGGGCGCCTCGGATAGTCGCCAGACCCCCCCTGCTCTGTTCGGGAACCAGGTTGGAGCAAAGTTCAATTCTATGGCCGAGGCCCCCAGTTGCTCGAATGTCTTAGCCACGGTGGCATCTGCGTCCGGATTCGCCTTCGAACCAATCGTGCTCATGCTCAATATGACAGGAATGCCACCCTTCAGAGCAAGTTTAAACTCTCTGTCCACCCACTCATCGTAGGAAAATCTCATTCCTTTGCCGGCACCGCAGACCGTCAACCCTTTGGCGGTTTCGAGTACCTTTATCTGATGTGGTGTAGGGTCTTTAGGCCCCCTGAACTTATATCTTTCCTGGTCCACTAAAGTTTGGGTGACTACGGCGGCTGCCCCAGCTTTCGCAGCCTTCATTAGCTGTTTGCCATATTCTCCGATTGCACAAGCAGAGAGTATGAGTGGACTTCTCAACTTGATACCGCATAGCGAAACAGAAGTTGAAGGTAAGGTCATGTCAATCTCCTTACTTACTGTTTACTTCCCAGATATATTCGCAATACAAGTCACCTGCCGGAATCCATTTAGGTCTGGACAGTTTCACTTTTGGATTATATTTTTTTATGAGCGCAAGGTCGTAGTCACACCAGTATCTGGGCAATTTAAGGGGCCCCGGCAAACCTGGTGCAATCTCGATCAAGGCCTGCCCCATATGGCAGGCAGGAATCCTCATCACCAACCTGTTCTTGGATACCTCTAATCCATAAAACTGGTAATGGACTGGGAAATCCTCTTTATATTCCTTGAGTAATTCCCGAAGGTCGTTGAGGTCTCCGCCTCTGGCTCTAACTCGCTCACGCATCCTTTTTCCATGGTCAGAGCCGCGACCCAACTGAAATTGGGCCAGTAACTCCTTAGCATCTTCACCGTATCTTTCCATCATCAGCATGGTAAGGCCAAAAGCCGATTTAACATGGGCAAACTCCCTGATTTTTATCCACCTCGGTTCCGGGTCTCTGGCCTTCACGTACCGTTCGATGAGCGGGCCAGCTTTTCTTCTAATTGCTTCAAGCACTTCTTTCTGTTCTCTCAATTCTTTTTTCGATGGCTTTTCCATCTTCCCTCCGCAACTAAAATTCACGAAAAATAAAAAGCTCAAGACCTCGGCGATTAGGCGCATAACGCCAAGAAACCTTTCGCGGCTACATTGGTCGCCTTCAGCCAGGTGCTGTGCTTATTTATCTGGTCGGCGAGGGCAACTCCTATAACATACGTTGTTGTGCCTGGCATAAACGAATTTATCTCGATTTGGTACGACTCGTGGGCCTGTCATTCGACAGGCGACAAGAGGGTTGGGTTGAGAAGTAAACAAAACATTCCCAGTAAAGGTAACAATCTCTTTTGTTTCACAGCTTACACCCCCTCAAAGAATTTTTCCACCTGAAACCTGATAGGAAATGATCCCTGAACAAGCTTCCGGTCTTCAAGCCGGAGAGTCGAAGGATTGACTTCCTGTTTCTCTTTTCCCTCATACATGACGATGTAAGAGCTTATACCCATTGGCAGAAGCCGATGCAGGACTCGCGATCCCTGTGGTTCTTCAGGCGATCTTGAAAATTGCCGGGGCGACCAGTTTGTCCTTGAACCGTTCTCCCACTTTGCTATCGTGGCCTGGCAGTACGATGCCATCGAACTCGCGGATCGTCTCGAAGGCTTTGACCACATCTCTGACTTCACCCTGAAAGAGACCCATGGGTCTATCTTTTTCTATATTGTCGTAGACGTGGACCGCATCGCCCGCTATGACCACGGGTTTCCCTTCCGTTTTCACTACCACCATCTGCAGACCCGGGTAGTGTCCATCCACCCTGATCACTTTGATGCCTGGAAAAACTTCTTTATCTCCATCAAGGAGTTTCAGCCGATTGTCCCACATGAGATCGACAAGCGTGTACGTATCCTTTTTGCGAGGATATACAGAGTTGCGGAAAAACTTGAACTCCGGCGACTCTTCGACTGCGTAACGATACGCAGCCCGCTGTATGAGGACCTTAGAGGTCTTGAAGGAATCCATGCCATCAAGATGATCGAAGTGCGGATGCGTAAGGATAATAATGTTGATATCAGATGGTTTGAGACTTAGCTTGGCCAGCATCGTTTCGGGTGATTGGTAACCTTGGGAGCCCCTGGCGAAGCCCGGACCCAAACCGACATCCACCAGAATATTACGATCCGCAGTCTTGATGAGCCAGTACATCATGTAGTAGTTGAGGGGAGGCTGGTTGGAGTATATCGGCTCTCCCATCCAGTACGCCAGATAATTCGGAAAGTTGTTAAATTCAGCATACTTCAGCACATAGACACTGTTCCCTGCTGCCGCCCCGCCAGCCCGTCCCTCCTTCTGTGTCTCTGTGCCGGCATCCGAAGCAAAGGCTGTGGCCGCAACCGCGCCTGCCCCTATTCCAACAGATGCCATCTTCATGAAATCACGCCTGCTTACCCCGCTTTCCTCGTGCTCCGTTTTCTTTTCGCTCATGGCTGTTTCCCCCCTTTTCGTGAAATATGGTTATGAGAATGCTGCCTGCCCATCAATGAACGCTATCCGCCTCCGATATGATGGTTGATTCCGGGAGCAATCTCTTTTCCCTGATGCGGATACCAGATTACGGAAGTCTGAAGTAATCTGCTCTACGGTTTTGTTTACCGGATCATATCGGACGCGTGTGTACACTCTGACCGCTAAGTCTCCCTTTGATCTGGGCAATCGGAGAGCGGAAACTAATTTTTTGGAGCTCCCCTATAGAAACTGTCCGCAAACAGAGCTGCACCTAGCGCTACAGTGACAGCAGGATCCCAATCCGGTTTCGGAACCAGCCTGCTTACATTCAAATTTCTCTCCAGCCAATTTACTATTCCCGGATTCTTAGCCAGCCCTCCAATGATCACGAAATCCTTTTTCATACCTGCTCTGCCCACTAATGTACTGATTCTCGTGGCCATCGCATGGTGGTAACCCGCGATGACTTCTTCAAGCGGCACTTTGCTTCGGATTAAATCGAGGGCTTCGGATTGAGCATACACCGTACAAAAGTCACTTAGCTTTGGAAACCGATCAGATTGAACGGCGATGTTCCCGATCTCAGTGACTTCCTTTTTAACCAGATCAGCAAATGTCTCCACCGAGCGCCCAATACCCGCAGCACATTTGTCATTCCAAAGGAAACCGGTCGCTCTTCCCTGATCCGTGCAGTGAATGACTTTGCAACTTTGCCCTCCAGCATCCAGCACCGTGCGCACAGATGGGCCCCAGATGTGCACAGCCCCTGCCGCGCCGCACGCAACTTCAGATATCGTTTTGCCTGCAAACGACACCTGCGTTCTGCCTCGACCTGTTCCCACAACGTAATGGATGTTTTCTAGCCTTAACTGGGTTTTAGCGAGTGCCGAGATGATTGCCTTGAGCGCAGATTCTTTCGGCGTTCGGGTGGCCACTCGAGAAACTGCATACGGTTGTCCATCCAGCAGGATCATCGCCTTGGAGCTTACTGCTCCAACATCTATTCCAGCTACGATCACCTTCGCCTTTCTCCAATCGAGCTGTTTGTTCATTGAAGTGTATTCGTGTTCGCTCATTTTCCATCCTCATCACTCATCACCGCACCGATGGCACCTACGTATTCCGGGAGGTTCAATACGCTGACGTCTTGTTTGAGCAAACCCGGAAGGTGCTTCATCAGCGCTTTGGATTTGGCCAATCCTCCAGCGACCACAATCTCTTGTGCGAGGGACATACAGGTGCACATCGCAGCAACACGCTCAACCATGAATCTCGAGATAGCATCTGCCACATCTGCCATATCCACGCCCTGACACATCAGATCAATCGCTTCTGATTCAGCGGATGCCGCGCAGTGAATGGCGACAGAAACATGCTTGGTGGATTGAAGTGCTAATTCGGACAGTTCCTGCTCGCTGACTCCGAGAGCTTTGGCCATGGTCGTGTAAAAAATGCCCAGACCATCGGCACATTTATCATTTTGAATCACGTCGAGGAGGTCCCCCTTCTGGTCATAACGGATAGTTTTATGGATATTCCCACCGATATCGATTACCGTTCTCGAATTCTTATTAAGGAATAAAGCCCCCTTCGCATCCGCCACGTAGTCGGGTACCGTTGTCGTTACGTTGAGCGGCGGCGCCTGCACCCTATCCCTAAAGATTCCAGTAGCTACGATTCCGGAGACTTCATCGCGCGCGACGCCAGCAGTCTCCAAAGCACTCTTGAGCGCTGCTTCAGCCGCAGCGACGACATCAAATCCTGTGGGGGCTGTGGCATACCCAAGGATTTCTTGTTTGCTCATGATGACCGCCTTCGTTCTAACATGACCTGCATCGAGTCCAGCGAGCATTCTTCTCTTATCCAAGTGGCACTACCTCCCGATTTAATATTTCCAAAAAGGCCTCCAGCTGTGTCCGAAATTGAGTGACTGGCAAGGTGGTATCAAGTTCGAAATCAGTCGACGGGATTCCTAGCTTATCCAGGATAGGCTTCAGTGCCACAACATCCATCGGTTGGGGGCTGCAAAATCTCTGATAAAGAAATACGACTCCATCCGGCCTGTACTCCTCGATGAACTGTTGAATGAACCTGAACCTTTTTTTCTCTCCCGTGCCAGGAACATTGTCCTTTGCAGGACACGGAATTCTGCTGATGTATCCCTCAGCGATCGCCTTGAGCTTGTCCGGTCTACCCTCGGGCGCCTCGAACCAGAAGTACCGGGTTGCTGTACACGAGTCGACGAAAATCAGGCTTGCGCTGTAGTCCAGATGTTCGAGTAATTCAAAAATTCCCAGGTCGTCGCAAGCTCCTCCCGATACCATCAGCCTGACCCCTGACGGTCCTTTCCCAGGCTCGGCCTCTAATCTCTGAATAAGTTGCTCGAGCAATTGGTTGCATTCTTGCTTGTCCATCACCTGGGAAGCCAACGTCACCGTCGCGACTTCCGGTCCCGTGATCGGCGGGTTTTCACGCCGTAGAAACTCCCAAAGTCGTTTAAGAAGTCTTCGGGTGTGATTACAAACTTTAATCGCCCTCTCAATTTCCTCATCTGTTATAGATTTTTTCACAAACTTCTCGAGGAATTGTTTAAACTCTCTAAAAGACTCCGCCATGAACGCGGCAGCAGGTTTAGTTTCTATGATATGAGGGTACGGTATGAGGAAGCTTCTTCCCTGGAATCCTGCAAACCTGACCCAAACATTGAACGCTTCACCCATATGGATGCAGCTGCTGCTCGTCACGATCAAGTCCAAGAAATCATAATGGTGCGCCAGTCCCTGGTACGCGCAATCGTGTGAGAAGGAGCAGTAGGTCTCATGCATATAGCTCCTTGTCATCGCTTGTGAAACATGGGAGGTAAGAATCCTCACCGGTATGACCCCGGCTGCATATAGAATTTCTTCGGGAACATGAGTGCACATATATCCGGCTAACAGATGCCCTTTCCCCTGGAGGGACTTGGCATATTCATGTGGATTTTCAGCGATAGACCGAAAACGTTCGATGATGGCGTCAGAGCTCTTGTTCATCATGTATCAGGCACTCCTTCTCTTGTGTGCTTCCATGAGATGCACAAACAACTCTGTTTTCCTTTGGGCACCCGGCAAATCCATTTTACGGACATCGACCTGGTCGCTATCGTATTCGATGGTCGGAATTTCGCTTTTAAAAATGCGCTGCATCCCTATGTAACCGTTCCTAAAGTCGGTTTCACAACTACGGCTGGGCGCTAACAAAAGCCCGTCTGCTTTGTATTCCTTTACCATTGCCCGAGCCATTGATTCGAGTGCCCAGTAGGACCTGACTCCTTGCCAGGTAGGCCAACCCAGGACTATTTTAACGAGTTCCGTGATGGTCTTTCTTCTGGTGGACAAATCCAGTTCGTCGACCCATGCAGGGTCGAGGGGATCCCATGACCACTTCCCATCTACAATTCCTCTGAAATTGCCACACGTACCGAAAGTATAGACAGACGCTACGATCTCGGCTCCGGCGTCTCTAAGGATTCTTGCCATTTCCGGATGGCCATACGTATGTGCTATTCCAAAATAGACGATCCTATAGCGTTGATCCGGAACCACGCTTTGTCCCGTCTCAACCATGTATTTCACTTCTTTAAGTAATGCCCCGTATAACTGCACAGTCTCATCAGTTGTTCTGTCCACCACGGCTGGTGGGAATAGGGCGATAAGTCGACGCTCGTCCAACGGCGCGGGCGCATGCCTGTTGAGTGCACATATATTGCCCCATAGAACCAGGACCTTGATCTCATTTCTAGCCGCCCTAATGAACAACTCGTCCGAGAACTCTCTACCCGTTACTCTCTCGAGCCAGCATATTCCCTCCTCTATCTGGTCGCTCAAATAGTTTACAATTTTGGGATCTTTCTCCGCATTGCCCCCGCCGATCATATCTATTGCGTACATCGGTATGCCACCCAGACGTCTTGAAACTTCCTGGTACCATTTTGAATGCTGACTGCACAAGTGTGTCGTCCAGATCAAATCCGGCTTGGGATATCCCTCCTTGATTGTTCCATCTGTAATGGCTATTTTATCGCGGACCACTTCCCCTGTGAACAGTTTCAGGTAACTGCACGAGTGAAAACCTAAACCTGCGGTTTCAGCGGCTGAAATATCCTCACGGCTCTCGTCAGGGAATGTCCCCGCCGTTGACGCGGCGTGCGGCTCGCCACCTATTAGGTATACATCCTCACCTAAGCCTTTAAGGGGAGCCAACGGACTCCAGGTAGAGCCCATGCAGCGAAGGCCTCCAGAAGCATACAGGTAGTTCCTATAGCAGGTGCTCTGATAATTCTTGAAGTCGTTCCAAATTGTTAAGGTATATGGCACTTGAACCTCCTATCCCATGTCTATCAAAGTCTTCCTCAAAACTCCTTCTCTTTCCTGGACTTAAAGACCCTGCCAGAGAAAGAAAAAGCCCTTCATCGGCCTAAAAAGTTCCCTTACATTTTTCACCAATATTCTTTCCCTACGATCTCTAATTTTTCTTATCCATCTTGAACATCACTGAGGGTTTCTATGCTTTTCTCGGAAGGCCTATCCCATCAATGACCGATTTAGTGATATCTTCATAATATTCCATCAAATCATATTTCCCCTCTTGGAGTAACCATCGGGTGACGACATGCTCCAAAATCCCCAAAACTAATTCCCGGAGGATATAGATATTAACATCCTTTCTAATCGTTCCCTCATTCTGCCCTTCCTCGATAATCTGCAAAATTTGGCTTATAGATTTTTTCAAGAAATTGTACGTTTTTGTCTTAACAAAACTCCTGCTCACCCTCATCTCGAGCATCAGAATCCTTCCATACTCCGGATTCGTTTTGAAAAAGTAGAGGTAGTACCATATGAATTTTCTGATTTGATTGAATGTTCCTCTGATCCCCTGGAGGTGTAAATCAATTTCTCCAGTAAACTCTATCGTTTTCTGAATGGGAATGGAAAAAAACAGATCCTCTTTGTTCTTATAGTATCGATAGATGGACCCTTCGGCCACATTGGCTCTTCTTGCTATCTCCGAAATGCTGGAATTACGGAAACCACCTTTGCTGAAAACCTCGATTGCAGCCTGAAGGATAGCTTGTTTTGTTGCAATCTTCTTTGACATGAAAGATTACCAGGAAAAATGAATTTAGTTCACTTCTACCTCTTCTCTAAGAATTTGTCAAGAATTTTCTTATAAAGTTACAATAATTTACAAAAGTGAATGATATTCATATTCTAGGTGTCCTGGTCGCTAACCATCGATGCTTTTGATCGCTCCAGTCAAAATGGCCTCTTTCGCGAGAAGAAGAGGTCGCTGATACCTATTTATTCCTCTTGGGGTTTGTCTTATAAATCGCCCAGAGGCCAGAAACGGGATGTATCAGAACCTTTAAGACAAGGATTTTCTTCAGCTTATCTTCGGTTTTGATGGGCGGGTGGGAATGAATTATGTAAAAGAAGCAAAAACCCGGCGGGTGGTTGTCATTCCGTCTCTGTATGACGTCCTCACAAGAGAAAGCAATTATCGTTTTGAAGATAAGAGGTTCTGGGGAGTAATTCATGCCGTTCATATCCTAGGAATTTTGGGAGACATCAGGGCCTTCGAGGCCCTTATTTCTGCTAACAAATTTTCTCATAAGCACGGTATTGATTGGATCTGGGACGTTTAGCGGAGTGCTATTTTTGGCTGGGTAAGGGGATCATTCCAAGACTTATGGGTCACATCGAAGCCCTCAAATCCATTGATTATGATTTTACCTGTGAGGAGATTCTGGGTCTATGGAATCTTTGGGAAGGCTATCGTGAGGAACGTAAGGGGATTGAGGATTTTATGCTCAAAGGCATCAATGACCCTGGCACTCACCCTGTCACCCGGGTTAGCCTTATTGCCGATCTTGCTCAGCTTGATCGAAAGGATCTCAAACCTCTATTTGGGGACTATTGTGAAGGAGGAGAGAAGGACCTTGACCTTTTGACGAGGGACGATTTGGACTACTTTTTTGACAGGGTTCATTGCCGGCCAACTTTTCACTACGACCTTGAGAACTTTTATTGTCCAGAGGAGATCGAAGCCTGGCGGGAATCCTCCACGGAGAAAAATGGGCCCGAGCAGGAAATGGTCGAAGAGTTTATCCTGAAAAATGTTGGTCGTATCCCAAAGAATGATCCCTGTCCTTGTGGTTCAGGTAAGAAGTTTAACAAGTGTCATCTCTCGTGGGCGAACCAGGAACGGGCTCGACTAAGAGAAAATGAGTTTCTGAATTAGGCATACCAATTGAACTATAAACCGATCTAAGAGGGCCATTGAGTGAAACTGCATTCAGCGGAACCAAAAAACGGAGATGGTGGGGTCAGTGGCGGCAGGTCTCGGCGGTATGGGGATCTTGGAACTGAACATATCGGTTAAGATTGTATCCGGAGTGAAGCAAGGCGGAATTTCGGATACAATTAAGATGAGCGAAGCCGCGGGCCAATAGCTATGGAGATTCAATTGAGCAGTGAGGTTGGTTCCGGGAGCCTATTTATTCACGATGAATAGTGGCTCTTTGCAAACCGAATAGAATTCTGGCAGACATAAGTTAATATTTATCTATAGGGATCAGGAGATTCACCTCATACGATGTGGAGAAGCCCTCTTTGTAGAGCAAGAAAGTAAGGCTCTCCATCGCCCCCAATGAAGTTTAATGATTGCAGGTTTATTGATACCATCGTGAATCTTCTTCATGGGGGCGGTCCGTTGTGCTGGGGTAAGAGGATCTCCCTTTGGATCATTCTCCCCTTCCCACAGTGGGGACAGATTGTGGGATCAATTCCAGTAATTCGAGTCAGCAAATCTTGCCACGTCTCTTTTGGACCCTCCTCCGTCTCCTCACTCACCGCCACACCCAGAAGCTTCTTGCATCGTGAGAGTTTTGTCTTTCGGCTCCGATGACTTAAGATCCCGTAATACCTGATCTTGACAAACTGGTCTGGTAGAACATGAAGCAGAAAACGGCGAATAAACTCTAAGGCCTTCAAGGTTAGCAGTTTGATCTTATTGTGGTCTGCCGAGTCCCTCCATCGAAAGGTGACCTGGTTGCCCTCCAGTTTGACCAACCGATCATTAGAAAGGGCTACCCGATGAGTGTAACGGCCTAGATAATCCATCACCTTTTCAGGATGTTTCAAGGGTGGTTTACAATAAACCACCCACTCTTGACGATAAAGATTCGTGAGGAATCTTTTAAAGACGGACGCTTCCTTCAGTTCCTCGATCTGTCCAGGAAACTTCAATCTCTCGGCCTCATAATCCTTTTTCAATCCATCCAAGAATTTGCCTCGAAACAAAGAGGAGAGCACATGGACTGGGATGAAGAAGTCTTTCTTTGAACAGACCCATTGCTTTCCATCCAGAGATAACCCTCCTCCGGTGACCAGGCAGTGCAGATGAGGGTGGCCGATCAAGGTTTGGGACCAGGTATGCAAGATCGCCATAAACCCGATCTCTGCTCCCAGATGTTTTGAATCCCGAGCCAACT
>Ga0335070_10001780_pt1 | contig 25022 bp, 26 predicted proteins | sample Lox_Sample_13_FD_206722 | JGI IMG/M metagenome (GOLD analysis project Ga0335070, IMG submission 206722) | Soil microbial communities from Loxahatchee National Wildlife Refuge, Florida, United States - Lox_Sample_1.3 | ecosystem: Environmental > Terrestrial > Soil > Wetlands | place: USA...
TTAATCCAGCCTCAATCGCCTTGAAATTCGTCGTATCGAGACAGACGGGAAGGGAGACAACCTCCTGAATAGTCGTGACCATCCATTGCATCAGGTCTTCTCCTCCGTCCTCAGCAGGTCCTATGTTGGCGTCGATCATTCCAGCCCCCTGCTTCCACTGGGTCGTCGCGATTTCCTGGATAGGCCCCTTGTCCTTCTTCATCATAGCCTCTCTGACCCTCTTGGCTATGATGCTCAATTTCTCTCCGATAATAAACATTCCTCTCCTCCTTTCAAGAATATAAGCTTTATTAATCCGAGGATTAACAATCTTAATCAATTCTTCCACAAAAGTAAAGATTTTTCCGACACGGATCACTTCAGAGTCAAGGCACCAAATAAACAGATTATGCTCCCAAGAGCTCTTCGTCCCAACAGCTGCTCCCAATGATCGAAAGAGTCGAAAACCTTCCCAACCTCAATGTGAAGGAAGCATCACTGATGCTCTCCTTGCTCAGCAGATGGATGAGCGGAGCACGAGGAAACGTCCACTACCGGCCAATGATAAGGATAACAAAGATTTAAGAAGATTTCCATAGCTCATCTAATAAGTCTTATAAGATTATTTTATGAACTCATAATTATCAGGTCCTTTCTCTTTGGTGGGAGCTTTTCGGTCCTGAGGAGATGATTTACCTCCCTCCCTATGTGATGGAAATTTGCCCGGAGGAAACGGCAAAGACAGGATAAGCGATACTCGAAGATGTGGCTTGCTACGGGATCTGTAATGAATTGAATATGCTGAATACGGCTCTTACTGATTTCGCATCTTCGGGCAGGTTCATCACAGGCCTGCCCTCAAGATCATAAGTGAAGACGAGTTTATCCTGCGGCACTAGGCCGGCAACATGGATTCCAAGGTTCTCGGCCATTCTACTCAGTTCTTCCCCTTCATGTCCGGTCACCCTGTTTATGAAAAGGACCCTCTTGTCAATCTCGAGCCGGAGTTCGTCTACGAGGTCATAGATACGCTTGGCAGTCTGTATCCCCTTCACCGTTGGGTCGCTCACAATGATCAGGAGATCGACCTTGTGCGTTGTCCTCCTGCTGAGATGCTCCATGCCGGCTTCATTATCGATGACCACGTAGGGATAGGTCTCGGAGAGTTTATCGGTATACTTTCTGATCGTATTGTTGGCAGCACAGTAGCAGCCGGGACCTTCCGGTCTTCCCATGACCATGAGATCGAATCCCTTTGCCTCTATGACTGATTGTTGGACCTGGTAATCGAAAAGCTGCTCCATACTCATGCCGCCGGGCCGCTCCCCTCCGCCCCGGATGGCTGCAAGAGACTCCTCACGGAGTTTTCCGATTGTAGCGTGCACCTTGATGCCGAGGGCCTCGTTGAGGCATGAGTTGCTGTCGGCATCAACGGCCAGAACCGGACCTCTCCGGTTCTTCAGGAGATATTTGACGGTAAGGGCTGCGGTGCTTGTCTTGCCCGTCCCACCCTTTCCTGCGAAGGCAATTACGTACGCCATGAACTATTATACATAAGAAACAAAAAAAAAGAGGAACAGTGACTCCAATGGGGCACCGTCCCTCTTTACTCATCATTAGCAGCCTTCTACTGCCTTTTTCTTTGGTGCTGCCTTTGTCGCCACGCCATCCTTGACAGTGACTTCGTCGCCGACCTTCAGGTCCTTCGCGGACTTCACGTCAACGGTAACTTCCTTGTCTTTTGTCTTGATGGTGAGCTTGTTGCCGTCTATCTTCGTGATCTTGCCCATCACCGGTTCTGCAGCAAAAGCGAGGCCGACAACCCCAAGGGTGAATATCACGGCCACGAGTAAAGCGATAATCTTTTTTGTCATCATCTCCTCTCACCTCCTTTCAGTCTCTGAATTCTCCCCAAAGCATCTACAAGTATCATGCCAGCCGATATCCCCTATTGCAAGAGGCCTATCACCACACAAATATTCCCATTTCAGCAAGCCTTCCCTTTTTCAGGAGAGCTCAACCGCTAATCCTGCATCGGCTTTATGAACAGGAAATAGGTCATCGTCCAGTTGCCGAGGATGATAAAGATCGTCGCAACAATGCTTTGCAGGGCCAAGGCCGACATACCTGTCAGCGAGTGTCCGACAGTTCAGCCGCCGGCTATGGCAGCGCCGAAGCCCATCACAAGGCCGCCGAGAAAGACCCTGATCAATTCATCGACCTGCTTTGGCGCGGTCCACTTGAACTCGCCAAGTCCTTTTGAGCTGAGGTACGCCCCTATCGGAACACCTATCACGTAAAGGGCGCTCCACGAAGCCACACCGACACCGAAGAGATTGAATACCACGTCATTTTTTGCACCGCTGTTGCCGACGAGGACAAACATGAGGAACTCAGCAAGAGGGCCTGAGAAGGACAAGCCCCTTGCCCGGCCGCCCCACTGGTATGATGCCCACCATGCCACAACAACCAATACTCCGACGAGCAACCCGCCGACAGACCATGACCAGCCCTTCTTCGGCCCTTTGCCAAAAGGCTTTCCCTTCAGCACAACAGGGATGATGATAGCAGCGACGACGGCGATAACGACCCATTTCACCGTCATACCGCCGCCGACGAGGTCCCACAGGGCAGGGCTGGTTATAGCATCCTCACCCTGGCCGATCGAAACCTTGAATTGCTTGATGATCTGTGCAAGGGGTTTCAGGGGGCCATGCAAGGTTGCGATCAGAGATACACCGAAACCAAAGGTTGCTATGACAGCGGCAAACTGGCCTTCACCCTGTTTGTAGAGCACGCCACTTCCGCACCCGCCGGCCATAACAATGCCGACGCCGAAGATGTAGCCGCCGACAATAGCGGCAAGAGGGGCAAAGGCCTGACGAGTCAAACCGTCTTGACCCATGAACCCGAATTGCTCTAGGAGATTGGAACCGATCACGGCCACCAGGAGAGCCAGAAGCCATGAACGAAACAACGTAAGGTCATTAACAAAGATCACGTCTCTGAATGCTGAGTTCATTCAATATCTGCCGCGCTGGAGAACAAAGCCGAAGAGAGTGCCTACCAGGAGCGCACTCAGTACCGTAATGATACTCGCTGTCGCTACCTCTTCCATTCACTACACCTCCTCATGGTATTTGCGGCCACTCCATGGGCCCTCATTCTTCTCAGCGGTGGCCTATCGCAGGAGTCGAGGACTCCTGGTAATCTCAGCTAGTATGGCAGCACGTGGTCGTACTGCAACAGTCTCTCCGCAATCTCCTCTACAGGTATAACCTCACCCTGTCCATTCTCATCATAATTTGTATAGACCTTAAGGCCCATCTCTCTGATCATTTCGAGGCCGAATCTCACCTCTTCCGTATCTGCCAATCTTCTGTCAAGGATAAAGATATTCACATCATCGTTCAGAATAGTCAACCCGATGCCCATTCGTAAAGCCTCAGCCTGTCGGTCCCTGACGATGACAGCAATTCTCTTCATCGACATAAAAGATAATAGAAAGGAGACAAAAAAGACAATAAAAAAGCCTTATCAATCAATAAATCGGGTTTATGAACATGACGGTGAAAGAACTTCCTGTAATCCTTGTTTCGCCGAACAACCCCATCTAATCTTCACCCTCCTCATTCGGCTGACCGGATGAGAGTACTCCTGAATCTTCAAATTCAGAGGCCGTTGTTTCGTACCGTGCCTGACACTCGATACAGCGGAGAGCAAAGGGCATGGCATTCAATCTTCCAACAGGAATTTCTTCCCCGCAATCCTCGCAGATCCCGTAGGTACCGTCCTCGGCCCTGAGGAGGGCTTTTTCTATCGCCTTGAGCTGTGTGCGGTGACGACCTAATCTTGCAGCCTGCATCACATCCCTCCACGCCATGTCTGCCAGGTCTGCATCATCATGACCGCCGTTATAGTTGTCTCCCTCCTTCAGGATTTGACCGATCTCCGTCTTCGCTTCCCGGATAATCTCCTGCCGCATGAGCATGAGTTTTTTTCGTACGCCTTCAAGCCTGTCATCTTTCTTTTTCATGTCGCTCCTCTTTATCTCTCTTCCCTTCTTCGTTTGCGCCACATTCTATTATAAAGAATCTCGTCAAAGATCTTCTCGATGATCTTCTCTTCTCCGGAGGTCAGCACGTCCCGGCGCTCCATATTTTTATTCCCTCTCTTTACATATCGAAAGGCGCATGCAAAAACTTAAGCAGCATCAGTCTCGGCCCTTCAATCGATGAGACACATGAGTCGTGAATTCGCCCAACAACTTGTATCTTGAAGACCCGTTTGGTATTCTGACCTTGAATAGGAAGTCCCTTTTGATCATCTCATGGCGGCCCGATGCCCCATGGAGATCAACACATTGACACAACACATTGACGTGAGGAGGAGAGATATGAAGAAAGAAATGTACACGGCGATCGTCCTTCAGGGCGGCGGCGCCCTCGGCGCATACGAATGCGGCGTCATGAAGGAGCTCTATGAGTCCAGGGGCCCAAACTTTAAGCCTGACGTTATAACAGGGATATCCATAGGGGCTATCAATGCCGCGATCCTTGCCGGTTCCGAGAATCCGGCCGCGACTCTCGAACATGTCTGGCGTGAAGGCTTTTCGCTGCTCACACCCCTGCCTGCCTTTCTTGAAGCGACATACGAATCGCTCATACCACAGAAGGTGCAGCAATATCTCTCCGCTCTGGGCAACGAAAGCATGTACCGCTTGCGGCCTGAATACTATTGCAGCCCCGTCTTTGCCCCGTTCTTCACGAGCAGTATCTATGACACCTCCCCACTCCGTGCAACACTCGAGACCGTGGTGGACCTGAACAGATTGAACAGGGACTGCCAGGTAGTCGTGACGGCGGTGAATGTCGAGACCGGCAAGGCCGCGATATTTGGGAACAGACTCAGCATGAACGGCGGGGTCACCTTTGACAACGAAGACGGCCTCTCCATCGACCACGTCATAGCAAGCGGGAGCCTGCCGCCGGCATTCCCGATGACCGAGATCAAACAGAACTTTTACTGGGACGGAGGCCTCCATTCGAATACTCCCCTTTCAGAGGCAATCAATTGTCTCGAAAGGTGTAAGGCGGGTTCCCTTGACGTAAGGCGGGAACTTATCATTGTCGAGCTCGTCCCCATGGAGGGCGAGAAGCCGGGGAACATCGAGGAAGTCATGAGCCGCTTTTTTAATATCATCTTTGCCAGCAAGCTCAACCTCGACGCGAAATTGTTTTCGCAGTATTCGGATTTCGTGGATCTTGCCGGGCATCTTGACGTTCTTTTAAGGGCGATAGAGGCCGACGATGACCTCAGAAAGAAAGTGGACAAGGCCCTCTCCTCCAGCGGGAGTAGCATCACCGTTAATGCGATTCGCAACCATGCCGGATACAAGGAGCTCATGGATCACAGGAGGATTGATGCATTCACATACGTTCCCTTTACCGCCGGTCATGCACTGAGAAACGCTTCAGACTTCTCCAAGGGTTCCATAGAAGCACGGATCGAGGCAGGGCAACAAGAGGCCAGAAAACAGAAGATTGGCGAACATCATTTCCTCAAAAGAGCCAGTGCGTAACGTGACAAAAGAAAGGATGCCTTTGAGAAACCATGAGACAGCGGAATCCAGGTAAAAACTGCAGCGAGAGACCCTTACCTGTCCTTCATACTCGCCTTGACCATATCGAGGTACTGAATAAACATCTCAGGTTCGATGTTCTCGACAAAGCAGAGCCTCTTGCCGCGGGGGTCCTTGACAATATTTCCCTTTGAGTCCATGAAAAGGAGAAGGCAGTCCTTTTTGTAGTCGTATTGCTCGCCGAGCTTTTCCTCCTCCCGAGTAAGTGCCTTTGTGAGGTCGACCCGTATCGGTACAAAATCCTTCATGATCTTCTCCGCAATGGAGGGTTCATCATAAACAGCCTTCTGAAGCATCTCGCACCGGGGACATCCCTTGCCGAAAAAGAAGTCCACGATCATGGGCTTGTTCTCCTTTTTCGCCATCTCCCTGCCCTCCTCCAACGACAGCCACTGAATCCCGTTTGCTGCAAAGGTGAGAGATGCCAGAATCACAACAACGGCTGCTGCCAGGATGCTCGTCTTTTTCATGGTACGTCTACCTCCCCCTCAGAAATTCATCTATCCTTCTCAGGACCTCTTCTACCTGTATCATAGTCATACATTCAACGGTTTTGCAACTCATCCTGTAGCATGGCGAGCAAGGGAGATCGCTCTGAATGATGGTATGGTTGCTGCCGTAAGGGCCTGTCCTCAGAGGATTGGTGGATCCGAAGAGCGCGAAGACACGGACACCAAGGGCTGCCGCTATGTGCATGGGGCCTGTGTCGTTACAGACCATAAGGCGCGCGGACCGGATGACCACGACAAGGTCCCTCATGTCCGTTTTTCCCGTGATCGAGATAGCCTTCCCTCTTGATTCGCTCACGAGTTCGGCGGCAAGGTGGAGGTCGCTCTTGCCCCCGATGACAACCGTCTTGAACGGTAACTGGGATGCAAGTTCCCCGAATCTCTTGGCAGGCCACCGTTTTGTAGCGCCCCGCGCTCCTGGAGCCATCACCACGTAATCGCGGGAAGCCTGCTCCGATGACGGAAGGATTTCTTCCAGTGACTTAAGAGGCTTTGGGAAAGGAAATCTCACCCTCGAAATGTCACATCCAAGGTACGCCGCTATCTTGAGATACCGGTCGACGGCGTGAATGTCGCTGTACAATCCTCCTTCGACGGCATCGGTGTAGAAAATCGTGCTACCCTCCCTCGCGTCGCTAAAACCGAGACGCACAGGGGCATTCGAAGCTCTCGCGATAAAACCGCTCCTGAAAAGTCCCTGAAGATCGACGGCGGCATCAAACCTCTCCGCCCTCAATCCGTCAAAGAGGCTCCGTAATTCCCGAACGGAACTCTTCACCTTCGATATCTTCTTCCACGCATCTTTATCGAGTATCCAAAGTTTCTTGATAAAGGGATGACCTTCGAGGATGCCCTCAAAGCCTCTTGCCACGACCCAGTGTATCTCCGCGGCAGGAGAAGACCGTCTCACTGCAGCGAGGACGGGCAGACTGTGAACGATATCACCGAGGGAACTCGGCTTTATGATGAGGATCTTCTTAAATGCAATCATGGGACACGATAAGGTCCACTGCCTCTTTTAGATTGGCAGCGACGGAATCAGCAAAGCTTGATGTATCCTGTTGACCGGTCTTCACGAGTATACCCCTGGAGCCGACAGCCCTGGCAAGGAGCATGTCTGCGTCCTTGTCTCCGACAACATAGGATTCTCTGAGATTGATCTTATGCCTTGCACGGGCAGCAATAACCATTCCCGGCTCAGGCTTTCTGCACGGGCAATGGTCATCAGGATGGTGGGGGCAGTAAGAGAAATCGTCAAATCCGCAGGTCTCGACAAAGAGCCTGTTCACCTCTTCGACAAAAGACCTCTCCACGATCCCTCTTGCAATACCTGACTGATTGGACAGGCCGATCAGAAGAAAACCTTTCTCCTTCAGACGCCTGAGGTTTGCTATCTCAGGAAAGACCTTGAAGTCATCCCAGGAATTCAGATAGCCGGCGTCCCTGCAGAGTGTCCCGTCCCGGTCAAGGAAGACCGCCTTCTTATGCGGGAGTAATCTCCTGGTCTCGATATAGACATCATCAGAAGATATGGACCACATGCATTTCATATCCTCGCTCTTGCAGGTCCGTTCAAAGCAGGGGCTGCAATCGAAGTCGTTCCTGAGCACAGCGGACCGATGATCAGCATACCCTGTCAGTTCTGGTGCCGTCGAGCCGAATATCGTCACGAGAGGAGTCCCCACTCCATAGGCAATATGCATCGGCCCCGAATCATTCGTAACAAGGACATCGCACTCCGAGATCAAGGAAATGAGCTCCCTGAGGGTTGTCTTGCCGGCGAGAAAGAGTTTATGATCGATGATGCTCTTATCGATCTCCTCTGCAATGTCGGTCTCCTTCTTTCCCCCGAAGATCACGACGCTGCCGCCCGTATCCCTGATAAACCAGTTCGCCACTTCAGCAAAGCGCTCAGGGAACCACCTCTTTGCAGAGCCATACGAGGCCCCCGGGTTGATTCCGAGAACCGGTCTGCTCAGTGTGGCAAGTCTTTCCCTTGCCGAGAGCCTTTCGTCGAGTGTCAAAGGAATCCACGGCTCAGTGCGCTCAGCGTTCATCCCCATCGCCCTCAGGAGGTTGAGATAATAGTCGATATGATGCCCTTTCCTGTCTTCATGGTTGAAGGGGACCGGTTTCGTCAGGAGGAAGCCGCGTCCGTCCCTGTCGTATCCGATCCTCTCAGGAACTCCTCCGAGGAACGTAATGAACGCTGCATCAAAGGCGTTCTGAAAAAGAATCGCCCTCGAAAAACCCCTTTTCCTCAGCAGGCGGGCGAGCTTTATCTTTCCGATCAATCCCCCGAATCTCTCGTCGTACAAGAGAACCTCGTCAATATCACGGTCTGAATCAAAGAGAGGTGAAACGGAAGGTTTCACGAGGAGAGTCAGTCCTGCGTCTGGATAGGCCCTCTTGATCGCCTTCAGCGCAGGCATCGACATAACGGCATCGCCGACCCAGTTGACTCCCCGCACAAGGATTTTTTCTGACATACTGTACTGTAGCACAAAAAGGCGGGTCTTCGATTCTCTGGGGCAGGATTCACGGTCATTGACCTGTGCGCTTACGCTGAACGCAGCCTTTTCGTTCGTGAGGATGGCGGGGGTGCTTAACAGAATCATCAGGAGCACGGGCCCTCCGAAGGAGCGCCCGTGCTCCTGATTTGCTTCAAGGCCTATCTCTTCAGGTTTACGACCTCCTGCATAAGTTCATCGGTCGTCGTGATGATCCTCGAGTTTGCCTCGAATCCCCTCTGGGCCGAGATCATATTGACGAACTCCTGTGCGAGATCAACATTACTGAGTTCAAGGGAGTTCGATACGATCGACCCAAGCCCGGAAGTGCCGGCTGCCCCTACGAGCGGCTGCCCTGAATCATAGGTTTGGGCATAAAGGTTCTTTCCGAGTTTCGTCAAAGCGGTGGGCGCAACGAACTTCGCGAGGGCAACTTGGCCAATCGTCCTTGTCTGACCATTCGTAAAGACCCCGGTTATTCTCCCGTCTTGCGAGATCGACACATTCTTTAAAGATCCCGCCGAATAGCCATCCTGAGTGAGATTGATGACCGCAGAACTTGATGCGAACTGGGTCGTACTGTCCAGCCCGGTGCCTGCAGGGGTTTCACCCGTCCCTGTTCCATAATTGAAGGTTATCGCTTGAGGAGATGTGACAGAGCCTCCAAAATCGAAGTTTATGGCCGTGCCGCTGTTGTCGTCAGTGAGCGAACCGTCTTTTCCGAAGGTGAGGTCCTGGGTTCCTGCCTCGACGAGCTGGCCGGGATTCGCAGGATCGTCATGAACATAATGCACAGTCCAGGCGTTATCGGCCGTCTTCACGTAATAGAGCGTGACATCATGCGCTCCGCCCTGAGAATCGTAGACAGAGATCGTATTTGAGAAATTGTAGTTCGCAGGAGTCGTCGGGGGTGTGCCCAGGGTGAATGCAGCGCCAGGCACTTGAGCGGTCGCATCGAGATTCACCGCTACTGTTGCTGAAGAAGTTGCGCTTGCAACCGACTGGGTCGTCGCCATCTTAAGATCACCTAACGTGCCGGTAATGTTACCGGTGGCATCAGCCTGAAAACCCTGGAGCACGAGACCGTCGGGATTGACGATATTCCCGTCCTTGTCAAGAGAGAACTGGCCCGCCCTTGTATAGTAATTTGCCCCATTCTCGTTCACGATAAAGAAACCGTCCCCGTCAATGGCCATGTCCAGGGCACTCGATGTCGTCTCAAAGGAACCCTGTGTGAATTGCGGGTTGACACTACTTACGAGCACACCGCGGCCCACCTGTGCCGACCCTGAAACGCCGGCGAGGGTCTGGCTTAGCACGTCACCAAAGGCCACGGTGCTCGCCTTAAAGCCCACCGTATTCTGATTCGCGATATTGTCCCCGATAACCGATAGCGACGTACCATTCGCATTCATTCCGCTTACTGCCGTGTAAAGTGTTGTTAACATATTAGGTTCCTCCGTTAATCTCTTTGATGTCGCTAAGTTGAACCTTTGTCTTCCCGTCGATGACAAGGTACGTTACGTTATTATCATAGGAAATGCCGGTGACCGTTCCATCTGAGGTGGCCGTGGCATTGAGCGCGTTCCCGCTGGCATCGACGGCATCCACCTTCACCGTATATTGCCCGTCGGGAAGCGTTTTCCCTGTGGAATCTTTCCCGTCCCACGTATAGCTCCCCTCTCTTGATTTCTGGGGGCCGGCGTCAATTTCCCTGACGAGATTTCCATTGGTATCGTAGAGTGAAAGCTTCACTTTTGCCGCGTCCTGGGGAAGAGTATATGCGATCTGAGCCGTACCTTTGAGAGCCACACCATTCCCTGAAATCTTCACCTTCTTTCCGATCAGTCCTGCAGTAAGGGTATTCTGGAGTGAATTCTGATACGTGAGCATATCCTTCATCTGGCTGCTGAGGTTCGTCAGCTGCTCGAGGCTGCCGAACTGTGCGAGCTGGGCTGTGAAGTCGGTGCTGTTCATAGGACTCATGGGGTCTTGATATTGCAGCTGCGTCACAAAGAGCTTCAAAAAATCGTCCTTGCCGAGTGTCTTTGCAGCGCCGCTTACCTGAGCTGCGGGCTGACTGTTGCTTACTGCTGAAACATCCATAGTTCCTCCTTTCCTCTTCAGATATATAGGTTAATAAGTCCCTTGCCGGCATTCATACCCGTCCCATACGTCACGGCCGATACCTCTTGGGAATCCCCTACCCTTCGGTCAGTACTTTCCTGTGATGCCCTGCCCTTTAATGCGCCGCTCCCCGCCTCCTGCCCGTCTCTCAGGGAGACCGAAAAACCTCCGACGGCGATGCCTTCGTTCAGAAGAGAATGAATAATCTGCTCGACGTTCTTCTCGATGAGGCCTCTTACGGCGCTGTCGGACACATTGATCTGAGCATTTACTATTCCCCTGTCAAGGCTGAGATTGATGTTGAGCTTTCCAAGGCCCTCAGGTTCAAGGGTGACGGCAAGGGTATTGCTGTCCTTCATCACATAGACCCGGTTATCGCCGAGATCAGAGGCCGTTGACTTTGCCGCTCCCGGCGCCGGAATCTCAGGGCGGCTCGCGGGCTGACTCACAGCCTCGTTGTGCGATGCGGGAGCAAAAGGAGTGGTTCCCGAAGCATAATCACCCTGATCATGGAGGGCACTGGTGTTGGCCTTTTCGTAAGGGGCGCCCTCTATCGTGTCGGTCCCCTTTGAATTCTGAGGAGTCAAGATTTCAATCCCGCTGGTCTCTTCTTTCCCTCCTTCCCTGTCCTGAGGTTGCAGATGAGCACTCTTGGCAATCTGTGCGGTTTCAATCTTTCCATTCCCGACATCATCGTGCACGATCGCTTCATTCTTTCCATCTTTCGCCGGGGCGTCGGAATTCGCCACGGTCTTTTTCAGGTACAACGGAAAAACCTTATCGTCGCTGTTCTCTGTCGTTGACTGGAGAGGCGAGACTCCTTTGTTGGATTGCGCTTCTCCTGCGGCTGACGCCATTGCCTTTTGCATCTGGACGTCGGCCTTTTCAGTCGACTCACCTCCCTTTCCCGTGGTAAGAATGAAACCGGAGGAAGCCTTATCAATAATTGCCCCATCATCTTTGGCATCAGACACCGACAAAGGAGTGGTCTCTGTCTCGGTCCCGGCAGTATTACCGATAATGCTCTTCAGTATCGCCAGAAGAGCAGGATTCACGTGAGACATCCCCCCTCCTCCGTCCTTGTCGGTCCCCGGGGTTTTTGGGCCCTGTGGCGGGGCATCATCGACTGAAGGATTACCTCCCTGTCCTTCTCCCCCGGTCGTCTTCCCCGCCTCCAGCAATTTTACTAAGGACTTAAGGACATTACCGAAACCCGAATCTGCCTCTCCGCGTCCGGCGAGACCTGATACGCTGTTACCGACGCTTCCTTCACTATCCTGTAACGGCGGGCTCTGAAGTCCTTTCTGTCCCTGTGCAGCCGGTGCTTCTGAAGGTATAGCAGCAAACATACGGCACGAGAAAAGCAACTCTTATGCCACGAAGAAGGGACAGATATGTCAGCGTGAAAGGAACGGAAAATTCACGGAAGAAGAGAAAAGGGACGGTCCATTGCCCTCCTGTGGAGAACGTGAAAATGAAAAACTTTCTCGATGGAGGAAAAATTTTCCGGTCAGTCCTCGCCACAGAGGCTCACTCTCTGCGAAGAAGCGGATGTCGGTCCTCGGTGAGAAAACGGATGAATTGATGTAAACTGCGGTGACGAGAGAGTAAGGGTTATCGCATCAGATGCGATCATCGTAATGCATGATGATAGGGCTGTAGCCCTCTTCGGCAAGGGTCTTTGCGAAGCGAAAGGCATTCCCCCTTCCGGAAAACTTTCCGATCCGGACCCGGTAAAATGTGGAATTGTCAATCACGGTCTCGGCGATGAAGACACCCTTGTACTTCAGGTCGAGTCCGTCTTTCAGGTGTTGCGCATTGTCGAGCTCCCTGAATGAGCCGACCTGTATGGTGAAAGGAGAGGATGTTCCTCCCCCTGCTGGCAGGTACCGAACCTCTTTGACATACGCCGAATCGCGACCGAGTTCCTCGATCCTCACAATGGCTGTTCCAGGTCCGATAAGATCAATCTCCTTTGCGGCTGCATAGGAGAGATCAATATCCCTGCCGGAAATAAAGGGCCCCCTGTCGTTAACCGTACATTGAACGGATTTCCCCCCCGCAATGTTTGTGACCTTTACCATAGTCCCGAAGGGATATTCCCTGTGGGCACAGGTCAAGGCATTCATGTCGTATCTCTCTCCCGACGCAGTCTGCCTGCCCTGGAACTCATGGCCATACCAGGAAGCGACAAGAGTTCCCGGTTCGCGCTGGGTTCCGTAATGGGCAGAGCTGCAGGACCCAAGAAGACAGATCATCGAAAGCAAAAGAAGTTTTGCCGTGGTTGGATGAAGAGTGTCCCTAGAGGATATATCTGCTGAGGTCCTCATCCTTCACAATTTCTGCGAGTTTCTCCCTGACATAGGCCTTGTTGATGATCAGTTTCCCGTTCTTTCGTTCAGGCGCCTCGAAGGAGATGTCTTCAAGAAGCTTTTCCAGAACGGTATGAAGCCTGCGTGCGCCGATATTTTCCGTCTTTTCATTCACCATCGCGGCAATATCCGCAATCTCGTCTATGGAATCTTCGGTAAATTCTATGTCCATATCCTCTGTTGCGATAAGGGCCTTATACTGCTTTGTGAGGGCATTATAGGGCTCTTTGAGAATGCGCACGAACTCCTCCTTCCCGAGGGGATCGAGCTCAACCCTGATCGGAAACCTTCCCTGGAGTTCGGGGATGAGGTCCGAAGGCTTTGTCATATGAAATGCCCCGGCCGCGATAAAGAGGATATGGTCTGTTCGGACAGGACCGTGCTTTGTCGAGACCGTGGAGCCTTCGACGATGGGCAGGAGGTCTCTCTGAACCCCTTCCCGTGATACATCAGGGCCGTAGGAACTCCCCCTGCTTGCTACCTTGTCTATCTCGTCAATGAAGACGATGCCCGTCTGTTCTACCTTCTCAACGGCCTCCTTCTTGACTTTGTCCATATCGATGAGTTTGTTCGCCTCTTCCTGTATAAGGATTGTCAGCGCTTCAGGGACCTTTACCTTTTTTCTCTTCGCCTTCTCGGGAAGAAAATTACCGAGCATCTCCTTCAGATTGATCTCAAGATCCTCGAGTCCCACATTCGACACGACCCCGAAGGGCATGCTCTTCTCTTTGACCTCGATGTCGACATACCTCGAATCGAGTTTGCCTTCGAGGAGTTGCTGCCGCAACCTCTCGCGCGTCTGCTGGTAGTTCTCCTTCTCCTCATCGGTATTTATACCCCTCACAGAGCGGGGTGTAGGAAGGAGATAATCGAGGAGCCGGTCCTCGGCCAATGTCTTTGCCTTTTCCTGCACCTTTTCGACATGCTCCGTCCTGACCATATTAACGGCGATCTCCGCGAGGTCCCGTATCATCGATTCCACGTCACGGCCGACATAGCCGACTTCCGTGAACTTTGATGCCTCCACCTTCAAGAAGGGAGCATTGGCAAGTTTCGCAAGCCTCCTTGCGATCTCGGTCTTCCCAACACCCGTCGGCCCTATCATGATGATGTTCTTCGGCAAGACCTCATCCCGTATGTCAGGAGCGAGTTTCTGCCTTCGCCATCTGTTCCTCAAGGCAATAGCAACGGCCTTTTTAGCCTTGTGCTGTCCGATAATATACCGGTCGAGTTCTTCGACTATTCTTTTCGGCGTCAAGTGATCCATATAGGTGATGCCTCCTGGCCTACAATTCTTCAATCGTTATATTCTTATTGGTATAAATACATATGGAGCCCGCTATCTCCATGGCCTTTTCGACAATCTCCCTTGCCGCCAGTTCCGTGTTCTCATAGAGTGCCGTTGCCGCGGCCTGGGCGAAAGGGCCTCCTGACCCGATGGCCGCAACGCCGCCTTCAGGCTCGATAACGTCTCCATTGCCCGAGATGATAAAGGAGTGCTCACTGTCGGAGATGATGAGGAGCGCCTCAAGCCTTCTCAACACCTTGTCCGTTCTCCAGTCCTTGGCCAACTCGACTGCGGCCCTTGTTATATTGCCCCTGTAGGATTCAAGTTTGCCCTCGAATTTTTCGAAGAGCGTAAAGGCATCGGCAGTTGCACCGGAAAAACCGGCAATAACCTTGTCATTATACATGCGCCGTATCTTCTTTGCGTTCTGCTTGAGTACGGTATTACCCAGGGTTACCTGGCCATCACCGCCGATAGCAACCCTTCCGTTTCTTCTCACACAGAGTATCGTCGTTCCCCGAAACATCAGTCAAATCCTCCGTTCCTTCATGCCGCTCAAAACCTTCTCCCTTTTCAGGCCGTCACATTCACCCTTCGTGCTCTTTCGATAGAGGATGGGCCTTATCGTAAATATCCATCAGATGCGTTATGTCCAGATGGGTGTATTTCTGGGTAGTCGACAGGGATGAATGACCCAGAAGCTCCTGAATAACCCTTAAATCGGCACCTCCCTGGAGAAGATGGGTTGCAAAGGTATGTCTGAGGGTATGGGGCCCTATCTTCCCGTCAAGCAATGCGGAGCGAGCATATTTTACTACTATACGCCTTACTCCCCTGTCTGTCAATCGTGTTCCCCGGCGGTTCAGAAAAAAGGCCCGCTCTCTTTTCCTTAATAGGACCTTCTCTATCATGTACGCCCTCAACGCGTCCAGGGCCTTCTTGCCAACGGGAGCGATCCTCTCTTTCTTGCCCTTGCCCCGTATCTTCACAAGACCTTCCCTGATGTTCACATCATCCTGGTTCAGACCGGAGAGTTCGCTCACCCTGAGACCGCTGGAATAGAGCAGCTCAAGGACCGCCCTGTCCCTCGCGGGCAGAAAACCGATACCTTCAGGCTTCTCGACAAGGGAAAAGGCATCGTCAACACTGAGGAACTTGGGAAGCAGTTTCGCCTTCTTCGGGGTACTGACCAGCTTGGCGGGGTTGGTCTTCACATGCCCCTCCCTGTGGAGAAATCTGAAAAAGGACCGTATCGTCGCGAGCCTCCTCCCTGCCGTACTCTTTTCAAGGCCCCTGTTCATCTGGCTCGCAAGAAATCCCCTGATCTCGATAGACTCCATGGATTGCGGCTCGGACTTAACATACGCGAAAAAGGCCTCAAGATCTTTTTTGTATGATCGTATGGTATGCGGGGAGGCCCCTCTCTCCGTCTCCATGTACCTCAGAAACTGGTCTATGAATTCCTTCATTCCATGGCCCTCTTCACAAAGATGTCCCAGTCCTCCAGGGCCCTCTCTACAAGCAGTCTCCTTCTCACTTTCTTGTCTCCTCTGTCAGATTCCGCTTGAGGGAAGAGGCCGAAATTGATATTACTGGGCTGAAAGTCCCTGGTTTCCGAAGTTATATGACGGACCAACGAACCATGGGCAGTAGTCGGAGGCACGTCGAGAGGATATCTCCCGTCCATCCTCCGTGCAGCGTTTATCCCTGCGAGAAGCCCCGCAGCCGTTGATTCTATGTACCCTTCAACACCAGTGATCTGACCGGCAAGATAGACGTTCTGTCCCAGCCTCAGCGACAGATCCCTGTCCACAAAGAACGGTGAGTTGATGAAGGTGTTCCTGTGGATGCTTCCGAATCTGAGAAATTCTGCGTGTTCGAGACCTGGTATCAGTCTGAAGACGCGCTTCTGTTCAGGCACGATGAGACGGGTTTGAAAGCCGACCATGTTGTATGCAGTCTTCTCGTTGTTCTCCTGTCTCAACTGAACAACGGCAAAAGGGTCGCGGCCGGTTCGAGGATCTTTGAGACCGACGGGTTTCATCGGGCCGAATCTCATGGTGTCTCTTCCCCGCAGCGCCATCACCTCAACGGGCATGCAGCTTTCAAACACCTTTTCGTCCTCAAAGGCCCTCCGGTTGACTCTGTCGGCTTCGAGAAGGGCATCATAAAATACCTCATACTCCTCCCTTGTCATTGGGCAGTTGATATAGTCATCGCCTCCCTTGCCGTAGCGGGAGGCAAAAAAGACCTTTTCGTAATCGATGCTCTCCGCGTCGAGAATCGGCGCAATGGCGTCATAGAAGGAGAGGTATTCTGAACCCATAAGTCTCCTCAGGGCGTCAGCCATCGCCTCTGACGTCAGAGGACCCGTTGCGACAATCGAAAAAGTATCAGGTATCTCCCTGACCTCTTCTCTCACGACCCGGATATTTTCGTTGTCAGAAATGGCCTCTGTGATGAACCCGGCGAAGGCAGCTCTGTCGACGGCAAAGGCGCTCCCCGCAGGGACCCGGGCTGCCTCAGCAGCTGCCATGATCAGGGAGTCGGCCATCTGAAGCTCTCTCTTCAGTAAGCCGGTAGCACTCATAGGATCGGCTGAACGAAGAGAATTGGAACAGACCAGTTCCCCCAATAACCCGGTTTTATGGGCCTCGGTGAACTTCGTGGGCCTCATTTCATAGAGGACGACCTTAACGTTGCTCTTTGCAGCCTGCCACGCGGCCTCACACCCGGCGAGTCCGCCGCCAATGACAATCAATTCTTTCATGGTTCTATTGTAAAGAGACCACAAAGTTGTTTCAAGGTACCCGCGAAGTCCTTATGATTCGCCCTCAACCAAAGAGAGGTGCTTCGAAAGGCATGGGAGCAGCGGATGAACGGTTTTTAGCGGCACAGGAACCTTCACCAGGAGGGTGACGCGTGCCGGTACCTCGGGGACAGGCGGGATGCCTGGCGGGAATGAGTGAATCCGTTGTTCTCATGCCGACGAAGTCCCGCTGGATAGGTGGGAGCGGATTCTCCTATTGTAATATCCTACGGCGAATCTCTATAATTCAGAGAGTTCGTCTTATCACAAGGAGCGGTCTCAATTGAGAAAGATCAGTGCGGAATCCGCACAACCGGGGATGAAACTCGCCAAGTCGGTCCAGAACGAGACGGGCATGACCATGTTCGGGGAAGGCACGGTCCTCACGGAACAATTCATCTCAAGGCTTCAATCAATGAACATCCCTTCCCTTTATGTTGAGGGCACGGCAGCGCCGAGCAGGTCCATGGAAGAGGAACTCCTCTTCCTCGATGAGCGGTTCAAGAAGATAGGAGAAGAGCCTCATATGGCAATAATAAAGAAAATCATGAAGGAACATATAGAGTCCCTCTATCCAGAGCATGAACGCCCAACAGCTTCGTGATCAGATAGAACAGGTCGACAGCCTTCCGACGATCCCGCCGGTAGTCAGAAAATTGCTATCGACCATTGATTCGCCCACACTCTCCCTCACCGAACTCGGCAATGTCATATCGAAGGACCAGGCCCTCACTGCAAGACTCCTCAAGATGGTGAATTCACCGATCTACGGTTTTCCCGGCAGGATTTCGTCAGTCTCCCAGGCCCTGATACTCCTTGGACTGAATGTGGTAAAAGGTATGCTCCTCGGCATATCGGTCTTCGAGATCATGGAAAAGACGATGATGGGACTCTGGGAGCACTCTCTTTCGACCGCTGTTCTTGCCCGTTCGATAGCTATGAGGAAGGGACTCAATGAGCCCGAGGAAGTCATGGTATCTGCGCTTCTCCACGACATCGGCAAGGTCGCCATGAAGACGAAGTTTTCTGAAGACTACGAGGCTGCGCTTTCGATATCCGAGAAAGAAGAGATACTCATCAGGGACGCCGAAGAAAAGGTCTTCCCCTTAAGCCATGCTGAAGCGGGTGGTTGGCTTTCGAAGAAATGGAATTTCCCCGTGACGCTCATCGAACCGATAGCCTATCACCATAAACCTTCTCTTGCAAAAAATGCCCCGCTCCAGACCGCTATTGTCCACCTTGCCGATGTCCTCGTAAGGGCGAGGGGCATCGGCTTTGCGGGAGACAGACTGGTTCCGGCAGTCAACCCAAGGACATGGGAGGAGCTTGCTTTGACGGAGTCCGATATGAGAGAGGCGCTCATGACGATGGAAGACAGTGTTCAGGAGGCTGAAGATCTGGTCATCTGATGAAGACAATCGCCCTCATTAGCAACGATGGAGGTCTAAACAAGAGGATCACAGAAACCATCGGCACCCGTTACGACGTCGTGCTTATGGATAATATCAACCGTCTCTTTGAGTTCTGTTTCACCGTCCCCCCTGATCTCATTCTCCTTAGTTACGACGTCCTGAACATGAAGGTGGCGGAAGTGATCCTAACCTTGAAATCGGACCCGCTCTTCGGTCATCTGCCGATCCTCATCGCCACAGATGACGTGGAGAAGCTCAAGACCCTTCAACTCAGGTCTATTATCGATGATTATATTCTCACACCCTTCGGAATAGAAGACGTCGCATTCAGGATCGACCTCGGCATGTCCCGTGTCCAGAAGATCCTCGAAACCAACCCCCTCACACGTCTCCCCGGAAATATTACGATCATCAAGGAGATCCAGCGGAGACTCGACACAGGAGCCATATTCGCCCTCTCCTATACGGACATTGATTACTTTAAGCCCTTCAATGACAGATACGGATTTTCGAGGGGAGATGAGGTCTTGCGCATGACCGCCCGGCTCATCACGAACGTCATGAAGATGAAGGCCCCTTCCGAAAGCTTCGTCGGTCACATCGGGGGCGACGATTTCGTCTTCATCGTCCCCTTCGAAAACCTCGACGCCGTCTGCACCGATCTTATCTCAAATTTCGATGAGATCATCCAGAGTTTCTACGATGCCGAAGACCGCGAAAAAGGTCTCATAGAGTCTCATGACAGGGACGGAGTCAAGAGGACCTTCCCCTTCATCTCCCTTTCCATCGGTGTTGCCCATAACAAATATAAGAACTTCTCCCATTACGGCCAGGTGAGCGAGATCGCTACTGAGATGAAGAAATATGCGAAGAGATTTCCTGGCAGCTGTTACAGGATGGACTCGAGAAGAAGGTGAGAGCAGCTTCTCACGAAGGTCGTAATAATTCTTTTCACACAGGTTTATCGTCGACAAGAAAACGAGGGACAGGAGAGAGAAGATCCTAGAATCTCCCCTCCCCTCTCTTTGGAAAAGAGGGGTAATGCCTCCCTTTGGCAAAGGGAGGTTAGGAGGGATTTTCTGATGTGCATACTATTTCGAGACTGTTACCAATTAAAACCAGACAGTCAAAAGTTCAGCACAAGGGCTTAGACGCCTGTCATTGCGGCTTGTCCGCAATCCTTCTGAAAGATTCCAGGCAAGCTGGAATGACAGTTACGAGTAAAGGTATCCATGAGACATTACAGTAGATGATCTGCTATCTTCAGCCTGATATTCTTCTTTCTCTCAGCTCCCTCTTATCCCGATCTACTTCTGTTCTGCCTACAACAATGGCCGAAGCCTTCGCTACGTCTTCGAGCGGGGTATTTATTAAAAGGACATCGTCGCGGAGTATGACTTCCTCAACGATACCGAGGGCCATGTCCCTGTTCATTTCATCCCTGAATGAGACGATTCTGTTTCTAATCCCGGAGAATTGCGGTTTGTCCCCGGTAAACCGAATGCCGACATTCCTGAGCGAAACTTCTCTGATCTCGGCAGGATTAAAATACTCCGTGATCTTCTCAAACCGGTGGAGATTCCGCTTTGAAGGGCTCCTTGATTCGGTCTGTGGAGGAACAGAAAGCCTAAGGACTTTTGGGCGTTTGTGAAAACGGAAGGCATCGAGGATACCGGCTAGTTCCCCCGAATGTTCAAGGCCGATAATGATGTCCGGAAAGATGACATCGATCTTGAACTGTTTGAGCACGCGTCCGGCCGGTTCTGCAATGAGCCCCGAGGTGTCGATAAGCACCTTCTCACAGGAAGAGACCGCGCGCTCTGTTACCATCCTCGCTCCGACGATTGAGGAGAGGAGACTTCCCATGGGCGTTATCGTACCGGTGAAATAGAAATCCTCTACGGCGATATCCGACCATTCCCGGAATCCCCCCTCAACCCTGCCCCAGGCGATGGTGGTCGGAGGGCCTATATGAGACTGCCCCACATCCAGATCAACGATAGCGGCAGCCCCCTGTCTTGAGAGAAGATCACAGAGGCACGCGATAAGGGTCGTCTTACCGGTATCGGAACCTCCGATAACCATGATGATTCTGTTCCGCGTGTCAATAAGGTCAATTGTGATTCCGGCATCGTCTATGAAGTCTTCTAAACGTCCTGCCATCCCTTTCATTCCCACCCTGTAAGGAGTGATGAACGGTTGTCCTCTTCAGCGGACCGTGCGAACAGTGACCAGTGCCTACTTCTCGATGATCCTGACCTTCATCTCGACCCTCTCATCGGGGTTGTCCCTCGCGTCTCTCGGCTGGCTTACGATCTTGTCCGCCACGTCCATTCCTGAAATGACTTCGCCGAAAACGGTATATTGCTTGTTTAGAAAAGGAGCGTCGGCAACACAGATAAAGAACTGTGATCCGGCGCTGTCAGGATTTGCAGCCCTTGCCATAGAGAGCGTTCCTCTCTTGTGAGGTTTATCATTGAACTCTGCCTTCAGCGTATATCCGGGTCCGCCGGTACCGTGGCCGGCCTTGTTCAGGTCTTTCGATTTCGGGTCGCCGCCCTGGATCATAAAGCCGGGGATGACGCGATGGAATGTCGTCCCGTCATAGAATCCTTTCTTCGCAAGCTCGATAAAGTTGTTGACATGATTGGGAGCGACTTCGGGGAAAAACCTGAGGTCGATGTTTCCGAACTTCGTCTCGATTATGGCCTTGGTCTCTGACATCTTCTTGATCTCCTCTTTTGTGAATTTCTTATCCTTCATCTCAGCATGGGCTGCTATGCTGAACGACACCAGACAGATAATTGCCAGACCTATGAGAGAACGTCTCATATCTCCTCCTTCTCTGTTTCGGCAAGATGGTATAGTCTAGCATGCCAACTGTCCCTCTTGCTCTTCCTGAGGCTTGATAAAAAAGGGTTCTTGCCTGATAATAGCACGATAAACATCGTTTCGTGCACTGATATGGATGATGATATCATAAATGAATTAAAGGCCCTGAACAGGTCTCTCCGGAGGCTGGCGGATCTTTACCTGCCCCAGGTCGACTTTCAGGTCTTTGATCAATTCGATGCGTTCAAGGCTGTGAAGCTGAATGGTCACGCCTCTTTAAAGGGGATTGCAGAGCCCGATCCCGTGAGCTTTTGTGAACTCCGGGGGATCGGGTCTGTCGAGATATCCCTGAGAGAGAACACCGAGCAGTTCCTCGGAAATCTCCCCTGTAATAATGTCCTTTTGCACGGTCCGAGGGGAACGGGAAAATCCTCGGCGATCAAGGCGATCTTCAACGCATACCGTGATCAGGGATTGAGAATGATCGAGATGCCAAGGGATACCCTTTTCCATCTCTTTGAAATTGCCGATATGATACGGGGGAGGTCAGAGCACTTCATCGTCTTCTGTGACGATCTCTCCTTTGAGGAGGAAGAATCATCCTATCGTCAGCTCAAGGCGATCCTTGAGGGAGGTCTCGAAACGAGACCGAAGAATATGCTCATCTATGCCACCTCAAACAGGAGGCATCTCATGCCCGAGAGGCAGAGGGACAACCTGCCTGTTTATTCAGACGGAGAACTCCATCCCGCTGAGACCCTTGAGGAAAGGCTGTCCCTGAGCGACAGGTTCGGCCTCAGGCTCGGCATGCTCCACTTTGACGCCGAAACTTACCTGGATATCGTTCATAACTATGCCAAGCTGCGAAAGATCGATATCGAGCCTGAAGAGCTGGCGAAGAAGGCCATGCAGTGGTCCCTGTCTCATGGGAGCTATTCCGGAAGGACCGCCCGCCAGTTCATCGACAACCTCGAAGGCTTTCGGGCCCTGAAGCAGAGGAAGAGATGAATCGTAGGCGAGTGGGATTTCTTCCACGGTTTTTCGAAGTCCGCTGAAGGTGATAAAGAAAAGTGATGAGGAGGTCTAGGGCGGCGTCCCTAAAGTTTTCTTCTGCTTGAGCCGAAAAGATTACATAGAGGGTGTTCGTTATGAAGGCTGGTGTTTTGCGGGAGAACGATGAAAGACTCGCCATACAGCAAGGCTTTACTCACAAATAAACCGGCTTTGAGATGAAAAAAAGTATAAAAGCCACAGAACTGAAGGTAGGCATGCATGTTAAGCTGCCTGCATCATGGTTTGATCACCCGTTTCTCCGAAATGAATTTAAGATATCATCCCGTGATCAGATCCGGAAGATAATTGATACTGGTTTTAAAGAAGTCCTTGTAGACTTAGAGGATAGGGGAGTCGAAGACAAAGAATCACCAGAGTACAGGGACAAGCATCCGTCCCCGCCTCTAAAATGGGAAAAAGATAAGCTGGTCCCCGATGAGCTAAGAGAGGCGGTCACCAGCAATACCCTTGCACCGGCCGAGAAGACAGCGATTGTCTATCAATCGTCCCTTACAATCATGGAGCGGCTTTTGCAGGACCCTAAGGCGGAAAATATCCGCGAGGCAAAAGAAGGCATTGCCGAGGTCGTTGACTTCATCCTTTCCGAGGACACAATTGCACAGAACCTTCTGACCATAACATCCCACGATTTCTATACCTATACGCATTCGGTCAATGTCGGAGTGCTGTCCATCTTTTTTTCAAAGGCCCTGTTCAAAAATTCTCACGCCCACAATATGCATGAGCTCGGGGCAGGTTTTTTCCTTCATGATATAGGCAAGGTGCGCATTGACTCTTCCGTGCTTGATAAGCCCAGAAGGCTTACTGACGAAGAGAAGCTGCAGTTGAGGAGACATCCCTATGAGGGATATAAAATCTTGAAAGACGCAGAACAATTGACAGAGGAATGCCGTATTATCACAATACAGCACCATGAAAGAGAGGATGGGACGGGCTATCCTGAAAAGCTCAGGGGGGACGACATTCACATTTATGCGCGTATATGCTGCATAGTCGATGTCTATGATGCGTTAACAGCTGACAGGCCATACCAAAAAAAACTGAAGCCCTTTGATGCCCTTACCCTTATGAAGAAACAGATGCTAAACCATTTCTCCCAAGATCTCTTTGAAAAATTTGTCCTGTCTTTAGCTGGTTCCCCCTTGACAAATTGATGATCGCACATTTCGATATTGGAGACTAAGAAAATACCGGCCATAATCGTAAACCGAGGCCATTCAAAAGGTCACCGCCGGAACGGAAGCGACCAAGGGCCCGCCTGATTGCCTCAAAGCGCTCTGCCTGTGGTCACCCACAGGAAAAACTACCGCGTTATTTCGCCGATGCCCTTGTACGTTGCACCTATGGATTCCGCAAGAGCCTTGTGGACAATGTGACCGCGGTAGGTATTCAGGCTGCTCATGATAACAGCGTCCCCCCCGACAGCGTCTTCTATGCCGCGCCTGGCCATCTCTTTAATATAAGGGAGCGTTGCATTCGTCAGTGCCAAGGTAGAGGTCCTTGGATATGCGCCCGGCATATTGGCGACGGCGTAATGGATGATGCCATCGACCTCGTAGACGGGGTTATCATGGGATGTCGCTCTCGACGTCTCAACAGACCCGCCCTGGTCAACAGAGACGTCTACGATCACCGCGCCTTTTTTCATGGTCTTGAGCATATCCCTCATTATCAGGATGGGTGTCCTCCCGCCGGGAACAAGGACCGCTCCGACCACGATGTCTGCATTCCTGATCTCCTCTCGTATGTTGTACTCGGTCAACGGCAGCGTCCTGATCCTTCCCGAAAAGACCTCGTCGAGCCTCTGCAGCCTTTCAATGCCCCTGTTCATGACAGACGTCTCCATGCCGATTCCGATAGAGACCCGGGCCGCATTGCTTCCGACGACACCGGCCCCGAGTATCAGGGCATGTGCAGGCTTAACTCCGATCGCCCCAGTCGGCAGGATGCCTTCGCCACCGTGGATCTTTTGGAGAAAATAGGCGCCCATGAGGGGCGCCATCCTGCCGGCGATCTCGCTCATTGGCGTAAGGAGCGGCAGGGTGCCGTCCTTCTCGAGGGTCTCGTAGCCAAGGGAGGTCACCTTTTTCCTGAGGAGCAGTCCTGTAAGCTCAGGATTTGGTGAGAGGTGGAGATAGGCGAAGATCGCCTGCCCTTCCACGATAAGGTCAAATTCAGGCGGGAGGGGTTCCTTTACCTTGACGATAAGGTCCGATTTGTTGAAGACGGTCCTTCTGTCAACGATATCGGCGTCCGCCTTCAGATATTCGTCGTCTGAGAAACCGCTTCCCTCTCCAGCACCGGTCTCAATGAGAATTGTATGGCCGTCCTTCTTGAGCTCATCAGCACCAAAAGGGGTCATACCCACCCGATATTCCTCTTTCTTGATCTCCTTCGGGACACCGATTATCATCGTACCTCCTTCTTAATGACCATTGATCGTTATCGTTCCCGGTTTTCCGATCTCGC
>Ga0335070_10001781_pt1 | contig 25017 bp, 40 predicted proteins | sample Lox_Sample_13_FD_206722 | JGI IMG/M metagenome (GOLD analysis project Ga0335070, IMG submission 206722) | Soil microbial communities from Loxahatchee National Wildlife Refuge, Florida, United States - Lox_Sample_1.3 | ecosystem: Environmental > Terrestrial > Soil > Wetlands | place: USA...
GATGGAGAAGGAGTTGCGGTTTGCGATCCGGGAGGGGGGTCGCACGGTGGGCGCAGGTGTCATCAGCGACATCCTCGAGTAGGGAGATTTGACATGACAACACAGAAGATCAGGGTTTGCTTAAAATCTTATGACCATAAACTTCTGGACAAATCGACTGCCGAGATCGTTGATACGGTTCGTCGAACCGGAGCCAATGTGGCCGGGCCTATCCCTCTTCCGACGATGATCAATAAATTTTGTGTACTGAGATCCCCTCATGTGGATAAGAAATCGAGAGAGCAGTTCGAGATTCGAACCCACAAGCGTCTCCTCGACATTTTAGAGCCAACTCAACAGACGGTTGACGCATTGATGAAACTGGACCTTGCAGCAGGAATCGACGTCGAGATCAAGTTATAATTCCCCCTGCCCTCCTTGAGTAAGAGGGAAGGGAATTCGGGACGGAAAACATGAAAAGAATCTTAGGAATCATTGGGAAAAAATTAGGGATGACCCAAGTCTTTCTTGAAGACGGCTCCGTCATACCGGTGACCGTTGTCCAAGCCGGCCCTTGCTCAGTGATTCAGAAGAAGACAAAAGAGAAGGACGGTTACAACGCCCTTCAACTCGGTTTCTTACCGAAGAACAGCCAGAGGGTGAACAAACCGCGCTCCGGCCATTTTAAAAAAGCGGGGACAGGAGCATTCTATCATACAAAAGAATTCCGCGTAGAGGATGTCAGTGGGTATGAATTAGGTCAGGAAGTAAGAGTGGATCTCTTTAAAGCCGGAGATGTTGTGGATGTCACTGGCCTCAGCAAGGGAAAGGGGTTCGCCGGGGTGATCAAACGCCATGGATTTCATGGCTCCCCTGGGTCGCATGGAACCCATGAATATTTTCGCCATGGAGGCTCGGTCGGCTCCGCCACTTATCCCCATCATACCTTTAAGGGCATGAAGATGCCGGGTCAATATGGAAATCGGAAGGTGACCCTTCAAAACATCAAAGTCGTCGATGTCAAGGAAGATCAGAACCTTCTGCTTCTTGGGGGGGGAATTCCGGGAAGCCCAACGGGATGGGTTCTTATCCGAAGCGCAACCAAGTCCGAATCCCTGCCCGACCGACAGGCGGGGGCTCGTACCGAGAAGAAAGGCTCTGCTGCCCCATCGGCGTTGTAAAGGGGAAAGGGAATGGGATGACCACGTTAGCCGTCTACGATATCGGAAACCAAAAAGTGAGCGATCTGGAATTGGATGACCGGGTCTTCGGCGCAAAGATCAATACCGCGCTGTTCTACGACGTCGTCCGAAAGGATCTCGCTTCCAGGAGAAAAGGGACGGCCTCGACAAAAAATAGGGCCCTCGTCAGAGGAGGGGGAGCAAAACCCTGGAGACAAAAAGGGACCGGAAGAGCTCGGGCAGGGACTCGAAGATCTCCTCTCTGGAGAGGAGGCGGGACCATCTTCGGCCCCATGCCAAGAGACTATTCTCTTTCTCTTCCTAAAAAAGCAAGAAGAGCAGCTCTCAGGGCGGCCCTCAGCCTCAAGCGTCAGGAGGGAAAACTGATTCTTCTCAATAATTTTCCGCTGGATGGATTTAAGACCCGCCAGGTCCTTGAAGTATTGAGAAGATTTCAGGTCCAGGACGCCCTGATTGTGACGGGCGGAAGTGACCCGTACCTGGAGAGATCAGCCCGAAATATCCCGGAGATCGATGTCCTCCGGTACGAAGGCTTGAATGTCTACGACATCTTAAACCACGAACATCTGATTTTACTCCGTCCGGCGGTTGAAAAAATTGAAGGAGCACTCGCGTCATGAAGGAACCGCAGAAAATCATTCGAAGACCCTTGATCACTGAAAAAAGCACCCGGCAGAAAGAAGACGCCCGTCAGTACGCGTTCGAAGTTCGCCGGGATGCCAATAAGATCGAGATACAGTCTGCCGTCGAACGCCTCTTCAAAGTGAAAGTCCTTCAGGTGAGGACCTCCAATGTATTGGGTAAGGTAAAACGATTGGGGAAAAGGTACGGCAGTAGACCTGATTGGAAAAAGGCGATCGTCACTCTGAGAGAAGGGGACCGTATCGATTTCTTTGAAGGAGCGTGATGGGGATTGTCGATTGACGAATGACGATTGAAGGTTGAAAATCTGCAATCAACAATCAACAACCTACAATCTACAATCAGAATGGGGTAGAAAGATGGCTATTAAGAAATTCAGACCGACCTCTCCTGGAAAACGGTTCCAGACCATTTCCAAGTTTGAGGAAATCACTTCTCCGACACCCGAAAAAAGTCTTGTCCGTCCTTTGAAAAAGACAGGGGGAAGAAACTGCTATGGAAGGATCACCTCTTGGCATCGGGGAGGGGGTCACAAACGGAAGTATCGGGTGATCGATTTCAAACGAGACAAGAGAGAGATCCCGGCCAAAGTGGCTTCGATCGAATACGATCCCAATCGATCCGCTCGGATCGCCCTGCTTCACTATGCCGATGGGGAGAAGCGATATATCCTCGCCCCGTCTCAACTGCAGGTTGGGGAGCAGGTGATGGCAAGCCCGGCAGCGGATATTAAGCCCGGCAATGCCCTGCCCCTTCGGAATATCCCGACCGGCACATTGATTCACAATATTGAGCTGAAGGTGGGAAAGGGCGGTCAAATCATCAGGAGTGCGGGAGGGGCTGGCCAATTGATGGCGAAGGAAGGAAAATATGCCCACATTAAACTCTCCTCGGGTGAAGTCCGGTTGGTCCTGCAGGATTGTTACGCGACCATTGGCCAGGTGAGTAATCTTGAACATGAAATTATCTCTTTGGGAAAAGCGGGTAGAAATCGCTGGTTCGGATGGAGACCCACGGTTCGCGGAGTGGCGATGAATCCCATTGACCATCCCTTAGGCGGAGGCGAAGGAAAGAGTTCGGGCGGTAGGCATCCCTGTACGCCTTGGGGAGTGCCGGAGAAGAAGACCCGAAAAAATAAAGCCACTAACAAGTATATTCTGAAGAGGAGAGATTGATGGCCCGTTCAATCAAAAAGGGGCCTTTTGCAGATTCCCATTTAATGAAAAAGGTGGAGGAGGCCCGAAGGACGAGGGAAGGAAAAGTGATCAAAACCTGGTCGAGGCGATCCACGATCGTCCCTGAAATGGTGGGGTTGACCTTTGCTGTTCATAACGGGAAGAAGTTCATTCCCGTCTTCGTGACAGAGGAAATGGTCGGACACAAGTTAGGAGAATTCTCGCCGACCCGAACCTTCCATGGCCATTCGGGAGACCGAAAAACAAAGATCAAGGGGAAGACTGCTTCATAGCAGGTGAGCGACAAGATGGAAGTCGAAGCAAAATTAAAATTTGTCCGGGTAGCACCCAGGAAGGCGCAGCTGGTGGCCGATTTGATCAGGGGCAGGGGATCAGAGGACGCTTTAAATATTCTGACGTTTACAAAAAAGGCAGCCGCCAGGATCGTCGTTAAATTATTGAAATCGGCTATCGCCAATGCGACGCAGAAGAAGAATGTCGATGTCGATCGTCTTTACGTTAAAATGATCACTGTGGATCAGGGGCCGACCATGAAACGTTTTCAACCCAGGGCGTTGGGCCGTGCCACCACGATCCGGAAGAGAACGAGCCATATCCATATCGTCTTGGGCGAAAAGTGAACCCCGTTAGAGATTCCGGCGGGGTCAACCCCCCCGAGAATTATTCTGGGACCTAACTCCCCGCTGCAGAGCCCTGCACCGCATGGTATACAGGGCAGAGCAGCAGGGCATGATTTCTAACGGGGTGAAGGGACCGAAGGAGGACAAACTTTGGGACAGAAAGTACATCCGATCAGTTTTCGATTGGGATTGATTAAATCTTGGGATTCCCGATGGTATGCAGAGAAGGATTACCCTCAACTTCTCATCGAAGATATTCGCACCCGTGCCTATCTAAAGAAAAAACTTTACCATGCCGGAGTCTCCAAGATCGAGATCGAACGGGCTGCCAGCAAGGCGAAGAAGGCCAAAGTCACCATCTATACCGCCCGGCCCGGCATCATCATCGGGAAAAAGGGAGCGGAGGTGGAGAACCTGAAGAGGGAACTCCAAAAGATGACCGACAAAGAAATTTTTATCAATATCCAGGAGGTGAAGAGGGCCGAGATTGACGCTCAACTTGTGGCTGAGAATGTGGCCCTCCAATTGGAAAGACGGGTTGGATTTCGAAGGGCGATGAAGAAGGCCGTGACCTCTGCACTGAAACTGGGAGCGAAGGGAATCAGGATTGCATGCGCGGGAAGGCTGGGAGGTGCAGAAATGGCCCGCCGGGAATGGTACCGGGAGGGCAGGGTCCCTCTTCACACCCTCAGGGCAGATATTGATTTTGGCCTGGCCGAAGCCAAAACGACTTACGGGATCATTGGCGTGAAGGTTTGGATCTTTAAGGGAGAGGTTTTCCCGACCAAAGAAGGAGAAGAGCGAGCAGCTTAGGAATAACCAAATCCCAAGCACCGAATTACAAACAAGCACCAATGCTCAAAATACAAAATCCCCAAACGAAAAAGCCCTGAGTTTGGAGATTGGAATTTGGAAATTATTTGGGATTTGAAATTTGGAATTTGGGATTTTAACCAAGCTCTACGGAAAGAAAATCCCGAAGCTAAGAACAAACTCGACGCAGGGATAAGAGGTCTAAAGTAGTTATGTTGATGCCGAAGAAAACGAAATATCGAAAACAACAGAAGGGAAAGAGAAGAGGAGTCGCCTCCCGCGGAAACACCCTCAACTTTGGTGACTTCGGACTCCAAGCAATAGAATGTGGATGGCTGACTTCCCGCCAGATTGAAGCGGCGCGAATTGCGATGACCCGATTCATCAAGCGGACCGGCAGGATTTGGATTCGCATCTTCCCGGATAAACCGATTACCAAGAAACCTGCGGAGACCCGGATGGGAAAAGGAAAAGGCCCCCCGGAAGACTGGGTGGCCGTCATCCGGCCTGGTCGAATTCTTTACGAAATGGAAGGGGTTCCTGAAGAAAGGGCCAGGGAGGCATTCCTCCTGGCCTCTCATAAGCTGCCGCTCCATACAAAGTTCATCATGAGAGGGAGCCATCTATGAAGACAACGGAACTTCGCCAACTGAGCGAAGGAGAGTTGCTCGTCAAGGAAAAGGAACTCGGCGAGGAGCTTTTCAATCTCCACTTTCAGCATGCCACAGGACAGTTGGAAAATGTGATGCGAATTCCTCAGCTCAAGCGGGATATCGCTCGGGTGAAAACGATCCTCAGGGAGAAGGCTCTGGACAAAGGGAAATAAGGCCAATGGGAGAGAGAGGCAAGCGAAAAACGTTATCGGGCGTGGTGTCGAGTGATAAAATGGATAAGACCGTCGTCGTCATGGTCAATCGTCTCGTCCGTCATCCCGTCTATAAGAAATACATCCGTAAGAGGACGAAGGTGAAGGCCCACGACGAAAAGAATGAGTGCCATATCGGAGATAAGGTGCTTTTGGTCGAAACCCGTCCGCTCAGCAAAGAGAAAAGGTGGCGTGTCAAGGAGATCCTTGGACGGGCCGCTTAACACCAAATGGAAAGTTGAATGCGGGAGGTAGAAGGTGGTCTTAAAAAATCATTTTCTGCAGACCACTCTCCACTTTCTACTCTCGAAGGAGAGTGGATCATGATTCAGATGCGAACGATTCTTGAAGTCGCCGATAATTCAGGAGCCAAGAAACTGGGGTGCATCAAGGTCCTCGGCGGCACCCGCCGGAAGTATGCCACTTTGGGAGATATCATTATTGTTTCTGTCAAAGACGCCCTTCCTAACTCCAAAATTAAAAAAGGGGATGTGGCTCGCGCCGTGATCGTCCGGACGAAGAAAGAGGTGGAACGCCTCGACGGCTCTTACATCAAATTTGATGACAACTCTGCTGTCCTCATCAATCCCCAGGGGGATCCTGTTGGGACCCGAATCTTTGGCCCCGTTGCTCGGGAACTTCGGGCCAAACGCTTTATGAAGATCATCTCCCTGGCTCCGGAGGTCCTTTAGAAAAGGAATTTGAAATGATCGTTGCAAAATATCACATCAAGAAGAATGACCTGGTCATGGTCATTAATGGAAAGGAAAAAGGAAAGAGCGGTCGGGTTCTGAAAGTCCTTCCCGAGAAGGAGAAGGTGCTGGTTGAAAAGATCAATTTTGTCAAGAGACATTCCCGGCCCCACGGGAAACAGAGACAGGGAGGAATCTTAGAGAAAGAGTCCCCCCTGCATATTTCAAATGTGATGCTCCTCTGTGATAAATGCAATAAACCCATTCGGGTCGGACACCGCCTCCTCGAAGATGGAAAGAAGGCCAGGTTCTGCCGAAAATGTGGGGAACTTTTGGATAAATAGGTGATCGAATGGCCAGGTTCAAAGACGTATACCACGAGAAAGCCATCCCTGCACTGATGAAGAGGTTCAACTATAAGAATCAGATGCAAGTTCCCAAGCTGGAGAAGATCGTCATCAATATGGGACTGGGAGAAGCCATCCAGAATATAAAAATTCTTGATTCGGCGGTTCAAGAACTGAGTCAGATCACTGGACAGAAGCCTGTCATCACCAAGGCAAAAAAATCGATTGCCCAATTCAAGTTGAGAACAGGGATGCCCATCGGATGCATGGTTACCCTTCGGAAAGAAAGGATGTACGAGTTCTTCAATCGGCTTGTAAATGTCACCCTTCCAAGGGTCAGGGATTTCAAGGGTCTCTCGGGGAAGTCCTTCGATGGAAGGGGAAATTATGCCCTTGGAATTCGTGAACAACTGATCTTTCCAGAAATTCATTATGATAAAGTTGACAAGGTGAAAGGGATGAACATCGTCATTGTGACGACCGCCAAGACCGATGAAGAAGGAAAGGAACTGCTGAAGTTGCTGGGAATGCCGTTCAGAAATTAGCCCCTTCTCGTAGGGAACGGTTTGAAACCGTTCCCTACAAAGGGATGATTAGGAGAGGAAATTGGCAAAGTTATCGTTAATGAATAAGGCAAAACGTCCACAGAAATTTAAGGTGCGCGAATATCATCGATGCCCTCTCTGCGGAAGACCAAGGGCTTATTATCGAAAATTTAACATGTGCCGACTCTGTTTCAGAAAATATGCCTCCCGAGGCGAGATCCCTGGAGTGATCAAATCGAGTTGGTAAAGGGTACGGGGGTTCCTCTATGTCCATGACCGATCCAATTGCCGATATGTTTGCACGAATTCGCAACGGCTCTAAAGCGAAATTCGAAAAGGTGGATATTCCTTCATCCAAAATGAAACGAGAGATCGCGAAAATCTTAAAGGAAGAAGGGTTCATCAAGAACTTTAAAATCGTCACGGATGATCACCAACACGAGATGATTCGAGTCTTTCTCAAATACGATGCCAACCGGAAGGAAGTCATTCATCTTCGACGGGTCAGCAAACCAGGACGGAGGGTCTATGTGGGAAAAGACAGTATTCCCTCTGTCATGAGCGGATTGGGATTCTCGATCCTCTCCACCTCGAAGGGAATCTTAACGGATAACTCTGCCCGAAAGGCCGATGTCGGGGGAGAGGTCTTGTGTTACGTCTGGTAATTTTTGGGTCATTGGGTCAATAAGTCACTGGTCATTAAATAACTTAATTACCCAATAACTTAATGACTAAATTCTTGGAATTTGAGGTATAGGATGTCTCGTATTGGAAGGATGCCCATTGCAGTACCGAAGGAAGTGAAGGTTGCCTATGATCCTTCAAAGGTGGAGGTGACGGGACCCAAGGGTCTTCTCGCTTATCAACTCCCTCAAGGAATTTCAGTTTCCGCGGATGGAGGAAAGATTCTTGTTCATCGCGCCAATGACCAGCGCACCTCCAGAGCACTTCAAGGTTTGACCCGAAGCCTCATCGCCAATATGGTCACCGGGGTCACCCGGGGGTTTGAAAAAAAGCTTGAGATTGTTGGAGTTGGCTTCCGAGCAGATCTTCAGGGTGATGTCCTCAAACTCGCCCTGGGATATTCTCACCCGGTTCTCTATCCCCTCCCGAAGGGGATCAAAGTGGAGATAGAAAAGCAGACGCTCCTGACCGTCAAGGGAATTGACAAGCAACAGGTGGGAATCGTTGCCGCACAACTTCGTTCCATCAAACCGCCTGAACCTTATAAAGGAAAGGGGATCCGGTATCTTGGCGAAAGGATCCGTAAGAAGGTCGGCAAGACCAAAGCCTAAAAAGAAACCCGCCTACCCTCGTAAGGCAACAGGCGCAGGCAGGGAGGAAGACATTTGAAAGACGAAAAGAGGTTGGCCAGATCAAAAAGAAAAACAAGAGTGAGGAGCCGGGTCAAAGGATCCTCCGAGCGTCCTCGACTCAATGTCTTTCGAAGTTTGAAGCATATCTATGCCCAGGCCATTGAGGATACGACAGGAAAAACCCTCGTGAGCGCCTCGACCACGAGTCCTGAGCTAAAGGGAAGCTTCCGACACGGAGGAAATATAGAGGCAGCAAAGAAAGTTGGGGAGCTGATCGCCAAGAAGTGTCTCGAAAAGGGAATTCAAAAGGTGGTCTTTGATCGAAACGGGTATCTTTATCACGGTCGGGTCAAGGCATTAGCCGAGGCGGCAAGAGCAAGCGGTTTGGTCTTTTAGAGAGCTCTAAAAAATCATTTGCTCTCTCGATGTAATCGTTTCCTAATCTGTGTAATCAGAGATTTCTTTTTGAGAAATCTCTTTAACGGAGGAAAAGACATTGCCAAAGATTGATCCAAGCACATTGGAACTGACTGACCGGGTCGTTCATATCAACCGAGTGGCCAAAGTGGTAAAGGGAGGGAGACGGTTCAGCTTCAGCGCCCTGGTGGTGGTAGGAGATGGAAAAGGCTATGTGGGGAGCGGGCTGGGCAAAGCCAATGAAGTCCCGGAGGCGATTCGAAAAGGAATTGAACATGCGAAACGGAACTTGACCAAGGTCCCCATCATTAATAAAACGATCCCCTATGAGGTGATGGGAAAATTTGGGGCAGCCAAGGTCTTGCTCAAACCGGCTTCCGAGGGAACGGGTGTGATCGCCGGTTCAGCCGTCAGGGCCATTGCCGAATCTGCAGGAATCCAAAACATTTTGACAAAATCGCTCGGATCAAACAACCCCTATAATTTGATCAAAGCCACCCTCCAGGCCATCAATCAGTTGAAGGCTCCTGAAGAAGTCGTCGACAAGAGGCGTGACACAGCAATAGAGAGTTGAAAGGTTCGACATGGAGAAGACAGTCAGAGTCAAATGGATCAAGAGTGCAATCGGACGAATCGAAAACCAGAAGAAGACAATCCGGGCCCTTGGATTCAAACGACTCCAACAAACGCTTACCTTGCCAGACCGACCCGAGATTCGAGGAATGATTAATCGGGTCATTCATTTGTTAGAAGTAAACCCCGTTAGAAATTCCAGCGGGAAAACAAACCCCGCCGGGAATCATTCTGGGACCTAACGCCCGCTGCAGAGCAGCAGGGCATCATTTCTAACGGGGTAAAGGACTAATTGGAAGCGTACCGCACACAGTGCGGGGCTTCCCGATAAGATCATTTCTTTTTATATTGTGCCCTTTTGCCCCGCTTAGAAAGCGGGTTTGCAGGGCACGTTCCGGTCAAGGGGAAACGGATGAGATTAAATGAATTGAAACCTCCGGAAGGAGCAAGAAAAAAAGAGAAGCGAGTGGGCAGAGGGGTTGGATCCGGCCATGGCAAGACGGCCTGCCGGGGATCCAAAGGGCAGAATTCTCGTTCCGGGAGAGGGACCAAAGCAGGTTTTGAGGGCGGTCAGATGCCCCTCCAACGCCGGCTTCCCAAGAGAGGGTTTCGTTCGCCATTTAAGAAACACTTTGCCATCATCCATGTGGGAGACCTTAATCGTTTTCCAAAAGACACTGTCGTGGAACCCGATCTGCTGCTTCAATCCGGGCTTTTGAAAAAGAAAGAACCCGTAAAGCTCCTCGCTGATGGCGAGCTTCAGCATCCCTTAACGATCCGCGTCCATCAAGTCAGCAAATCCGCCCTGAAAAAGGTGGAGCATGCTTCGGGGAGGGTGGAGGTCATCGACTCATGATTTCAGGGGCCCAGAATATCCTTAAGATACCAGAGCTCAAAAGAAGGATCGGGTGGACCCTCCTCTTCTTGGCGATTTACCGAGTAGGCGTCCATATCCCAACGCCTGGAATTAACGGAGACGCCTTAGCTTCGTTTTTTGCCGCACAAAAAGGAACGCTTTTCAGTCTCATCGATATGTTTTCAGGAGGAGCGCTCGAGAGGCTCTCAGTCTTTGCCTTGGGCATCATGCCCTATATCAGTGCCTCGATTATCCTTCAACTCCTCACGGTGGTCATCCCTTATCTCGCCCAACTCCAGAAAGAAGGGGAGATGGGCCGCAAGAAAATCGTCCAGTATACCCGTTATGGAACCGTTGTCCTTAGTATGATCCAGGGGTTTGGAATCGCTGTCGGCCTGGAGAATATGCGAGGGGCAGCCGGGGAGATGATTGTCTTGGCTCCGGGATGGTCCTTCCGAATCCTGACCGTCATCACCTTAACTGCGGGAACGGCCTTCATCATGTGGCTGGGGGAGCAAATCACGGAAAGGGGGATTGGCAACGGTATCTCGCTGATCATCTTTGCGGGAATTGTCGCCCGAATGCCCAATGCCGTGGCCAGCACCTACGAACTGTTTAGAATAGGGCAAATGGGGATCATCACCATCCTGTTCTTGATCGTCCTCATGGTACTAGTGGTCGCCGTGATCATCTTTGTCGAGACCGGGCAAAGGAGGCTTCCTGTCCAATATGCCAAGAGAATTGTCGGGAGAAGGGTCTTCGGTGGGCAGAGCACCCATCTTCCCCTCAAGTTGAACACCTCGGGAGTTATCCCTCCTATCTTCGCCTCTTCGATCCTGATGTTCCCCTTGACCATTGCCAACTTCATGCCCAAAACCCTGCTGGAGGCACACCCTTGGATCCAATCGGTCCTCAGTAGCTTAGGTCCGGGTGCCCTCCTTTATAATCTTCTCTACGTGGGATTCATTATCTTCTTCTGCTATTTTTATACGGCAGTTACCTTCAACCCGAATGATGTCGCCGAGAACATGAAAAAATTTGGTGGATATATTCCTGGCATTCGTCCCGGACAGAAGACCGCTGAGTACATCGATAAGGTGCTCACTCGAATTACCCTCGGAGGGGCAATTTATGTCTCGGCCATCTGTGTTCTCCCTACCATTCTCTACAGAAAATTCAACGTCTCTTTCTACTTCGGGGGGACCTCCCTCTTGATCGTTGTCGGTGTGGCCCTGGACACAGTGCAGCAGATTGAAGCGCATATGCTCTCAAGACATTACGAAGGGTTGATGAAAAAAGGCAGATTGAAAGGAAGAAGGGGGTAGATTAAGACTCATTGCAAATTTTAAATTGCAAAATGAAAATTGAAAATCCAAGAAATAGAGGACTAAAGGAGGACTAAAGACTTTGCAATTTGCAATGCTAAATTTGCATTTTGCATTAATTCTTAAGGAGTGGGGGGACGCCGGATGAATTTAATTTTGTTAGGTCCTCCTGGGGCGGGAAAAGGGACCCAGGCACAAAGGATGGTAGATCGTTATTGCATCCCTCAAATTTCCACCGGAGATATTCTTAGGACATCAGTCAAGGAGGGCACTCCTTTGGGTATGAAGGCAAAGGGATTTATGGATCAAGGAAAACTCGTCCCAGATGAAATCGTCATCGGGATCATTGAGGAGCGTTTGAAGGCAAAGGACTGCAATGCAGGTTTTATCCTCGATGGCTTTCCAAGGACGATCCCTCAAGCGGAGGCGCTCGAACCCATTCTGGCCAAACTCGGAAAGAAGATCGACCACGTCATCAACATTGAAGTGGATCCCGAAGAATTGGTCCGCCGGTTAACAGGAAGGAGGACGTGCAAGAACTGCGGCGCGATGTTTCATATCCTTTTCCAGCCACCGAAAAAAGAAGGGATGTGTGATCGGTGCGGGGGAACGCTCTACCAGCGTGCCGATGACAATGAGGAAGCGATCCGAACACGGTTGAAGGAATACGAGAAGCAGACCTCCCCTCTTATCCAGTATTACCGAGGGAAGAAAACCCTTCGCTCTATTCAGGGAGTGGGTGGGCCTGATCAAATTTTTGAACAAATCGCGCGTGTGTTAGACGCTGCACCTGTTTAGCTGCGATGGAGACGCTATGCCCAAGGAGGATGCCATCCAGGTGGAAGGAAGGGTGCTGGAAACTCTTCCTAATGCGATGTTCCGGGTGGAGCTGGAAAATGGCCACAAGGTGCTAGCCCATATCTCTGGAAAGATGAGGATGCATTTCATCAAAATCCTCCCGGGAGATAAGGTGACGGTGGAACTTTCTCCCTATGATCTGTCGCGAGGGAGAATTATATTTCGGGAGAAATAACTAATCCCCATCGCCCCTTTTGTAGGGAACGTTTTCAAACCGTCCCCTACGGGTGGGGGGAATAGAAAGGCTGGATTTAATTTTCTAAACAACCGGATAACGAAAATGAAAGTCAGAGCATCCGTTAAAAAAATCTGTGATAAATGTAAGATCGTAAAGCGAAAAGGGGTCATTCGGGTAATCTGCGAAAACCCCAAACATAAACAGAGACAGGGCTGATGACGGATAGAGGATGAAGGAGCGGCCCGCAAGCGGGCCTTGAGGTTGGAGGCTACTAAATGTTTTTTGCCTCAAGCCTCAAACGTTAGCGATCCTCAATCCTCAAACAGCGACGAAGGAGCTCATTATGGCACGTATTGCAGGAGTCGACCTTCCAAAGGATAAACGGGTGGAGGTCGCCCTCACTTATATTTACGGCATTGCAAGACCCTCCGCGAATAAAATTCTGAAAAAGGCAAACATCAACAAAGACACCAAGGTGAACAAGCTCACCGAGGCAGAGGTGGTCCGCATCCGAGACATTATCGATCAGGAATACAAGGTGGAAGGAGATCTCAGGAGGGACGTCGCTACCAACATCAAGCGATTAATGGATATCGGCTCCTATCGGGGACTTCGCCATCGAAAATCATTACCCGTTCACGGTCAAAGGACTCACACCAATGCCAGAACCCGAAAGGGACCGCGCCGGGCTATCATCGGAAAGAAAAAAGAGAAGGAAGCATAAGGAGGCACTATGCCCAAAGGGCAGGGAATAAAGAAAAAGAAGGTGAAGAAGAATATTCAGGTCGGGGTGGCTCACATTCAGGCAACGTTCAACAACACGATCATCACCATTACCGATCCAGAAGGAAATGTCATCACCTGGTCCAGCGCTGGCACACAGGGGTTCAAGGGCTCTCGGAAAAGTACTCCTTTTGCGGCGCAAATGGCAGCAGAGGATGCGGCCAAGAAGGCCATGGAGCAGGGCGTTCGATCCATCGATGTCTATGTCAAGGGTCCGGGCGCAGGAAGGGAATCGGCATTGCGATCCCTTCAGGCAGCCGGTTTGAAGGTCCATCTCATTAAGGATGTCACACCCATCCCCCACAATGGATGTCGTCCTCCTAAGCGGAGACGGGTATAAGGATGCAGGGGGGTGAGTTGTCAGGTAAAAAGAGTAGCATTAAATCGGTTAATTTAGAAGTTTTAATCCGTGTAATCAGGGTTTTATTTAATCGGTGTAATCAAATTCAAGGAAATTAATTTAGGAGGTTGGCGTTGGCAAGACATACGGAATCGGTGTGCAGGCTTTGCCGGAGGGAAAACTTGAAGCTCTTTCTCAAGGGGGAGCGGTGCTATACGGAGAAGTGTGCGTACGATCGGAGGAACTACCCTCCCGGACAACACGGTCAAGCTCGGAAAAAGTTCTCGGACTACGGAACCCAGCTTCGGGAAAAGCAAAAAGTCAAAAGGATGTACGGGATTCTGGAGAACCAGTTCCGCAATATTTTTAAGGAAGCGGACCGACAGAAGGGGATTACCGGAGAAACCCTTCTTTCTCTGCTGGAAAGGAGATTGGACAATATCATTTATCGACTCGGTTTTGCCAACTCGAGAAATGAAGCACGTCAGCTCGTTCGACATAACCACTTTTTGATCAACCAGTCAAAAGTGAGCATCCCCTCTTATCTGGTGAAGCCAGGGGATGTCATTGAACTCCGGGAGAAGAGCAAGAAAGTGGTCCGTATTTTAGAGGCCCTGGAAGGAGTGGCTCGACGTGGTGTGCCTCAATGGTTGGAGTTGGATAAAGATCAGATGAAGGGGAGTGTTAAAGGTTTGCCCGCCCGAGAGGACATCACCATCCCCATCCAAGAAAAGTTGATCGTCGAGTTGTTCTCGAAGTAATTTGGAGGCGATATGCAAAAAAGTTGGAAAGACCTGATTCGACCGAAACGGTTGGAAGCAGAAAAAGAAACGCTAACATCTTTTTACGGAAAGTTTGCGGCCGAGCCTTTTGAAAGAGGTTTCGGCATCACCATTGGCAATTCTCTTCGGCGGATCCTCCTCTCTTCCTTACAAGGGGCCGCCATCACCTCGGTTAAAATTGATGGCGTGCTCCATGAGTTTTCGACCATCCCCGGGACCAAAGAGGATGTCACCGAGATCATCCTCAACCTCAAAGAGGTGAGGTTGAAGCTTCATACCGAAGGCCCTAAGACGATCCGACTGAAGGGAGAAGGTTCTAAAGTGCTGAAGGCAGGGGATATGATCACGGGCGACGCGGTGGAAATTCTTAATCCTGATCATTACATCGCCACCCTCTCCAGAGATGGAAAACTCTCCATGGAGATGGTGGTGAAGATGGGTAGGGGTTATGTCCCTGCGGAGCGAAACAAGGAAGAGAACCAATCGATCGGAACCGTCCCCATGGACGCCATCTTTTCCCCGATCAAAAAGGTGAACTACACCGTGACCAATGCCCGGGTGGGACAGATCACGGACTATGATAAGCTGACTCTTGAGGTCTGGACCGATGGGAGTATTAACCCGGAAGAAGCGGTCGCTCACGCGGCAAAGATTTTGAAAGATCAACTCTCCATCTTCATCACCTTTGAGGAAGAGGAAGAGTCAGAGACGGCCTATTCCGAAGAAGAGGAGCACAAAGAGGCCGTTAATGAGAATCTCCTCAGAAGCGTGGATGAGTTAGAACTCTCCGTCCGGTCTGCCAACTGCCTGAAGCATGCAAACATCAAGCTGATCGGAGATTTGGTTCAGAAAACCGAGGCAGAAATCTTGGCCACCAAGAACTTTGGCCGAAAATCCCTCAACGAGATCAAGGAAATTTTGGCCGAGATGGGGCTGAGTCTGGGAATGAAGTTGGACAATTGGCCTCCCAAGAAATCTGAAGAAGAAATGGAATCAGGAGCCATTGGATAGGAGTCAGGAATGAGGCATCGTGTCGCGGGCAGAAAGTTAAGTCGCCATACTCAGCATCGGGAATTGATGTTTCGCAATATGTTGGTTTCGTTGCTTCAGCATGAACGGATCAAGACCACTTTAGCCAAGGGAAAGGAACTCCGAAGCTGGGCAGACAGGATCATCAGTCTTGGAAAACAGGGGACGCTTCATGCCAGAAGAAGGGCCTTTGCCCTCCTTCGAGATAAGGGGATCGTCAGGAAGCTCTTCGACGAAATTGCCCCAAAATTTAAGGAGCGGGAAGGTGGTTATACCCGGGTTTATAAACTGGGATGGCGCCAGGGGGACGGAGCTCCCCTTTCTCTGGTTGAGCTGGTGACCTATGCGGCGCCCCAGGAGAAGAAGAAATCGACCGTCAAAAAAGCGAAAGAAGTCCTTGAAAAGGTGACCACCAGAAAGAAGGGAAAGGAAGAAAAGAAGGAGAAGGGAAAAGAGAAAGAGAAAAAAGAAAAGAAGGTGAAGAAGGAAGAAAAAGAAACCCCAAAAGAGAAAAAAGAAACACCGAAGAAAAAAACCAAAGAGAAGAGTAAGTGATCGCCTTACGTTAGCGACGCTATAGGAAAAGGGATTGCAATTGATGCAATCCCTTTTTTTATGGAGACCGCAAACCATCATTCCTGGATTAAAAAATCTCTCCGATCCTTCCCTTTATAAAATCGTGGACCTTTGAAAACAGATCAAACCATACCTTGTCACTCGTTTCAATGATCTTTATCCCGATGAGATAATTTCCCATCGGCTCTTCCTGAATACAATATCTAATCTTTCCTGTGAAGAAAATTTGTTTTGTTAGGGACTTAGGCACTGAGACCATACACTCAATGATTGAATCAAACGGCAACTCATATCGACTTTTTATCCTGATCCCACTGGGGGTAAAATTGAAAAGTTCGGCATCCACAAAATCACCGGAGACTTTCCTGACTTTGAATGTTATATATTTCCCGTATATTTCAGGCACAACATGCCTTTCTTCCTTACGTCTCTCCATCAATTATCGTCTCCGCTTCTTAATGAACGTGACTGAAAAATGGAAACATTGTGCTTCCCGAAGAGTAAACAACTTTCTAACGGGGTAAATGCATATGGAAATGACCCGCCGAAATACTTCTTACGTGGTATCACATTTGTGATACCCGTTGTTCTACTTCCTTCTCCGCTCAATGGGAATAAGTGCCTCCATTTCACCGCCACAAAGACATCACAAATGTGGCCAATTCAGATCTGAGTTTGAAGTCGCAAATTGCAACTTCAAGCTTGCATTTTATCACTTTAACAAAAAGCTCATCCCCTCCCGGTGAAACGCATGGAGCAGAGCGCATGTCACATAGCGAGTCGCTTAACCAAAAATTAAAAACCCATTCCCTCTGAGAATAGGTCTGGGTACGATCCGAAAATCTTTCAATATCTCAATCCCGCACCAGCAGTTTTTTCACTATACTACAAATCCAACATTATGACAATCCCTTCCAAATTTGTTTATTGAGTAATTACGTCATTGAATAATTAAGAGCCGAAAGGTGGAAGCTTAAAACTCCTGATACCAGAGTTCGAATCTCCTTTCATACTGCCTCCTTACCAATATCCTGGATTGGCCCCCCATCGAGCTTATGTTTTTTAGAAATGGGGTGGACAAAACGTAGAATAGCTACTAGATTTAGGTGAAGACTATAAACCAAGGAGAGAAGGAGGGACGAAGATGAAACGGAGGCTTTTGACGGGTTTGGCGGTGCTTTTATTGAGCGTTCCAGTTCTTGCTTCTGGGGCTACCTACCAGATCGATCCCGACCATTCAAGCTTTCAATTTAAGGTCCGTCACATGACCGTCTCCAATGTCAGGGGGGAATTCAAAAAAGTAAAAGGCGTTGTTTCCGTTGACGGAAACGACCTTACCGGCCTGAAGGTTGAGGTCATTCTCGATGCCGCGTCTGTGAATACGGACCACGCCAAACGGGATGACCACCTGAGAGGTGAAGACTTCTTTGATGCCGCCAAATATCCAACCATTACCTTCGTTTCCAAAAAGGTAACCGAAGTGGATGAGAACCGATTGAAAGTGGTCGGAGACCTGACCATCCGGGGGGTGACGAGAGAAGTCGCCGTGGATGTGGATGGCCCGTCCCCTGAAGTGAGGGATCCTGGTGGAAATATCAGACGTGGTGCAACCGGAACTTTGAAGATCAACCGAAAGGATTTCGGTATGGCGTGGCATAAGACTCTGGACAACGGAGGGCTGGTTATCGGCGACGATGTGAGTATTTCCGTTGAGGTCGAGCTAGTAAGGAAATAATTGTCATTTGTTTGATTCCAAATTCCAGATTGCAAATTGACCGGTAGACTACCGGCGGGCATTAGCCTCAGCTAAATCTCGTCGAGCTACCCCTAGGACCGCAAGAGGAGGATTCTGACCCTTTTGATGAAGAGAACATGGATAGGATCTTTTCAGGCTTTTTCTCGCCGCAATGAGGACATGTCAAAGAATCCCCTCGCTCATTGACCTTCATGATCCTCTCAAATACTTCCCCACACTTCCGACATCGATACTCGTAGATAGGCATGTTTTCTCCTTCCTTTTTAAAGGTCATTAGGTCAATAAGTCACTGGTCATTGAATAACTTAATTACCCAATAACTTAATGACTAAAAAACGACCTCATACCCTGCATCTGCAATCGCTTTTCCAATTTTGTCAGATGCAATCTCCTTTGTATTATCAAACCGAACTTCCCCTTTGGCAAGATCGACCTGAACATTCTTAATTCCTTCAAGTTGACCGAGCGCCTTCGTCACAGACATCACGCAGTGCTGACAACTCATCCCTTTTACCTTTAGTGTAGTAGCCATTTCATCCTCCTCCTTTCTTTCATACTCCTGAATGGTTCCTTGTTTTGCTCAATCCACTCGTTTCATGCATTATCATTATCCACCTTGTTTTAGGCCTATTTATTCGTTATTCGCCGCCCGTGCGGTCCGGAAAAACTTCACTGGGCCGCAATCCCCATCCGAATTCGAAGAGATCCTATTCCGCATTCCCCACTCCGCATTCCGCATTACAATCAGGCCCAGTCAATATACCTGGAAACCGCTTTTTGAAAATCTTTCAGGGCTTCCTCTCTTTTTACGACGGGTTCTTTCTTCCTCTTTTCGAGACATTCCTCCATATATGTCTTAACGATGACCATGCCAACTTTTTTCATGGCAGCAGTGACCGCCGCCACCTGGGTCAGGATATCCGCACAAGGGACCTCCCCTTCCACCATTCTTTGAACCCCTCGAAGCTGCCCCTCAATTCTTCGTAACCTCAGTAAAACCTCTCTCTTCTCTCGCTCCATACTATACCCCCCTATGGTATAGGCTCAGGCTAACCTTTCATTTCCCGTTTGTCAAGACAAAAATTTAAGACTTTCCAAAACTCAATGTGCGCTTTGTCATTCCGGGCTTGACCCGGAATCCAGTGTTTTCCTGCTGGGTAGAGGAGGCTTTAGCCTCCCTTTGGGCGACTAAAGTCGCCCCTACCCTGATGAGACGATCTCCAATTTCCGTTGACAAGGCCCCATCCTTCGTTTAACCTGAAAAATAACCGTATTATCTTACTGAAGGGAAAGGATCAATGCGAATCAGAGCAAACCATATTCAGATAAACTACGAGCTTTCTGGCAAGAAGGGGGCTCCAGTTGTCGTCCTTAGCCATTCGCTGGCGTGCAGTCTTGTGATGTGGAATCCTCAGATGGATGATTTGAGTCCTCATTTCCGGGGACTCCGGTACGACATGCGCGGTCATGGCGATAGCGACGTGCCCCCCGGCCCTTATACGTTGGAACTCTTAGCCGAGGATGTCATTGGACTATTGGACGCTCTGGACATCGACCGGGTGCATTTCGTGGGATTGTCTGTAGGGGGGATGATCGGTCAGTCTCTTGCTTTGAACCACGCCAAGCGTCTTGGGAGTCTTGCTCTGTGCGATACAGCTCTGACTATTCCCCAGGAGGCTCAGCCAATCTGGCAGGAGCGCATAGAGAGAACCCGTGCTAAAGGGATGGAGTCTCAGGTAAACGAAACGATGGAGCGGTGGTTTACCCCGGCCTTCCTTAAGCAAAATCCTCCCATGGTCGGACTCATTCGGAAGCAAATTCTTGCTACACCCGTGGCAGGTTATCTTGGCTGCGCTGAAGCGATCCGGAAGCTGAATTATCTGAACCGGCTCCCCGAGATTAAACTACCCACTCTCATCATGGTAGGCGAGGACGATCCGGGAACACCCGTCTCTGCCTCACAGGCTATCCACGAGCGCATACCCAATTCAAAATTGGTCATACTCCCTTCTTGCCGCCACCTCTCTAATGTGGAACAGCCGGAAGGGTTTAACGCAGCCTTGCTGGCGTTTTTGACGAATCTCTGATTGGGACTCGATCTGATTGGTTATTCATATTCCTTGGGAACCGCGCAGATGATGAGAAAGGGGTCTTTCGGGGACCTGTTTCTGTATTGATGTTTTTCATCCGGCAGGATGAGAACAAAATCGCCCTTCTTCACTTCAAGTTCCTTTCCGTCCTCTTCGACCAAGCTCCCATGGCCCTCTATCACGTAATTTAGGTGCTCAAAAGGATGCGTGTGAAAAGGGGTATGCCCATTCGGCTCAATGGTAAAAACCCGAAAAGAAAAGTTAGGCGAGCCATCTCGCTTCGATATGGGAACCTGCCTAAAAACATCCTTTGCGCCTTCCACGTTAGCCCTGACCTTTTCAACCTTATGGAGACTCGAAATTTTCATTAAAACCTCCTCAAGGAATCTTATCTTATCATAAGTCTAAAAGATAAGGACCGGGAGGTCAATCGATTTAGGGAACTTCCTTGACACAACATTTTCTCACCATATATACTTTCCCCAATGAACTGAATACCATTATTAAATGGAGGCTGATATGTCATTCAATTTCAATGCGGACGAGATCTTTCAAATGGGCGTTCAAATTGAGGCAAGTGGACAAAAATTCTATGAGACGGTCGCAAAGGGTACTTCGGACCCTTCTGCACAAAAAGTTTTTTTGGATCTTGGGAGGTGGGAATCTGAGCACATCGAACTTTTCAAAAAGCTGAGGCAAAGACTGCCAGCCTCTGCGAAACAAGAGGATCTCTTTGATCCAAACCAGGAGTTACATCTCTATCTGAAAGCAACGGCTGATAGCCATGTGTTTATCAGGAATAAAGACATTCCTCAATTGGCCGCAAAATGTAAGACACCCGTCCAGGCCTTAGACCTCGCGGTCGCCTTCGAGAAGGACTCCGTCGTCTTTTACACCACGATGAAAAAATTAGTTCCCGAACATCTCGGAAAAGGCGAGATCGATACCCTGATCGATGAAGAGATCAGCCATATTTTCATCCTTACACAGAAAAAGAAGGAATTGGAGACCCAAACGGGATAATCTTTCTTTTATTCCGTCTGCCGCTCAGGAAAAGCTTTCGATGATCAGTCGAAGTTTATGGTGATGGAGAAATCGCTTTGAGCGCACGGTTAAGATGTTGGTTGGATTGGGAGATTTTTTGCATCGCCCCCCCTATCTCCTCCTTGACCGAATCCAATCCTAATTCCCCGGCGGTCTGAGCCCATTTTTTGTACTCATCCATGTGGGCCTCGTTATGTTCGATCCAGTGCTCTATGACAACGGATAGTTTCTTCTTCTGATCCATTTTCCCCTCCTCCGTGAAATCTACAAAAATAATCCTTCCATCAACTGATGGACGCCTACTTTTTTCCCCAGCCGACCGCCACAAAGGCACCCGTATTTAAATTCTTTTTTTGTCCATCTCCCTCAATCCGAACAGCCGTTTCCGGATCATCCTCTTTTTGGAAATGGATCGCTGTTTTCACCTCACCCTCCGCAGGTGCAAGCGAACACAGATCATCCGGCGACCTGAAGATCGCCTTCCCAAATATGGAGTGCCTCTCTCTCGCCTCGGCGATCCGCTTCGAAGCCCAGGGGCTCAGACTGTTCAGGGTTGCGACCACAATGGTGCCTCCCTTCCTGGTAACGCGGAATAGTTCTCGGACCGCAGCCTCTGCATCCCAAATGAACTCCAGGGCAGTTATTGAAACGACCTTGTGAAAGACGCTTTCTGGAAAAGGAAGATGGAGCATGTCTGCCAAGACCATCCGAAAAGGAAATCCCTTGAGTTTCTTTCCTGCCTGAATCAGCATGGGAAGGGATATATCCAGCCCAATGACCTTTGAACCCGATGAGAGAATATCCAAGGTGAAGATTCCTGTGCCACATCCTGCATCCAGAATGAGCTCACCTTTCTCGGGTTTCAGCAGGTCTAGGATCAATTCAGCCTCATATTTCTTTACAAGGGAACCGATCGGCGTGCTGAACCACCGGTCATACGCATCAGGCCATTGATCAAAAAGCTGTCGCTTATCTTTTTCCACCATTTAGAAGCTTATCATCTGTTATGGAGACGGTCAATGTTTCCAAGACCAAAGCTGATAACCAGTAGCGGCAGTATTAAGCTGTGAGGCCAGAATAAAAGATGGCTTCACTCGACAACCTCAAATGGGAGGCTTAACCAATGGACTTGAGTTGTAACCCATTGGAGTTTCCGTTTTCTTGTTTGTTACCAGTGCCGATAATGATCGTCCCAGTCATGATGGTTGGATCGATACGAGTATCCATCGTAACCATAGTTGTAAGAATAAGGATAGCTATAGTAGCCATGACCATAGCCTACAACCCCGACGCATCCCGATAACGTCACACCCAGCAAAAGCAAGATTCCGACAAGAACCAGTCTATTATTCATACGATCACTCCCTTTCTTTGTCTTTATCTATTTAGACGGGTTCGAGCTGACTTTATTCAAGTCTGTAAGAAGCCATGCTGAACGCAATAAATTGACAGGTCTTACTAAAAACTGTAGACTTCAACCAGGATAAAAAAGAGCTGACTTAAAGTGAATCCTAAGAGGAGGTATTCATGGGAATCAATAGAGAGGTTTATGATTTTGCCGCAAAAGCAGGAGCGTTGGAGGGATATGTCTATCGAAAAAATAAGTTAGATATAGACTACCTGCCGCGGTGGGTTGACAACCTGGTGAGTCATTACCAATGTCTCCCTTCCGAAGTTAAAGAGGATTTTCAAAGTCTGTGTAACGGGACCGTAGGACGAACCATCCATTCTCTTCTTCCTCATCTGGGTGAAGATCATGAAGTGATCCATAAGCTTAAAGGTATGGTGTCGGGAAAATTACCTTTATCTGCTGATGACTTTACTCATGGAAGATGAAAGGCAGAAAGATAACACTTCATACTTGAAAAATATTTTCTGAAACCGGGGTGAGAATTTCGTAACCTTTCTCGGTAACAACCACCGTGTTCTCGATTCCTGCAGACCCCTCACCGGGAAAAACGATTTTGGGTTCAACAGCGAAAGTCATCCCTTTTTCTAGAGGATAAGATTGCCCTTGAGCAATAAAAGGTAATTCATTCAATTCGAGGCCGATGCCGTGTCCAATGAAGCGGGTCTGGAGTCCCGGAGGTCCCAGGTAGCTCTCTTTATAGCCGAGCCTCCCTGCAAGGTTTAGAGTTTTTATAAAAATCCCCTCGCAATCTGATCCTGGCCGAGTCTCTTCCAAGACAGCGTCGTGGATCTCTTTGCAGGCTTTGTAAGCATCGATAAATTTTTGCTTCATCTCTCCGATTGAGAACATTCGCGTTTCATCCGCCTGGTAGCCGTGATAGCACGTTCCAAAATCGACTAAGATGGGCTCGTGGGCTTTCATGACCTTAAGGCTTGCACCAACCGGAAAAGCTGGTGAGAGTCCCAGCCCTCCCATGGGAGAATCCGACTGGCTGACGATCCCGCCAGTGAGACCGCTCAAGACATGCCACGTGTAAGCCTGATAGTTAAGGGATCTCACCCTGAGAAGCCCTTCATGGCCGTATCTCTTGGCAACGGCCTCGAGAAGACCTCCAAACTCAATCTCCGTCATTCCTTCTCTAAGAATTTTTCTCGCCTCAACGTAAACTCTCTTTCCTATTTCTCCTGCCTTTCTCATTAAATCGATTTCAAAAGGAGATTTTCTCTTCCGTACTTCTCGCAGAATCGGAGAGCCGTCCACAAATTTCGTGCTTGGAAAAAGCTCCTGATACTTAAAATAATCCTTCACGGGAAGGACATCCAGTTCGAGTCCCAGGCTGTTTGGAATTCTTCCAATATGAGATTGAATCAATGCAGGTATTTCCCGAATCGATTTCAATACAACGGTCTCCCGGATGGGTGATTCCACTTTGGCCCGCTCCAGCTCCCTCTTGATCATCAGCAGAGGCTTTCCTCCCAGAGAAATCAACAGGAGGCCATCCTGGGTAGTTCCAGAGAGATAATAAAGATTCATCTTCTGAACCACGAGCAGCGCCTCTATATCTTCTTTTTCCATGCGAGCTTTTACCCTCGCGAGGCGACGCTCAATCTCCTCCATCGGAGTGTATATAAACCCTAAAGAGATGGTTAGTTCCCGCAACTCCTTCCGCACCCAGTCCGCGTGACTCATCCTCTCTCCTTTTCCGGTTGCTGAAATCCAGAATATTATAACCAATATCTCGGCATCGATAAATCCTATTTATGAATCTTGAAGTTGTTGGTTAGAAAAGGTAAGAACTTATGGATGAGACTGAGAAATCTTGCTCGAGACAGAAATTCCATATTGCTTTCTGCGCTGGCGATCGGTCTGCTCTGGGGAAAAGGAGCCCGGTGGACCGAGCCAATCACCCTACCTGCTTTAGCTATCGTCATGACTCTCTCCACGATGGGTGTTCCCGAAAGTATTTTCCGATCCCTTCGAGGCTTACTCCGCCCAACGATGATAGGGATTGTGATGAATTATTTCATCCTTGGAATTGTTCTCCTCTTGCTCAACGCTGTTTTGATTTACGATGAGGCTCTGCGGTTGGGCTTCATCCTCATTGCTGCTGTTCCTCCAGCTGTCGCGGTTATTCCTTTTACATACTTCTTAAAAGGCGATGAAACATTCTCGCTCATTGGAACAGCAGGGGCCTACCTCGCGGCCTTAATCATCATGCCCCTCGGTGCTTTTCTGTTCCTTGGGCCAGGTATTATTGACCCTATGAAATTGGTGGTCATCATGCTGGAACTGATCCTCTTACCCTTGATCGCATCCCGTCTCCTTCTCAGGATTGGAATGGCATCGCGTCTTGATTCGATCAAAGGGCCTATAACCAATTGGAGTTTTTTCCTTCTGACCTACACCATTGTGGGGTTGAATCGTGACCTGATTCTAAACCAACCCCTCTCGCTCTCTCCGGTCATCTTCATTGCCCTGCTCAGTACCTTTTTGCTGGGATGGGGAATCGAGAAAGTAGGAAGACTTCTTCACGTTCCACAAAAGGTATTGACCAGCCTTGTCCTCCTTGGTACGCTTAAAAATTATGGGCTGGCAGGTGGCCTGGCGTTAGCCCTCTTCAGCAAGAAGACATCCGTGCCAGCCACGGTGTCAACTGTTTTTATGGTCGTTTACATTATCTGGCTTGAATTTAGAATCAGAGGGAAACATTAATTAAGAATGAAAGATTTAGAAGAACGAATTAAAAAATTAGCTCTATGGATGTTTGAAGCTAAATATCTCG
>Ga0335070_10001782_pt1 | contig 25002 bp, 24 predicted proteins | sample Lox_Sample_13_FD_206722 | JGI IMG/M metagenome (GOLD analysis project Ga0335070, IMG submission 206722) | Soil microbial communities from Loxahatchee National Wildlife Refuge, Florida, United States - Lox_Sample_1.3 | ecosystem: Environmental > Terrestrial > Soil > Wetlands | place: USA...
GTTCTGCCACGATGCCAGCACCCAGTGGTCGGGGTAGGTCCAGCCCTGGCGCGAGATCGGCCAGAAGTACTGGATCGGCAGTCCCCCGGTGCCGACGAGGTCCAGCACCAGGTGGAGGTGGAAGCTGACCAGCGCGAGCGCGCCCGTGACCCACCGGGCGTCGGCGCGGAGCGCGAGGACGAGGCTCAAGGCCACACCGGAGAGCAGGCTGTGACCGACCACCCGGTGGATCGAGAGGAAGGTCTCCTTGCTCCACAGCAGCGTGATTCCCTCGAAGTCCGGCAGGATGCCGGCGAGCACGATGAGACAGCGGTCCTTCCGGGAGACGTCCCAGAGGTTGGCGAGGATCCAGCTGAGGCCGAGGTGCGTCAGGAAGTGCGTCGCGTCCAGCATGAAATCCTACACTACTCCTGTCGCCCCGGCGGCCGCCAGACTCCCGCCGCGCGCTAGGCGCTCCGTCGCGTCGCCGTGTCGCGCCGAGGCCCGGACCGCGCTCTCAGATGCTTGAAGAACTCGATCTGGCGCAGCCTGCGCTCGGCCTCGGCTAGGGTGTCGTAGGTCCCGAATCTCCGTCCGGTCGTCTCCGACAGCACCACGTACTTCCCGTTGATTCGCTTGATCATCCCCCGGTCTTCCCTTTCTGCACATGCACGCAAGCTTTGTGCCCGCGCTCAAGTAGTGGCAAAGTCGGCCAGGACCAGCCCGCTGCGGCGCCAGGGCCTCCGTGGAGTGGAGGAGTTCGTGCCCCGGATGGGGCGGCGACGCCTCGGCGGGCCGGCTCCAAGTGGCCGGCATGATGGAGGCCATCGTCTGGCAACCGGGTTGCACGGGAAGGCCCGGTCACGCGGGAACGTGACCGAGGAGGCGCGGTTCAACATCCTGCTGGTGAAGTGCCGGAGGACCGTGTGCGAGCGGACGACGACTTCTTCAATCTCTACAATCACGATCTCGTGCGCGTCGCGGTGGCCGTGCCCGCGGTGCGCGTCGCCGACCCGGCCTTCAATGCGCGGCAGGTCGCCGGGTTGATCGCCGAGGCGACCGAGCGTCGGGCGGTCGCGGTCCTCTTTCCCGAGCTCTGCCTCTCCGCCTACTCCTGCGAGGATCTGTTCCACCAGGCAGCCCTCCTCCAGGAGTGCCAGACCGCGCTGGGGGAGATCCTCGACGCGACGCGAGCCCACCCGGTCATGGCCGTGGTCGGGGTACCGCTGGTCGTCGACCACCTGCTGTACAACTGCGCGGTCGTGCTGGGCCGGGGGCAGGTGCTCGGAGTGGTGCCCAAGACCTACCTGCCCAACTACCGGGAGTTCTACGAGCGGCGGCAGTTCACATCCGGCGATGCCACCGTGCGCGACACGATCGATTGCTGCGGTCAGCACGACGTGCCGTTCGGCACCGATCTGCTCTTCCAGCTCGAGCAGCAGCCGCTCGCGACGTTTCACGTGGAGATCTGCGAGGACCTGTGGGTGCCGGTACCGCCGTCCTCCGATGCGGCGCTGGCGGGAGCGACGGTCCTGCTGAATCTGTCGGCCTCCAACGTCACGGTGGCCAAGGCCGATTACCGGCGCCTGCTCGTGGCGAGCCAGTCCGCCCGCTGCCTCGCCGCCTACCTCTATTCGGGCGCGGGCTACGGGGAGTCCACCACCGACCTGGCCTGGGACGGTCACGCGGTGATCTACGAGAACGGAGATCTCCTGGCCGAGTCCCGTCGATTCAGCTACGACCCGCAGCTCGTCTGCGCCGAGATCGACCTCGAGCGATTGGCCCAGGAGCGCATGCGGCAGTCCAGCTTCGGCCAGGCGGCGGAGCGGTACCGGGATCGGCTACGTCGGTTCCGCCGGGTTCGGCTGCGCCTTCCCCTGCCGCGGCGCGCACGGCTGCTGCCGGAGCGCCGCTACGAGCGCTTCCCGTACGTGCCGTCGGACCCGGAGCGGCGTGACGCGCGGTGCGCCGAGGTGTTCGAGATCCAGGTGCAGGGGCTCGTCAAGCGGCTGCAGTTCACGGGCCTCCAGCACGTGGTGATCGGCGTCTCGGGCGGGCTCGACTCGACCCACGCCCTGCTCGTCTGCGCCCAGGCCATGGACGTCCTGGGCCATCCGCGCGGCCACATCCTCGCCTACACGATGCCGGGCTTCGCCACGAGCCGCCGCACCCTCGACCAGGCGCACCGGCTCATGCGCGCCGTCGGCGCCACCGCCCACGAGCTCGACATCAGGCCGAGCGCGGCGCAGATGCTCACCGATATCGGTCATCCATCCGGTCGGGGCGAGCCGGTCTACGACGTCACGTTCGAGAACGTCCAGGCGGGCGAGCGCACGAGCCACCTCTTCCGCCTGGCGAATCTCCACGGGGCCCTGGTCGTCGGAACGGGCGATCTCAGCGAGCTGGCCCTCGGCTGGTGCACCTACGGCGTAGGCGACCACATGTCGCACTACGCCGTCAACGCCAGCGTGCCGAAGACGCTGATCCAGCACGTGATCCGCTGGCTCGCCCAGGCGGATCGCCTAGGCGCCGAGGCCAGCGAGACCTTGCTCGAGATCCTCGGTACCGAGATCAGCCCCGAGCTGATCCCCGGCGATGCGGATGCGGATCCGGCGCACCCGGCGCAGCAGACGGAAGCCGTGGTCGGCCCCTTCGAGCTGCAGGACTTCAACCTGTACTACACCCTGCGCTTCGGGTACCCGCCGCCGAAGGTGGCCTTCCTGGCGTACTGCGCCTGGCGTGACCGGAGCCAGGGTCTGTGGCCCGACGTCCCTCCAGGCGAGCGCCGTCAGTACGGGATCGAGTCGATCAAGGCGCACCTCGGCCTCTTCCTCGATCGCTTCTTCCGGCTGAGCCAGTTCAAGCGGAGCGCGATACCCAACGCGCCGAAGGTCGGATCGGGCGGTTCGCTGTCGCCGCGCAGCGACTATCGGGCTCCGAGCGACAGCGAGGCGGCGGTCTGGCTCCGCCAGCTCGACCTCATTCCGGATCGCGAGTAGGCCCGTCGACCTACGGAGCGATGAGGATCAGGTCCTCCACGTGGGAGACCCCGGGTGCCGCCCAGGCCGCCCGCTCGGCCTCCTTGCGCTCGACCCAGGAGCGCACGCTGCCGCGGAGAATCACCCGGCCCCCGTGCACCTCCACCGCAATGCGGCGGGCGTCCATCTCCGCGCTCCGCTTCAAGGCGTCTTCGATCTTGGCCTTGACGTCCTCCGGCGTCACGCGCGGCTTGACCGTGATGAGGTTGCTGACGGCCTTCACGCCCGCCAGGTATCGGACGGAGCTCTCGGCCGCCGCTCCCTGATACTGCCATTCGACCGTTCCCTCGAGCGTGATGTACCCGTGGCGCACGGTCACCTTGATCTGGTCGTCGGGCACCGAGTAGTTGGCCTTCAGGGCCTGAACCGCCGCCTCGGCGAGGTCGGTGTCCGTGCGCTCCTTGGAGCCCGCGAGCTTCACGTCGAGCTCGTCCGCAACGGCCTTGACGCCGTAGACTCGCTTGGCCGCCTTGGCGGCCTCGTACTTCTCGCCGTACGACGGGACCTGCCCACTCAGGGTCACGACGCCGTCCTTCACGGCGACGCCGATGTGGGCGTGGTCGACGCGAGGCTCCCACTCGAGCTCCCGCATGACGTCCTTCTGCAGCTCGCTATCCGTCTTCATGGTCCCGGTCCTCCTTTGCGACAGGTGGGCCCGCTTCTCACATCCCGAGCTCGGCGCGCAGCCGCACGTAGTGCAGGACCTGCTCGCGGGCGATCATCCCGACCAGCCCGCCGGCCTCCATCACGGGCATCTGCGCCACGTTGGCGTCGTCCATCTTCTCGAGCGCAGCGAGCAGGTCCGTCTTCGGTCCGACCGCGGTCAGCTTCTCCGCCGGCGTCATGACCTCGCCCGCGGTCACCGTGGCCCACCGCTCCTTCGGGACGGCCTTGATCTCGTGCAGCGTGAGGAGTCCGACCATCTGGCCGGCCTCGGTCACGACGAAGCACCGCCGCCCCGCCCCGAGGACTTCCTCGTGGACGACGCGATCGAGGCTCTCGGCGCGCTCCACGCGCCGGCAATCCGGTGTCATCGCCTGGGCCACCGTCACATCACGCAGCAGCTCGCGCAGGTTGGTCTCGGCGTAGCTGGCCGCGGCGGCGTTCTGGAGGAACCAGCCGATGAAGATGATCCACATGCCCCCGATCACGTTGCCCCCGAGAACGGTCAGGACCCCCCAGCCCATCAGGCCGAAGGCGAGGGCCTGGCCGGCCAGGGACGCGGCCCGGCTGGCGCGCTGGAAGCTACCCGTCACGCGCCACACGAGCGCGCGGAACAGGCGGCCTCCGTCCAGCGGAAAGCCCGGTATCACGTTGAAGGCGGCCACCATGAAGTTGATCCGGGCCAGCCAGATCGCGGGGGCGGCCAGGATCGGGATGTCATGGACCAGCCGCCACGCGCCCGCGAACAGACCCGCCAGGACGAGGCTCGTCAGTGGCCCGGCGCTGGCCACCCTGAACTCCACGCCCGGTGTGCCCGGCTCACGGGCAATCTGGGCCAGCCCCCCGAAGATGAAGAGCGTGATCCCCCGGATGGGGATCCCGTTGCGAAGCGCCACCCAGGAGTGCCCGAGCTCGTGGATCAGGACGGACGCGAAGAACGCCAGCGCGGTGACCGCTCCCACCAGCCAGTAGGTCCGGGCGGCCCAGCCGGGGTACTCGTGCGGGAAGTAGCCGGCCGCCAGCGACCAGGTCACGAGGCCGAAGATGAGGAGCCAGCTCAGGTGAACGTGGATCGGGATACCCCAGATCTCCAGTATCTTGAATCGGCCTTGCAAGACCGCACCACCTCCCCGGGCGAAGGGCCGTCCCGCTCAGTCTTCCTCGAGCCGGCTCTGCAGCGCCCGCAGCACGTCCACGTAGCTGATGATCCCGATCACGCTTCGGGTCCCCGTCTCGACCACCGGGAGGGCGCCGATCTTGTGATCGATGAGGAGGTCGATCACCTCGATCGCTTCCGCGTCCGGCTCGACGAAGATCACGTCCGGCTGCATGACGCTGAGCACCGGGGTGGCCAGTGCCTGCTGCAGCGCATCCACGCCCTGGACGTTGAGCACCCGGACGAGATCGAGCCGGGCCAGGTCGCGGTCGCTCAGCATGCCCACCAGGCTGGCGCCCTCGACGACCGGGACATGTCGGATATCCGCCTCGCGCATCAGGTCCCATACCTCCGCGATGCTCGTCTTGGGCGTCACGGTTGCCACGTCCGGAGTCATCAGGTCACGGGCAATCATCGGCGTGCTCCTTTCGTCTCGATCCGATACGCAAGCGTGGTGCCAGCCTCGGGCGGGAGAAACCCGGCCCTGGTCGCAGGACAGAGGGCTCCGGGGCCGCCAAGGTGGGGCACCGGCTCCCCGACTGAGACAGCGGAACCGCAGCGCCCCCGACCCGCACCGGGGGCTTCTTCACCGTCGGGGACCGGCCAGTCGCGCGCCGTGCCGCTTCGGGCCGCGCCCGAGCAGGAAGACCTGGCCATCGTCGGCCAGCTCCCCGAAGGGCGGTCTGGCTCCCTTCGACAGGGCCCGGAGCGTGGGACGCCCGATGTGCGCGAACACCAGGCGCTTCACGCCGAGTCGTCGCGCCTGGCGCGCCACCGCGATGACGCCCAGGTGGCCGCCGACTCCGCCTGCGAACCGGATCGGACGGTTCCAGGCTGCCGCCTCCGCGAACATGAGGCTGGCGCCCCGCGCCCATCGTGGGAATCGACTGAACTCCGGAGCCCAGACGACGGCGTGCCCCGGCGCCCGGATGCGGTATCCGTAGGTCGGGTGGCTCGTGTGAGCCACGCGCCGACACTCGAGCCGTACTCCGCTCTTCCGGAAGCTGCCGGCGTACGGCCGAAGCCCTCTCGCCTTCGCCAGCTTCCGGATCGGCCCGATCAGCTCGGCTCGCTCGTCGGTCACGAGCCAGGCGTCGAGGCGGCCGCGCGGCACCGCGCCGGGGCCTCCGTCGATCATGACCCGGACCCCGCCGGCGGCGATGAGAAGTCCCGCCGGCCGATGCCGAGGCGAGTTCTGTGCGCCGACCCCCAGCGTCACGAGCCGCACTACCTCAGCTCCACGGCGCGCAACGACCCGAGCCCACTCGGCGGGCTGCGATCGCGGGCGCTGGAGGTCGGCGCGCGATGAGACAATCCGGGCCATGCCGCACAGGAAACCGACGGAGCCCGTGACCTCGCGCCGCCGCGTGCTCGCGGCCGGCCTCGCGCTGCTGGGTCTGCCCACCACCGCCCGGAGCCGCGGGCAGGATGCGGAAGCGCGACCCGGGATGGTGAAGGGGGTCTACCTCTCCTACCACGGCGTCGGCGACCGCACGATTCGAGGGCGGGTGCTCGACCTCCTCGACCGAACGGAGCTGAACGCGGTCGTGATCGACGTCAAGGGAGACGAGGGCTTCCTCCCGTTCGACAGTCAGGTTCCGCTCGCCCGGGAGGCCGGGGCCACGGGGAGAGTACGCGTCCGCGATTTCGACGGCATGCTGGCTCGATTGAAGGCGCAGGGCGTCTATCTCATCGCCCGGATCGTCGCCTTCAAGGACAACGTCCTCGCGCGTCATCGCCCGGGGTGGGCCATCACCGATACCGGCACCGGCTCGCTCTGGCTCGACGCCGAGCGGCTGGCGTGGCTCGATCCCTTCGAGGAGGAAGCGTGGGCCTACCCCATCGCCATCGCGACCGAAGCGGCTCGAAAGGGCTTCGACGAGATTCAGTTCGACTACCTCCGGTTCCCGACCGACGGACCGCTCGGCAAGGCGCGCTACTCGCGATCGAGCACCCCGCCGAGCCGCCGGCAGGCCATCGGCGCGTTCCTGGAGCAGGCCCGCGCGGCGCTCCGGCCCACCGCCTCCTTGCTGGCCATCGACGTGTTCGGCTACACCGCCTTCAATCTGGACGACACCGGAATCGGACAGGGTATCGAGAGCCTGGCGCCGCTGGTCGACGTCCTGTCCCCGATGGCCTATCCGTCGGCCTACCACCTCGGTATCCCCGGCTACCGGAACCCGGTCACCCATCCCTACGAGGTCGTCTTCGAGACGGTGCGGAAGATGCGAGAGCGGACGGCCGGAGGGCGCGCGCAGGTGCGGCCGTGGATCCAGAATTTCCGTGACTATGCCTTCGACCGCCGGGAGTTCGGAGTCGCGGAGGTCCAGGCGCAGATGAAGGCCGCCCTCGACGCGGGAGGCAGCGGCTGGATGCTCTGGAACCCGCAGAATCGCTACACGGTCGAGGCACTGGAGCCCAGGCCCGGACCGGCGAGGTCCAGGTAGTCCACGCAGGCGTCGAGCGTCGTCAGCTTGGGATAGTCGGCTTCCGGAATCTCGACGTCGAGCGCGGCGTGCAGCGCGATCACGAAGTTGAGGTGGTCCATCGAGTCCAGGTCGAGCTGGTCCCGGAAAGGCACGTCGGAGGCGAGCGCGGCCACGTCGACCTCGGGCGCGATCTCGCCGAGCGTGCGCAGGACGGTGGCCCGGATCTCGTCGCGGGTCACAGCCGACTCGGCTCCTGCAGCAGCCGATCCACCGCGGCCAGGAAGAGGCCGCCGCGGTGGCCGTCACTCACGCGATGATCGGCGGACAGGGTGGCGGTGACGAGGGGGCGGACGGTGACCTGCCCGTCGACGACCCACGGGCGCTCGGCGATCTTCCCGAAGCCCACGATCGCGACCTGCGGCGGGAAGATCACCCCGAAGACGCTCTCCACGCCCTGCTCGCCGAGGCTGGTGACGGTGATGGTGGGATCGGAGAGCTCCGAGCTCCGGAGCCCGCCGCTACGCGCGCGCTGGACGAGGTCGCGAAGGGCTCGCATCAGTTCGCCCACGCTCTGTCCGGCTGTGTCGTGGAGCGCCGGCGCCACGAGGCCTCCGCCGCGCAGCGAGACGGCCACCCCGACGTGGACGGCGTCGCTCCGGACCGGCTCGGTCCCGCGCCACACCGAGTTCAGCTCGGGGACCTCCCGCAGGGCCAGCGCGACGGCCTTGATCAGCAGCACGCCGTAGAGGAGGCGGTCCGGAACCGGCCGCGCGAGATTCTCCGCGGTGAGCCAGGTCATCGCCCGGTGCATGTCGATCGTCGTCGCGAGGTAGTAGTGAGGGATCTCGCGCTTGGAGCGCGCCATCGCGGCCCCGATCGCCTGGCGCAGCCGGGCCTGCCGGTCGAGCGCGCCGCCGGGCTTCGCGGCCGCGGGCGCGGCTCTCGCGGCCGCCGCCTGCTCGATGTCCTCTCGTCGGATCGACCCACCCGGGCCGGTGCCGTGGACGGCCGCGGGATCGATCCCCAACTCGGCGGCGCGCTTCCTCGCCAGCGGCGAGATCCGGAGCCGGTCGGATGGGGCCGCCGCCGGCACGACCGCCGCCGACGGCGTGGCGATGATCGGCGCGCGTGGCGTCGGCGGCGCGGCCGTCACGGACGCGGGGACCGCGGCCGGCACCGTGTCCCGGACGATCGCGAGCACCGTGCCCGTGGGCACCGTCGCGCCCGGCTGAACGACGATCTTCTCGAGCACGCCGGGCGTGAAGACCTCGATGTCGATGAGCCCCTTGTCGGTCTCGACCACCGCGATGGTGTCGCCCCGCTTGAGCGCGTCTCCCGGCTGCTTGCGCCACTCGACGAGCGTGCCCGCGCTCATGTCCGCGGTCAGGATCGGCATCAGGAACTCAGCCATGCGCGACCAGCATCTCCCTCACCGCTGTCGCGATGGCCGACACCTGGGGTAGCGCCGCGTCCTCCATGTGCTTGGCGTACGGCATCGGGACCTCGGCGCTGCACACGCGAGCGACCGGGGCGTCCAGGCTGTAGAAGCCGCCCTCCATGATCCGGGCGCTCACCTCGGCCGCGAAGCTGCCGGTGCGCCATCCCTCGTCCACGATCACCGCCCGGTGGGTCCTGGCCACCGAGGCGAGAATGGTCTCGGTATCGAGGGGCCGCAGGGTGCGCAGGTCGATTACCTCGGCCTCGACGCCCTCCCGGGCGAGCTCGTCGGCGGCCCGGAGCGTCGTGCCGAGGGTCCCGCCGTAGGTGATCAGGCTCACCGCATCCCCGGAACGTCGGACCAGGGCCCGGCCGATCGCGGCGGGTCCGGCCTGCTCGTCGACCTCCCCTTCCAGCGGATAGAGCGTCGCGTGCTCGAAGATGAACACCGGATCCGGGTCACGCAGCGCGGCCAGCACGAAGCCCCGCGCGTCGGCGGCGACGGCGGGAACCACGATCTTGATCCCCGGGATGTGCGCGAACCAGCCTTCGAGGCTGTGGGAGTGCTGGGCCGCGAGCTGTCGGCCACCGCCGGTGGTCATGCGCACCACCAGCGGCACGCTGAGCTGGCCGCCGGACATGTGGCGGAGGGTCGCCGCGTTGTTGACGATCTGGTCCAGGGCCAGCAGGCTGAAGTTGACCGTCATGATCTCCACGATCGGACGCATCCCGCCGAGCGCGGCGCCGATGCCGGCACCCAGGAAGGTGTTCTCGGACAAGGGCGTGTCCCGCACGCGCTCGGGGCCGAACTCCTCGAGCAGCCCGTAGCTGACCTTAAAGGCGCCGCCGTAGCCCCCCACGTCTTCTCCCATCAGGAACACGCGCGGATCCGTCCGCAGCGCTTCCCGCAGCGCCGAGCGGATCGCGTCCCGGTAAGTCATCTTGGTCATGGGGTCGCCGTGTACACGTCTCGGGTCAAGTCCTGCACCGCCTCCCAGGGTCCGGCCTCGGCCACGCCCACCGCCTCGTCGACCTCTCCGTCGACGGACGCCTGCAGCGAAGCCACGTCGGCGTCGGTCAGGATGCCCATCGCCTGCAGTCGCGCCGTGAACAGCACGATCGGATCGCGCTGCTTCCACTCCGCGACCTCCTCCCTCTTCCGGTAGAGCTCGGGATCGGCGGTGGAGTGGGCCCGGAACCGATAGGTCCGCAGCTCCAGCAGGAAGGGGCCGTCGCCGCGCCGCACGTGCGCGGCGGCCTGCCGGGCGGCTTCTTCCACCGCCACGACGTCCATCCCGTCGGCGACGGCCGACGGCATCCCGTAGCCATCCGCCTTGCGGCGGATATCGGGCTGGGCCTGGTGGCGCGCGAGCGCGGTGCCCATCGCGTAGAGGTTGTTCTCGCAGAGGAAGAGGACCGGCAACTTCCACAGCGCGGCCAGGTTCAGCGACTCGTGGAACTCCCCCTCCGCCACCGCCCCGTCGCCGAAGAAGCACGCGGTCACCCTGGGCCGGGCCTGCAGCTTGTCGGCCAGGGCCAGGCCCACCGCGACGGGCAGGCCGCCGCCGACGATGGCGTGGCCGCCGTAGAACCGGCGCGAGGCGTCGAAGAAGTGCATGGAGCCGCCGCGGCCCCGGCTGCACCCGTTGGCCTTGCCGTACATCTCGGCCATGAGCGAGCCGGCCGGGATCCCGCGCGCCAGGGCCTGGCCGTGCTCGCGGTAGGTCGCCACGATGGCGTCCTCCGCCGTGAGGGCCTGCATGGCCCCGACCGCCACCGCTTCCTCGCCGATGTAGAGGTGGAGGAAGCCGCGGATCTTGCCGAGCGTGTAGAGCTCGGCGGCCTTTTCCTCGAATCGCCGTATGAGCATCATCTGGCGGAGCAGGACGAGCGCGTGAGCCCGGTCGATCATCGCTCCGCGTCCCCGCCCTCGAGCGTGGAGGTGTCGCCCTCGGGCAGCCCGAGCTCGCGCGCCTTGAGCAGGCGCCGCATGATCTTCCCGCTCCGCGTCTTGGGCAGGCTGGCCTGGAACGCGATCTCCTTCGGGGCGACCACGGCCCCGAGCCGGGTGCGCGCGAAGGCGAGCAGATCGCGGCGCAGCGTCTCGTTCGGCTCGTAGCCGTCCTTGAGCGAGACGAAGGCCTTGACGACCTCCATGGCGACCGGGTCGGGCTTGCCGATCACGCCGGCCTCGGCCACCGCCGGGTGCTCCATCAAGACGCTCTCCACCTCGAAGGGACCGATGAGGTGGCCGGAGCTCTTGATGACGTCGTCGGCCCGCCCCACGAACCAGAAGTAGCCGTCACGATCCCGTCGGGCGAGATCACCGGTGAGGTAGAAGCCGCCCACGAAGCACTTCCGGTAGCGCGCGGGCTCGTGCCAGTAGGCGCGGAACATGGAGGGCCACCCGGGGCGGAGCGCCAGCTCGCCCTGCACGTCGGGCGCCTCGATGACCTCGACGGCGTCCTCCCCCACCCGGCGGACGATGGCGGCCTCCACGCCCGGCAGCGGACGTCCCATGGAGCCCGGCCGGATGTCCATGGCCGCATAGTTGGCGATCATGATCCCGCCAGTCTCGGTCTGCCACCAGTTGTCGTGGAAGGGCCGGCCGAACGCCTCGCGTCCCCAGACGACCGCCTCCGGGTTGAGCGGCTCGCCGACGCTGGCCAGGAAGCGGAGCGCGTGGAGATCGTACTTGTGCGCGAGATCGGCCCCGCTCTTCATCATCATGCGAATCGCGGTGGGCGCAGTGTACCAGACGGTCACGCGCTGCTCCTGCAGGATGCCGTACCAGCGCGCGGCGTCGAACTCGGCCTCGTCGACGATGCTCGTGATCCCGCAGGTCAGCGGCGCGATGATGCCATAGGATGTGCCGGTCACCCAGCCCGGATCCGCGGTGCACCAGAAGACGTCCCCGGGATGGAAGTCGAGCGCGAGCCGACCGGTGATGTGATGGGCCACGACGGCTTCGTGGACGTGCACCGCGCCCTTCGGCTTGCCGGTGGTGCCGCTCGTGAAGTGCAGCAGGGCCAGGTCCTCGGGGTCGGTGGGCTCGATCGTGAAGCTCGCCTCGGCGCGCTCCATGAGGTCGCGATAGTCGCGGGTCCCGGGCACGCTGGTGGGCCGGTGATCGTCGCCGACCAGGAGCACGTGCTCCAGGTCGGGCAGCGATGACCGGAGCGCGGCGACCTTGCGCCGGTAGAGCGACTCGGTGGTGACGAGCACGCGCGCCTGGCCGCTCGTCATCCGGACGCGGATCGGCTCGGGACCGAAGGCCGAGAACATCGGGCAGAACACGCTGCGATTCTTCAGCGTGCCGAGCGCGGCCACGTAGAGCTCGGGAATGCGGCCGGCGAGCACATACACGCGCTCGCCGGGTTCCACCCCCAGTGAGCGCAGGACGTTGGCGAAGCGGTCGGTGAGCTCGGCCAGCCGGCGGTAGGTGAAGTCGACGACCTCGCCCTTCTTGCCGAGCCAGCGCAGCGCCAGGTGCTCGCCGCGGCCGCGGGTCAGGTGGCGGTCGACCGCTTCGTGGGCGATGTTCAGCCCCCGGCCCCCGGGGAGCCCGTCGAGGGCGGCGCGCGCGCGCTCCCACGAGAACTCCTGGCAGGCGCGCGCGTAGTCACCGAGATTCGGCGCGCCGCGCGGATCTTCCGGGGACTTCCGGATCGGTTCCCAGCTCACCGATGGCCTCTCCTCCAGGTGGGGAGCAACCACGGTGCCAACGACTCGACCGCGAGGAATCCCGACGAATCGCGGCATTGCGCGTCCGCGGCCCCGGCGTCCCGGCGGCCGAGCGGGAGACGGCGCCTCAGGTCGGGGCACCCTGGTCCCATGATGGGCGTGCTCACCCCGTCGCCACCGGGCCCGCTCCGATCTTCTTCGCCAGCGGATTCATCACTCGCGCGGCGTTCTGGATGCTCGGCGGGCTGTTCGGGGCCTTCTTCCTGCCGGCGCTGGTCGGGCTCGGGGTGCCCTGGCTCCTCTGACACTCCGCTTCGCGGCCGCGGACCACGCGCTGCCCGGCCAGGGACCCCGACGTCTCGGTCACCACCGTCCGCTGCCCCTCCGGGTGGTGGTCCGTGTGGAAGTAGAGGACGACCCAGTCACGGGTCTTCGCCAGCTGATGCGCGCGCGCGGTGTTGGAGAAGACGGCGGTGAGGTGCCAGCGATCGCGCTCGGTGTGGAGCACGGGCAGCCAGGCTTCGCCGGTGGGGTTGAAGCGACGAGGAGCGATCCGGGGCAGCCGGCCGGCCGCCGCCGCCTGTCGATATTCCCGATCCACGTCGAGCAGCACCTCGACCGGCGGCTCCTCCGCCGGCTCGCGGGGCCGGAGCCGGGTGCGACCGAGCATGCCGCCAAGCGCGGCGCGGAGCGCGGCGGCGCGGCGTGGACCGACTCCGGGGACTTGGTCCAGGCGCCCGTCGTGGGCCGCCACCTCGAGCGCCTCCAGGGTCTCCACGTGCAGCAGCTCGTGGAGGCGTTGCGCGAGCGCCGGTCCGACCCCGGGAATGGCCCGAAAGAGCCGCTCGGGATCCGAGCCCCCGCGTAGCCGGTCGAGCTGACTCCACCGGCCGGTGCGCAGCATCTCGGCGATCGCGGCGGCAATCCGGGGGCCGATGCCCGGCAGCGCCTCGAGCCCCTCGAGACCGTCGCGCTCGTGGATCTCGCCGAGCTCGGTCGCAAGGTGGGCCACGGTGGCGGCGGCGTCACGGTAGGCGCGAACGCGGAATGGATTGGCTCGCTGCTGCTCCAGCAGATCGGCCGCCTCGCGGAGCCGGTCCCCGATGATCTGGTTGGTCGCGCTCACGACGGCGCGCGCGGGCTCCGCCCGGCGTCCCGAACGACATATCCTCGGCCCTCCAGCGCCCTGACCGCGGGGCCGGGATCGATCGTCGCGAGGCGCAGCACGACCTCTCGCTCGCCGGTCGGGGTCTCGAAGGTCATGACGCTGGAGATCCGGCTCCCCGTGTCCTCGGCTGCCCGTACGATGTCGCTCAGCCCCGCCGCGCGATCGCTCACGATCACGTCGAGCCGGCTCGAGGGCTCGAGGACGCCCAGTGCCCGCACGAACAGGTGGAGCACGTCGGTTTCGGTCACGATGCCGAGGAGCCGGTCGTCCTCGGTGACCGGCAGCGCGCTGATCTTCCGCGTCGCCATCAGCCGGGCGGCCTCCTCGACACCGTCCGTGGGCCCGATCGTGGTCACCCGGCGCGTCATGATCTGACCCGCGGTCAGCTCGTCGAGGAGCCGCGCGCGCTCCGGGCCCTCGGTCATGAGGGCGGCCGAGGTCATCGACTGCTTGACGTCGCGATCGGAGACGATCCCCACCAGCTTGCCTGAGTCCACGATCGGCACGTGACGGAAGCCTCGGCGCTGCAGCAGCCGGACCAGCGCGGGCAGGCGCGTCTCGGGCGTCGCGCTGACCGGATGACCCTGCATGATGTCCCGGACGAGCATCGCTCACATCCCCTCGAGACCGGGCGCCCCTGCCCCTTCTTCCTTCTTCTCCGGAATCTCGGTCAGGGTGGCTTCGGTCAGCAGCAGCAGGCTGGCGACCGAGACCGCGTTCTCGAGCGCGACGCGAACGACCTTGGTGGGGTCGATGATGCCGGCGTCCACCAGGTCGACGTACTCCTTGCGGGCGGCGTCGAAGCCCATGTTGCCTTTACCGATCCGCATCTGGTTCACCACCACCCCGCCGTCGACCGACGAGTTCTCGGCGATCTGGCGGGTGGGCGACTCCAGGGCGCGCCGGAGGATCTGCAGGCCCGTGCGCTCGTCGCCCTCACACTTGCCTTCCTCCCGCTCCACCGCCTCGATCGCCCTCAAGAGCGCGAGCCCGCCGCCGGGCACGATGCCCTCGGCCACCGCGGCCTTGGTCGCGCTGATGGCGTCGTCGAGCGCCTCCTTCTTGCTCTTCATCTCCGACTCGGAGGGCGCCCCCACCCGGATGACGGCGACGCCTCCCGAGAGCTTGGCGAGCCGCTCCTGCAGCTTCTCGCGGTCGTAGTCACTGGTGGTCTTGTCGATCTGGGCCCGGATCTGCTGCCGGCGGCCATCGATGTGCGCCTTGTCGCCCGCGCCGCCGATGAGCGTGGTGTTGTCCTTGTCGACGACGACCCGGTTGGCCCGGCCGAGATCCTCGATGTTGACCGCCTCGAGCTTGATGCCGATCTCCTCGGTGAGCACGCGGCTGCCGGTCAGCACGCCCATGTCCTCGAGCATCTCCTTCCGCCGGTCGCCGAAGCCGGGAGCCTTGACCGCGGCACACTTGAGCGAGCCCCGGATCTTGTTGACCACGAGGGTGGCCAGCGCCTCGCCCTCCACGTCCTCGGCCACGATCAGGATCGACCGGCCCGCTCGCGCGACCTGCTCGAGGATCGGGACCAGATCCTTCATCACGCCGATCTTCCGGTCGGTGAGCAGGATCAGCGTGTCCTCGAGCACCGCCTCCATCTTCTCGGCATCGGTGATGAAGTACGGCGAGAGGTAGCCGCGGTCGAACTGCAGGCCCTCGACCACCTCGAGCTGGGTCTCGGTGGTCTTGGACTCCTCCACCGTGATCACCCCCTCGTTGCCCACCTTTTCCATCGCATCGGCGACCATGTCGCCGATGCTCTGGTCGTTGTGAGCGGAGATGGTGGCGATCTGGGCCTTCTCCAGGCGGCTCTTCACCGGGCGCGAGAGCAGCTTCAGCGCGTCCACCGCCACGCGAGCCCCGCGATCGAGCCCCTTCTTGAGATCCACCGCGCTCGCTCCGGCCACCACGTTCCGCACGCCGTCGGCGAAGATGGCATGGGCGAGGATGGTGGAGGTGCTGGTGCCGTCTCCCACCGCGTCGCCGGTCCGCTCCGCGGCCTGGCGGATCATCTGAGCTCCCAGATTCTCGACGTGGTCCCGGAGCTCCATCTCCTTGGCGATGGTCACGCCGTCGTTGCACACCACCGGCGTACCGAATCGCTTCTCCAGGAGCACGCACTTGGACTTCGGTCCGAGGGTGACTCGAACCGCATCGGCCAGGGCGGTGACACCGCGGAGGATTCGCTCACGGGCCTCGGACCGGAAGAGCACTTGCTTGGAAGCCATGTCCTGTTCTCCCTCTGCTAGTGACCCGTCCCCACCGCTCCGGTCCGGAGCGGTGGGTGCACGGGAAACTGCGATTCGTGGACGGCGAAGCGGCCGGGCCGGGCCTCGGCGAGGCTCACGTAGTCGTGCGCGAGCATGCGGATCGCGGTTCGATGGTCGCCGGTCGGCAGCGTGATCTCGCGCTGCTCGAGCAGCGCCTCCTCGACGATGGTGGGAACGCCGAAGATCCGACCGAACGGAGGGACGGCGCCCACCTCGCAGCCGGGAAACGCCGCCAGCATCTCCTCGACCGTGGCCAGACGGACCTCGCCACGGCCGATCAGGCCCTTGAGGCGATTCAGGTCAGCCCTGCAGCACGCCGGCAGAACCGCGAGCGCCAGACCGACCGGATCCTTGACCACGAGCGTCTTGGCCCACGACCAGCCCGAGACGTGGGCGTGGGCCGCTTCTTCCTGCGACGTGAACGCCTCGCGGTGGGTGACCCGCTCGTAGCGGACGCCCCGGACCCCGAGCAGCTCTTCCAGTCGCTCATTCATGACGTCCGAAGGACTTGCAAGCGACATACCCTCGCGTAGAGCATCGAAAAGAAAGGCGACTCGCGGCCGCGCGGCACGGACAGGCCGAGCAGGCCCGCCTCAGGTGGGACAGCGCCTCCCCGCTCCGGCGGTCAGCAGACGGGATGCGCGCCGCGGACCAGCTCGGCCCGGAAGGCGGGCAAACGGCCCAGCTCGGCCTCGACGACCCCGCGGATCTCCCCCTCGACGTCCTGCAGCACGGTGCCGGGTAGCAGGCGTACCTGGACACCCGTCCATGGCCGGTCCACGGGCTCACCGATGCGCGCGACCATGTGGACGTAGACCTCACGGAGGGACGGGCATCGGGCCTGGACGAGGCGGGCCATCCGGTGGGTCAGGACGCTGTACACCTTGCCGGCGTGCGCCGCGGGGTTCTTGCCGGCGGTGGCCTCGCCGCCGGTCGGCCGTGAGAAGGCGATGAGCCCGTTGGCGCGGTTGCCGCGTCCCACCTGGCCGGAGTCGGCGTCCTCGGCCGAGGTCCCGGTCAGCGTGAGGTACACGCCCTCGGTGCCCTGCCCTTGCCGGTCGAGACAGTTCAGCCGCCAGTCGACATCGAAGGGCGCGGAGCCGAAGCGCGTGGTGAGGTCGTGGAGGATCTCATCCTTGCGCGCGAAGTACGCGGCTTCGGATCCCGTGACGAGGCACGACAGCGGCATGGCCAGCGTCACGGCCAGCCGACGGTCCTCGCGCACGCCCATGACCTTGACGTCCTGTCCCGTGTCCGGGAAGGCGGCCTTGAACTGCGTTGAGTTCAGGTATCGCTCGATCGCGAGCACGAGCTCCTCGGTGGGGCTGAGGGGCGCGTAGCCCGACGCGCCGGACGTGTCGTTCGAGGCGATCGCGACGTCGCCCGTGTAGACGCCCCGGAGCTCCTCGGAGCCGGGCGCGAGCGCCACCCGCGTGACGAGATCCTTGCCCGGCCTTACCCCGGGCAGGTGCGCGCCCACCCATTCGTCCACCGCATGGCGCACCGTCTCCGCGACCGGGAGGGCGCGGCCGTTCAGGACATCGGTCGCCCGATCCCCGATGATCAGCTCCATGGGGCGCGTCACCTCGCCTCCACCGAAGCGCTTGGCGCACTGGCCCGCCACCAGCAACGCCTTGTCGACGTTGTAGTGCGCGATGACGCCGGTCCGCTCGATGTACATGCGACCGAGCGCCACCGAGGCCGCCTCGGCCACCGAGTCGCAGATGGTGTCGGGGTGGCCGAGCCCTTTCCGCTCCACCACCTCGATGCGCCGGTCGGGAACCGGCGTGCCCCCGATCGCCTCGATGGCGAGGCTCATGGTGATCCCGCGAGGCCGACCCGCGAGCGGAGAGGCGCCCGGTCGCGTATCGTACGGGCGGAACCGGCACCATGCAGACGATCGATGCCTCCCACGGCGAAGGGGGCGGGCAGCTGCTTCGCACCGCGCTCTCGCTCTCGGTCGCCCTCGGCCGGCCGGTCACGCTCCGCCAGATTCGCGCCCGGCGATCCCGGCCGGGACTGCAGCCGCAGCATCTCACCGTGGTCCGGGCCCTCGCCGCGATCAGTGATGCCGTGGTCACGGGCGATGCGCTCGACTCCACCGAGGTGACATTCGTCCCCCGGACGCTGCGCGGCGGCACCTACCACTTCGACATCGGCGCCATCCGGGGCAGCGCCGGATCGGTGTCTCTGCTCTTCCAGGCGCTCGCTCTGCCGCTCGCGATGGCCACGGAGCCGTCCACGCTCTTGCTCCGCGGCGGCACCCACGTGCCCTGGAGTCCTCCCGTGCCGTACCTGACCTCGGTCTTCGTACCGGCGATCGGCCGCATCGGGGTACGGGCCGCGCTCACGCTGCGGCGCTGGGGCTGGTACCCCGCCGGAGGAGGAGAGGTGGAAGCCTCGATCACTCCCAGCCGGAACTGGAGCGCCGTGAGGTGGGAGCATCACGCCGGGCCGCCGACAATCGAGGGCATCTCCGCGGTGTCGCGCCTGCCGCTCTCCATCGCCGAGCGACAACGGACGCGGGCACGGGCTCGGCTCACCGCTTCCGGGCTGTCCCCCCAGATCGCCATCCTGGAAGACACCACCGCTCGTGGCCCGGGGACGCTGCTGATGGTCACCGCCACCGGCGAACCGGCGATCGCCGGCTTCTCCGCCCTCGGCCGGCGAGGCGTCCGCGCCGAGGCGGTAGCGGACGAGGCGGTCGACCCGCTCATCGACTATCTGCACAGCGGGGCCACCGTGGACGATCATCTGGCCGACCAGCTCATCCCGTTCCTCGCGCTCGCGGGATCTGCCTCGGTATTCACCTGCCCGACGCTCTCGAGCCACGTGCGTGCGGTGGCGTGGCTCGTCGAGCAGATGCTTCCCGTCCGAGTCACCCTCGGTGAGGGTCGGCCGGCCCGGGTCGTCATCGACTCGAGCACAGGTCGGGCGCCGGGATGACATGGCTCACGCGGGCAGCACGATCTCGAAGCGCTCCCACGGCAGCGCCGTCCAGGTCTCCGTCTGCCCGTGGCCATAGGAGCGGATGATCATCACCACCTTCGCCGCGATGGTCTCGTCGGGAGCTTCGAAGATGTCGAGGTAGTCGTAGGGGCCGAGGATCGCATAGTTCGCGAGCCACTTGACCTGAGGGCACTCCCTTCGCACGTGATCGGCGACGACCTTTTCCAGTCGCTTGAGCTCTCCGGGCGTCTTGACCGCTTCGGGTGTCAAGCGCGTCAGCACCACGTAGGTTGGCATCGCTCACTCTCCTTGTCTCTCATCTACCACTCCGGCGCGGCCAGACGCTCGGCCACGGCTCGGCAGGAGCCGACGGCATTGGCGTGGGCGAGCGGATTGCCGGCCAGGAGCGGAACGGGTGCACCCCCGTACCGCGCCACGCCGAATGGAAAGCGCGGGCGTCCCACGCGGCGCCTGCCGGAGGCCGGGCTGCGCCACCGCTCACAGGGGATACCGCAGCTCAGCCGCGATGCCACCCGCCGCGGCGAGGGGCTGGTGGGCCTCGATCGTCTCCACGCTACCGCCGGTCGCCACCACACGCTCGGCCATCGCCTCACCGAGCTCCACCGTCGTGGCCTCACCGCCGCACGCCGGGCAGTTCCAGGTGAAGCCCTGGCGGAGCGCGCCGCATCCAGAGCAGGCCCGGCCGGGGGTGCTCCATCCCTTGAGGAGATAGAGCCGGTGAATGACCCCGCGGTTAGCGGCCTCCAGGGTCGCATCGAGCCCGGCCGCTGCCTTGCCCCGCTTTGCCGCGGCGGTCAGCACCCCGTCGACCCCGACCGCCTCCCGCTGCGCCTCCACATGCGGCATGTACTCGGCCGCCCGCGCGAGGATGAGATCCGTTGTCTCGTGCCGGGCCCCGGTCACGACTCCCACGATGTAGGCCGCGACGCGGGGCGGCAGCTCCTTCCGGAAGACCGCCAAGTTGCGCGTCTCTCCCGCCAGCACGATCCGCCGGACGCCGTGACCGTCCACGACCCCGATCAGGCTCTCCGCCACCGCCTCGAAGTGGCGGGCTCGATGATCCTGGATGTGTCGCTGGTATCGCGACTGCGCCATCTGCGCCCAGCCTCCGCGGCTGTGGTGACCGGGCACGTCCGATCGGAGCGCAACCTCCTCACCGGCGCCGCTGGCCGTGAGGGTCACGAGTCGCGCGGACTCCGCGTCGACGAACACCACCAGCGTCGGCGGGGCCATCTCACAGACCTCGGCGAGCGGGCGGAGCAGCGGGGTCTCGGCCACCGCGAAGGTGTTCTCGAAGGGAGCCCGGCTGCGCAGCGTCTCCCGAAGATCCAGGGCGCCGCATGCGAAGAGCGCCACCCCGGCGGCGTCGGGCATCGTGGTCTGGCTCAGGAGGGCCTCGCCCTGCGTCTCGACCCAGTCCAGATCGGCCGCCGCGGCGCGGAGGTGGGCGGCACGGCGCGCCTTGGCGAGCTCGTTCTTGAGGAAGATCCGGACCCGATCGCGCTGATGCTCGTCCGTCCAGTGCGTGTCGAGATAGACCGTCACGACCGGCGTGGGCGCCGGTCCGATCCGGGCAAGCTCGGTCATCCGGTCCTTGAGGTCCATGACCATCTCGCTAGGCGCGGCGCGCGCGCTTGGCCGGACGCGGCTTCTCGCCGGTCTGGGCGCGACTGGCCGCGAAGTACTTCTTGGGATGCCGCTTGTTCTCTCGGTCCCGCTCGCGGTAGCGCTCGAGCAGGCGATCGAGGACGACGAAGGCCGCATCGAAGGCGAGCCGCGGCGTATCCGCCGACCGCTCGACGCGGACGCTGGGGCGATACGGCAGGCGAATGGTCAGGGCACACCGGTTTGCGGGGCCCCCCTTCGGCCCGTTGTCGTCAAAAAACGCCGCCTGTCCGCTGATCGGCCGGACGGCGAGCCGCGCCAGCTGCTCCGCCATCAGCTTCGCGACGCGCGCCCGGAGCGTCGCGTCCGCCTCGATACCGCTGACTTTGACTGCCCGCTCGTTGGTTGCCATGGTGAATCTCTTGAGCAACCCGGGTGCCAGGCGGCGCCGTCAATTCTGGCGAGGGTTTCCCGTGCGCGGGCCGGCCCCTGGGGCGGCGCCGGTGGGGAGCGGGAGTCCCAGTGAGGGACGGCGGCCCCAGGCCTTCAGGACCTCCAGGACCGCCACCGGCCACAGCACGCCGATCGCCAGCACGATCACGTCGGCCTCGGTGAGTGGGGCCGTTCCGAGCAGTCGGGCCAGTGGCCCATACTCGATGGTGAGCCACTGGAGCACCACGAGTGCGATCAGCGAGAGCGGCACCCAGGGATTCGGCGGAAGCTGCCACCAGCTCAGGCGATCCGACCGACAGCTCATGGCCTGGAACGGATGGATGAGCACGACTGCCATGAAGGCCATCGTGCTGGCCGGCGCGCCGGGGCCTTGATTACCCACCGTCCAGAGGTAGGCGCTCAGCACGCCGGACGCGAGGAGGGCGCCCTCGCCCAGGATCCGGCCGCCGAATCGCCAGGTGATCAGGGCCTCGGCGGGGCCGCGGGGGGGCCGGAGCATGACGTCGTCATCGGCAGGATCACGGATCAAGGCGAGGGCCGGCAAGATGTCGGTCACGATGTTCACCCACAGGATCTGAAGGGGGAGGAGCGGGGTCGGATATCCCACCAGGATGGCGACGAAGATCGTGAGGATCTCGGACAGATTGCACGAGAACAGGAAATGGATCACCTTCTGCAGGTTCGCGTAGATGATCCGGCCTTCCTTGACCGCCTCCACGATGGTGCTGAAATTGTCGTCGGTCAGGACGATGTCGGCGGACTCGCGCGCCACGTCGGTCCCCTGGCGGCCCATCGCCACCCCGATGTCGGCGCGCACGAGGGCGGGCGCATCGTTGACGCCGTCGCCGGTCATCGCCACGATCTCGCCACGTGCCTGTAGCTCGGCCACCAGCGCGAGCTTGCCTTCCGGGGTGACGCGGCTCCGGATCGCCTCGGGCTCGAGGCCGAGCTGGCGGCCGACCGTCTCCGCGGTGAGCTGCTGGTCGCCCGTGAGCATGATCGTGCGGATGCCGGCTTCCCGACACGCCTCGACGGCCCCCCTCACCTCCGGTCGGATCGGGTCGACGAGCCCGGCGAATCCGAGGAAGACGAGATCGTCCAGCGACGCGGTCTCGATCGATGCGACCGGGCGCCAGGCGAAGGCCAGCACGCGAAGGCCCTGGCTCGCCATCACGCGGTTCTCCTCGAGCAGGCGCTGGCGCTCGGCTTCCCCGAGGACGACCGGACCGGCCGCGGTGTGATACCGGCTGGCCCGCTCGACGATCACGCTCGGGGCCCCCTTGGCCAGGAGCACCGGCCCGGCGCCCGGCATGACGTGGAAGGTCGCCATCATCCGGCTCGTGGGGTCGAACGGCATCTCGCGACGGCGCGGCCATGCGCGGATCAGGTCGGCAGGATCGAGGCCGGCCTTCACCACCGCCACGAGGAGCGCGGCTTCGGTCGGGTCGCCGTGCAGATGCAGGCCGTCGGACCCTACGCGGAGCCCCGCGTCGTTGCAGAGCGCGGCCGTCGTCAAGAGCAGCGTCAGGTGCGGGTCGGGGACCAGAGCGGGGGCGCCCGATTCGTCGGTGAAGCTGCCGGAAGTCGCCCGACTGCCTCCGCCCACCGTGATGCGCCGGCCGCCCAACTGGAGGGCCGTGACCGTCATCTGGTTCTCGGTCATGGTGCCGGTCTTGTCCGCGCAGATCACGGTGGTGGAGCCGAGGGCCTCGACGGCGGCAAGCCGCCGGACCAGGGCGCCCCGACGCGCGAGCCGCCACAGCCCGGCCGCGAGGGCCAGCGACAGGACCGCGGGCAGCCCTTCCGGAACCGCCGAGACGGCCAGGCTCACCGCGGTCTCGAGCATGAGCCAGATCGGCTCGCCGTGCAGGATGCCGGTGAGCCCGACGACGGCGCAGATGCCGAGAGCCAGCACGATCAGACGGCGGCCCAGGCTTTCGACCTGCTGCTCGAGCGGCGTCGCGCGGGAGCCGGCCGCGGCCACGAGCTGGCCGATCCGTCCCAGCTCGGTGGCGGGGCCGGTGGCGGTGACGAGGGCAACCCCGCTGCCCGAGAGAATCGTGGTGCCGAGATGGACCATGTTGGCGCGCTCGGCCAGCGGCGCCTCCGGTCGCGGTCGCGCCGCCACGTCCTTGTCCACCGCGGCGCTCTCGCCGGTCAGCGTCGATTCGTTCGCCTGAAGGGCCGCGCTGCGGAGAAGCCGCGCATCCGCGGGCACCGCGGCCCCCGCCTCCAGCATCACCACGTCGCCCGGGACGAGGTCGGCCGCGTCGATCCGCACGACGTGACCGTCGCGCCGGACCAGCGCATGGGGCACCGCGAGCGCGCGCAGGCGGGCCAGCGAGACCCGGGCGCGCCACTCCGAGACGAAGCCGATCGCCGCGTTGGCGATGAGCGCGGCCAGGATGGCCGCGGACTCGGCCCGCTCGCCGAGCGCCCACGCGATGGCGGCGGCCAGCAGCAGGAGCAGCACCACGAGGCTGCTGAACTGGGCGAGGGCCAGGCGCCACAGCGGCCGCTCGCGCCGGTCGGCCACCCGATTCGGGCCGACCGCGTGCAGGCGACGCTGCGCCTCGGCGGTGGTGAGGCCCCTCTCCGCGTCGTCCGCGGTCATGAGCGTATCGAGTATCGCGCGAAACGGCTACAATGGCGGGCGCGATGGCGACGTACCCGGCCGAGCTCGAGCGCGAGATCGTCCTGCGCGACGGTGCCCGGCTCCGGCTGCGTCCCATCCGTCCCGAGGATCAGGACCGCCTCATCGAGTTCTACGATCGGCTGAGCCGGCACACCGCCTACCAGCGCTTCTTCGCGGTCATGCGGCGTCTGCCGCCCGACTGGGCTCACCTGCTCGCCAACGTGGACTACGAGCGCCGGCTCGCCCTGCTCGCGGAGCGCGTCGAGGCCGGGACGGCCGAGCTCGTCGGCGTCGCGCGCTACGACACCACCGATCAGCCCGACACCGCCGAGATCGCCTTCGTGATCCAGGACGGCTGGCAGAATCGTGGGCTCGGCACCGTCATGCTCGACGCGCTTCTCGCGGCGGCCGAGGCGCGCGGCATCCATCGATTCCGCGCGTACGTGCTCGCGGGGAACGCCCGCATGATCGATCTGCTCGTGCGCTTCACGGACGTGACGGACCGGCGCACCGACAGTGGGGTGACGGAGCTGCTGCTCAGCCGACGCCCGCCGTCCGGACCCCGCTAGGGCGTGGGGACACCGTAGGGATACCATCCAAGCGGGCTCCACCCAGCCGGATCGCGCACGAACCACGTCGGCCCGATGTACATGTGAGGGGCGAGGCGTGCCTCGAGTACCTCCTGCTGCCAGCGGGCCTCGTCCTCGAGGCTGTACCGCACGAACTCGTCGGTCTCGGTCGGCAGCACATCGAGCCTCAGGAGGGCCGCCGCCCGGGCGGCCTGAGCGGCCAGGCGCGGATGCACGCTCTTGCCTCGCAGCGCGTCGAGCTGCGCCGCCGCCCTGTCCCGATCGCCCAGCGCCAGGTAGGTCAGCGCGAGGTAGAGCCGCCCCTCCGCCCGGTCCGGCGCGGCGAGCACCGCAGGATCGAGGACCGCCCGCGCCGCCTCGAACGAGCCGACGTGGTACTGCGCGATCCCGAGACCGAGACGGGCGTCGATCTGCGCGGGCTGGCTGGCCAGCGCGTCGCTGAACCGGGCCACCGCTTCCGGGTAGCGGCCCTCGCGTAGCGCGACCTCACCGGACTGGTACGCGGTCGCGCACCCGAACAGCAGGCCGGCGAGCCCCGCGGCGAGGCTCGCCCGCCGTGCTCGGGGGATCGAGCTCACGGATACGAGACGATGATCTCGGCGCATTCCGGGGTGCAGGTCGCGTCCTGCCGGACGATCTGGCGCAGGATATCGACCTCGGTGACGATGCCGACCATCCGCCCCTTCTCCATCACCGGCAGCGACCCCACTCGGTTCTTCCGCATCGTCGCGGCCGCGTCGTTGACGGTGGCGTCGGCCTCCACCGTGAGCACGTCGGTGGACATGATCTCGGCCACGCGGACCGAGTCGAGCAGGTCGCCGACCGGCTTCTCGCCGAGCTTCTCGAACACCTGCGGCAGGAACAGGTGGTGCCGCAGGTCGCGGTCGGTGACGACCCCGACCAGCATCCCGTCGCG
>Ga0335070_10001783_pt1 | contig 24992 bp, 19 predicted proteins | sample Lox_Sample_13_FD_206722 | JGI IMG/M metagenome (GOLD analysis project Ga0335070, IMG submission 206722) | Soil microbial communities from Loxahatchee National Wildlife Refuge, Florida, United States - Lox_Sample_1.3 | ecosystem: Environmental > Terrestrial > Soil > Wetlands | place: USA...
TTGACCATAATGTCAGTGATAACACGCGGCTCTACGGACGATTCTCTTACAAGAAACAGTTCAAAGATCAAAGCCCCGCCTATTTCGGTTCCAGCAATCCTGCCGGCCCCGGCCAGAGAAACCCCAATAATCGCTGGAGCGTTGCCGTCGGCGCCAGCCACGTCTTCAGTCCAACCTTGACGATGAGTGTCAATCTGGGCGGGACGAAGTGGGTTGAGGGGAACGTCATGCAGAGCGCTGGATTTAAGCCTTCCTCCCTTGGGTTACCAGGCTTCATTGACGCGAGTTCTGCTCAGTTCCCGGTCATCAACGCAGGCCCGTACCTGAGCATAGGTCCGCTCGCGGGAGCCGGAACGGCCAGCTTTCCTCGCAGCTCTGAGAGCGGTTCGGTCGATTTCGTTAAGGTAAGGGGCGGGCACACGTTGTCGTTCGGATACATGGGGGTCGCGATTGACGAAAACGGCGGCCGTATCGTTCCTACGACCTTCAATTTCAGCAGTGGATTCACGGCGGGGCCGGATCCTTCAGCTCCCACGTCGGGCACCGGCGATTCGATCGCATCCATGCTGCTGGGCACGCCCGCCAGTGGGAGTACCGGACAGAATGTTAACAACGTTGCGCGCACCTGGCTTCACGGTGTGTATTTGCAGGACGACTGGAAAGCAACGCGCAAATTGACTCTTAATCTGGGGCTCCGCTGGGAAGTACAGCGCGCCATGACGGACCGCTACGACCGTCTGTTTACCTTTGACTACAACGCGGTCAACCCCGCCTGCACGGCTGTTGGTCTAGATTGCACGGGCGTGGTCAAATTTGCGACTTCGGGCAGTCGAGGCCAGTACGATACCAACCTCAAACACTTCGCGCCGCGAATTGGTTTTGCCTACCAACTCATGCCAAAACTGGTGATGCGTGGAGGTTATGGCATATTCTTCCCGAACCAGTACCTTAATTCTCCTCAGATTACCGGCTATAACTCCCTCACGCCTTATGTCGCGTCGCTGGATGGCGGTATAACTCCGTGTTCTGGATGTTCTTTGAGCAACGCCTTTCCAAACGGTCCCGTGCCTATCACAGGCAACTCCCTTGGCGCGCTGACCAACGTGGGGTTCGGCACCGGCGCCGTCAACCCGAACCGCAAGACCTACTATGACCAGCAATGGATGTACGGATTCCAATACGCGCCAACGGCACACGACGCGATCGATGTCACCTACGTCGGTAATCACAATGTGCATACCCTGGCGGGTAGCCTGAATCTGAACCAGTTGGATCCCAAGTACTTCTCCATGGGAAGTGCCCTGCTCACCCAGGTCGCAAATCCCTTTGTTGGCCAGATCACATCGAGCGGTTGCGGCCTTGATCAGCCCATGGTTGCGCAGGGACAATTGCTCAGACCGCATCCAGAATTCTGCGACATCAACGAGGTTGACTCTCCTTCGGGTAGCTCGCACTATAACGCCTTGGAGGTGAATTACACGCACCGGTTCTCGCAGGGACTCACCCTGTTGGCGTCGTACACGTTCTCCAAGTTCATCGACAACGTCGGCGGACCGGAAACCTGGGCGAATGCCTCCTCGAATTTTTCGGAGAATATTCGCAACGTCTACAATCTGGCGGCTGAAAAGTCAGTCGATGCGACCGATATTCCACACAGCTTCGTTCTGAGCTATGTGTACGAGTTACCGGTTGGCAAGGGCAAGAAGTATGGCTCCGGAATGAATAGCGTCTTGAACGCCATTGTTGGAGACTGGCAGACCACGGGCGTAGCGACGTTCAAGGGCGGGTTCCCGCTGACGATTACTCCAGGGGTCAGCTCTAATCCGTTCGGCGTCGGCCAGCATGTAAACATCGTCGGCGACTACCATCTAGCTCATCGAACTCCCAATGCGTGGTTTAACACCTCTGCCTTCGTTGACGCTCCCCAATTTGACCTGGGGAATGCTCCGCGTTACTTCTCGGATATGCGCGCTCCGGGTTACAACAACTGGGACATCAGCATTCAAAAGTATTTCCCAGTTCATGAGAGCATACGTTTCCAGTTCCGTCTGGACATGTTCAACGCCTTCAACCATACGAACTTCTACGCACCGAATACGTTCTTGGGCAAGACGCCCTTCGATAGTCCACCTGGAACGTTCGGGGCAATTACCCAGTCATGGGCACCGCGGCAGATGCAGGCAGCGCTGAAGCTGTATTGGTGATGCGTGCTGACAATCAGGGCCTTTGTTGTATGTTGGCTGATCAATAGTTTTTGGGCGGGTGGCGCATCTGCGCAGCAGCCCGCACAGTTTGAGTCTCTCCTGGCCTCGGCGCAACAAGCCCAGGCCAGGGGAGATTTCGAATCGGCCGCCGGATTCTACCGCAAAGCAATCGAGATCCATCCCGAGATCGCCGAACTCAAGGCCAATCTCGGTTTGATGTACTACCAGACCGGAACAGATCAACCAGCCATTGATACCTTCCTACAGGCAAACCGCCTGAAACCTGGCTTATTTGTTCCCAACTTCTTTTTGGGTCTCGAATATCTCAAGCTCAAACGGTTTAACGAGGCAATTCCGTACCTCAAGCGAGCAGCTCTTTCCAAGCCCACAGACCCGGAAGTACAGATGGCTCTCGGACGAGCCTACTCAGCCAACGGAAAAACGAGGCTTGCAGTTATTTCGTACTCGCGGGCCGTGCAGCTTGACTCTGGAAACGCCGACCGTTGGTTCCACCTTGGAGTGACGTACCTGGAGCAGGTCGAATCGGACGCCCGCGTTCTCCTGGCGCGACACAAAGATTCCTCCTACTTCCAGTCGCTGATGGCGGAGGCGTTTGCTGAGCAGCGCGCGTTTATTCAGGCTGAGGCGGCGTACAAGAAAGTACTTGCCTCTCCCAGGTTTCCGCCGGGTACACATGCGGGCTACGGCCTGGTCCTGGTGAATCGGCATGACCTATCTGCGGCGGAACGGGAGTTGAGGGCTGAAATTGCGTTGAATCCAGGTTCTCTGACCGCAAAGCTGGGCATGGCTCGGCTGGATCTGGAACAGGGCACGACCGTACAGGCCGTCAAAGAAATCGGAGAGATCGAGAAGATCGACGCGGGTTTTCTTCGGGCCAATGTGTCTTTGTTCAGCACGGGCATGTCTCGAGCGAAGCAAGCGGAGCTACGGCGTGCGTTGGAAGAAGGGCAAGCCTCCGGAAATGTCACGGAAGAGGTCCTCACCGTGTTTCGCGATTTTGGGACCGGCGCGTCGTTTCCCGGCCAAACGGCGGAGCGAGCAACAGTCGCCGGCGCGAACCGCGGTGCTCAGGTTCCGGTCGGCGATCCCGCTAAGCTCTACGCAAAAGGCAGTTATGGCGAATGCGATGACGTTCTAGGGTTCCGGCTGCAACAGTTGCCGACAAAAAACCTGCAATTACTGGCCTGGTGCGCGTACCTCTCGGGCAATTATTTGAACTCGCTGCAAGCGGGGTCGAAACTAGCTTCGAATCCAGCAACCGAGGCTGAGGGACTGTATTGGGAAACGAAGTCGGCGCAAAAGCTCGCTACCCAAGCTCTTGCCCGGGCTAGCGCCGCCAACCCCGGTTCACCCAAACTGCACGTCTTGCTGGGCGATATTTATCGGCAACAGAAGTCTTTCCCGGATGCCGAACAGGAATACCGGAAAGCCTTGACCTTGCAGCCCCAGGATAGTGGCGCCCTGTTTGGTCTATCACTGGCCCTGCTGGCCGACGGGCAGAATGACGAAGCGCTGAATGTTACGCAAGCTGCGCTGCAGAAGAATCCTGACGATCCAGAACTCAACGCCGTGATGGGCGAAATCCTCTGTGTTCGTGACGATTTTGCCGGCGCAGAACCATATCTCAAGAAGAGTCTGAATGCCAAGCCGGAATTTGTTTCTCGAGTGCACGCGTTGCTCGGAAAGGTGTACGCCCAGACAAACCGGATACAGCAGGCCATCGTGGAGTTGAAGCTTGGTCTTGCAAGCGATAAGGACGGAAGCCTGCATTACCAGATTGCGCGGCTTTACTTGAAGGTTGGAGATCCTGGTTCGGCGAAGCGGGCTTTTGAAGTGTCAAAGCGATTGCAGCAGGAAGGGTTGATGCACGCGAGCGTTGCCATGCAGCAAGGGGAGAACGATAGCGACTCCCAGTAGCAGGCGTATTGCTATCTGCTCGCCACAGTGCGGCAATGCGCCTACGTTTCTCTAAGACATGAAAGGAAATCAGCACGCATGACCAAAATTCGCGGTATTGTTGCGCTCTTCATCCTTGTTGCTTCCACCGCATGGGGCGCGAGCGCGCTTCAATTTGCCGTTAAACGATCCAAGCAGGATGCGAACGGCGTTGTCTTGCAGACGGCATCTGGCGCCATGCGGATTGAAGCTTGCGGCGACCGCGTCATACACGTTGTCGCCAGTCCCACGTCGGAGATTCCGACTCCCAAGGTTCCTGTCGTTATCCAACCATGTAAAGCCCAGAACATTAAGGTCGCGTCCGATAAAGGTCAGGTCAGGCTCTCGACCGAAAGCATCACCGTGACGGTAGATACCGCGACGGGTGCAGTGACTTTCTTATCCAAGGACGGGAACCCTGTGCTGGCGGAACCGAAGGAAGGAGGAAAAGCATTTGATGTGCCTTCCGTGTTCGAAACGAAGACCTGGCAGGTGCAACAAACCTTCGCCTCGCCGTCCGATGAAGTGTTGTATGGTCTCGGCCAGCATCAGGAGGGGATTTTCAACGTCCGTGGAGTTCCGATCCGGCTGCACCAGGCGAACACAAATATTTCGATTCCCGTTCTGCTTTCCAGTAAGGGATACGGCATTCTGTGGAACAATCCATCTCTGACCGATTTCGATCCCGCCGATCAATCGATCGCCATCGACCCAAATACTGGCAAGGGAAAAATCACTACCGGCGGAAAGGGGGCCTACGGTTTTGTGCTGACCAGCGACAACAGGAATCAACTGACGCTTCAGGTCGGCGGACAGCAGGTGATCGATATCAACAACATGTGGACCCCAACCTCTGCCAGCGGCGCGATTGGTTTGGAGGCGAACAAGGAATATGAAGTCTCGGCACGGGGCGGGCCTGCGGGAGTTCAGCTTGCGATGCGGCCTCCGCAGGACACGACAACATTCCGCTCTGAAGTTGGGCAGGCCATTGATTACTACTTCTTTTATGGGCCTGAGTTGAACCGCGTGATCTCTGAATACAGGGCACTCACGGGGGAAGCGCCTTTGTTTCCCAAATGGGCATACGGCTATTGGCAATGTCGAGAGCGTTACCACAGCCAGCAAGAGATCCTCGACATTGCAGCGGAGTTTCGCAAGCGAAAGATCCCGGTCGATGCTTTGGTTCAGGACTGGCAGTACTGGGGTAAGTACGGCTGGAACGCGATGAAGTTTGACGAGGACCACTATCCGCGCCCGAAGGAAATGCTCGACCAACTGCATGCCAACGACCTGCATATGATGATCTCGATATGGTCAAGGTTTGGCGAAGATACAGATGTTTACAAACAGATGCGCGCCCAGTTCTTTCTGATTCCGGGCGAGCCTTGGACAGACTTCTTCAATCCTGCGGCTCAAGCAGCATTCTGGTCGAACCTGAAGAACGGAATCTTCGCTGACGGAATGGACAGCTGGTGGATGGATGCGTCGGAGCCAGAGTTCGATGTCCTGAAGGACAAGCAGACGTTTCTGGGGAGCGGAAACTCGGTACGCAACGCATATCCACTCTATGTCACGAAGGCGATCTACGAAGGTCAACGCTCAACCACGGACCGAAAGCGAGTCGTGATTCTGACGCGCTCGGCTTTTACCGGACAACAAAGAAATGCGGCCGCCTCGTGGTCGGGAGACATTAGCGCGAACTGGATTACACTGCGACGCCAGATTTCCGCCGGACTAAGCTTCAGCATGTCCGGGTTGCCGTACTGGACAACGGATGTTGGAGGGTTCTTTCGGCCGGAGGATCAATACACGTCAGAGGCCTATCACGAATTACTGATCCGATGGTTTGAGTATGGTGCATTCTGCCCCATCTTTCGCGTTCACGGATACAAGTCAAACGCCGAGCTTTGGAATTATGGGAATCAAACCGAACGCGTCCTCACAGAATACGATGAGTTGCGATACCGTCTGCTGGCTTACATCTATTCTGCCGCATGGGGCGTCACCAAAAATGGCGACACCTTGATGCGAGCGCTCCCTCTAGAGTTCACCTCTGATGCGGGCGCCCGAGCAGTGTCGGACCAGTTCATGTTCGGGTCCTCGTTGATGATCAATCCCGTAACCACCGAGGGTGCGACCCAGAGGAGTGTCTATCTCCCCGCTGGCCACGACTGGGTCGACTTCTGGACTGGCAAGCGCGTGAGCGGCGGTCAGACGATTGACGCAGAGGCTCCGCTTGACAGAATCCCAGTGTATGCCAAGGCAGGCTCAGTCATTCCGGTCGGCCCGGTCGCGGAGTCCGCTTCAGCGAAGGCTGATCCAATCGATCTCCGTATCTATGCAGGAGCGGATGGGGACTTCACTCTGTACGAAGACGAAGGCGATAGTTACGACTATGAACACGGAGCGCACTCTGTCATCCCCATGCATTGGGACGACAAGGCGGAGCGGCTTACAGTGGGAGATCGTCGCGGCAGTTTCCCGGGAATGCTGGAGCACAGAACGTTTCGAGTGGTGCGCGTCACAGAAGCACATGGGGTTGGGATCTCCACCCCGAAGAAGTTCGATGCGACCATTGACTTTACTGGCAAGTCCGTTTCTGTCCATGTTCCCATCCAGTGAAGTGAAGAGAGTCAGATCGCGAACTGGTACACCTGAGCCTGCGGCATGAATTTAACTCGTCGTTCATTTGTCTGGCTGTCCTTGGGTGCGGCCGCTCAGCGAGCGTTCTCCCAACAAGGAGTGGCGTCGCGTGACCTCAAGGCGCAGACCGCCCCAGCGCCGTCCGGAAGGCCGTTCAATGCTCACTTTGAGGACATTGCCGCGGCCGCCGGTCTCCACTCCCCGGTTGTTTACGGCGGGGTTGACAGCAAAAAATACATCCTCGAAGCCAACGGTTGCGGATGCGCCTTCATTGACTACGACAACGATGGTTGGATGGACATCTTTCTGCTTTCGGGTACGCGTCTGGACGGAGATCCTCCCGAAGCCACAAATCGACTCTACAAAAACAACCGTGACGGTACATTCACCGACGTTACCGATAAGGCGGGCCTAAGGGCCGCCGGGTGGGCAAATGGTGTTTGCGTGGCCGACTACAACAATGACGGCTTTGACGATATCTTTTGTACCTACTTCGGACAGAACAGACTCTATCGCAACAACGGCGATGGGACCTTTACTGACGTAACCAAACAAGCCGGTCTTTGGGAGGAGGGTCCGCCGCGCTGGGGTGCTGGATGCGCATTTTTGGATTATGACCGCGACGGCCACCTGGACCTGTTCGTCTCCAACTATATCCGCTTCGACTTGCAGCGCGCTCCGGTACCCGGCCAGAACTCGACATGCAATTGGAAGGGCATTCCAGTGAACTGTGGGCCGCGAGGGCTGCCGACTGGCAGGGCCGTCCTTTATCACAATAATGGCGACGGAACTTTTACGGATGTGACCAGGCGGGCAGGCATTGCCGCCGCTAGTGAAAGCTATGGCATGACCGTCGTCACGGCAGACTTCGACGAAGATGGCTGGCCTGACATCTTCGTTGCTTGTGATTCCACGCCCAGTCTGCTTTTCATGAACAATCACGACGGCACTTTCCGTGAAGAAGGTGTCATGCGGGGGATCGCCCTCAGCGACGACGGCATGGAACAAGCCGGAATGGGTGTCGGTATTGGTGATTACAACCTTGATGGGCACCTCGATATATTCAAAACGCATTTCACCGGCGATACCGCTGGCTGCTATCGGAGCGATGGAAAGGGGAACTTTGAGGACGTCACGCGTTCCGCGAAGGTTGGGGTCGAGACACGTTACACGTGCTGGGGCACAGGCCTCGTGGATTTTGACAATGACGGCTACCCCGATGTGCTCATCGTGACCGGGAGTGTTTATCCGGAGGTTGAACGGAAATTCCCGCAATATCCCTATAAGACACCGCGGATTCTGTTTCGCAATCTGGGGAACGCAACTTTCGAAGAATTGAACACACAGGGCGGAACGGGCATAACGAATCCTCACAGCAGCCGTGGTTGCGCTTTCGGCGACTTCGATAACGACGGTGACATGGACGTGCTGATCATGAATATGAATGAGCCGCCATCGCTCTTGCGCAACGACGTGGATCCCAAGCAGCACTGGATCAAAGTGAAATTGGAAGGCGTCAGATCGAATCGAAGTGCGATCGGCGCTCGCGTGGTCGTGCACTATGGGGCTCGGAAGCAGGTGCAGGCGGTGATCAGCCAATCCAGCTACTACTCCTGCAACGATTCGCGTTTACACTTTGGGCTCGGATCTGTCGCTGCAGTTGATGTTGAAGTGTTCTGGCCCAGCGGCCTGCATGAGAATCATAAGGAGTTGGCTGTCGACCGACTGGTAACCCTTCGTGAAGGTGTCGGTGCAGTTCCAAACAAAGGCTGGGGCAGGCCGTAATCCTGGTATTACGTGATCCGGGAAGTGTCACAGCGGTGTGCAATCGTCTCAGGCGTCGCAACCGCGTCACGGGGGTGACGCTGCTGTGCCAAGTGTCCAGCGCGAATCTGTTGCAAGTCATAAATTCTCTGCCACTTGACCAAAGTCGGTTCCGTGCGGGCTGGTTGCCGTCAAGTCATTGATCTCAGAGGTGATTGAAGTCGAGCAATCCCTCTGGTCGCATAACGGCGGATCAGCCATCCTTTGTTCGATCAACCTAAATATCCGTGCTTTCATGCCGCATCAGTGCGTTAGTTGTGTGCCTCAGTTGCCTATTTCCGGGAGCAGGTCAAACCCTATCTCGACGAGCTACTTTGGGATCGACGGCGGAATCCTCTTCATACCCCTTGTCCACCACGGCATGCAGGTGAGCGCGGGTCACAGAATCCCTGCTGGCGAACAACGTCACATCCCAGCCACGGGCGACGAGCCCTTCGGTGATGTTGCTAGCCACTGTTTCCCAGGCGCCGTATTGCCGAGGAGGCGTTCGCCAGGCTATCGGCGACAGGACAGCCACTCTTTTGTCGGGCTTTGTCATGCTGTTCGACGATTTGTTCCTAGTGCATGACAGCCAGCACGTCATCGAGGGGAACCGTAGCGAAACCGGTGGCGTGATCGGCCATGCCATAGGGAATGAACAGTTCGCCGTCGTGGAGGAGAGCTCCACAGGCATAAACGACGTTCGGCACGTATCCTTTACGCTCCCTTTGGTCCGGTTTGAGCAAAGGTTCGCGGAGGCGGCCGATCACTTTGCGGGGATTGTCGTGATCGAGGAGGAACGCGCCGATGCAGTACGTTCGCAGGGGGCCGACACCGTGGCTGAGGACGAGCCAGCCCGCTTTGGTCTCAATGGGGGACCCGCAGTTCCCAAGCTGGACCAGTTCCCATGGAAACATCGGTTTAAGGAGCACTTTGCGTTTCATACCAGAAGTGGACGTTGTCGGAAAACATGAGGTAGATGTTCTCGTTGTCCTGGCGGGAAAGCATGGCATAGAGGCCGGATTTTCCGGGGGAAGATGGCCATGCCTTTGTTTTTCGCGGCCGGACCGTTCAAGGTGATGAACCGAAAGAGGAGGAAGTCAGAAGTCTCCACCAGTCCTGGCAAGACCACCTTGCCATCGAAGGCCGTGAAGGTGGCGTAGTAGACATGGGTGCCGTCATCGTTCTGGAAACAGACGAACCGGGCGTCTTCGATCCCGTTGCGTTGCGACGGCGTGGCCGGGAAAATGACGCGTTCAGACAGCCGCTGTTGGGGCTGGAACTGAACCTCGTAATTGGACCGGGCCAGCATCAAAATTCCCCGGATGGCGTTCCGATCCGACTGGCGGGACTGCTTCACGTCGGCTTCGAGATTGGCGCGACGTTCTTCCAATGCAAACGACTCCCCCAACTTGTTCATAACCCGGCGCGTGAGTTCGTTGGTCAATCCCAGCTCAAAGAGTTTCCGCTCGAAGAGCGCCTTCTCGTAGCGGGGGTTCGGGATTTGACGCGGCTCGGTCAGGAAGCCGCTTGGGGGTAGGACCTCGATCCGATGGTCCAGGTGGATGATACCCGTCCGAAAAGTGATGGAGGAGATGTGTCCCTCCCCGGTGGCGCGCAAGCTGAGAATAAAACGCAGAGCGCCGGGAGGCAGGTCAGACTGGTCAGGGTGCGGGACGATGGAGGGATTGAACAGGGCTGCGGATTCCAAGGAGAATTCGCAAACGAAATAGGAGCCGATCAGCAGCTTTCTTTGCTCGGTCTCATCGGTCAATAGGAGGTCGCGGACCTGTTCGAATCGTTCCAGAAAGGATTTTTGGATCTGCTGGTGTCGCTGGGAGAATTCGGCGGATACTTCGTCCAGGAGAGGGCCGACTCGGTGTTCCGGGAGCGACATGATCCTGGCAATAATCCTGCCGGCCCGCTGGGGATCCTCCCGATTGAATGGCCGCAGAAGAACGCGTGACTGGTCAGGCCTGAGGACCGTGGCCGTGCGTTTGACGTGAATCGAGTTGGCGTTCATGGACTGGTTATTCCAGAGAAACGAAACCGGAGGCCGCGATTACTCTTAGACGGCGATCGGTTCCTTGAAACTCGTCAGCACATTTTGCGCCAAGCGCATCTCCGCCAACGAAAGCAAGAAGGCTAGGGTTGATTCCGCTCCCTGGTTCCGGTTGACCCGATCCACGTGCAACCCATCGTCGCAGCCGCCTGTTTTGGGAGAGCTGAGTTCCAATCCGAGATCGTTCCAGCCGATGAACCAGTCGAAGGCGCGTTGCGTCTGCTCGTACCACCAGAGGTCCGATGTGGCCCGATAGGCCTCAAGACAGGCTGAGACCATTGCTTGCGCCTCGATGGGCTGCTGGTCAAAGTTGGCGCGTATGCCGCCGCGTCGATAAAATCCGTTGCTGCCAATGGATCGAAAGTGACCCTCCTCGGAGATTTGCGATTCCGTCAGCCAGCGCAGGGCCTGCAGGCCTCGCTCAAGCACCGCTTGTTGTCCGGTTACACGTCCGCTCAGAATCAAGGCGTGTGGGAGTTTCGCGTTGTCATAAGTCAACTCCTCTTCAAACCAGCACCAGTCCGGCTGGGCGGTCCTTTCGAAAAGTTCCATGAGCCGGGAAGTGAGTGTCTCACGGGTTTGGTTGACCAGGCTGTCACCGCTCAGCCGGCGCAGGTATTCATGAATGCCGATAAGGGCGAGCGCCCACGCCCGCGGCGAAGTGAACTCCGTTAGAGCTGGCAACGCCAGCGCGAAGAGTTGTCCAGCCATGATCTGGAAGCTCCGATAGGGCGAACGCCCAACGCCCACGCCCAGCGCCCAGAGCGCTCGCCCATGACAATCCTCTGACCCTTGTTCATCGAGCCAGCGGCGGTCGAAACTCAGGTGGTTGTGAAAGCGTTTCACTCTGAGATCGAACGCGTGGTACAAGAACGCCGCGTAGGTTGTGGCCAGCGTCCGCACGCGCTCTGGCTCTTCTCCCAATTCACTGAGCAGTACCGCGAGGATGAATGCGCGAGCGTTGTCATCCGTACAGTAGCCTTCCGAGAAATTCGGCACGGTAAAAATGGCATGCTGGAAGATTCCGGTCGAATCGGTCATCCGCGAGAGATGACCCAATCTCAACTCCGGCAGTTCCCGCGGCTTTTGGTCGAGCGTCTTCGTGGCAAGAGATTTTCGAGATTGCGCCGCCCCCTCGATCCGCGACAGCTCGAACGAGCGCATATAGAGCCGCGCCACGTTGCTCCAGACCATCTCACGGCCCAGCTTGTAAGCATTCTTGCGAATAGCATGCCGGCGCGTGTCGTCGCGCAGCAAACCAATCACCTCGCGGGCTATGGCCGGGGCGTCGCCGAACGGCACCAGCACGCCGTGGTCTTCCGCCAACAACTCTGCAGCGTGCCAATACGGTGTCGAAATTACCACTTTGCCCGCACCAAACGTATAGGCTAGCGCGCCCGACGTGATCTGCGCTTCGTTGAGATAAGGCGTGATGTAAAAGTCTGCGGCGCCGATGAACTCTTTCAGATTTTCAAGTTCTACGAACCGGTTGTAGAAGATGACGTTCTTCTCGAGTTTGTTCTTTTTGGTAAGGATTTCGAGGCTGAGCCGGTAGGCTTCGCCATTCTCACGTAGTTCGTTGGGTGGGTGGCGCCCAGCACAATATAAACAACGTCGGGAAACTCCGCTAGAATGTGCGGCAGGGCGTTGAGCACATATTCGATCCCCTTGTTCGGCGAAAGCAGCCCGAACGTGAGCAGCACCACCCTGCCTTCCACACCGAACTGGTCCTTGAAATGGGTCGGATCGACAAAACCTACGTCGGGAATGCCATGCGGGATGAGATCGATCTTGGTCGGCGGTGCCTGGTAAATCTCCTGCAACATCTGTCGCCCCCGCTCAGCCATAACCACGAGCCGGGTCGAGAGCGCGACTAACTCGTGCATTACGCGCCGTTGGTCGGCTTTCGACTCACGCAAAATGGTATGAAAGGTAGTGACAACGGGCATTCTCAGTTCGCGCAGGAGTGCCAGGATATGGCCGCCGGCGGGCCCGCCGAAAATGCCGAACATGTCCCAGCCACGCCCGGATGGTGTTGATGTCTACGCCAGCACGCAGAAGGTGCGTAGCCGTCGTGTGACGACTATGTACCCAGAGACATAGTCGTCACTATCTACCCTTCCTGACTATGTCTTGTGAATCTGCGGACGGCCCGCTTTTCCGGCGTCTGCTTGAGGCCGTATAGACATATTCTGAGCTCCTTCTACTAGCCCGCACGTCGGGGAAGGAGTCTGCATGAAGTGCATCGTCAACAACCAAGTGGTTCTATCGCGACCGCCGGAAGGCCCACTCGCGGCACAAATCGGTTTGTTTGCAGAATCGGTGAGTGAGCAGGGATACAGTTTGTGGTCGATTCATCGACAGGTTTTGCTCGCTGCGTGTTTTAGCCGATGGCTCGAGTGCAACGGGGTCGGACTGCACAGTATCTGCTCCGATCATGCGTCACGGTATCTACGATATCGCGCTCGACATGTACGACCTAGCCGGGGGGATGCCGCTGCCCTCAAGCATCTCATCGGTTTTTTGCGCCGGGAGGGTGTGATCCCCAGCGAAAAGAAATTGGCACGCCAACCTACTCCGGCTGAGCATTGTGTCCAAGTGTACGGTCGGTATTTGGTGGAAGTGCGCGCGCTAGCCCACCCGACAATCATCAACTACGTTCCGTTCATCCGCAGTTTTCTCGAAGACCGTTTCGGCTCCGGACGAGTCACGCTCTCGCGTCTGTGTGCAAGCGATGTTGTGAGATTCGTACAGCGCCAAGCGCCACGACTGCACACAAAGACGGCGAAGCTCATGACCACCGCATTGCGCTCATTCCTGCAGTACACGCGATATCTGGGGGAAGTAACGTTGGATCTGGCCGCCGCCGTTCCCATCGTCGCCAACTGGTCGATGACGTCGATCCCGCGCGGGATTTGCACGAAGCACGTACGCCAACTCCTGGCCAGTATCGATCGTCGCACCGCAGTTGGGCGGCGAGACTATGCCATCTTGCTCATGCTAGCGCGATTGGGATTGCGTGCAGGGGAAGTGGTATCTCTCGAACTCGGCTGGAACCTGGGACAAGTAAATGTGCGCGGCAAGAGTGGTCAGCGCAACCGACTGCCCTTGACCACAGAGGTCGGGAAAGCCATCGCTGCCTACCTGCAGCGAGGTCGACCCCATAGCACCAGCCGCCGCGTATTCTTACGAGCGAGAGCCCCGATTTGCTCTTTTCGCGGGGTGAGTGGCATTGACTCTATCATTCGTCACGCGCTCCAGCGTGCCGGCATCCAGGCTACAACCACAGGGGCTCACCAGTTTCGCCATGGATTGGCCACCGAGATGTTGCGCCAAGGCGCTTCGCTGAGCGAGATTGGCGAGTTGCTCGGCCATCGCCATCCACAGACCACCAAGATCTACACCAAGGTTGACATCAAGGCATTGCGTACGCTGGCTTTGCCCTGGCCGGGAGGTGTGCGATGAACACGCTTCGACAGGCCGTTCAAGAATACCTGAGTCTGCGCCGCAGTCTGGGGTTCAAGCTGCAGGACGCAGGCAAGGGATTGATTGATTTCGTCACCTTCATGGAGCGCCACCGCACGTCCCACATCACCCAGGCGTTGGCGCTCGCTTGGGCTCAACAGCCGGTAAACGTCCAACCCGCCCAGTGGGCGCAACGGCTGAGCTTCGTGCGCGGATTCGCGCGCCATCGCAGTGCCACCGATCCACGAACCCAGATTCCTCCCCAGGGCTTGTTGCCATTTCAACCGAAACGGGCTCGGCCGTACCTGTACTCAGATGATGAAATTCGAAGCTTACTGCGCGCTGCTCTCGACATGCCCAGTCGCTTTGAGCTCAGCAAACTGCGACCTTGGACTTACCATTGTCTATTCGGACTACTCAGTGTCTCCGGCCTACGTCTCGGCGAAGCGCGCAGTCTCGAGCTTCAGGACCTGGATCTTAAAGCGGCGGTGTTGACGATCCGGAGCGCCAAGTTTGGCAAGTCTCGACTCGTGCCGTTGCACGCATCGACTTGCAAAGTTCTTGTTGACTACCTCGCACGACGCAAACGTCATTGGGCAGGACGAGAAGCCTCCTCCTATCTGTTCGTTTCCAACTGGGGCAATCGTTTGGATGGCGGAGAGATTCATCGAACTTTCTATGCCTTGTCCCGGCAGATCGGTCTGCGTGGCATATCCGACCATCACGGCCCACGTCTGCATGACATGAGACACCGATTCGCAACCAACACACTGGTAGCGTGGTATCGGTCCAACCAAGATCCAGAATGCCTGCTACCGATCCTGTCCGCCTACCTCGGTCATGTCCACGTTGCGGACACGCAGTGGTATTTAAACAGCTCTCCGGAGCTTATGCGAGAAGCCATGCGCCGGCTCGAGCATCGCTGGGAGGATCGGCCATGATCACCCCAACCACTCTGGCTCCACTTTTACAGTGTTTCTTTACCCAGCGCTTGATGCAGCAGCGTCAGGCGAGCTCCCACACCATCAGTTCCTATCGCGACTCCTTCCGTCAGTTCCTGAAGTTCGTTCAGCAGCGGTTGCGCAAGCCGCCGTCACGCCTGAGCTTCGAGGAGATCGATGCCCCCTTGATCGTGGCATTTTTGGATGAACTGGAAAAGCACCGAGGCGTAAGTGTTCGCAGTCGTAATCTGCGCCTCACGGCGATTCACTCTTTCTTCCGATACGCAGCGTTTGAAGCACCAGCACACTCTGCACAGATCCAGCGTGTACTCGCCATCCCCAGCAAGCGCTTCACCCGCACCTTGGTTCAGTTCCTCACTCGTCCCGAAGTCGATGCCATGCTGGCCGCTCCGGATCAGCTCACTTGGTCTGGTCGGCGCGATCACGCCTTTCTGCTCGTGGCGGTGCAGACGGGCCTGCGCTTATCGGAAATGACCGGGCTCAAACGCGCGGACCTCATCGTGGGGGCCGGCGCTCACCTGCGCGTGATCGGCAAGGACCGCAAAGAACGCTGCACACCTCTTACCCAATCCACACTCGCCGTGTTGAAAGCCTGGCTTCGAGAACGGCAACGTGGTGAGGGCAACGTGCTCTTTCCCAGCGCCCAGGGGGAACGTCTCAGCGTCCACGGCGTGCAGTACCTGTTGACCAAGCATCGCATGGCGGCATCTAAAGTCTGTCCCTCGTTGAAGGAAAAGCGCGTCACTGTTCACCGCTTGAGGCACACCACGGCAATGGATCTTTTGCAGGCGGGTGTGGATCGTTCTGTTATTGCGTTGTGCCTCGGACATGAGTCTGTGGAGACGACGCAGATCTACCTCGAAGCCACACTCGCAATAAAGGAGAAGGCTCTTGCGAAAACATCACCGCCACACGGCACACCGGGTCGCTATCAGCCTGGGGACCAACTGCTGGGGTTCCTCAATAGTCTGTAAAGCGGAGAAAACGAAGAAAAACTATGTCGGGTGATTGATCGACTCGATTTGCGTTGTGAGCCTCAATTGCTGAACGATCGCCAAGGTCCCTCCATATCACTCGACATAGTCAGGAAGGGTAGATAGTGACGACTATGTACCCAGAGACATAGTCGTCACGCTTTCGCCGTGCACTTGCTCGAGTAAGGCACTGACGTTCGCACCATCCAACTCCTGCTCGGCCATCGTAGTTTGGCTACCACGGCCCGGTATTTGCGCATCGCGACCAGCAAGGTCTGCTCCACCGTCAGTCCGCTCGATCTGCTACCGCACCCCGTTCCCACTGAGCCAAAACCTGCTGCTCCCCAGTACTTCTGAGTGGCCGGTTCATGGATCGCCCCAAGCTGGAAGTGGCTGATGTGTTGCGTCGTTACGGCGAAGCCTATCGGGAACAGCATAGTGCTTCCTTGTCCACGGCACAGCGGCGAGTTATGAGCGCCATCGAACTTTGCCGGACCGCAAGCCTTGGCAGCCATCTCGAAAGGTGCGATCAGTGCCTGCACGAACGCATCTGCTACGACTCATGTCTTATGGGAAGTTTTTTCTAATGGGGAGTAGCGTGCCGGTATTTGCGCAGGGCGGGCTTTCCGGACAGAGTTGGGCGGTCGGCAACTCACCATAAACCAGGGGGCTTTGCTACGTTGAGGCGGCCATTCATGGCCAATGCTCAACAAGGAGAGCCCATGCTAGAAAAATATTTCTCCGCGCGCCCAAGACACTACGACGCTTGCGGAGTGGAATCAGTGGACCCCACATAGACGCGTTCGCAGATGACCTCGAACGCGACGGATACGCCTGGCCAGCGCTGTTCGATACATTCGAGCCGCTGCCCACCTCGGCTGCTTCGTTCAGCGGAGAGGCGGGGTTCTGGCAGACGTCGATGGCAGCATGCTTCGTGCTTTTGTTGGCCATCTTCGCCGTTGCCGGTGCCCTCATTTCAAGCGGCCAAGATCGCCTTTCACGCGCGTTTTGGAGCAAAACTTTTCCATCAACGCCTAGTTGGCTGCGGGATCTGTGCGATTGAATCAGTCCGGGACGAGAACGCCTATCCAGCTCTGGTCACTGCCTTTCTTGATTGGTTTCGAACGCATCGCGGGGCGAAGCCGCCGACGCTTCGGCTTTACGCTCGCGGCGCTGCGGAGTTGCTGCAAGCCCTCGGCGATGATGTCGGTCAATGGACTGCCCATGCCGTACGCAACTTTCTTTTATGCCGTGCCCGCCAATGCGGATCGCCGACCACACAGAAGCTGATTACCTCCCTGCGGGCGTTTCTGCGGTATCTGAACTTCCGTGGCGAATCTCGCGACGATCTCGCCCTCGCCATTCCCGCTGTCGCTCACTGGCGACTGGCCAAGCTTCCACGCTGCCTATCTTCAGAAGAAGTGAACCGTTTGATCGCCGCCTGTGATGGTTCAGATCCTGGACGTCTTCGTGACCGTGCGATTGTGCTCCTCTTGGTAGGATTGCGCGCCGGAGATGTGGCGCAGTTGCGTCTTAAGGACATCGACTGGAATCGTGGCACGCTGCAGGTAATCGGGAAAGGACGATACCAGGTGCGGTTGCCGCTTCCGCAGGATGTCGGCGACGCGATGCTCGGTTATCTGGAACGACGGCCTACGATTAGCGATACCGACTGTGTGTTTGTTCGAAGCATCGCCCCTTATAGACCCTTTGCCTCCGGGGATGGTGTCTCGTCCGTCGTCAAACACGCTCTCCAACGCGCCCGCATCGAGGTCCCCCGACAAAGGTGCACACCTGTTGCGTCACACCGCGGCCACAGAGATGTTACGAAATGGAGTTCCCTTGGAGCAGGCCGGCCTCGTCCTTCGTCACCGCAGCATCGACATGACCGCCTACTACGCTAAGGCAGATGTCGCGCTACTCAAACAGATCGCTCAGCCGTGGCCAGAGGTGACGCGATGATCAAGGCCATTGAAACCTGCCTCGCTATGCGACGTACAGCCGGTTGGGGCATAGTGATCTGACCACTACGGAGGTCTGCGTTCGGGCCGATCCTACTGAGAAGCTGGAGGCTATCGAGGCAGTCGTGCCGCCAAGCCTTCGCAAGGGCAAGTTTCGACCGCCGGACAAACTGTTCGCCCTTCTAAAGGGCAAACCTTAACGGAGAGTCGAAAGGGCGTGGCCCCGTGTACGGCATGCCCCTTTTGCTCTGCCACTCCCCATTAGAGAAAACTCTCCATAAGGCACGTAATGGAGAGCTCTCCATTACGTGCCGCAATCGCCATTGCCCGAAGTGTCAGACCGGCGCTCGGGAACGCTGGATCCAGGCACGTCGCCGCGAACTTCTGCCTTCGCCCTACGTCCATGTAGTTTTCACTCTGCCTCCGCAACTGGCTTCGCTGGCTTTGCAGAACAAGAAAGTGATCTATGGTTTGCTGCTTCGCACTAGCGCAGAAACTCTACTCGAAGTGGCTCGTAACCCCAGGCATCTCGGTGCCGAGATCGGCTTCTTCAGCGTGTTGCACACCTGGAACCAGAAACTCCAACTTCATCCCCATGTCCACTGCGTCATCCCAGCGGGCGGGCTCTCAAGCGATGGCACACGCTGGATTCGGTCTCGCCCTCGATTTTTTCTCCCCATCCAAGTGCTCCGGCATCTATTTCGCGGGAAGTTCGTCGCTGGGCTCAGGTTGGCTTTTCAGCGACAGCAGTTGCACCTTTCCGGCAATCTGGCTTTCCTCGCTGAACCTAAGACCTTCGCCTCTTGGCTCCGGCCGCTGTTTCGCAAAGATTGGATCGTCTATTCCAAACCACCGTTCGGTGGTCCTGAGTATGTGCTCAACTATCTCGGCCGTTACACCCACCGCGTGGCCATTTCTAACCACCGACTGGTTTCCTTCGAGGACGGCCAAGTTACTTTTCGTTGGCGCGACTCCGCTCACAACAATGAGCAGAAGCTGATGGCGCTATCGCTCGATGAGTTCCTGCGTCGCTTCCTGCTGCATCTGCTACCGAAAGGTTTCGTCCGCATCCGCCACTTCGGTTTCCTCGCCAGTCGCCGCAGAGCTCAACTTCTGCCGCTGTGCCTGGCAGCGCTGGACTCGCTACCAGCGCAAACCAAAACCGCAACATCTACGGCTCAGGACGTAAGCTCCCATTCGTTCTGTCCCTAGTGTGGCGGCCCCATGGTTATCATCGAGAGATTAACTGCCGCTCGGATCCAACTTCGCGCCCCACCCAAGCTATGGATAGCTGCACCATGAAGTCTCTATCCCATTCCGAAAAATTCGCGTGCCCCGCCGCGCTAGCTCGACGTGTGTCTTGTCAGCGAAACACTCGTAGCTTCACGCGCCGCATGATCACTGCAAACCACCCCCGGCATCTCGCAACGGCCCTATCGTTGACTCACTCACCACTCCCCCGTCGTCCGAGCCCCTCCTTCGACCACATGCAATGCCCATAGCCCCACCGCGTCCGCCGCAAACGCGAGCGGCTTCCTTCTGACGGCTTTATCGAACGCGCGCACCAACAATCGTTCAACCACACTCCTCCGCCTTGCGCGCGTCCGATAAAGCACTTACGTCAACCACCAGATAAAAGAACGGCCGACCTTGAGACCGTGATCTGTCCCGGTGGTAGGGCGAGTCCCCCGATGTCAAATACACGAGCTGACGAATCCTTCGTCCGGTTACTGGAGTCATCTTGTTCGCGTTACACCGACGGATGCCCTTTCTTTTGGTGCTTTGAATCCGCCTTCCCACACACCTCGCACCGATTGAGCGCGGGAAGGATACGGCGGTTGACCACGCTGCCGAGCGAGAAGGGATTGCCTTGGAGTTTGCGAAGATCGGTCCGGCAACCGGCTTCCCCGGCTTTTCCGAGCGTAGCCGACGTATCTCTAGCCGATCCGCGAGCTGGCGAATGACGGGAATAGGCGCTCGACCCTTACGAGTCTTGGGTCCGAGACGCGACCATTCCAGATTGAGCGGGAAACATATAATTACTTTCGCTATTATCGAGTAAGGGTAAGATGGAACTCCGTCAGATTCGCTATTTTCTCGCCGTTGCACAAGAGCTTCATTTCACCCGAGCCTCCAAGGCGCTCTACGTTGCGCAGCCTGCCTTGAGCCAGCAGATCCGTCTTCTGGAAGAAGAAATCGGCACACGGCTGTTTGAGCGGACAAACCGCAGGGTCAGATTGACGCCCGCAGGTGAAGCCTTTCTCGCTCGCGCCCGCTTTGCCCTGGAACAAGCTGCCAAGGCGGCATCCGACGCCGCTAGAGTGGGCCGCGGCGAAGCAGGCAGCATTTCGATCGGCTTCGTCAGCACCGCCATATACAGCGTGCTGCCGCAACTGTTGCGCTGGTGCCGGGACCAGTTGCCAGCGGTCCACGTGGAACTTCACGAACTCGAGCCATCAGAGCAGTTCGCCGCCCTCAGGCGTGGCAGCCTTGACGTGGGCATGATGCATGCGTCAATGGAAGATCCGGAGTTGGAGTCGGTGGTTGTCTCGCGGGAACGACTTGTGGTTGCTTTGCCGGAAAAACATCCGGCGGCCCTGAAGCAGCGGGTGGACTTGCGACTGCTCGCACAGGAGACTGTTTTGCTGCCTCCCCGTCATGAGCTTGCCGGATTCCATGATTTAGTCGTCTCGGCCTTTCAGCGTGCCGGTTACATGCCTGCCGCCACCCAGTCGGTTCGGTTGCTACAGACTGCAGTTGGGCTGATTGCCGGAGGAATTGGTATAGCCCTGGTACCCGTTTCGTTCCAAGAACATTTGCGCATTCGAGGCGTGGTTTATCGGCCCCTCACTGGACTGAAGACGGAAGCGGAGCTCGTTGCCGTGTGGAGAAAGGACGACTCCTCATCGTTGTTAGCGCGGGTAACCAAGAACCTGCGGTCGCGAGTGGCTGCGAGTCGCCGCCGTTGAGGACGTGCAACGAAGTTCACCGGGCGATGCACCAGTGTGCTACCAGTTGCTTTGGGGTAACCTCCGTGGGCTCCAAAGCCCGTGCTACTTACATTTTGGCAGCCATCCGCTGCAGTCGAACCGCTGCAATCGCAAGCGAAGCCCGTATCACTAGAGTTGCGTTGGCGATTGCTGAAAGAGAACGGCCGGCCGCTGCGGTGGTGAGTCACCCAGAGCTCACTTGAGTTTGGTCGACAGGAATTGCAGGATCTTCTGGATGTTGTCCTGGCTCTGGAACACTGGCGTCCCGCGATCCCCATGGCCCACGCCCTTCAGCAAGTCATACTGGACGTCCGCTCCCGCGGCCTTTAATGCATCCGCCAACAACTTGGACTGTGCCACTGGTACAGTGCAATCGTTCTCGCCATTCTGGATCAGGAAAGGCGGAACGTTCTTGCCGATATAGGTGATCGGGTTTGCCTTGGTCACCAGATCACCGGCCTGTTGCACTGGCTTCCCGAGGTATTCCGATTCCGGCGAGTCCGCGGCGTTGTGGGATTGCTCTTGTGCGGAGCACCCCTGGGCCTTAGCCTGCTCGTCCATCTTGGAGAAATCGGTTGGACCGAACCAGTCGATCACAGCCTGTACCTCGCTCGATACTCCGGCATTCCCAAGGTTGGGATCGTCGAACTCCGTTTGACCGCTGGTGGTTCCCAACATCGCTGCGATATTGGCTCCCGCGGACTGCCCGAAGGCCACAATCTTATTGGGATCGAGGCCATATTTCGCAGCATTGGCGCGGAGATAACGTACCGCGGCCTTGGCGTCCTGTACCGCTGCGGGGAACTTTGCCTCCCCCGACATACGGTAGTCGATGCTGGCGATGGCGTAGCCGTGTTCGAGCAGGGCCTTGCCCAACAACGGATCGACCATCCCTTTATCACCAAACTTGAACGCCCCGCCATGGATATTGATGACCAAGGGGAAAGGCCCCTTCCCGGCGGGCAGGAAGATATCCAGTTTTTGTGTGCCAGCCGTCGTTGTGTAGGCCACGTCTTTATAGGAAGGGGGAACCTTCAGGCGCGGGGGAGCGAACTGCCAACTCGCAAAAATCGCGACGATGGCAATCACCACGACAATCAGCGCAAGCAAGCTGAGCGGTTTGCGGTTAAGTTTCTTTAAGATCACCGTATTTCACACTCCGTTGCGTTTTCATGGACGTGGCCCAATGCTTCCACGCCAAGAACCCGCTCTCTGGGAACACCAACTTTAATCGATTCGTGCAGCCCTGCCGAGATAGTTTGATTGTCTGGATTTATTCGTATCTCTTATGAATAGAGATTTCTTGCAAACTGAGACGAATCATTGGATTGGTTGTCGGACGGCGACTCCGCGACATGAATTTCCTCACGGCTGAGCAACTCTCGCACCATGGACATGTCCAGCTTGATTGACAGTGCGAGACAGGGAACCTCCTCGGTTGCCTCGGCCACCCAGCTCACAATCGGCAAATCCACTGCAGTCACGACGAAGCGCGACTCGTCGTAGATAAAGCTGATTCAGCGCGAGATCATTTATCGCGTCCTGCGCGGACGCGCTGGAGCGAGGTTGCGGGCAGCAGCAACACTCGGAGATCAAAGCCATCGGACGGCAAAAGTGGTTGCGTGGATCACTGCGAACTATGCCAAACCTCTACGCGTGGAAGAACTCGCAGAGCTTGCCGGCATGGCGTGTCGACCTACATCATCATTTCCGCATGCTGACGGCAATGAGTCCGCTCCAGTATCAGAAACACCTACGGCTCCAATCAGCGCGGAGCCTGATGTTGAACAATGGTCTTGATGCTGCCAACGCAGCTTTTGAGGTCGGCTACGAAAGTCCAACGCAATTCAATCGCGAATACAGCCGCTTCTTCGGCCAACCTCCAATGCGAGACGTTCGAGCGCTTCTATCTCCGGGTGCTCCGAAACTCGAGTTGGTGGGTAGTCTCTGAATCAGGTTATTCCGGGTCGCGCGGTGTTCTTCCCGATGATCGGCCAACAGGTAGTCGGCGGAGGTTGCGTCAATGAAGACCATCCGAATCCGCCTCGGTCACGAGTCCTTGGACGTGACGCTTGCCTACCTCAAAGTCAAGGATGCGGAGTCCGAAGAAGCCCAGGAACATGCAAACAGTAGTAGCCTGGCGCCGTACGCATAAGGCTAAGGACATCCACGACTGAGATTTCTGGAAACGTGCCGGGATCTCCCGTTCTCGTCTTTGGGCTGCTGGTTTCCGACTTGCTCGTGATCCAGGACCGAGGAGGAATCGATTACTTCCTGAAAGCCGACCAACCGGGAGTTGGCGACACACTCAGTGCGGATATCCAGCCAAGGCAGCAATGCGGTTCAATGAGATTTTCTCCAACCGTACCAATCACGCCCCGTTGGCTGTTCCGAGGGCACGGGAGATCGGAACGGAGTTTTCGATTCATGGTTCTTGACCGTATGATCTCTCTGCCCTCGATCAGCGAGCCAGGGTGTCAGTGTTTGCAGAGCCGCTTTTTCCCGACGCTGCCGGTCGCGATGATTCCCTGGTTTCCACCGGCACTGACCACGACGGTGTCGATCTCCAAACCACCTTCCACCACGACGAAGTTCGCGGCAACAGGCGGCCGGCCATCGGTGAAGGTGATTGTGAACGTGCCCGTGCAATCGGAATTCACCGTGTAAGTACCCGTGGCCGGGGGGTGGGTGAAATCGGCAACCACTTCGCCATTAACCGTGACGGTGTCGATCTGGCTGAGTCCACCCTTGCCATCGAACTGAGTCATTGCTACCCCAAACTGCGGGCCAATGGGTCCCGGGCCTCCCAACTTGTTGCCTTGGATGGTGAATCCATAGTTACCGGCAATGAGCCTGTTATTGCAGGCAGCCGGTCCACTCTGCGCGTATCCTGCTCCCAAAGCCGCAAACACTAGCAGAACAACACTTACGACTAGCCTCTTGTTCATAAACCCTCCTCATACATTGGTCTTGTTTTCCTCAGCGTGCTCCGGCCTCACGACGGAGCAACCCCCGAAGTGTCGGCACTTTTAGCGCAGGGTCCGAACCCGGTCAATTGACCCGCCCTAAACTCTCGGTGACTTGCGAAGATGAAGTTACCGAAGGAGTTATCGAGTTCCCTGAACCAGATTCCTGGGCTAGAATCAGATGTCCTGGGTGGAGGTTGATGGAAACGCCCGCCGGTTCCAGCCGCCGTGTTCGTACCGGTCTGTTCGAAATTGACTTCGGATCAGGCGAAGTCCACAAAGAAGGACGAAGAGTGCAGCTGCAGGAGCAGCCTTTTCGGGTTCTGGAGATCCTGCTGCAGCATCCTGGAGAAGTGGTCACCCGCGAACAGTTGCAGGCGCGGTTGTGGCCGGCCAACACCTATGTCGGTTTCGATGAAGGCCTGAACACGGCCATCCGGAAACTGCGGGTGGCATTCGGCGACTCCGCGGAAAACCCACGATTCATCGAGACAGTTTCCCGTCGCGGGTACCGTTTCATAGCGCCGGTCGAGCCGGAACTGATCCCCTCGCCTCCCTCTCCCGCAACGACAACTTCTGCCAAGCCGCGAGTCGTTTCCCGCCGAATTCGCTGGATTGGGTTCGTCGCCGTCGTTTTCGTTGTCGTCGCGTTCACAGTTCTCTTACGAACCGGGGGACACCACAAACCGCAGCCGGGGAAGATCATGCTGGTCGTGCTTCCGCTGGAAAATTTCACCGGCGATTCCCAACAGGATTACCTGGCGGACGGAATCACGGAGGAAATCATTGCCCAACTGGGGAGCCTTGACCCGCAACATCTCGGGGTGATTGCTCGCACGTCGGCGATGCACTACAAACACACTCAGAAGAGCGCGGCTCAAATTTCTCGCGAGGTCGGAGCCAATTACCTGCTCGAAGGGAGCGTGCGCCATTCCGGCGACCGAATCCGCGTCACCGCCCAGCTGATTCAGTCATCGGACCAGTCGCACGTCTGGGCCGAGAGCTA
>Ga0335070_10001784_pt1 | contig 24973 bp, 18 predicted proteins | sample Lox_Sample_13_FD_206722 | JGI IMG/M metagenome (GOLD analysis project Ga0335070, IMG submission 206722) | Soil microbial communities from Loxahatchee National Wildlife Refuge, Florida, United States - Lox_Sample_1.3 | ecosystem: Environmental > Terrestrial > Soil > Wetlands | place: USA...
ACTGCCGGCGATCAGGGGCGGCGCAAAACACTGTGACACGCCGGTGTGCGAGCTTTCGTCGGCGCTGAAACCGAAGAAGCCGTACAGAGAATTGTCCGCGTAGAAGAGACGTCCGCCGGCCGTGAACGTCAGATTCGGCATGATGTCCCAGGCAAGCTCGCCGAACGCCGCCGCGTCGCGGTCGTATCGCGTCTGGTCTGTCAGCCACAAGGTGCCGGGCCAGCCGGGCACCGAGAGCTGGCCGACTCCCGGATCCGCGTTCGTATCGGACAGCGTGCCTGTACAGGCCGGGGTGCCGGCCGGCGAGCAGTTGGGACTGTGCGTGATGGTGTAGTTCTGAAGGATGTAATGACCCTGCCGCTCGAAGAACAGTCCGCCTACAAAGCGCACCGGAGCATCTGCCGGGGTCGACACGCGGAGTTCGTTGCTGAGTTTGGTGAAGTGATCCTTCTCGAAAATGTACTGCTGGGGATCAATGTAGTTGCCGTGATTGTCGTAGACATAGTGGCCGTAGCCATAGAGCGTGTCGTAAAAGAAGGAATAGTCAGTATAGTCCGACGCGCCCGTGATCGAGCGATCCATGTAGCCGCCGGAGTAGACGACATCGAGGTTGCTGATTTTGCCCTGAATCGTCAGGGCCGCCTGATACCAACTGTCCTTCGTATACTCCGGAAAAAAGTGTTGGACCTTGAGATCGCCGACACTCGGGTCGAAAGCGAAGATCCCGTTCGTTGACGTGTGCTGAGCGATGACCGTCGGTGTGATTGTCCAATTGCCATCCAGATCGACTTTCAAAGCCGCTCGGCCACCATATGTGTCGACGGTGTTGATGTCGTTCTTGACGACGTCCGCGTTCGTGACCGTCGCGCCCGAGGTGGGAAACGTTCGCGAGCCGAGCACGTTGTCGATATAGCCGGCGTCGTGCTCCTCGTAGCCGACAATGCGGATGGCGATCCCGTCGGCGAGCGGCTCGTTGATGTAGCCTTCCACACTGTGACCGATGCCGCCGTGATCGACCGTGTTGACGCTCGCGTCGATCGCGGCCGAGAAGTCCGCGGCATTCGGCTGATTGGTGATGATGCGGATCGTACCTGCTTCGGAGCTCGCTCCGTATAGCGTGCCCTGCGGCCCCGAGAGGGACTCTACGCGTGCGATGTCATAAACGTGGATGTCCAGGGCGCCGCCGATTGTCGTGATCGGTTGCTCGTCAAGATATATGCCGACCGTAGGCAGCGAGCCGGAGTGGTTGCCGTCATTGCCGCTCGAAACGCCGCGCATCGAAACGTTGGCAAACCCTGGCGCGCCGTTGCCGCCGCCCGCACCGCCGACGGTGTAGGTGACGCTAGGCAGGTATTTGGCGTAGTCGTTGAAGTTGGTGATGTGAAGCTGTTCGAGCTTCTCGGTGGGTAGGGCCTCAATGCTGAGGGGCGCCTTCTGGATGTCTTCGCTGCGCTTTTCGGCGGTCACGACGACCGTTTCGATACCTGTCGTCCTGTCAATGTCGGCTGCAAAGGCCGGAGAGACCCCTGTCAACATCGTCGAAGTGAGAAGCAATTGCCAGAACGCCGGGCGAGCGCCCGAGGTTGTGCTCCGCATAGTTCAAGGCCCCCCGAGGCTTGGATATCCCCAGCGATTCAGTGAAACATTTATGTTGTAAAAAGAAACCTGCCCGATTGCGGCGTCAATGGCGCAGTCGTCAGGAACTGTGACTTTCAGGCGCCGGACGTCAGTTCGTCCGGTCGCTCGGGTAATCTTGCAACACTGGTCCGAGCGCAACCTTCAAAGGGTCCAGCCACGGCTCGAACCGACGCCACTGGTCGATACCGGCGCGGAAAATCGGCTGGCGGACTTGTTCGGAGCTCGCCGTGCGTACGGCGCGGTCATTTTGATAGAAACGGAGGCAGGTGTTCTCGAACGGCAGGCCGCAGTATGCGAGGAGCAGGCGTACCTCGCGCTCCGGTTCCGCAACGAGTTGTTCGTAGAAAACGCGGTGAACGCGCCCGGGCAAAACCCTGTCGAAATGCGACATCAGGTCCGCATAGTCGGCATAATAGCGGCCCAATTCCGACAGGTCGTAGGAGAACGTCTGACCGCGCGCAAAGTGCTGCTTGAATGCGGAAAAGCAGCAGCCGAGGGGATGGCGCCGTGCGTCTATAATCCTGGCATTGGGCAGCATCAGGTGTATGAGTCCGATGTGCGCAAAATTGTTTGGCATTTTGTCGATGAAATGGGGCATTCCTTGTTTGCGCTGAATTTGCGTGCGAGCGAGATATTCGGCTCCGAGACCCTTCAAAGCGTTGGCGTCCAGCGTCGACAGGATTTCCGGGTAGTCCGAGGATTGAGAGCGGGACGTGCGCCCGCTGAGACGGCGCGCGATCGCCGTGACGTCGGGAAGCTCCATCGTCCCTTCAATAGCGGAATGCGAAGCTAGGATCTGTTCGATCAGCGTGGAGCCGGCGCGCGGCAGTCCGACGATGAAAATCGGATCGGGGGCAGGGTTGCCCCAGCCTTCGCGAGCAGAGAAGAACTCGGTAGAGAAGAGCGCCTTGCTGCGCCGGACGTGATCGGACGTTTCTTCCGCATCGTAGTAGACGATCTTTCGGCGTCGGGAGTTTCCGGCTGCGTAGTGCGCGAAGGACCCGGCGAAATCTCCTCGGTCTTCAAGTGCTTTGCCGAGCGAAAAGTCGAGGTGGTAGCGATCCTCGTCGGAGAGGCTGTCGCGCGCCGCAGCGGCTTTCATCGCGGCGATTTCCGCGTCGTCGAACCGGAACGTCTTCAGGTTGGCGAGGCTCCAGTATGCTTCGCCGAGCGTCGGGGCGAGCGCGATGCACCGCTTGTACGCGGCAATGCATTCGTCTTGGCGGCCGACGGCTTTGAGGGCGTGCCCGTAGCTCAACCAGGCCTTTGGTTGGTTCGGGAAGGTTCTAAGCACGTCTTCATAACAATCGATCGCCCGTTTATATTCGCCGATCTGACCGAAAGCGGCGCCCTTCAACGCACGGTAAGCAGGATTTCGCGGGTCGGTGCGCAAGAGGATGTCGATCTGGTCTATGGCCTCCGTCGATCTGTTTTGGCGGTGCAGGACGGCCGCATAGTTATGGCGCGCGACGGCAAATTGCGGTGCGAGCTCCAGGCAGCGCGCCAGCAGCGTTTCTGCGTCGCCGTACCTGCCGAGGCGTGCCGCAACCTCTGCAAGCATTCGTATTGCCGCGACGTTCGACGGTTGCGACTTGAGGAAGTCCTTGAGTCCGCGCTCCGCGGTGGATAGCCGGTTTTCCACCAGCGCGATGGCGGCCTCGACGAGCGCTGGCTCGCGCACGGACGTCCGAATTTGCTGCGCGACCGCCTCGCTTGCCCGCGCGTCGTCGCCGGCCAGCGCATACTGTTCGGCCAGCGCCTGCCAGATTTCCGGGGACGCTGGATTGAGTTCGGCTGCCCGCGACAGCGCTGCGATCGCTTTGTTCGTCTCGCCGCAGGCAGCGACTGCGAGACCGAGTTCCGCAAACGCCTGGGCGCTATTCGGCTGGAGCGCCGCCAAGGCCTCGAGCGTCGCGCAAGCGGCGTGAATTTCGTTCGTTCGGCGAAGCGCGGTGCCCAGTATGAGCAAAGCCTGGGGATGCCGCGGTACGACGGTGAGAATTTCCCTCGCTTGCTCGGCCGCCTTGTCCGGCCGCGCGGCGAGCAGGCGCGACGCGTTGGCGAGAGCCATTGCCAGCGATCCTGTCTGTCCCGTCGATTGCGTCGTCACGTCGAGCTCGTTGCTGTCTCGCCGCATCAGATGGTTCGGGGATGGATCATGTCAACCCGCCGGCTTCTCGCTTGCCCGTTCCGCCTCGGCCACCAGGCGCAAAGTCTGCAAAATGCTGGAGGGATTGACGCTGATCGAGTTGACGCCCCAGCCGACGAGCATGCGCGCCACGTCAGGATAATTTGCAGGCGCCTCGCCGCAAATGCCGACGTGCCGTCCGTTCCGATGCGCACCCTGCACGGCGAGGCGCATTATTTCCGTCACCCCGGGATCGCGCTCGTCGAAGTCGAATGCGACGATCTCGGAGTCCCGGTCGACTCCGAGTGTCAATTGCGTGAGGTCGTTCGAGCCGATCGAGAACCCGTCGAAAAGCTGCGCAAAAGCATCTATGCGGATCACATTGTTGGGGATCTCACACATGACATAGACCTCCAGCCCGTCCCGGCCGCGCGCCAGACCGCTATCGGCCATCGCGGCGAGAACCTTCTCGGCCTCGGATTCGCGACGACAGAACGGCACCATGACCTTGAGATTGGTGAGGCCCATTTCCGCGCGCACACGTTTCAGGGCTGCGCATTCAAGGGCAAATCCCGCCGCGTAACTCGGATGGGCGTAACGCGCCGCGCCGCGAAATCCGATCATCGGATTCGCCTCCATCGGCTCGAACTGGGCGCCGCCGAGTAGCTTGGCGTACTCGTTCGTCTTGAAATCCGAAAGACGCACGATGACCGGTTTGGGGTAAAACGCCGCGGCGATCATCCCGACGCCTTCCGACAGTCTTTGCACGAAGAAGTCCTGCGGTCTTTTGAAGTTACGCGTCATCCCGCGGATCGTCCTGCGGATCGCCGAATTCGAAACCTTGTCGAGATTGGCGAGCGCCATCGGATGAACGCCGATGAACTCGTTGATGATGAACTCCATCCGCGCCAGTCCGACGCCGTCGTTCGGGAGCGTTGCGCATTTGAAGGCGAAGTCGGGATCGCCGAGATTGAGCATCACGCCCGTTCTGGTCTTCGGAATCTCGGAAACTGAAACGTTCGCCACGTCGAAGGGCAGCTCTCCCTGGTACGCATGTCCGATATCGCCCTCGGCGCAGGAAACGGTGACGACCGTTCCTGTCTTCAGGACCTCGAGCGCGTGCTCGGTACCGACGACGGCGGGGATGCCCATTTCGCGCGCGACGATCGCAGCATGGCAGGTTCGCCCGCCGCGACTTGTCACGATTCCGGCAGCCTTCTTCATGACCGGCTGCCAATCGGGGGTCGTGGTATCCGCGACCAGGATCTCGCCAGGCTGGAACGCCGCCAGGCTCCGTTCATTGCTGACGACGCGCACTTTGCCGACGGCAATTCGCTCCCCGACAGCTCTCCCCGAGACGAGCGCCGTCGCCTTTGCGCGCAGCGTGTAGGTTTGTACAGAGTCGGTACGACGTCGTGACGCGACTGTTTCCGGCCGCGCCTGAACGATATAGATCTCGCCGTCGAGGCCGTCTTTGGCCCATTCGATGTCCATCGGCGTCGGCCGTCCGTTAATACTGGAATAATGATCTTCGATCGCGATGGCCTGTCCGCTGAGTTTGAGGGCCTCGCGGTCTGTCAAGCAAAAGGCCCCACGTTCCGTCTTTGGAACCGGCCTTTCGCGCGTGGTCGTATTGGCTCCGCCCCGTGCGAATACCAGCCTGAATTGTTTCTTGCCGAGGGTGTGACGAAGAACAGTTCGAGCACCGTTCCTGAATGTCGATTTGTGCACGTAAAACTCGTCGGGGTCGACGCGGCCCTGCACGACATTCTCGCCGATGCCATAACTCCCCGTCACCAGCACGACGTCGCGAAACCCGGATTCGGTGTCGAGAGTGAAGATCACGCCGCTTGAGGCGAGATCCGATCGGACCATCTTCATGACGGCGACGGACAGCGCTACTTTGAAGTGATCAAAACCGTTATCGGCGCGGTAGACGATGGCCCGGCTGGTGAAGAGCGACGCAAAACACCGACGGCACGCCTCGAACACGGCATCTTCGCCTTGTACGTTGACGAAGCTCTCATGTTGTCCGGCGAAGCTCGCGTTCGGCAAATCTTCTGCGGTCGCGGAGCTGCGGACGGCCACAGAGAGATTCTTGCCGTATTCGGCTTGAAGCGTGCGGTATGCCTGTCCGATTTGCTCGCGAAGTTCGTTCGCACCTGTTGCGCGATAGACGATGCGGCGAGCCGCAGCAGCATGCTGCGAGAGGCTATGGACGTCGTTTGACCTTATTGCGGCGATAGTCCGGCGCAGATCGGGCCAGGCGCGAGACTGCTCCAGCGCGTCGCGATATGCCTCGGCCGTTATGGCAAATCCGTTCGGAATTAAGATGCCTTTGGGCGTAAGCTGTGTGTACAGCTCCCCGAGTGAAGCAGTTTTCCCGCCCACCAAGGGCACGTCCTGCATGCCCAGTTCGCGGAACCATCGTGTGTATCGTGTGCCGATCATCGCACCAACGGAATTTCACCATTTTAATTTTCGCGCGGGTTTTGCCGTCGACTTTGATCCGGAGCAAGAAGCCGCTTCCAAAAGTTCATGCCGGCCGGGGCGTGTTTCGCGAAAGACCGAGGCCGCGCGCAGCTAGTACGCCATACACGCAAATCCACACGTAGCAGATCGCTGGGACCAGCAGGGATGTCGCGAGGTTGGACGCGTCGGCCACGGCGCCCGTAATCAACGGGACGATCGCTCCGCCCACGATGGCCATGCACAAAAGACCCGAGCCGTTCGGGGTTTCGGCTCCGAGCTGCTCCGAGGCAAGACTGAAGATCGTCGGAAACATGATCGAGTTGAATAGACCGACGGCGATCAAAGAATAGGCCGCGATTGCGCCCGATGAGTGCGACGAAACCAGCGCAAGAAGCCCGGCACCGACGGCACAGGCCGCCAGCACGAGGCCAGGCTTTGCGACGCGCAAAATGGCCGCGCCGAGGAATCGTCCGATCATGGCGCCGCCCCAATAGAAGCTCAGGAGCTGTCCCGCGCGCTCCGCCGTCACCGCAAGCACACTACGCTGCATGAGGTAGTTGATCATCACGCTGCCGATCGAGACCTCCGCTCCGACGTAAACGAAGATCGCCACCGCACCGAGAACCAATCGCGGGCGTCCCAACAGCGCGACGATCGCGCCGAGTTTTGCCTGGCCGGCGACCGGTGGGGCGCTGCTCTTGCGCTGCAACCAGAAAGCGGCCGCGAGTATGAGAAACATCAATGCAAACGCGAAGAAGGGAAGTTGGAGGGCGTGCGCCTCGGTGCGCCGCAGCGCCTCGAGTGCCGGTTGGGTAAGGCCCCGGGTTTGCAAGGAAACGCCCGTTCTCAAGATCAGTGCGGAACCGATCCACGGCCCGATCGTCGTCCCGAACGAGTTGAACGCCTGCGCCAGCGTCAACCGGCTGTGCGAGGTCGCCTCAGTGCCGAGAAGTTCGATGAAGGGGTTGGCCGCGACCTGCAACATGGTTATTCCGGCCGCGACGACGAAAAGCGCCAGCAGGAAGGCGCCAAAGGAGCCCATCTCGGCGGCCGGCGTGAACAGGGCGTACCCTACGGCCGTAACAACCAACCCGATGACGGCGCCGCGCAGATATCCGACGCGCGACAGCAGCAGACCCGCCGGAATTGAGAAAATGAAGTAGCTGAGAAAGAAGCTGAACTGGGTCAGCATGACGTCCGTATAGGACAATTCGAACAAGCCTTTCAGTTTGGGGATCAACGTGTCGTTCAACACGGTTGCGAATCCCCAGGCGAAGAAGAGAAAAACGACGAAACCGACGAGGAGCCGCTGTTGGCTGCGTTCGGAAGAGTCATTCGCAGTCATTGGATTTCCTTCCATCGCCAGACTGAAATTCCAGGCTCGCGCGCGCAGCGCCCAGGAAAGCGCACTTCTCGTTCAAGATGAGCCGCGTCGGAATCGATTTCACATATCCGGACAGTCGACCCTTGCTTTCGAATCGGCTGCGGAAGGAGCTTTGAGCGAGCGTTTTTTCGATTTTCTGGGCGATGCCGCCTGCCAGGAAAACTCCACCGCGCGCGCCGTGTGCGAGGGCGAAATCGCCGGCCACGGCGCCGTAAACTCCGCAAAACACTGAGATCGCTTCGCGGCAATCCGCGTCGGTCGCCGCATTGGCGACGATTTTGGCGGCATCGTGCGGGCCTGCAGAGCGCCCATTGAGTTCCGCGATCGCGCGATGAAGGTTCTCGAGTCCCGGGCCGGAGAGGATCCGTTCGATCGATACATGTTCAAATTGTCTTGCGAGGACTCGCAAGATCTCGATCTCGCGCGCATCGCCCGGCGCAAATCCCGCGTGTCCGCCTTCCGTGGCGACGGCAAGTGCCCTGCCGCGAAATTGCGCGAGCAGAGACGCGCCGAAGCCCGTGCCGGCGCCGATAATCGAAATCGGCTCGCCGTCTATGCCGGGCAGGTCGGGACCCACCACATGGCAATCGCCGGGCGCCAGCGCGGTGACTGCATAGGCGAGCGCCGCGAAATCGTTGATGAGCAGGGCGTGTTTGAAACCCAAGGCGCGCAGCTCGGCCTCGCTGATATGCCACCTCCTGTTGGTAAGCGAAACTGCTCCTGCCGTCACCGGGCCGGCGACGGCGAGGGCGATCGCTTCGGGTGTTCTTGCCGAGCCGGATTCGTCCAGGTAGCGGCGCAATGCGGACGCGAAGTCGGGAACTACCGCTTCGATGTCCCGTTCACTATCGATTTTCCAAGGCGTCGTTGCGCAATCCACGACAGCGAAGCGTGCATGCGTTCCGCCGATGTCGCCGACCAGGACTCGGACGGTCATGGCTTGATCTCGCGCGCGGCGAGCGCAACGGACGTCGAAAGTGCGGCGTCGGCGGACGACGAACCTACGCTCAAAGAGTAGGTGCCCGCCGCGATGCGCCAGACGTCACCGGCCGGATCGAAATTCGCCAGCAATCGGGGCTCGGTCTTGATCGTCACGCTCTTCGTCTCGCCCGCCCTCAAGGACACTTTGCTCCAGCCGACAAGCCGGGGCACCGACGCGGCGGCGGGAGGCGTAGCGTAGAGCTGAACGGTTTCCGCGCCGTCGCGCGTTCCGGTGTTGGTCACGCTGACGGTCGCGGAGATCGCGTCGCCGGTCGTTGCCGAAAAGCCGGATAGCGCGAACGACGTGTACGAGAACCCGAAACCGAACGGGAAAAGCGGCTTCAGATTTTGGCGCGCGAACCAGCGATACCCCACGTCCGCGCCCTCAAAGTAATTGACGTCGAACGGCGCATAGCTTGAGCCAGGATCCGGCAGGACCGGTCTCGGCAGTTGTGTTTCGGATTGCGGAAACGTGATCGGCAACCTTCCCGAAGGGTTGACCTGTCCGAACAGCACGTGTGCCAGCGCGGCGGCACCGCCGCTACCGGCGAACCACGTCTCGAGCACGGCCGGTACCTTGTCGAGCCAGGGCATGAGAACCGGTCCGCCGGTTTCGAGTACGACGATGGTGTGGGGGTTGGCCGCCGCCAGAGCTGCGATCAGGTCATTTTGGCGTCCGGCCAGCGAAAGGTCTTTGACGTCTTCGCCCTCCGTCATCCACTGCTCGGCAAAGACGATGACCACGTCGGCTGTTGCGACACGGCGGGCGAGATCGGAAATATCGTTGCCCGCCATGAAGCGGACCTTGGCGCGCGGTACTTCCTGCGCGATCGCCGAAAGAGGCGAGGGCGGATCGTATATTTCGCGGCCGAGCGGCATGAGACGCGCGCCGTTTGGCAAGACGTGAACCGGGCCGCCGACGAACACTTCGTCGTCCGGATTCTCGCCCAGCGGAACGACCTGCGACGAACCACCCCCGGACAGCATGCCGATATTCGCGTGCGCCCCGACGATGGCGATAGTCTTGGCTGATCTCGTGAGCGGGAGGATATTCTGCTCGTTCTTCAGCAGCACGATGCCTTCTTCGGCGGAGCGAACGGCCGCGTCTACATGAGCGCTCGGCTGCTGTGCTGGCGGCGCTTCGTCCATGAGCCCCTTGTCGAACATCGTGCGCAAGATGCGATGCACCATCTCTTGCAGACGCCTCGGCGCGACCGTACCGTCTTGGAGCGCGCGTTTGAGCGGGTCGCCGAAATATTCCTGGCGATCGAAACCCGACGAGGATTCCTGGTCCAGACCGTTGTTTGCCGCGTCGACTGTGCTGTGCACGCCGCCCCAATCCGACAAGACCCACCCCGGATAGGACCAGTCGTGCTTGAGCACATGGTTGAGCAGGAAATCGTTCTCGCAGCAGTACACCCCGTTGTAGCGATTGTATGAACACATCACGGCTCCGGGATCGCCCCGTTCGATGGCGATTTCGAAGGCGAGCAGGTCGGACTCGCGGGCAGCCGCTTCGCCGATGTTGGCGCTGAGGACAGTCCTCCCGATCTCCTCGTCGTTCAGTGCGAAGTGTTTGGTGGTGGATATGACGTGCTGGCTCTGGATGCCGCGTATCTGCTCCCCGACGATGGTTCCCGCGAGTAGGGGATCTTCGCCGGCATACTCGAATGTGCGCCCGCCGCGCGGTTCGCGAGCCAGATTGAGGGCGCCATCGAGCACGACGTTGAACCCGCGGTCCCGCGCCTCAGCGCCGATCGCGGAGCCGCTGGCGAAGATAAGGTCCGGGTTCCACGTGGCGGCATTCATCAGTCCCGACGGAAATGCCGTGGCCTGGTCGCCGGGACGCATCCAGTTCGTGTTCGCGATGCCTACCCCGGCGTCCGTCTCACGAAGAGCCGGAATGCCCAGTCGTTCGATCCCGGGTACGTAGCCGGCTGAGCCGGGCAGGAGCGGACGAATGGAAAGCGGCGCCGGCTTGATCCAGGACATCTTCACGTTGGCGCCGTAATAGCCCTTGAGCAGCAGCAACTGCTCGTCCTGGGTCATCTGAGCCTCGAGCAGCTCGGCGCGCGCGTCCGGCGACAGGTCCCGATTCAGCCACGGAGCGGCTTCGGCCGCCTGCGCCGGGCCGGCGCAAAGGTGCGCAAGCAGCGCCGCAAACAGGATTGTGGGTGCCCGCATCATGTCTGTCCCCTTGGCGAGGTGACAATTCTATACGGCGAGGGGGATGACGCCAGCCTGCCCCTGAAATGGACAGCGTATCGGCGGAGGTCGCGCTTCGCCTGCGCGGTGCAGCAAAAAAGCGGCCTCGTCCCAGGGGCAGGGAGGGACGAGGCCAGGTGGAGGTTGGACTACTCGGCAGCCGCTTGGACTTGCGGCGTGCCACCCTCCATAGCTTCGAGGACGCGGGGATCCTCGAAGATCGGAATGCCGGCTTCATCGTACTTCTTGCGTGCGGACGGCGTGATCAGCCCAACGCGCGCAATGGCCGGCAGCATAAGGTCTTTGAGCGAATGAATCTGGCCCGGAGGCAGTTCTTGCGTGATTCCGGCTTTCGCAGCTTCCTCGACGCCGGCGAAGAAGTCCTTCTGCTCGATGCCCGAGTTGACGAGCACTTGAACAAATCCGGGGTCCAGCTTGTTGGCCAGGCCGTCGCCCGCCATCATCGTTGCCTTCACGATCAGATTGACGGCGTTGAACGTGAAGTCTGCCAAGTCCTCGCGCGAGGCTTCGTCGAGCTTGGCGATCACCGGTCCAAGATAGGCATGACCGAACGAAACGTGCCGGGACTCGTCGCGCATCACGTTGAAGGTGATCTGCTTGAGCAGCGGGCAATTCGTCGAATGGTACATGTTGTTGAATGCACCCAGCGCGAGCCCCTCGACGATCATGTTCATACCGATCATGACCTTTTCGAAGCGGTCGGACTTGAGCGTCGCGTCGATGAGCGCCTTCAGCCAAGGCGACATCGGATAGACCAGGGCGATCTTCTCGCAATATTTCGCATACACCTCGACGTGGCGGGCTTCATCCATCGTCTGGGTTGCTGCATAAAGTTTCGCGTTCGCGTCCGGGACGGAGTGCGTAACGCAGGCCGCTGTCATCAGCGCGCCCTGTTCACCATGCAGGAATTGCGAAAGGAGCTGAGCCGTCGAATGGGCGTTGAAAGTCTCCTGCTGCGACTTCGACAATTTCTTGAAGAACGGCATGCGGCTGTAAATGGATGAGCGATCGGCGATCAGCGGGCTCGACGGATCGACCTTGGTATCCCAGGGCAGGAGCTCGTCGGAGTCCCACTGGTTCTGCTTGGCGCGTTTGTAGAGGTCTTCGACTTTGCCCTTGCCGAGCGCGTAGTCGAACGTCCATGCGATCTCCATCGGATTGCGATAGAGGTCGTCGGGCGTCATCATGACTTCGTAGTTGCCCTTCTTCACCATCCTGGTCGGTTGCGCCTGCGCCATTTTCATCTCCCTTAGGACTCTATGGATCCCCAAGAAAGGATGACGCGGCCGTCAGGATCGAAAACTGATCTGGATCAACAATCCGGCCGAACGAGAAGAATCAATATTGGGACTCGGGAGTTGTAACGGTCATGCCTTCTAACGCAGGAGTTGCGACAATCTGGCAGGCGAGACGACTGTTTTGCTTGGGGTCGTTGGCGAATTTGAGCATGCCGCGCTCAAGATCGTTCATGGGCTTCAGCTTGTCGAACCATTCGGGCGCGACATAGATGTGGCACGTCGCGCAAGCGCATGCGCCGCCACAGTCGCCGTCGATTCCGGGAATGTGATGTTTGAGTGCGCCTTCCATCAACGAAATTCCTTCCGGCACATCGACCGTCCGTTTGGTTCCGTTGTGTTCAATGTAGTTGATCTGGACCATCTAGTTTGTGCTGCTCCCGAAACTGCGACACGGCGGGCCGTTGACGGACAGCTCAGCCCTTTTTTGTGTACCGTGTGCGCGAAAGCGGGTGTTTGACACAGGTCAAACGCTGCGGCGCCATGCCGGCTGTGCTACGCGTGTGTCAAAGAAGGACAGGCTCGAATGGCCAAGGTGGTCACGCTAACGCCGAATCCGGCGCTGGACATCGCCACAAGCGTCGAAAAGCTCCTGCCGTCTCACAAGCTGCGCTGCGGTCCGGTGCGGCGCGATCCGGGCGGCGGCGGAATCAACGTTGCGCGCGTGATCCATCGTCTCGGGGGGAAGGTCGTCGCGGTGTATTCCTGCGGCGGCGGCTCGGGCGACGAGCTGCGCGACCTGCTGCGCAGAGAGGGCCTGCTGCACCGCGCGGTTCACGTCGCCGGGCACACGCGCGAGAGTTTCAACATCACCGAAGATGCGTCGGGGTCGCAGTTCCGATTTATTTTGCCGGGCGATCCGATGACGGAAGGCGAGGCGAAACGGTGCATCGACGTCGCCGTGTCCCTCGTCGCCAGCGGCGACTATGTCGTCGGAAGCGGCAGCCTGCCGCCGGGCCCCCCCGTCGACTTTTACGCGCGCTTCATACGCGCTGCGGTCGCGAAGGGCGCAAAGTCAGTCATCGATACGCAGGGTGCGTCGCTTCGTGCTGTCCTCGAGGCAGGCGTCGATGTTCTCAAGGCCAGCGCGCGTGAAATGGGCGAGTATCTCGGCGTCGAGCCGAAGGAGGCCGGCGCGTGGCCGCAAGCGTGCCGCGAGTTGGTGAAATCGGGAAAGGCGGGCTTGATCGCCGTCACCCTCGGAAAGGACGGCGCCGTGCTGATCAACGGCTCGCGCGCCTGGCACGCAGCCGTTCCAACGGTCACCTCGACGACAACGGTGGGCGCGGGAGACAGTTTTCTCGGCGGTTTGCTGACGAAACTCGTCGAGCATCAAGATCTGGCCGATGCGCTGCGCTACGCAGCATCGGCGGGCACCGCCGCATTGTTCACGCACGGGACGGGTCTATGCGATCCAGCCGAGGTGGAAAAGCTCTACGCAGCCACCAGCGTCAAGGAACTGTAATGCGCGCCGCCACGTTCGTATCGCCAGGCTCGCCGCTGAAACTTCAGAACGATTTGGCGATACCCAAGCCAGATGCGCATCAGGTCCTGCTTCACGTCCATGCTTGCGGCGTGTGCCGCACGGACCTCCATATCGTCGATGGTGAACTCAACGAGCCGAAGTCCCACGTCGTGCCGGGCCACGAAATCGTAGGGACGATCGAAGCGATCGGATATGGTGTCGAGGCGCTGCGTATTGGCGATCGCGTGGGGGTGCCCTGGCTGGGATGGACGTGCAGCACATGCAGGTATTGCAGGAGCGGCCGCGAAAATCTCTGCGACCGGGCTCGCTTCACCGGTTACCAGATCGACGGAGGCTATGCCGAATATGCCGTCGCGGACGAGCGCTACTGTTTCAAGATTCCCGCTGCCTACGCGGACGCCGCGGCCGCGCCGCTTCTCTGCGCCGGTTTGATCGGCTACCGCGCGCTGAAAATGGCGGGCGCTGGCCGCCGCCTCGGCCTGTACGGTTTTGGCGCCGCAGCGCATATCGCGATCCAGGTTGCGCGCCACCGCGGGCAGGAGGTGTTCGCGTTCACCAAGCCGGGCGATGGCGAAGGACAAGCGTTTGCACGCTCTCTGGGCGCCGCCTGGTCTGGCGGCTCGGACGCGCTGCCGCCCGACGAAATCGATGCCGCGATCTTGTTCGCTCCGGTCGGAGCGTTGGTCCCCGCGGCCCTTTCCGCAACGGTCAAAGGCGGCACGGTGGTCTGCGCGGGTATTCATATGAGCGATATCCCGGCGTTTCCCTATCGATTGCTTTGGGGTGAACGCAGGCTTTGTTCCGTGGCCAATTTGACTCGAAGCGATGGCCAGGAATTTTTCGAGATGGCGGAGTTGGCGAACGTCCGGACGACGGTGCGAAGCTATGCTCTCGAGGACGCGAACGCAGCATTGGCTGACTTACGCTTGGGCGCGCTACAAGGCGCAGCGGTCCTGGTTCCGTAACGCCTCCGCGCGGCGTAGAAGGCCGTCAAGAAGCCCGGGGCTCGTTGATTTGGGTCAGAACCTTCGCAGCGAGCTCGACTCTAATGCGCTCGAGTATGGAAAAGGCATCGCGCGAAACGCTCGACATTTTGATAGGAAACATTCGGTAATGCATATCCACGGTTTGTTTCGCGCGGCCCTGCTTCTTGTCTGTCTGAGCGCTGCGGCACTGGCGTCTGAGCCGGCGTCGGAACCGGATCCCACCGCGAGCGCAATAGGCGCCGCATTGCGCTCGGGCGCCGGAATCCCGCCGAACAGCCTGGAACCCCTCCGCGCATTTTACACAGCGCGGCAAGATAGGCCGGCCTGGTACAACACCGGCGGGCCAAATGCCGATGGTACGCTCGCCGTCTCGACGATCGCCGGCGCGGCCGATGACGGTCTCGATCCGCTCCAATACGACATCGTCGCAATTTCGAAACCACCGAGCGCATCGGATCCGGGAAGCATCGCTTACCGCGACATCCTGCTCAGCATGCAACTCATGCGTTATGCGGCCGACGTTCGGGATGGCCGGGACAGCCTCAAGAACATCGATCGCGACGTCGACGTGCCGCCCAGCGGTTTCGATCCGGCAGCGGCCCTGGCTCAAGCGCTCGCGGAGAAGAAGCTTGCCGAATTCCTTCGCAGCCTGCCGCCGCAATCGGTCGATTATTCGGCGCTGAAGGCCGCGCTGGCGCGGTATCGCGCTTTGTCGGCCGCCGGAGGATGGGTGGCCCTGCCGCCGACCAAACCGTTCGGCGCTCGCACGGCGGCGCCCGACGTCCTGCTCGCGCTTGAGACCAGGCTCGCGGCTGAAGACGGCCAGTTGGCGGCGGTCTCACCGCCCAAACCGGAGGATGTGGATGCTGCGCTCCGCCGCTTTCAACAGAGGAATGGCTTGCCGGTCGACGGCGTCGTGGGCGCGGCGACGCTGGCTGCGCTGAATGTGACGAACGCGGCCCGCGTGTCGCAGATCGAAGCGAACATGGAGCGCAGCCGGTGGCTGCCGCACACGTCTGGCAAGAGCTATGTGGTCGTCAACGTGCCAGATGCGACGCTGCACGTCATCGACAACGGCACAGAGATCCTGACGTCGCGCGTGATCGTCGGCCGGCGCGCCGATCCGACGCCCATTTTTCAGGCTGAAATCACCGACGTGGTGGCAAACCCGCCGTGGAACATTCCCGCAAAAATCGTCCGCACGGAGATCATGCCGAAACTGCGCAAGGACCCGTCATACCTCACCGACCACGACATGGTTGCGAGCAACGGCCAGATCCAGCAGTTGCCAGGCGCAAAGAACTCGCTCGGCCTGATTAAATTGAACGTCAGCGACAGATTTTCAGTGTATTTGCACGACACACCGTCGCGCACGCTTTTTGCCCGCGATCAACGCTTTCTGAGCCATGGTTGCATCCGAGTGCAACAGATCACGCCGCTCGCGTCATATGCGATCACTGGCGACATCACAGGCGGTGTCGATAAACTCATGGCGGCGATCGCGACCGGCACGACGGTACATCTCTCGATGCCGGCCCCAATTCCGCTTTATGTCGAGTATTTCACGGCCTTTCCGGGCGCAGACGGTACGCTACAATTTCGGCCCGACATTTACGGGCGCGACGCGCGAATAGCCGCGGCGATGTCCGGAACCAGCGTAACGCAGGCAAATAGCTCGGGCGGGGGGTGCGGCAGGCCTGGCTAACGTTGTTTACATGTTAAGCATTTTTGCCTAGGTTCGGATTCTCCAAACACGGATGCACCCATGAACGGGACCAATTCCCGCCGGCATTTTCTTGCATGTTTGGGGGGGGCAGTTACAGCGGCGACATTTGCTGATCCGGCGGCAGCAAGTCTCATCGCACCAGAGTCGCGCGTTCTGAGCTTTGACAACCTGCATACGGGTGAAAAGGCCAAGGTGGAGTATTGGGCCAATGGCCAGTATCTCCCGGATGCGCTGAACGAGGTGAATTTCATCCTGCGCGATTTCCGCAATGGCGAAATTCACCCGATTGAACCGAAACTGCTCGACCTGCTGAGCCGGCTGCACGCGAATATCGGCAGCGGCCAGCCGTTCCAGGTGATTTCGGGCTACCGGTCTCCGGCGACCAACGCCATGCTGCGCGAAACAGGCCATGGTACGGCGACGAAGAGCCTGCACATGCAAGGGCAGGCAATCGACATCCGTGTCGCCGACTGTTCGCTCGGCGATCTTCATGCCGCGGCAGTGGATCTGCGGCTCGGCGGAGTCGGCTACTATCCGGGCCCCGACTTCGTGCATGTCGACGTGGGTCGCGTTCGCTACTGGTAAGGCCTACTGCGCAGCGAGAGACGGCGGAGACGACGGCGCCTTGACGAGGCGCGCCGCGATTTTCTCGAGGTCCGACTGAACCAGCGTCTCGTGAGCCAACAGCTCGGCGGCGCCGTCTTCGAGAAGTTGCCGATTGTGCGACAGGACGCCGCGTGCTGTCTCGAATGCGCTTTGGATGAGGTCCTTTAGCGCGCGGTCGATGGCGGCGGCGGTTTCGTCGCCATAGGTGCGCGGTCGCCAGCTCGCCTGGCCGCCGAGCATGGGAGCAGACTCGGTTTCGTACGACACCTGACCCAGTTCGCTCACCATTCCGAAGCGCACGATCATACTGCGCGCCAGCTCGGTTGCGCGCGCCAGATCGTCGGATGCGCCCGTCGAAACCTGCTCGAAAACGAGGCTCTCGGCCGCGCGCCCGCCGAGCAGGACCGCGATGCGGTTGAAGAGTTCCGTGCGGTCCAGGATGAAACGGTCCTCGATCGGCCGCTGCATCGTGTAGCCGAGGCCGGCGATACCGCGCGGAATGATCGACACCTTTTGAACCGGGTCCGTCCCGGGCAGCGCCATCGCCACCAGTGCATGGCCCATTTCGTGGTGTGCCACGATCTGCCGTTCGTGCTTGGACAAGATCCGACTTTTCTTCTCGAGGCCGGCGACGATGCGCTCGATGGCCTGGTTGAAGTCTTCCAGGCCCGTCGCGTTTGCACCGCGGCGCGTTGCCACCAAAGCCGCTTCGTTGACGAGGTTCGCCAGATCCGCGCCGGTGAACCCCGGCGTCAGCGCTGCGATCGCGTCGAGGTCGAGGCCGGGCTCGATCTGAATCTTCTTGATATGCACGCGCAGGATTTCTGTGCGTCCCTTCTTGTCGGGCCTGTCGACCAGAACCTGGCGGTCGAAGCGGCCGGCGCGCAAGAGAGCCGGGTCGAGGATCTCGGGGCGGTTGGTCGCCGCGAGGACGATGATTCCGGCGCTGGGATCGAACCCGTCCATCTCGGCCAGCAGCTGGTTTAGGGTCTGCTCCTTTTCGTCATGGCCGCCGAGCGGCATGTCGATTCCGCGCGAGCGCCCGAGCGCGTCCAGCTCGTCGATGAACAAGATCGCCGGGGCGCTGGCCCGAGCCTGGGCGAACAGGTCGCGCACGCGGGCGGCGCCGACACCGACGAACATTTCGACGAACTCCGAGCCCGTGATCGAGAAGAACGGCACGTTCGCTTCGCCTGCGACGGCGCGGGCGAGAAGCGTTTTGCCGGTCCCGGGCGGACCGACCAGCAGAACGCCTTTCGGAATGCGCGCGCCGAGGCGGCCATAGATCAGCGGGTTCTTGAGGAAGCCGACGACTTCGGCCAATTCCTGTTTGGCTTCGTCCACTCCGGCGACGTCGGCGAATGTGACCTTAAGGTCGCGCTCGGCATAGATTTTTGCCTTGCTGCGCCCGATCGCCAGCAATCCGCCCGCGCCTGCGCCGTCTCCCGCGAACGGCCGCAGAAGCAACATCCAAAGAAAAATGAAACCGACCGTCGGCAACAGCCAGGACAGGAAGCTGCCGAACAGTCCCGAACTCGTTTCTCCCGAATATTTCACTCCGGAACTTTGCAAGTCTTTGGCCAAACTGTCGTCGACACGGTTCGTCACGAAGCCATCCGGACCGTTAGGCCCTGGTTTCGTGTACTTCCCGGAGATCGTGGTGTCGTCGATTACGAGATCGTCGATGGCGTGTTTCGCGAGAAGGGTACGAAACTGGCTGTATGGAATTTGCGGGTTCACATTCCACGTGGACGCGAGGTCGCGAACGACCAGAACGATCAACAATGCCCCCAGGAAGTACGCGATGTCGAAGTGAATGGCGCGGCGCTTCTTTTCCGCCATGGCTAGGCGCCGACTTCAGAGTGCGATCCAATGCGCACCCAATCGTTTCCCACTTTGCGATAAACCTTCTTGACGGCAGACCATGCGACGCGATGGGCGATTTCCTCACGCCTCGTCCCTGCGTCCGCATAGGATTGCCAGGCATGATTGAACGCGGCACGGAAAATGCTTTGCGCGTGATCGGGCAGGTGTACGCGTACGCGAAGGGGAAGATCGGTATTGCGCTCGTAGGGCATGGTCTTTGTCCAAAAGAACCAAAGCAATATTATAGTCCGATCCTAGATCGAATTTGATGTCGATCACACTCCCAATCGCCTATCCCTTGTTTCTCAGGCGATTTTTCCGTCCACGATGGTTACGAGTCTGTCGGCCTTCTGCGCAAAGGCCGGGTCGTGGGTCACAGCGACCACCGCCCGTCCTTGCTGGTGCGACAGGCTGCGAAGGATATCCTGCACGATCCCACTGGACTTCGTATCCAGATTGCCGGTCGGTTCGTCGGCAAGGATGATGTGAGGGTCGTTGGCGAGCGCGCGCGCAATCGCGACGCGTTGACTTTGACCGCCCGACAATTGCCGCGGCAGCTTATGCACCTGATCGTGAAGCCCAAGGTCGCTCAGGAGCTGTACGGCGCGCGTGCCGATCTCGGATTGCGAAAGTTTTCCAAGACGCTGCATCGGCAGCATGACGTTCTCCGCGGCCGTGAATTCCGGGAGCAGAAAATGCGACTGGAATACGAAGCCGAGATGCGTAAGCCGCAGGTCGGCGAGCCTGTCTTCGGCGCAATCCGTCGTCTCCGTGCTGTTCAGCCAGACATGGCCGGTCGTCGGTCTGTCGAGCAGGCCGAGCAGGTAGAGCAAGGACGATTTTCCCGAACCGGACGGACCTGTAATGGCCAGAAATTCGCCGGGGTGGACGTCGATGCTTACGTCTTCGATCAGCGTGACCGGCACATCGCCGGGCAGCTTTCGCGATATGTGATCGGCTCGAAGCAACGCGGTCGTCATGTACCGCCCCGCAGAATGTCCACGGGCTGGACGTGCGCGGCCTTGCGCGCGGGGAGCAGGGCGGCGAGGGTCGCCGCAGCGAAGGCGAACGCGCTGGCGATCACAAACTGGTACCAGCTCCAGTCCATCGGAATGCTGATCGGATCCGAACTTCCCGGGACGCGGAAAGAGAGCCCCATGAACGCGCGCATCATCGCCATGCCCAAGGGCAAGCCGACGGCGCAGCCTGCGATCCCGAGCACGCAGCCTTGCGTGACGAATATCCACTCGATGTCGCGGGCGTGGAACCCCATGGATTTGAGGATGGCAATATCGCGCTGCTTTTCCATCACGACGGTCGAGATGATGTTGTAGATTCCGAACGCCGCCACGACCAGCACCGCGCTGACGACCGAATACATGATGATGTTCCGAATCATCAGCGTGCTCATGATGTCTTCGGAAGCTTCCTGCCAGGAGACCGACTTGTAGCCGACATGCGCTTCGATCTGGGCGGCGACGTCGCGCGCCTGGTAAGCGTCGTTGAGCTTGATGATGATCGTATTGACGCGATTGGGCCGGTCGAGCAGCGCCTGGACGCGCTTCAGGGTGACGAAGGTCTGTTCCTCGTCATAGCTCGCGCGTCCCGTGTGGAAAAGTCCGATGATCTTGAAGGTGTGGATCTGACCGGTCGTCGCCGCGACGTTCAGATTCTCGCCGACGCGCAACGACATCACGCGCGCCAATTCGGTGCCGATGATGATTCCGTCCGGATTGGCGATGAGATCCTCGATCGAACCGACCGTCATGTAGTTGTGCAGGGTTGAAACCGTATTCAATTCTTCCGGTACGACACCGTTAAGCGATATCCCGACATCCTTGCCGGCGAAACTGACAAGTGCCTGTCCCGCAAGAACCGGCGATGCCTTCAAACCGTCGATCGTGTGCAAATAGTCCAGTATTTGCACAAAGCCTCGGATGCCCCGCGTTTCCGTCTCGGGCTTGACGCTGCGAACGTCCAGCGCCGCGGAGGGGAAAGCAATCTCGGCGGGCTGCTGCTTGGGATTTCGATATTCATCGGAGATGTTGATATGCGGCGTGTTGTCGACGAGCCGCCGGATGAAGTCGTTTTCCGAGCCGAGCATGAGCGACGAAATGGTCAGGAAGAACGCGACGCCGAGAACGATGCCGAAAAGTGAAACGACGCTCTGCCTCTTGCGCGCGAGAAGATGCTTGACGGCGATGGAGATTACGAGCGGGTTCATGGCGAAGAATCGGCGCGAACGGGTTCTACCCGTGCGCCGTCGCTCAGCGCTGGATCCGGCTTGACGATGACGAGATCATTCGACGTCAGACCGCGCGTGATTTCTATCTCTGATTTGCCGACGATACCCTCGGTCACCGATACGCGGCCGGCGTGTCCGTCATGGACGACAAAAACGCGTCTCGCCGCGACCGCGCTGGCGGGAACCAGCAACGCCCGCGGCTTTTCGTAGGTGACAATATTGGTTTCGGTGGTCATGCCGATTTGCAACGGCGTCGGAGAGTCGAGCGTGATGCGAACGCGGTAGCTGCGCGCAATCGGGTCGCCCTTGGGCGTAATCTCCTGCACATGGCCGTTGAACATGCGCCCCGGAAATGCGTCGGCACGGATGAGAACTCTCTGGCCGGGTTTGACCAGCGCTATGTCTTCCTCGTCGACGTCCGCCGATATGCGCAGCGGAGAGAGACACGACAGCCAGAACAGGGGTTGGTTGATCGGAAGGAATTGTCCGACCTCTCCGTCGCGACGGATGACGCGCCCGTCAGTAGGCGCCGTGAGCGTCATATAACCGATTTGGGCACGGGCCGACGCCACGGCCGCGCGTGCGGCATCCCAGGCCGATTTGGCCTTGTCGTATGTCTGTCTGGAGATCACGCCGCCGCTGACGAGCGCCGCGTCGCGCAGGAAATCGCGATGCGCGAAGTCCTCCTGGGCTTCGAGTTGCGCCACGTTGTTCCGGACGTCCTCGCTTTCAAGCCGCGCGAGGATCTGACCGGCCTTCACCACAGCGCCTTCGTCGACGAGCAGTTGTACGATCTTTGCCCCTATCCGCGGCGCGACCGGCAACATGACGACGGGCTCCACGGTCCCGGTCGCGTAGACTGCCTGAACGGCGGGGCCAAACCGAGGATTGACAACGATGACGCTCGCGGGCGCCCAATTCCAGTAGGCGAAGATGCCGACCGCGGCGAGTGTCAGCGCGCCGGCAACCCATATCCCGCGACTCATGCGCATACAGAACCCGCCTTGTTTCAAAGGACTAGTACGCGACCAGCCTGAAACGGTCACTGATCAGAATCAATCGCAACTGCAGACGCGAATGGTCATAGACCAAACGGGTAGGTCTCCGGAAATCCTTTGACGGCGCGCGTGGACAGCGGTGTGACGGCGGTTGTTTTGTCCAACCAGACATATTCGTCGAACTGACGCGGCAGCTCCGCTTCGAAATAGTGGCTCGCAAGTTCGGTCTTTGGGCGATAAATGACGCCGATCGCGCGCTCCAGTCGCTTGCGCGTGAGGCCTGAGCGCAGGTCCGCACTTTGCTTCAATCCGAGATCCAGGAAGAAGGCGGGATGTTCAGACTCGTGACATAGTCTCTCATAGCTGCCCTCGATCGACGGATTCACAGTCATCGTCTTCATCGGTTCGTCCCAGTTCGACGCCGCAGCGACCGTGCCGGAATCCGTGCCGAACCCGATTGCGTACGCCGTTCTGCCGAAGCGCTCGCGGCAGAGCTGACCGATATTGAATTCGCCCCGCAGCCCCAACTCCGTCGCGGAAGCGTCGCCGACGTGAGAGTTGTGAGCCCAGACGATCGCCTTGCTGTCGGGACCGCGAAAGTCCAGCAACGCTTCCAATGTGTTGAACATGTGTTTGTCGCGCAGATTCCACGATGCGCGCGAGCCGTAATACATGATCCGATAATATTGTTCCGCATCGGCAATGAGTTGCGCGTTCTGCACGGCGTCGAGAAACCGCTCGCCGTCGTGGAGCGCATAGGTTTGCCGCTTGCGCATGAGGTCTGAGAGCATGCGCAAGACTTCCTGTTCGCAGGTCTTGAAGGTTTCGGTGAGTGCCGCATGCCCATAAGTCGCGGGGTCTGACTGCCATGGGGTCAGGCAGCCATATCGTTCGCGCGCCACCCTGGCTGTTTCAGGATCCACGGAGTCGAGGTAGTTCAGCACCGCCGTTATGGAATTGTTCAAACTGTACAGGTCGAGGCCGTGAAATCCGGTCCGGGCGTCGCGCGACAGGGTCGCGTTGTGTGCGCGCAGCCAATCGACGAAACTGCGAAATTCGTCGTTCCTCCACATCCAGGTCGGAAAGCGCGCGAATGCGGTCCACTCCGAGGGAGGATATTCCGCGTGGCGAACGTAATGGTCGACACGTGCGGCGTCCGGCCAGTCGGCCTCGACCGCTACGATATTGAAGCCCTTTTGTTCGATCAGCGCGCGCGAGATGCGGTCGCGCATGCGGTAGAACTCTGACGTGCCGTGGCTCGCTTCGCCCAGGAGCACGATGCGTGCGTTGCCGATCCGCGCCAGGAGGTTCGCGAGCGGGGCATCGCCGACCGATCGGAACGGCTCCGCCCGGTCGCGCAAAGCCGCGACGAGCGCGTCGTCCGGATGACGCGTGAACCGCGCGGGTCTCGGTTTGCCCTTGGTATCGGCAGACTTCCAGCCTTCAGCGCCGATGAGTGGCACGAAATGCACGTCTGCGACGTCGCGCGTGGTGAATTCCGTCTCGGAAACCCGCGTGGCGAGCAGCAACTCCTGCACTTGACGGTCGGTTCCGACCGGCATGACGAGGCGTCCCCCAACTCTGAGCTGACTCTTGAGGGAATTCGGCAATTCGGGACCACCGGCAGCAACGATGATTGCATCGTACGGCGCCTCCTCGGGCCAGCCGAGCGTACCGTCGCCCGTGTGCACCCGGACGTTCTTGTAGTCCAACTCGCGCAGGACTGCCGCGGCTTTGTCTGCAAGCTCGGGAATGCGCTCAATTGTGTGGACCCGTCCGGCAATTTGTCCGATGACGGCGGCGGCGTAGCCTGAGCCGGTGCCGACTTCGAGGACCTTCTCGCCGCCCTTCAGGTCGAGAAGTTCAACCATCAATCCGACGATGTAGGGTTGCGATATGGTCTGTTTTGCGTCGATGGGGAGCGGGGAGTCCTCGTAGGCGAATTCGCGCAGCGCCTCGGAGAGAAAGGCCTCGCGCGGCACGCGGCGAAGCGCATCGAGGACGAGCGGCGCATGTACGCCACGCGACTCGACCTGGTCGCGAACCATGTTTTCGCGCAGGGCCTTATATGCCGAGGCGTCCACCGGGCCTACCTCCGCCGAAGGGAGACATTCTATTGGAGCGACGCGGGCTTTGTCCCGGTGGGCCCGGCAGTATGTTCGCGCGCCTCGGGATGATGTTCGAGAAAATGCCGGAAGGCGCCGAGAAGTTCCGCCGCGTGACGGAAATCTTCATGATGGAGCGCATCGCGGACGTCGTCGATCATCATTCGGCGGATTTCCCGGGCGCCGCCCGCGCGATGCAGCAGGTAGCTGGCGAGCGCCGCCGCCTCGATCTCCGGCAGATGTTCATGCTCCGATATGGCCGCAATCTCCGCCGCGTCCAGACCGCACATACCAAAGCAATCCTCAAGTGTGATCATGTTCGTCTCTCCCGACCAACATCCACAGGTATGAATGAAATGTGACGTGTGACGGCGATTCAAGCATTGATACCGATCAACAGGAATACTCGATGCTTCTGATACGCAATTCGACATGAATATCCTCGCCATTATAGGTCACGTCACGATACTTGTTCTGTCGGCGACGGGGCGTCTGGCAATGTTCGCGGTTGAGTCGATCGCCGGCGTCTTCTACCCGCCGTTCTACGGTCGCTTGATCCTTCAGCAAATCATGCGGATCGGCTACTTTTCGCTTCCCGTCGTGGGGCTGACGGCCTTCTTCACCGGCAGCGTCCTGGCCCTCCAGATCTACATTGGGAGTAACCGCTATGGCGCCGAGACGTTCGTGCCGCAGATCGTGGTCCTCGGCATCACCCGAGAGCTTGGACCGGTGATTGCAGCCCTGATGGTGACGGGTCGGGTGGCAGCCTCCGTAGCGGCCGAAATCGGAACGATGCGCGTGACCGAACAAATCGACGCCCTGACCACGCTG
>Ga0335070_10001785_pt1 | contig 24970 bp, 22 predicted proteins | sample Lox_Sample_13_FD_206722 | JGI IMG/M metagenome (GOLD analysis project Ga0335070, IMG submission 206722) | Soil microbial communities from Loxahatchee National Wildlife Refuge, Florida, United States - Lox_Sample_1.3 | ecosystem: Environmental > Terrestrial > Soil > Wetlands | place: USA...
CCCGCCATCCGGGAAGACGTCGCCGACCATCGGCAGGCCGAGGAAGGCGTAGAGCTCGGGCGTGTTGGTGACGAGGAGCAGGTCGTCCGTCACCTGCCCCAGGACATCGGCCACGCGCTCGACGATGCGGCGCCCGCCCACGTCCATCAGCGCCTTGGGCAGGCCGCCCATCCGCACGCTCCGTCCGCCCGCCTGGATCACGCCGGTCACCTTCATGCGCGATCGACCGCCTTCCGCCCGATGTCGCGCCGGAACTGCATGCCGTCGAAGTGGATCCGCTCGACGGCGGCGTAGACGCGGGCGATGGCGGCGCGGATGTCGGCGCCGGAGGCCTGGACGCCGAGCACGCGCCCGCCGGACGTGACGAGGCGGCCGTCGCGCCGCGCCGTGCCGGCGTGGAAGACGTTGACGCCGTCGGACAGGCCGCCCGCGGCGTCGAGGCCTGTGATCTCGTCGCCCGTGCGCGTGGCGCCCGGATAGCCGTGCGAGGCCATCGCCACGCACACCGAGGCGAGGGCGTGCCAGCGAAGGCTGGCGGGGAGCGGCCGCCCGTGCGCCACCGCCTCGAGCAGCGGCAGGAGGTCCTCGTCGAGGCGCGGAAGGATGGCCTGGCACTCGGGGTCGCCGAAGCGGCAGTTGAACTCGACCACCCGCGGGCCGGTGCGCCCGATCATGAGGCCGACGTAGAGCACGCCCGCATAGGGCGCGCCCTCCTTGGCCATGGCGGCGATGGTCGGGCGCACGATCTCCTCCATGACGCGGCGGCTCGTCTCGGGATCGACGACGGGCGCGGGCGAGTACGCGCCCATGCCGCCCGTGTTGGGCCCGCGATCCCCGTCGAAGATCGTCTTGTGGTCCTGCGCGGTCTCGAGGGGCAGCGCGTCGGCGCCGTTGGTCAAGGCGAAGAACGACGCCTCCTCGCCCTCCATGAACTCCTCGATCACCACGGTCCGGCCGGCGGCGCCGAAGGCCGCGTCCTCCAGGCAGAGCTGCACGGCCTGATCTGCCTCGCCGAGCGTCCCGCAGACGATGGCGCCCTTGCCGGCCGCCAGCCCGTCGGTCTTGACCACGAGCGGCGCCCCCAGCTCGCGGCAGAAGCGGCGAGCGGCCGCCCCGTCCCCGAACGTCCTGAAGCGCGCGGTGGGTATCCCGTAGCGGGCCATCAGGTCCTTGGCGAATGCCTTGGAGCTCTCGATCCTCGCCGCCGCCTGGGTCGGCCCGAAGACCGGGATGCCGGCTTCCTGGAGGCGATCCGCGAGAGCGAGCGCCAGCGGCATCTCCGGGCCGATCACCACGAGGTCGACGCGCTCGCGCGCCGCCAGGGCGACCTGCTCGTCGACGGCCACGTCCTTGATGGCCACGCACTGGGCGTGGCGCGCAATGCCCGGATTGCCCGGGGCGGCGATGAGCCGGGTGAGCCGCGGGCTCTGCGCGATCTTCCACGCCAGCGCGTGCTCACGGCCGCCTCCACCGACCAGCAGCACCTTCACTGCTCGGCTCCGGGCTCGTCGTCGCCGTCGTCGGACGCGGCGTCGACCTCTTCCAGGTGCGAGCGCGCGATCCGCGCCCACGGGCTTCCCAGGTCCAGCTCGAGGTAGCGCCGCCAGTGGATGGCCGCCGCCGCCCCCTGCCCCGCCTTGCCGAGCACGCCGGCCAGGTTGAAGTGGGCGTCAGCGTAGTCGGGGTCCATCTCGAGCGCGCGGCGGTACCAGCCGATGGCGCTCGGCAGATCGCTCAGGTCCTCCTGCAGCGAGCCCAGGTTGAAGGCGGCCTGGCAGCACGAGTCGTCGGCCTCGAGCGCGGCGCGATAGCAGGCCTGGGCCCGCTCGTAGCGTCCCATGCGGTGCTGGAGGAGGCCCAGGTTGTTCCAGGCCGCGGCGTAGTGCGGGTCGATCTCGACCACGCGCTCGTAAGCCTCGACGGCGGCTTCCCAGCGCTCGGGGTCGCCGTCCCATGCCGAGGCGCGTGCGAACCATATCTCGGCGGCGTCGGTGGGCGGGATGAGGGGCCGCACCATGCCCATGTAGAGCGACTCGCGGGTCTCACGCTCCAGATCGCTCGGCTCGAAGTCGAGGAGGGTCTGGCCGGTGCGCGGATCGAGGCGCAGGCGGTCCTGCTCGACCACGATGCGCTGGTCCTGCACGACCAGCCTCAGCTCGGCGAGCGGCGCCTCGGCGTCCGGGGCCAGGCGGCGGGCGCCGTCCAGCGCCTCGCGGACCTGCCGGACGGTCGCTCCGCCCTCGAGCAGTGCGGAGGCGACGCGCGCCGCCACCAGCTCGCGGAAGCGATACCCGGCGGCATCGCTCCGCACAAGGCCCAGGCGCTTGAGCTGCGCCGCCCGCTTGGGCGTGAGCCTGAGCAGCCGCGTCAGCTCCCTCAGCGTGAAGACCCGCTCCGGCTGCGCCATGCCCCCTGGTGTAGTCGCCTCACCGTCTCAATTCAATGCTTGAAATGGCGTATGCCGCAGACGACCATGGCCAACCCGTGCTCGTCGGCCGCGGCCACGACTTCCTCGTCGCGGAGGGATCCGCCGGGATGGATCACCGCCGTCGCGCCCGCTTCGGCCACCACGTCGAGGCCGTCGCGGAACGGGAAGAAGGCATCCGACGCGCACACCGTGCCCTTCGTCTCGAGCCCGTTGGCGCGCGCCCGCATGACCGCGATGCGCGCCGAGTCCACGCGATTCATCTGGCCCGCGCCCACCCCGATCACCTGGTCGGGCGAGGTCAGCACGATGGCGTTGGACTTGGCGTGCTTGGCCACCCGCCACGCGAAGCGGAGCGCGGCCATCTCGGCGTTGGTGGGCGAGCGCTTCGAGACGACCTTGAGCGCGGCGGGGTCGAGGTCGGTGAGATCGGCGTCCTGGACGAGGAGGCCACCCAGCACGCTCCGGATCTCCCGCATGCGCTGCGGATAGTCGACGGCGTGGCAGGGCAGCTGGAGGACGCGGCACTTCTTCTTCGTCCGCCGGAGCTCCTCGAGCGCGTCAGCCGTGTAGTCCGGCGCGAAGAGGATCTCGAGCAGGATGCCCGAGAGCTCCTTCACCACGCCCATGTCGAGCGTGCGGTTCACGCCCACGATGCCGCCGTAGATCGACACGGGATCGCACTGCTTGGCCCGGCTCATCGCCTCCGCCACGCTCGTCCCCAGGGCGACCCCGCACGGATTCGTGTGCTTGATCACCACGGCCGCGGGATCGTCGAACTCGAGGAGCAGCCCCAGCGCCGCCGACCAGTCGAGGAGGTTGTTGTAGGACAGCTCGGGCCCGTGCAGCTGCTGCGCCGCGCCCAGCCCCGCGGCGGGGCCCGCCGGCCGGTAGAACGCGGCCGCCTGATGCGGATTCTCCCCGTAGCGGAGGTGCTGGACCCGGTCGGCGGCGAGGGACAGCCGCTCGGGAAACGCGCCGTCGCCTCTTGCGCCGGCCGCATGGCTGCCGAGCCAGGCGGCGATGGCCGCGTCGTACTGCGCCGTGCGCCGGAACGCGTCGAGAGCGAGGCGCGCCCGCGTCGCATCCGAGAGCGTGCCGCCGCTGCCGCGAAGCTCCTCGAGCACGGGGCCGTACTGCGAGGGATCCGTGACCACCCCGACCCCGCCGTGGTTCTTGGCCGCGCCGCGGATCATGCTGGGGCCGCCGATGTCGATGTTCTCGATGACCTCGTCGGCCCCGACGCCGGGCTTGGCCGCAGTCTGCTCGAAGGGATAGAGGGCCACGACGACGAGGTCTATGGGCCCGATGCCGTGGGACTCGAGGGCGCGCATGTGGGCGGGCACGTCGCGACGGGCGAGGATGCCGCCGTGGACCTTGGGATGAAGCGTCTTGACGCGGCCGTCCAGCATCTCGGGGAAGCCCGTGACCTCCGAGACGTCGAGCACCGGCACGCCCGAGTCTCTGAGCAGCTTGGCCGTGCCGCCCGTGGACAGGATCTGTACGCCGAGGGCGTGGAGACCCTTCGCGAACTCCACCACGCCCGTCTTGTCGTGCACGCTCACCAGTGCGCGCGTCACCTGAGTCATGAATTCTCCCGGCTCATGGATTCTCCCCGATGTGGACGATCCGGCCCTCGATGCGGAGCCGTCCTTCCGCGAAGAGACGGACGGCTTCCGGGTAGATGCGGTGCTCCTCGGCAAGGATGCGGCGCGACAGCGTCTCCTCCGTGTCGCCCGGCAGGACGGGGACGGCGGCCTGGAGCACGATCGGGCCCGTGTCCACACCCTCGTCGGCGAAGTGGACGGTGGCGCCGGCCACGCGGACGCCGTGCTCGAGGGCCTGCCGCTGCGCGTGCAGCCCCGGGAACGCCGGCAGGAGCGAGGGATGGATGTTGAGCGCGCGCCCGCGAAAGTGCTCGATGTAGGCCGCCGTCAGGATCCGCATGTAGCCCGCCTGGCACACGAGGCCGACCTTCCGCTCCTCGAGGGCCGCGATCATCGCCTTCTCGTGGGCCTCGCGGGTCGGGAACTGCTTCGGATCCACGAAGAGCGCCTCGATGCCGTACCCGCGGGCGAGGTCGAGCGCGGGCGCCGTCGCGCGGTCGGAGATCAGGACCGCCACGGTGGCCGGCATGCGGCCGGATCGCTCGGCCTCGACGAGAGCCTGGAAGTTCGAGCCCCGTCCGGATGCGAGGACGCCAACGCGGAGGAGCTCAGGCATAGCGGACGGACCGGGTGCCGTGCCGGATCTCGCCGACCTCGTAGACGCGCTCCCCCGCCGCGGTGAGCGATCCCGCCGCGCGGTCGGCATCGCCCGCCCGGACGACGAGGAGGTAGCCCAGGCCCATGTTGAAGGTGCGCCGCATCTCGGGCTCCTCCACCTGCCCGCCCTCCTGGATCACGCGGAAGATCGGCGGCACGGGCCACGCGCCCGCGTCGATCACCGCCTGACAGCCTTCGGGCAGCACGCGCGGGAGGTTCTCGGTGATCCCGCCGCCCGTGACGTGCGCCATCGCGATCACCGGCACGCTCCGGATCAGCTCGAGCACGGGCCTGACGTAGATGCGCGTGGGCTCGAGGAGCTCCTCGGCGATGGAGCGGCCGAGCCCCGGGACGGTATCGCCCAGCTTGAGACCCAGGCGCTCGAAGATGACCTTGCGCGCGAGCGTGTAGCCGTTCGAGTGCAGGCCCGAGGAGGCGAGCCCCAGCACGCGGTCGCCGGGCGCCACCCCGGCGCCGGTCACGATGCCGCCCCGCTCGACGACGCCGACGGCGAAGCCCGCCAGGTCGTACTCGCCCGGCGCGTAGAGCGCGCTCATCTCGGCCGTCTCGCCGCCCACGAGCGCGCAGCCGGCGCGGCGGCACCCTTCCGCGACGCCGGCCACGATGGCCTCCACCCGCGTCGGCTCCACGCGATGCATGGCCAGATAGTCGAGGAAGTAGAGCGGCTCGGCGCCGTGGACGAGGAGATCGTTGACGCCCATGGCCACCAGGTCGATCCCCACCGTGTCGTGCCGGTCGGCGGCGAAGGCGACGGCGAGCTTGGTGCCCACGCCGTCGGTGGACGAGACGAGGACGGGCTCGCGATAGCCCGCGGGGAGGGCCACGAAGGACGCGAACGCGCCGATGCCGCCCAGCACCTCGGGCCGGCGCGTGGAGGCCGCCAGCGGCCCGATCCGGCGTACAGCCTCGTCGCCGGCGCCGATGTCCACGCCGGCCTCTCGGTACGTCAGTGGGTCCATGAACTCCGGGCTACGATTCGAACAGTTTCAGCTGGGCGATGTCCCCGGTATCGAAGCCGACCTGGTACTGGCCCGTGAAGCACGCGTGGCAGAAGTGGGCCGGGTCGTTGCCGGTGGCCTTCAGCATGCCGTCGAGGGAGAGGTAGCCGAGCGAGTCCGCGCCCAGATACCGCTCGATCTCCCGCACCTCGTGGCTCGACCCGATCAATTCCTTGCGCGTGGGCGTGTCGATGCCGTAGTAGCACGGCCACTGGATGGGCGGGGACGAGATCCGCATGTGCACCTCGCGCGCCCCGGCCGCCCGCACCATCTTGACGATCTTGCGGCTGGTGGTGCCGCGCACGATCGAGTCGTCGATGACGACCACGCGCTTGCCCGCCAGCACCTCGCGGTTCGGGTTGAGCTTGACCTTGACGCCGAAGTGCCGGATGCCCTGCTTCGGCTCGATGAAGGTGCGTCCCACGTAGTGGTTGCGCACGAGGCCGGAGTCGTACGGGAGCCCGGCCTCCTCCGCGTAGCCGAGCGCGGCCCCCACGCCGGAGTCCGGCACGGGGATGACGAGGTCGGCCGCCACGGGGTACTCCCGCGCGAGCTGATGCCCGAGCGCCTTGCGCACGGCATGCACGTTCCGTCCCCACAGCATGGAGTCCGGGCGCGCGAAGTAGACGTACTCGAACACGCACTGGAGCTTGGGCTGCGGCCGGAACGGCTTGTAGCTCTGCAGCCCGGCATCGTCCACCACCACGAACTCTCCAGGCTCGACGTCCCGCACCACTTCCGCCTCCATGAGGTCGAGGGCGCAGGTCTCGGAGGCCATGACCCAGGCATCGTCGAGCCGGCCGAGGGTCATGGGACGGAAGCCGGAGGGATCGCGCACCGTGATCATGCACGTGGGGGTGAGCAGGAGCAGCGTGTAGGCGCCCTTCACCTGGGTGAGCGCGCGCGCGAGCTGATCCACGAGGGTCCCGCCCTCGGCGCGGGCGAGGAGGTGGAGGATCACCTCCGTGTCCGAGGACGACTGGAAGACGGCGCCGTCGGCCTCGAGCTGGCGGCGCAGCTCCTCCGCGTTGATCAGGTTGCCGTTGTGCGCGATGGCCACCGGACCGTGCGCGGTGGTCGCCGTGATGGGCTGGGCATTGCGCAGGTTCGAGCTGCCCGCCGTCGAGTAGCGCACGTGCCCGATGGCGCGGTGGCCGGGCAGCCGGCGGAGCCGGTCGCGGCTGAAGACGTCAGCCACCCACCCCATGGCCTTCTCCAGGTGGAACACGTGGCCGTCGGTGGCCGCGATGCCCGCGGACTCCTGGCCGCGATGCTGTAGCGCGTAGAGTCCCAGGTAGGCGACGTTGGCCGCCTCGGCGTGGTTCCAGACGCCGAAGAGACCGCACTCGTCGTGGAACTTGTCGTCGAGCTCGAGACCGTCCGCGTCAGGCGACATGTCGCTCAAAGCCGCTCCTCCACGCCTCAGCCATCCGATCGAGGGGCACCGCCATCGCCTGCTCCCCGCCTCGCCTGATCACCAGCACCTCGCCCCCAACCCTGCCGATCCAGCGCCACGGCAGCGCGAACTCGCCCATGAGCCGCTCGAAGTGCCGCTCCGCCTCCGGCGGCACGGACACGATCACGCGCGACGGTCCCTCTCCGAAGAGCTCCAGGTCGGCGCGCGTGCCCGCAGCCGGCAGCTCCACGCTCGCCCCCAGGGACCGGGGCCCGCTGATGCAGCTCTCGGCCAGCGTGACGCCGAGCCCGCCTTCCGAGCAATCATGAGCGCTCCGGACCAGCCCCGCGGCAATCGCCGCGCGACAGGCTTCGTGTACGCGACGCTCCTGGCCGAGATCGAGGGGCGCGAGTCGCCCCGCCACCTTGCCGTGCGCGATCCACAGATACTCGGAGCCGCCCAGGCTCACGTCGTCCGGCCCGAGCAGAGCGATCCGATCGCCCTCCTGCTCGAACCACTGGGTGCGCCGGCTCTCGGCCTCGTCGATCAGCCCCGCCATGCCGACCACGGGCGCTGGGAGAATCGCCTGCCCCAACGTCTCATTGTAGAAGGAGACGTTCCCACCCACCACGGGGATCTCGAGGGCACGGCACGCCTCGGCAAGCCCCGCCACCGCTTCCTTGAACTGCCAGAGGATTTCCGGCCGTTCCGGCGAGCCGAAGTTGAGACAGTCGGTGAGCCCGAGCGGCCTGGCCCCGCTGACTGCCAGGTTGCGCGCAGCCTCCGCGACGGCCATGGCTGCCCCTGCCCGTGGATCCAGATACACGAAACGGCTATTGCAATCCGTGGTTACCGCAACCGCCTTGCGAGTCCCCTTGATGCGGAGAACGCCTGCGTCCGAGCCCGGCATGACCAGGGTGTTGATGCCCACCTGCATGTCGTACTGCCGGTACACCCACTCCTTGGAAGCAATGCCCGGAGAGCCCAGGAGGGTGACGAGGGCTCCCCCGAGATCGGCCGGCGCGGGGAGCGACAGCGGATCGAACTCGGCGAGCTTATCCTGCCACGCCGGCCGCGCCGTGGGCTTCTCGTAGACGGGGGCCTCGTCGGCCAGCGCCCGCACCGGCACCTCGGCAACCAGCTGGCCGTGCATGGCCACCCGGAGGATGCCGTCGGCGGTCACCCGGCCGATCTCGACCGCGTCCAGCTCCCACCTGGCGAAGACCTGGCGGATCTCCTCCTCGCGGCCGCGCTGGGCCACGAGCAGCATGCGCTCCTGCGACTCGGACAGCATGATCTCGTACGGCGTCATCCCGGACTCGCGCTGCGGCACGCGGGAGAGCTCGACCTCCATGCCGGTGCCGGCGCGCGCCGGCATCTCCGAGCACGCGCAGGCCAGCCCCGCGGCGCCCATGTCCTGGATGCCGAGCACCGCGCCCGTGGCCATGGCTGCGAGGCACGCCTCGAGGAGCAGCTTCTCCGTGAAGGGATCGCCGACCTGCACGGTGGGCCGCCGCTCCTCCGCGCCCTCGTCGAACGTGGCGGACGCCATGGTGGCGCCGTGAATGCCGTCGCGGCCCGTCTTCGCGCCCACGTAGAAGACGGGATTGCCGGGCCCCTCGGCGCGCGCGCGGAAAATGCGATCCTTGCGCACCAGGCCCACCGCCATCGCGTTCACGAGCGGGTTGCCCGCGTACTCCGGGGCGAACTTGACCTCCCCGCCCAGGTTGGGCACGCCGAAGCAGTTGCCGTACCAGCTGATCCCGGAGACGACGCCTTCGACGAGGCGGCGCGTCTTCGGATCGTCGAAGCTGCCGAAGCGGAGCGAGTCGAGGATCGCGATGGGCCGGGCGCCCATGGTGAAGATGTCGCGCAGGATGCCTCCGACGCCCGTGGCCGCGCCCTGGAAGGGCTCGATGAAGGACGGGTGGTTGTGGCTCTCGATCTTGAACGTGAGCGCGAGATCGCCGCCCAGATCCACGATGCCCGCGTTCTCGCCCGGCCCCTGGAGCACGGCCGGCCCCGTGGTGGGCAGCCCGCGCAGGAAGACGCGCGAGTGCTTGTAGGCGCAGTGCTCCGACCACAGGGCGGAGAAGAGACCGAGCTCGGTGTAGGAGGGCTCCCGGCCGAGCCGCCGGATGATGCGGTCGTACTCCTCGCCGGTGAGGCCCGAGGCGAGGGCGAGCTCCAGGGTGACCTTAGGCTCCGCCCCGGTCACCCCGTCTCCACCCCGGGCGCATGCCTCCTACCTCTTGAGGAATGAGCCATCCTCGACCAGGCTGCCGAGGAGCGAGTGGAAGATCAACAGGCCATCGGTGCCGCCCATCGCGTTCTCGCTGGCGCGCTCCGGGTGCGGCATGAGGCCCAGGACGGTCCCTTCCTCGTTGATGATGCCCGCGATGTTGTCCAGCGAGCCGTTGGGATTGGCGTCCTTGACCACGCGCCCGTCCTCGGCGGCGTACCGGAACACGATCTGGTTCTGGTCGCGCAGGCGGCGCAGCGTCTCCGCATCCGCGTAGAACTTGCCCTCGCCGTGCGAGATGGGCATCTTCAGCACCTGCCCCTGCCTCATGGCGCGGGTGAACGACGTCTCGGCGTTCTCCACGCGGAGGAAAGTCGACTGGCAGCGATACTGGAGGCACTCGTTGCGCATGAGGGCACCGGGCAGGAGCTTGGACTCGCAGAGGATCTGGAAGCCGTTGCACGATCCCAGGACCACGCCGCCCTTGGCCACGAACTCGGGAAGCGCCTCCACCACGGGCGAGCGGCCCGCCACGGCGCCGACGCGGAGATAGTCGCCGTAGGAGAAGCCGCCGGGGAGGATGAGGCAGTCGAAATCGGCGAGCTGGCTGTCGCGATGCCAGACGTAGCGGACGGGCTGGTGGAGCACTTCGCTGATCACATAGTGGAAGTCGCAATCACTCCAGGTTCCCGGAAACACCACCACGCCGAAGTTCATGGGGCCGCGCCGTCCTCCCTGTGTGGGTGCTAACTCACTCTAACCTGCCCGTCAGAATCTTACAAGAGGCTCGGACGTCAGCCGAGCACCTCGACCGTGTAGTCCTCGATGACGGGGTTGGTGAGGAGCCGCGCGCACATCTCCTCGACGCGCCGCCGGCCCGAATCGCCGCTGACGCCGTCGAGCTCGATGTCGAGAACCTTGCCAACGCGCAAGCCCTGCACCTCGGCGAAGCCCAGGCCGTGGAGCGCCCGCTGCACGGAGGCGCCCTGAACATCCAGGATCCCCGGCTTGAGGCGCACGAGGACGCGAGCCTTCACGAGCCGGAGCCCACGATCCGGCGATAGACCTCCTGGTACGCGTCCTCCACGTTGCCGAGGTCGCGGCGGAAGCGGTCCTTGTCGAGCTTCTCCAGGGTGTCGGCGTCCCACAGGCGGCACGTGTCCGGGCTGATCTCGTCCCCCAGGTAGAGCTTGCCGCCGTGGCGGCCGAACTCGAGCTTGAAGTCCACGAGGATCAGTCCCTTGCGCTTCAGCACAGGCCGCAGCAGGGCATTGATCCGGAGGGCCATGCGCTTGAGCCAGGCGACCTCCTTGGGCGTGGCCAGCTTCAGCATGCGCACGTGCTCCTCGGTGAACATGGGATCGCCGAGGGGATCGGACTTGTAGTAGAGCTCGACGATGGGCGGCTTGATGGCCACCCCTTCCTCGAGCCCCGTCCGCTTGGCGAGGCTGCCCGCCACGATGTTGCGGGAGATGACCTCGATCTTGATGATGTCGAGCTTGCGGCAGAGCATCTCGCGATCGGACAGGGTCGCCAGATAGTGCGTGGGGATGCCTGCCTTGGCGAGCCGCTGGAAGAGGGCCGCCGACATCTTGTTGTTGATGACGCCCTTGCCAAGGATGGTGCCGCGCTTGAGCGCGTTGAAGGCGGTGGCGTCGTCCTTGAAGTACTGGATGACCTTGCCGGGGTCGTCCGTCGCGTAGACGATCTTGGCCTTGCCCTCGTACAGCTTCTCCCGCTTCTCCATGTCAGGGGCCCTCAGGTGAGTCCGGCACGCTTGTAGATGGCGTCCACGTTGCGGAGATACCAGCTGGGATCGAAGCACGCGTCGACGTCGGCAGCCGAGAGGCGCGCGGTCAGCTCGGGATCGGCGAGGAGCAGGGACCGGAACGGGGCGCGCTCCCGCCAGGCCCGCATGGCGTTGCGCTGCACGATCTCGTAGGCCTGCTGGCGCGGCAGGCCCGTCTCGGCCAGGCGGAGGAGCACGCGCTGCGAGAACATGAGCCCGAAGCTTCGCTCCATGTTCTCCCGCATGCGCTCCGGATAGACCTGGAGGCCCTGCACGATCCGCGTCATCTGGTGGAGCATGTAGTCCACGAGCAGCGTGGAGTCGGGCAGGATGACCCGCTCCACGGAGGAGTGGCTGATGTCGCGCTCGTGCCAGAGGGCCACGTTCTCGAGGGCCGCCAGCGAGTTGGTCCGGACGAGGCGGGCCAGGCCGCACACCTGCTCGCACGAGACGGGGTTGCGCTTGTGCGGCATGGCGCTCGAGCCCTTCTGTCCCTCCGTGAACGGCTCCTCGGCCTCCAGGACCTCGGTGCGCTGCAGCGAGCGGATCTCCGTGGCGACCTTCTCGAGCGAGGCCGCGATGATGGCCAGGGTCGAGCAGAACTCCGCGTGGCGGTCGCGCTGGACGATCTGCGTCGACACGGCGGCGGCCTCGAGGCCGAGGAGCCGGCAGGCCTCCTCCTCGACGTCGGGATCGATGTGGGCGAACGTCCCGACGGCGCCCGAGATCTTCCCCACCCCGACGGTCGCGCGGGCCCGCCGCAGCCGCTCGAGGTTCCGGCCGGCCTCTGTGAACCACATCGCAGGCTTGAGCCCGAAGACCATGGGCTCGGCGTGGATGCCGTGGGTGCGGCCCACGCAGAGGGTGTCCTTGTGAGCGAGCGCCAGGTTCCGGAGCGCGCCGCGGAACCGCTCGAGACCCGCCAGGAGGAGCTCGGAGGCGGCGACCAGCTGGAGCGCCTGCGCTGTGTCCACCACGTCGGAGGACGTCATCCCGATGTGGACGTACCGCGAGTCCGCGCCGATGGACTCCTCGAGATTGGTGAGGAACGCGATGACGTCGTGGCGCGTCGTGGCCTCGATCTCGTCGATGCGGGCCGCCGACACGCGCGCCGCCGCCTTGATGCGCGACAGCGCCTCCGTGGGAATGACGCCGCGCTTGGCGTAGACCTCGCAGACGGCCAGCTCGACCTTGAGCCAGGCCTCGTACTTGGCCTCCTGGCTCCAGAGACGGGCCATCTCGGGACGCGAATATCGAGGGATCATGCGGTTGCCAGCTCCGCGGGGAGATCCCGCTTGGTGACCGGCCCCAGCGTGACGAGGCAGAGCTGCTCCTCGTCGAGGAGGCGCTGGATCAGCGCGTCGATCTCGTCGGAGCGCACGCCGTCGATCTGCGCGAGCATCTCGTCCACGGAATGGAAGGTGCCGAAGCGCAGTTCCTGCTTGGCGAGCCGGTTCATCCGCGACGACGAGGACTCGAGGGAGAGCATGAGGTTGCCCTTGAGGTGATCCTTGGCCCGCCCCAGCTCCTCGGCGGTGACGCCGTCCTTCCGGAGCGCCCTGACCTCCCGGAGGAACGCCTTCAAGACCTTGCCGAAGTTTCCCGTCTCCGTGCCCGCGTAGAGGTAGAGCACGCCACCGTCGTGGAACTGCTGTGCGCCCGAGTGGACGGCGTAGACGAGGGCCTGCCGCTCCCGCACCTCCTGGAAGATCCGCGACGACATGCTGCCGCCCATGATGTCGTTGAGCAGATAGAGGGCGTAGCGGTCCGGCGAGGTGTCGGAGATGCCGGGGAACCCCAGCACCACCTGCACCTGCTCGAGCGGCTTGGAGATGAGATGCACGCCCGGAGCCAGCGTGGGGACTTCGCCCGCATGCTCCCTGGTGGGCCGGACGAACTCTTCGAAGCGGGCCGCGAAGGCGTCCACGACCTGATCGTGCTCGGCGTGGCCGGCCACCGCCACCGTCACGCGCGCGGGCGCGTACTCGCCGTGGAAGTGCTTCAGGATGGTCTCACGCCCGAGGCTCTCGATGACCTCGCGGCGACCGAGGATCGGGCGGCCCAGCGGATGGCCGGGCCAGGCCTTCTCCGCGAAGATGTCGTGAACCAGGTCGTCGGGCGTGTCGTCCACCATCTTCATTTCCTGGAAGACGACCGATTTCTCACGCTCGATGTCCACGGGATCGAACCGGGGCCGCAGGAGCACGTCAGAGAGCAGGTCCGCCGCCATGTCGAGGTGCCGGTCGAGCACGCTGACGTAGAAGCAGGTGTGCTCCTTGGCAGTGAAGGCGTCCATGTGGCCGCCCACGGAGTCGATGCTGCGGGCGATGTCCTCCGCCGACCGCGTCTCGGTGCCCTTGAAGACCAGGTGCTCGATCAGGTGGGAGATGCCGCCCCGCTCGACGGGCTCGACGCGCGAGCCCGTCTCGACCCAGATACCGACGGCCACGGAGCGCACCCAGGGCAGCGATTCGGTGACCACGCGGACGCCGTTCGGCAATACCGTCTTGCGGTACGCCTCCGCGCCGCTCGTCTCCCTTACACCGTGGCTGGGCACGGCCTCACGCGCCGGCGGCGGTGGGGGCGATCTTGAGCTTCTCCTTGTCGGACAGCGCCGGCTGGTCCCGGAGGGCCTGCTTGCGGGAGAGCCGGATCTTGCCGTTGCCGTCGATCTCGATGACCTTCACGAGGACCTCGTCGCCCTCGGTGAGCACGTCCCCGACCGCGCGGATGCGCGCCTCCGCGATCTGGGAGATGTGGAGGAGCCCCTCCGTGCCCTGCATGATCTCCACGAAGGCACCGAACTCCTTGATGCTCTTCACCTTGCCGAGGTAGATCCGGTCGAGCTCCGCCTCGCGGCAGATGTCCTGGATGATGTCGATCGTCATCTGCGCCTTCTCGGCGGAGGAGGAGAACACCGTCACCTTGCCGTCGTCCTCCACGTCGATCTTGGCGCCGGTCTTCTCCTGGATCCCGCGAATGACCTTGCCGCCGGGGCCGATGATCTCGCGGATCTTCTCCGGGCGGATCCGGATGGTCACGAAGCGCGGCGCGTACTCGGACAGCGCGGACTTGGGCGCGCGGATCGTCTCGGCCATCTTGCCCAGCACGTGGATGCGGGCCTCGCGCGCCTGGGCGAGCGCCCGGCGCATGATGTCCACGGAGACACCGCCGATCTTGATGTCCATCTGCAGCGCCGTGATGCCCTTCTCGGTGCCGGCGACCTTGAAGTCCATGTCGCCGTAGTGGTCCTCGCTGCCCATGATGTCGGTGAGGATCCCGACCTTGTCGCCTTCCTTGACCAGGCCCATGGCGATGCCGGCCACGGGCGCGGCCAGCGGGACGCCCGCATCCATGAGGGACATGGAAGCGCCGCACACGGTGGCCATGGAGGAGGAGCCGTTGGACTCGAGAATCTCCGAAACAATGCGGATGGTGTACGGGAAAACATCCTTGGACGGGAGGACGGCGGAGATGGCGCGGTGGGCGAGGGCGCCGTGGCCGATCTCGCGCCGGCCCGCGGTGCCGAAGCGCTTCACCTCACCCGTGGAGAACGGCGGGAAGTTGTAGTGGAGCATGAAGGTGCGGTAGATGTCGCCCTCGAACGACTCGATCTTCTGCTCGTCGTTCCTCGTGCCGAGCGTGGCCGCCACGAGCGCCTGCGTCTCGCCGCGGGTGAAGAGGGCCGAGCCGTGGGCCCGCGGCAGGTAGCCGACCTCCGAGGAGATGGGACGCACCTCCTTGACGCTGCGCCCGTCCACGCGGATGCCCTTGTCCACGATGAGCCGCCGCACCTCGGTCTTCTCCACTTTCTCGAAGTACTCGCGGGCCTTGGCCTTCATGGCCGGCTCGTCCGCCACGTGGTCCACGCTGACCAGATGGCTCCAGACGGCCTCGAACGCCGCGGTGAGCGCCTCGGCGCGCGCCTGCTTCTGGTGAATGGCGAGCGCCTCCAGCACGCGCGGAGTGGCGACCTGCTGCACCTTCGCCTGGAGCGCGGGATCCACGCCCTCGTGGGCATCGAAAGCCCAGCGGGGCTTGGCCGCCTGCAGCATGAGGTCCTTCTGGATGCGCGCGAGCTGCCGGCACTGCTCGTGGCCGAAGGCGAGCGCCTCCAGCATCTGGTCCTCGCCGATCTCCTTGCCGCCTGCCTCGACCATGAGCACGGCGTCCTCGGTGCCCGCCATCACGATCTCGAGCGTCGCGGTCGCCTGCTGCGCGTACGTGGGGTTGGCGATCAGCTTGCCGTCGACCAGGGCCACCCGGACGGCGCCCACGGGTCCTTCGAACGGAATGCCCGACAGCGACAGGGCCGCCGAGGTGCCGATCATGGCCAGGACGTCGGGATCGTTCTCGTTGTCGGCGGAGACCACCAGGTTGATCACCTGGATCTCGTTGCGGAAGCCCTTCGGAAAGAGGGGACGGATGGGGCGATCGATGAGGCGGCAGGTCAGCGTTTCCTTCTCGTCCGGGCGGCCTTCGCGCTTGAAGAAGCCGCCGGGAATCTTGCCGCCGGCGTATGCCTTCTCGCGGTACTCCACGGTGAGCGGGAGGAAATCGCGGCCCTCCATGGGCGACCGCGCCGCCACCACGGTGGACAGCACCATCGTGCCGCCGCAGCGCACGACCACGGCGCCGTCGGCCTGCTTGGCCACCTTGCCGGTCTCGAGCGAGATGGCGTTGTCGTTGAGCTTGATCTGTACGGTGTGACTCGTCATGAGAATGATCCTTCTCCAGCCATTACGGCGTGGGGACAGCCGGCAGAGCGGCGGACGATGGCTGATGCGGCCGCGCGTGGTGCCCGGGCTGATTCAGAGGTGGGAAAAGTGTCGGAAGTGTGGGACGTCTCGGTCGTGCCCGTCTGGCGGGACTGGGCCCTCGAAGATCGAATCCTGCCGGAGTCCGCGGTCACCTGCGGATTCCGAGCTTGTCCGTCAGGACTCGGTAGCGTTCCGCGTCCTTCTTCCTCAGGTACTCGAGGAGCCCGCGACGCTTGCCGATCAGCATGAGCAGTCCGCGGCGCGAGTGATGGTCCTTCTGGTGGGTCTTGAAGTGATCGGTCAACCCGTTGATCCGCTCGGACAGGAGCGCGATCTGCACCTCGGGCGAGCCGGTGTCTCCATCGTGGGTCTTGAACTGCTCGATGAGACCCTTCTTCCTGTCGATGGACAGCCGCATGCTGGAAGCCTCCCGGGGGTTCCCCCCCCAATCGCCACGCCCCCAGGGCCCTCTAACCGGCTCCGACGGGACGGGTTCGTGTGGATGAGCTAAACGTTCAAGGACGCAGAGACTTTACCATGCCGACACCATGCTGTAAAGGCGGCGCAGCCTAGCCCGCGCTCGGTGAGCTCGTCCGGCCGCCTCGGCGCACGCGGGCCGTCTCGATGTCGGCCATGACCTGCGCCTTGAGCGCCTCCACGCTCGCAAACTTCGTCTCCGGACGAATCCGCTCGAGGAATTGCAGCCTCAGCGCCTTGTCGTAGAGATCGCCCGAGAAGTCGAGCAGGAAGGCCTCGACCCAGTACTGATCCTCGCCGAAGGTCGGGCGATAGCCGACGTTCACGACGGCGTCGGCCGCGCCGCCCTCCCACAGGGCGCGGGCCAGGTACACGCCCGGCGCCAGCACCAGCGGCCGGTCCGGCTTGAGGTTCGCGGTGGGAAAGCCCAGCGTCCGGCCCCGTCCGGCCCCGCGGCGCACGCGGCCGCTGATCGCGTACGGATGGCCGAGCAGCTCGGCGGCGCGGACGGCGTCGCCGGCGCCCAGGAGCTGGCGGATCGCGCCCGACGACACCGTCTGGCCCTGCAGGCGCAGCGGGGGCAGCACGCGCGCCGTGAACCCGAACCGGGGCCCCAGCTCCGCAAGGAGCGCCGCCGTCCCGCGCGCGTCGTGGCCGAACGTGTGGTTGAACCCCACCACCACCTCGCGCGCCCCCAGCGTCCCCACGAGGATGTCGCTCACGAAGGCTTCCGCTTCCATGCGAGAAAGCTCACGCGTGAACGGCACGATCAGCGCCGCGTCAGCCCCCAGGCCCCGCATCCGCTCGAGGTTGTCGTCGAGGGTGGCGATGGGCAGCGGCGCGCGCTCGGGCCACAGGACGGCGGCCGGATGCGGATCGAAGGTGCACACGACGGAAGGCAGGCCCAGCGCGCGCGCGCGCTCGATGGCGGTCGTGATCAGGAGCGCGTGCGCGAGATGGATGCCGTCGAAGGCACCCAGCGCGGTCACGCACGGGCGCAGGTCAGGCGGGTAGGACGCGAGGCCGTGGAGTATCCGCATGAAGGAGACGTTCGGGCTTCAGGAGGTGGCCGCGCCGGACGCCGATGCCGAGCAACGATCCGTCCGCGGCGTAGACACGCACGAGGCCGGGCACGCCCGGCTCGCTCACGGACTGCCCGTTCGCGAAGGCGCGCGCCCCCGCCTCGCCAAGCCGCGCCTCGGGCATGGCGAGGAGCGCCGAGTCGGGCGGGAGCACGCGCGGCCAGAGCGCCTCGCCGCCGCGTGAGGCCAGCAGCGCATCCCACGGAAGGGCATCCTCGACACGGAAGGGGCCCACCCGCGTCCGCACCAGCTGCGCCAGCACCCCGCCCGTTCCCAGGGCGGCGCCGAGATCCGCGGCGAGCGTGCGCACGTAGAAGCCCTTGCCGCAGCTGACCCGGATCACCAGATCCGGCAGCGCGAGGCGCTCGAGCTCGATGGCGTGCACGGTGACCTCTCGCGCCTGCCGCTCGACCTCGACGCCCTCACGCGCCAGCTCGTAGAGACGCCGCCCTTCGTGGTGGAGCGCGGAATACATGGGCGGCACCTGCTGGATGCGCCCGACGAAGCGCCCCAGCGCCGCCCGCACGGCCGCCGCGTCGAGACTGGGGACGGGCAAGGTCTCGAGCACGGTGCCGGAGAGATCCTGCGTGTCGGTCGACACCCCCAGCCGGACCGTGGCCAGGTACTCCTTGTCGAGCTCCACGAGGTACGGCGTGAGCTTGGTCGCCTCGCCGATCAGGATGGGCAGGAGCCCGGTGGCAGCGGGATCGAGCGTGCCGCCGTGGCCGATCTTGGGCGCGCGCAGGAGACGGCGCAGCTGCGCGACGACCTGGAACGACGTGACGCCCGGCCCCTTGTCGACGGGCAGGATGCCGGAGCGCGTCTCGCGGGTCACGTGGACGAGCGCGGCCGCACCGCGTCCAGGGACTCGCGCACGGCTTTCAGCAGCACGGCCGTGGCGTCGTCGAGCGTGCCCGGGAGCGTGCAGCCGGCGGCGTTTTCGTGGCCGCCGCCCCCGAAGCGGTGCGCGATCTGATTGACGGGCACGTCACCCTTGGCGCGCAGGCTCGCCTTGACGGTGCCGGGGGCCTCCTCGCGGAGGAGGATCGCCACCTTCACCCCGCTCACGGAGCGCGGATAGGCCACGAGATCCTCGGCATCCAAGAACTCGCGGGAGACCAGGCCGCGCGGCACGGGCAGCCAGGCGATCCGGCCGTCGTCGCTCATCTGGATGCGGCGCAGCACCTCGCCGAGCTGCACCAGCGAGGCCCGGCCGCGCTGCTGGTAGAGACGGTCGGACACGAGCGACGGGTCGGCGCCGGCCGCCGTGAGCTCCGCCGCCGTCCGGAACGTGCGCGGCGTGGTGTTGGAGTAACGGAAGGAGCCCGTGTCCGTGTGCACCGCCGTGAAGAGGTTGAGCGCGACCGCCGGCGTCACGCGATGCCCGAGCGCCTTCACGAGGTCGTAGATCATCTCGCCGGTGGCCGCGGCCGTGGGATCGATCCAGTTGACGGTACCGTAGCGCCGGTTGTCCGGGTGGTGATCGATGTTGAGGACGCGGCTCTGCGGCCCGCGCGCTCCGGCGAGCAATCCTTCCGTGCGGTCCGGGTTCGGGCAGTCCGTCATGACGATGGTGTCGAATCGCTCCGGTGCGGTCTTCCACACGTTCCAGCGGTCCGTGCCGGGCAGGAAGGCCAGCACGCCGGGCACCGGGTGCGGACCTGCGAACGTGACGGATGCACCCGCCGCGCTCAGCGCCAGCCCGAGCCCGAAGAGCGTTCCCAGCACGTCGCCGTCCGGATGCACGTGGCCCAGGCAGAGCACCCTGCCCTGGGGATCGCGGAGGGCGTCCAGGAGCTCGGTGGGCGGCTTCACGGAGAAGCCCGTCGTCGCCTCCGTCACGCCTCGTCCTCCGTCGCGCGGGACTTGAGCCCGGCCAGCAGCGACTGGATGTGCGCGGCGTGCTCCATGGAGCGGTCGGGGCGGAAGGCGATCTCGGGCGTCACGCGGAGGTCGAGGTGCTTGCGCAGCCAGCTCCAGACGAATCCCCGGGCGCTCTCGAGCGCCTGGAACGACTTCGCCCACTGCTCCTCCGGGCCCAGCACGGAGACGTAGATCCGTGCGAGCTTGAGATCGGCCGTGGTGTCCACCTCGGTCACCGTCACGAATCCCAGGCGGGGATCCTTGAGCTGCCGCTGGAGGACGGCGGACACCTCCTCCTTGATGAGCTGGTTGACCCGCTCGAGCCGCTTCCCTTGCACTAGAGGATCTCCACCTGGATGTCCGTCACGTAGCCGTCCACGTTGTCCTCGATGTAGTCGAGGGCCTTGGAGATGACCTCGTTGGCGTGCCGCGAGTCACCGGAGACGCAGGCCACGGCAAGCGTGGCCCGCTGCCAGGCATCGTGATGGTCCACTTCCGCCACGGAGATCTCGAAGCGCTGGCGCAGCCGGTCCTTGAGGCCCTTGAGCACGTGGCGCTTGCCCTTGAGCGAGCCCACGTCCGGCAGGTGCAGCTCGACGGTGCCGACCGCCACCCGGGCTGCCGACATGCTAGAGCGTCCGCGCGACCTCTTCCGTCGTGTAGGCCTCGATGATGTCGCCGGGCTGGACACCCCGAACCCCTTCCACGCCGATGCCGCACTCGAGCCCCTGCAGCACCTCGCGGACGTCGTCCTTGAAGCGCTTGAGCGAGCTGATGGCGTTCTCGCCGAGGACGGTGTCGCCCCGCTTGATGCGCGCCCGCGCCGTGCGGATGATCTTCCCCTCGATCACGGCGCACCCGAAGATCGTCCCCACCTTGGAGATGGGGAAGAGCTGCTTGACCTGCGCGCGCCCGTGCACGGTCTCCCGGATCTCGGGGGCGAGCATGCCGGAGAGCGCCGCCCGGACGTCGTTGAGGACGTCGTAGATGACGCTGTAGCTCCGGAGATCCACGCCGTCGGTCTGAGCCTGGCTGGCCGCCTTGGGCTCGGCCTTGACGTTGAAGCCCAGCACGATGGCGTTCGAGGCCGACGCGAGCATGACGTCCGACTCGTTCACGGCGCCCACCGAGCCGTGAATGACCTTGAGCCGAACCTCGTCGGTGGAGAGCCGCTCCAGCGATTCCGTGAGGGCCTCGACGGAGCCCTGCACGTCGGCCTTGAGGACGAGCCGGAGCTCCTTCACCTCGCCCGCTTCGATCTGCTTGTGCAGATCTTCCAGGGTGACGCGCGCGGCGCCCTTGCCCTTCAGCTTCTCGCGGTCGGCCCGCACGGTGGCGATCTGCCTGGCCTTGCGCTCGTCCGCCACAACGAGGAGTGTGTCGCCCGCCTGCGGCACACCCGACAGCCCGAGGATCTCGACGGGATCCGACGGCTCGGCCTTCGTCACCTTCCGAGCGCGATCGCTGAACATTGCGCGCACGCGGCCCGAGTGCTGCCCCACCACCACCGCGTCGCCTTCCTTGAGCGTGCCCGACTGGATCAGCACCGTGGCCACGGGGCCGCGTCCGCGGTCGAGCCGGCTCTCCACGATGGTGCCGCGCGCCGCCCGGTTGGGGTTGGCGCGCAGCTCGAGCACTTCGGCCTGCAGGGCCGTCATCTCGAGCAGCTGCGGGATGCCGTCGCCGCGCTTGGCGGAGGTGCCGATGAAGATGGTCTGGCCGCCCCAGTCCTCGGGCACGAGACCCAGGCTCGACAGCTCGCGCTTCACCCGGTCCGGCTCGCTGCCCGGCTTGTCGATCTTGTTCACGGCCACGATGATGGGCACGTTCGCCGCCTTGGCGTGGTTCACGGCCTCGACCGTCTGCGGCATCACGCCGTCGTCGGCCGCCACGACCAAGATCACGATGTCCGTGGCCTGCGCCCCGCGGGCGCGCATGGCCGTGAAGGCCTCGTGGCCCGGCGTGTCCAGAAAGGTGACCTTGCCGTGCGAGGTGTCGACCTGGTAGGCGCCGATGTGCTGCGTGATGCCGCCGGCTTCACGCTCCGCGACCTTGGTGGTGCGGATCGCGTCGAGGAGCGAGGTCTTGCCGTGGTCGACGTGGCCCATGACGGTCACGACCGGCGGCCGGAGCTTGAGCTGGCTCGGGTCGGTCTCCTCCTCCTCGAGGATGTCGCCTTCGAGCGAGCGGATCTCCACGTCGAAGTGGAACTTGTCCGCGACCAGCTTCGCCGCGGTGGGGTCCAGCACCTCGTTCACCGTGGCCATCACGCCCAGCTCGAGGAGCGCCTTGATGACCTCGCCGGACTTGTGGCGCATGGCCGCCGCGAGCTCGCCCACCGTCACGGACTCGGGCAGCTTGATCAGCTCGCGCTTGATCTCGACCGGCGGCTCGGGCACGGCCGGCTTGGGCTCGGGCTTCGGGGGCTCTGGCTTGACCTCGACCCTGGCCGGCGGAGGCGCAGCTGCCGCGGCAGCGGGACGCGGCTGGGCAGCGGGAGCGGCCGGACGAGCCGGGGCAGGAGGCGCCGCGGGCCGGGCCGGCGGAGCCAGTGTCGGCGCAACACGCCGGGGCGCGGCAGGAGGCGCCGCGGGCGCGGCGGCAGCCGGCGGCACCACCGGGCGCGGCGGAGCGACAGGCGGCGCAGGCGGCGGCGTCGGACGGAGCACGGTCGGCTCGCGCTTCACAACCGGAGGCGGCGGGGCCGTTACCGGGGCCGCGGGGGCGATCACTGGCGTCGGGAGCGGCGTGATCACGGGTGCGGGAGGTGGAGCCGGTGCGGACTCGGGCTCCGCCACGGGCGCGGCCGCCGCCGTGTGCCGGAAGAGCGTGGCCGCGGGCTTGATCTCCTCCATCGGCTCCGGCAGGACGGAGTCCACCGGCTCGAGCGCGACGGCCTTCTTGCGGGGAGCCCTCGGCGCCGCCGTGCCGTCGGCGGCCTTTTGCCGGGGGGGCTTCGGGGCGATGGCGACTCCACCGTCGCCTTCGACTGGCCTGGCCTTGGGCGCGCGCTTGGGCTTGGCTTCCTCCGGCAGATCGCGGCCGCGGCCGAGCTTGACGCGGAGATCGTTGGCGGTGGCCGCCTGCAGAGGGCTCATCGCCCTCATGCCCTTCTGGCCCATGGCCTCCAGGGCAACGATCAGGTCCTTGCTGGTGACGCCCAACTCCTTCGCGAGGTCGATGACCTTGACTCGTGCCGCCACAGCCCGCTTACCTCCTCGCCTTGTCGTTCCCGACCCGGCCGTTCAGAATCGCCGCCGCGCCCAATGCGGGCGGCTCGCTGGGCCGTTTGAACGCGTGCCCGAGGCGGCCCGGATTGAGGGCCTTGCCCAGGCACGAGGGATCGAGGCACACGTACGCGCCCCGTCCCTCAGCCCGACCATCGTCATCGACCACGACTCGACCATCCGTTCCACGCACCAGACGGACCAGGCCTCCCTTGGGCCACTTCTTCCGGCATCCTATGCACGTCCGCTGGGGCGCCGCCGTCACTCAGCGGAGGTCCTCGCCATGCTCCCGGGTGGCGTGTCCTCGGCGCCTTCTTCCGGAGCCGCGGCACCATCCGCCGGCGCCAGCGCGTCCTCCGCGCCTTCCTCGCGCAGCGGCTCGGCCGCCGGATGCTGGGCCAGCCACTCCTGCGCCGCCGCGAGGAGAGACGCCGCCTTCTTCTCGCCGAGGCCGGGGACCGACTGCAGGGTTTCGAGCCCGGCGTGGACGATGCGCGCCGGCGAGTGGAGCCCGTGCTCGACGAGACGCTCCACGAGCTCCGCCCCGATACCAGGGAAGCCCGCGAGCGTCTGACGACCCTGCGCGAGCTCCTCCTCCGCCAGGCGCTTCTCCTCCTCGATCTCTCCTTCGCTCCGGATGTCCACGTGCATCCCGGTCAGCTTTGCGGCCAGGCGAGCGTTCTGCCCGCGCTTGCCGATAGCCAGCGAGAGCTGATTGTCCTGCACGATCACCAGCACCGAGCGCGGCTCTCCGCTCTCATCGACGGGCCCCAGGGCCACGGACGACACCTTCGCGGGCGACAGCGCGCGCGCCACGAACACGGCCGGGTCCGGCGACCATTCGACGATGTCGATCTTCTCGCTCCGGAGCTCGCGGCTGATCACCTGGATCCGGGTGCCGCGCAGGCCCACGCAGGCACCGATCGGATCCACGTCGCGCTTGGTGGACATGACGGCGACCTTGGCGCGCTCCCCCGGCTCACGGGCGGCCGCCTTCACCTGCACGATGCCCTCCGCGATCTCGGGGATCTCGGCCTCGAAGAGCCGGACGAGGAAGCCGGCATCCGCCCGGGAGAGGAGGATCTGCGGCCCCTTGGCCGTCTTCTTCACCTCCTGCACGTAGGCGCGCACGCGATCGTTGGGGTTGTAGCGCTCGCCGGGAATCTGCTCGCGCTCCGTGATCACGGCTTCGGCCTTGCCCAGGTCCACGATCACGTTGCGCTTCTCGATCCGGTGCACGGTGCCGCGGATGATCTTACCCTGCTTGTCGATGAAATCAGAGTAGACGGCGTCGCGCTCCGCATCCCGCACCCGCTGGAGGATCACCTGCTTCGCCGTCTGGGCGGCGATGCGCCCAAACTCCTGCGGCGGCAGCTCGACCTCGATCTCGTCCTCGAGCTCCGCCTCGGCGTTGAGCTTGCGCGCCTGGCTCAGGGCGATCTCGAGCTTCGCGTCGGCGACCGACTCCACGACCTTCTTCCTCGCGAAGACCCTGAGGGCGCCCGTCTGACGGTCGAGCTCCATGCGGACGTTGTCGGCCACGCCCATGGTCTTCTTGGACGCCGACAGGAGGGCAGACTCCAGCGCCTCGAAGAGGATCTCCTTGTCGATCCCCTTCTCGCTGGCCATCTGCCCGATCACGTAGATGAGTTCCTTGTTCATCATGGCCCGACACCGTCACCTGCGCCTGAACGGCGGATCCAGCCGCGCCTTCGCCACCAGCGCCCGCGGGACTTCAGCCATCTGCCCGTCCGGCGCGGCGATCGCGAGCCGATCCGGGCCCGCCGCCTCCAGCCTGCCCGCGAACTCGAGCCGGCCCTCCACGGGCTCCCGGAGCCAGCACCGGACGTCCTTGCCGATGGCCCACGCGAACTCGCGGTTCGTCCGGAGCTCGCGGTCGAGCCCCGGGGACGACACCTCGAGGTCGTAGCTCTCGGCGATCAGCCCGGACACGTCGAGCACGTCGCCCGCCTCGTGGCTCAGCCTCTGGCAGTCGGCGATGCCCGCCCCGCCCGGCTTGTCCACGAAGAACCGCAAGACCCAGCGCCGAGCCTCCCGGCGCCATTGCAGATCGACCAGCTGCAACCCGTGCGCTTCGAGGACGGGGGACATGACGGCCTCCACCTTAGCCAGAAACGCCTCCCCGTCTGCCGCCCGCGGGTCCATTCCCAGCCGATCCCCCTGCCTCTAGAGAACAAAAAAGTGGGCGGCGCCCACTTTTGTCAAAACTTTAGCACATGTAGACGTCACCCGCAAGGCCGCAGAGCCCCGGGTGCGCCGGCACGCTCCTAGCTCACCGCAGCCCCTCCACGATCTTCCTGATGGCCTCCACCACGCGCTCCCGCGGCACCTTCCACTCCGCACGCGAAGCTCGCTCGCGAATCTCGACCACACCCTCCTTGGCAAGAGCATTTCCCACTGTAATG
>Ga0335070_10001786_pt1 | contig 24957 bp, 24 predicted proteins | sample Lox_Sample_13_FD_206722 | JGI IMG/M metagenome (GOLD analysis project Ga0335070, IMG submission 206722) | Soil microbial communities from Loxahatchee National Wildlife Refuge, Florida, United States - Lox_Sample_1.3 | ecosystem: Environmental > Terrestrial > Soil > Wetlands | place: USA...
CGGTTCCGCATCTAAATAACTTCGTGCTCATCGGAGCGCCGGCACGAGTAGGCGACGAAGTAATGGGATCCCTGGCAGTCATCGGTCCCACGCGGATGGACTATGAACACACGATTACCGCGGTCTCGTACATCGCGCGTCTGTTCGATCAATTCTGGAATGAAGTGACGTAGATAAGGCAATGGCATCAAACAAAGGAAATGGCGAGGCAACCGAGCTCGATATCGAGCACGAGTTGCCTGCGAGCGAAAACGAAACGCAGAGTACGGCGAGCGAGGTTGAAGTCGAGTTGGAAAGTCTGCGCGCCGAAAAAGCCGGGTACCTCGACCGGCTGGCCCGCCTGCAGGCCGAGTTCGACAACTTCCGCAAGCGTAGTGTCAAGGAACAGCAGGATTTCCGCGATTATGCTCTGGCGGAGGCTTTGAAATCGCTGCTGCCGATTCTCGACAGTCTGGACCGCGCAGCCAAGACGCCGGCGAAGTCGGTGGACGACATACAGTCGGGTGTCGAATTGATCGACAAGCAGTTTCATGACGCGCTGGCGAAGCTGGGCGTCGAGCCCGTTCTGGCAGCGGGCGAAGTGTTCGATCCGAATTTGCACCAGGCGGTGCAGATGGTCGACACCGATGAGTTTGAGGACCACCGTGTAATCGACGAGCTGCAGCGCGGATACCGCATCAAAGACCGTCTGCTGCGCCCTGCGATGGTGCGGGTCGCGAACAACCCCAAGACGTAACCGACTCTTCGAAATTCAGTAAGGAAACGACGCTGGCTACCAACGTAAAACGCGACTATTACGAAGTGTTGGGCGTGAGCCGCACGGCAAACGACCAGGAGATCAAGAGCGCCTACCGCAAGCTGGCCATGCAGTACCACCCCGACCGCAATCCAGACAATCCGGAAGCGGAAGATCAGTTCAAAGAATGCAGCGAAGCGTACGCAGTGCTGGCCGACGCCGAGAAGCGTGCGCGCTACGACCGTTTCGGACATGCCGGCGTTTCCGGTAATGGCGGCGTTGGCTTCGATCCTTCGAACTTTGCCGGTGTCCAGGACATTTTTGGCGATATCTTCAGCGGTTTCGGTGGCTTCGGCGACATCTTCAGCGGCGGTCGCGGCCGGCGCTCGCGCGCGCAACGCGGTGCTGACATGCGCGAGGACGTAACGCTCGAATTTGAGGAAGCCGTATTTGGCGTCACGAAAGAGGTAAAGATCCGGCGGCTGGAGGAGTGCGATGCGTGCCATGGAACCGGCGCTGCGCCGGGTAAGTCTCCGATCACGTGCACTACTTGCGGCGGGCACGGGCAGGTTCGGTACCAGCAGGGCTTCTTTACCATTGCCCGCACGTGCAGCACCTGCCAGGGATCGGGCAAGCTGATCGTCGATCCCTGCTCGAATTGCAAGGGTCAGGGTCGTCTGCGTCGCGAGCGCAGTGTCACGGTGAAGGTCCCCGCAGGCGTGGAAGATGGCCAGCGCATGCTGTACACGGGAGAAGGCGAAGCAGGTTTCGCGGGTGGGCCGTCGGGCGATTTGTACGTGGTGTTGCACTGCAAGGAGCACGAATTTTTCGTCCGTGAAGGCAAGGACCTGCATTGCATTGTGCCGCTCTCCGTGGTGCAGGCGGCGTTGGGTGCCGAGATCACGGTACCGACGCTCGAGGCAGAACAGGTGCTGCGAATTCCCGAAGGCACTCAAACCGGTACCACTTTCAGACTCAAGCACAAGGGCGTGCCTGAACTGAATGCAAGGGGCCGCGGCGATATCATTGTGCGAGTTAAAGTTCAGACGCCTACCAGGCTCAGCAAGCGGCAGCGCGAATTGCTCGAAGAATTGCAGCAAACGATGTCGGTGGAGAACAAACCCGTCAGCCGCACGTTGATCAGCAAGATGCGAGAGATGTTTGGGTAGTCTCGGCCTGGCCGCAGCCCGGAATATTTTCCTTGGACGACTGGTTTCGCATCTACGCATGGTTCCTGCTGATCGTGACCGCGCTCCCGGCGGTGGCTCGTCTGGCGCGTCCGCAGGAACTGGCGCGGATCATGCTGTTTCGCTTCCAAAATCCGAAGCGGCGCAACCGGGTGCGCATCGGCGGTGTAATCTATCTCTTGCTTGCACTAGTGGCAACGCCTTTCCTGTTGCGTTCCCCCGAACATCAAAAGCGTTGGCTCACGATGGCGCTGCTCGTCGGAGCAGTTTCGGCGGTTGAGTTTATCCTGAACAGCCGAACGTTTTCCGAAGAGGAGTTGGCGCGCCAGAACCGCTACTTCGGCGGCGTCTATTTCGCCATTTCCATCGCAGTAGCGCTGCTACTGGTGACCCGATGACGCGTCGCCGCTGGATTGCGGACGAAGTTGTCGGAGACCGCGCCGCGCTCAGTGGTGCGCACGCCGCGCACCTGGTGCGTGTGCTTCGCGTGCAAACCGGGCAAAAGTTCGACGTCGCTTGCGGAGATGTTGTCCGTCGCGGGACTGTGATTGCCGCCGGCGATGAGCGCGTCGAGTTTGCCCTCGGCGAATCCGTTGTTGCCGATGTCTCGACTCCCATCACGCTGCTGCTCGCGGTCTTCAAGTTCGACCGCATGGAATGGGCGATCGAAAAGTGCACGGAGTTGAATGTCAGCGCCATCATCCCGGTGATCGCACGAAGGACCGAGAAGCATCTTGCGCAGGCTGCTGAGCAGCGGGTCGAGCGCTGGCGCCGCATCGCGCGCGAGGCTTCTCAGCAGTCTCGCCGAGCCGCAGTGCCAGAAATCGGCGATCCGGTGAAGCTGGCCAACGTCCTGAGTGTGTCCGCTGGATCGCGCATCGTCCTCGCCGAATCGGAACAGGAAGTGCAGTTGCGAGATGTGGTACGCAATCACCCGTCCGCCGGTACCCTCACCTTGGCGATTGGTCCCGAAGGCGGTTGGGCCGATGACGAGTTGCGAGCATTCGCCTTGGCTGGCTGGATCAGCGCTTCTCTTGGTACGACCATATTGCGCGCTGAGACTGCCGCGCTTGCAGCACTCGCGATCAGTCGATCCGAGCTGCCGTGATGAGGTGATATCGCATGCCCTGGAAACCTCGCGACTTCGAGCTTACCGACGAACAGACAAAGGCAGTTTACGTTGATGAAGGCCCGATTCTCGTGGTCGCCGGCGCCGGGACCGGCAAGACGACGGTGCTGGCCAGTCGCGTTGTGCGCCTGATTGAAGACGGCCTCGCCGATCCGTCGGAGATGCTCGCCGTCACCTACACACGCAACTCCGCGCGCGACCTCCTGAAGCGCATAGCACGCATCTGGATGGGAAGCGATGACGTTTCCATTGTGGAAAAAGTAGCTGCGTCGGGACTTAAAGCTGGAACGTTCCACTCTTATTGCTACAGCCTATTGCGTGCTGCCGGACAAAAGTTCGACCTCATCGACGACAAGGACCTGTTCGTCATGCTGCGTCGTGATATCGGAGACCTCAAGCTCGAGTACTACATCAAGGCGGCAAGCCCGGGGCAGTTTCTCTACGGGTTGGACGCGTTCTTCCGACGCTGCCACGACGAATTGCGCACGCCTGCTGACTACGATGCTTACGTTGCGCAACTCGAAGCTGGCGCAATTCCTCTGCCACGGGTCAGCCAGTCCACGAAAACCGCGGCCATGCCAAGAGAGGAAATCCTCGGGCGTTGCCGCGAAATCGCACGGGTATTCCATCAGGTGGAAGACAAGCTGGCGGCGGAGAATCTGGGAACCTACAATCACGTCATCACGCGAGCGCTCCGGTTGCTGCGCGATCCCGCACGGAGCGAGCAGCTTGAGGCGGCACGCAAGGCAGCGAAGTTCCTCCTGATCGATGAATTCCAGGACTCCAACCTGGCACAGATCGAACTGGCGCGCCTGCTCGGCGGTGAAAGCGCCAATATATTTGCCGTCGGCGATCCGGACCAGGCGATCTACCGTTTCCGCGGAGCGACAACCGGGACGTTCGACCACTTCCTGCGGACGTTCGGCGTCGAAAAGGTCGAGCGAGTGACGATGCTGGACAATCGGCGTTCGACCGATCCGGTGCTGAAGACGGCGTATCTGGTGATTTCGCAGAATCCTGACATTACGAATATAGAGCTGCCCGGAGGCGAGCGCTGGCAGCGCGTTGCGCTGGAGCACAGACGCACGAAGAAGGAGCCAGCGCCGGTACCTCCAGTGCTCGTTTGCGGCTGGGAGACGAAGCAGGACGAGGCCGCGTTCATTGCATCGGAGATTGAGCGACTGCACGCTCAAGACGGTTGCGCATGGAAGGATTTTGCTGTCATCTATCGCAAGCACGATCACCGCAATGAGATCGTGCTGGAACTGGCGCGGCGCGGCATTCCGTTTTCGGTTACCGGACTGGATCTTTTGGAGACTCCGGGCGTGCGCGACCTGGTGGCCGGGTTGCTGGCGATAACGGGCGTCGATGCCGTCGCAACGTTGCGCGTGGCGGCGTTCGAGAGATTTGCCGTGAACGGTGAGGCGCTGCGTACGGCCTTGCAGGCACAAGGAGACGACCGCAACCTGGAATCGGCTCTGGAAACCGTACCTGGTGGCATGCAAGTCATCACCGCGCTGCAGGAAGTCCGCGCCATGTTGGCGCGCGCCGGCAGCAAAGCGGTTGCTGCGTGCGAAGTAGCGATGCGGCAATTCGGAATCGCTCACTCGAACCACACCGAAGGATTCATCGAGTTCGTAAAGCTCTGGAGCCGGAAACCGAAACCGGTCTCCGGCGACGGCACGCTCCAGGAGCTTCTGGAATATCTGCGCTACTTCGCGGAGGGAGGTGGCCACATTGCCCGTCCGGAGGACGAAGCTGCAGAGGATGTTCCGGCGTCTTTACAAATGGAAACGGGAAAAGCGACCGGCCCAGCCGGGTACGACGATGCCGTGCGCTTGCTGACCGCGCATGCTGCCAAGGGGCTGGAATTCCCCGTCATTTTCGTCTTGCGAGTCAACTCGAAGTCGTTTCCTATTACGTACCGTGAAGACCTGGTGGAGTTCCCCAATGAACTGCGCGATCCGGATTCGCGGCTCAGCGAGGAACCCGCGCAGATACACGGCGAGGAGGAACGTCGGCTGTTTTACGTGGCGATAACACGCGCGGAAGATGTACTGTATCTCTGCGCGAAAAAGGGAATCGGTAAGAAGGACGAAACACCTCCTGGATACCTTCGCGATCTGCTCCAAGCCGCGAAGCTGTCGGCGCCGGGAAGCGTGGAGTTCGAGCTGGTGCTCCCGGCGGCAAGCTTTCCCGTCGGCGACGCGGACGACCAGCCGGTGTCGGGCATCTTGCGCTGGATCGATTTGCCGCCGCGGCCGGAAACTCTTCGCCCGACATTGAGCGCCGCTGCCCTCGAAAATTACGAGCGCTGTCCACTGATGTACAAACTCTCACAGGAATGGAACCTCCGGGGCAAGCTAACACCCGACCTTCATTTCGGCTGGGCGATGCATGCGGCCATGTTTGCCTACTTCGATTCAGTTCGAAAGGAACGCCCGCTCCCCGCCGACGAGGTTGTGCAGTATTTCTTGCGCGAGTTTGGCAGCAGAGCGATTGACGATGCAACGCAGCGCCGCCTCTATGCGGAAAATGGCGAGCGACAGTTGAGAACGTTTCTGTCATCCGAATCAGCTCGCCCGCATGGGAAAGTTGCATTGCTCGAGCACTGGTTCAAGTTCGATGTCGCGGGCAACAAGGTAGTTGGGCGCATCGACCGGGTCGATGAAGACGATGATGGCTTTGTCGTGATCGACTACAAAACAGGCAATCCCAGGTCGCAGGACTCGGCGGACGACAGCGTGCAGCTTTCGATTTATGCGCTGGCGATGGGCGGCAGTAAGCCGGTGAAGATGCTTGCATTCCAGAACATGGAAGATAACAGCACGGCGTGTACGACGCGCGGAAACGAGGACCTTCGAAGGACGGAAGCGAAGATTGCCGACGTGGCCACCGCGATAGCCGCCGGAAACTTCGAAGCCAAGGTAGGCCGGCACTGCACATGGTGCGGATTTCGCTTGATGTGTCCCGAACAGGAAACCAGCCTTCCGCCGGAGACTCAGCCGTCTGGAAAAGCGAAATACCAAGACCCGAGCCGCGGGAGAAACCACACGGCAAAAACTTAGGGGACGCTTGCGCGTCCCCGTTGGTTTTGGTCTGAAGAAGATTTAGTGCTTTTTCTTCTTCGCGGCCTTCTTTGCAGGGGCCTTAGCCTTTTTCTTGGTTGCCATGTGCTATTCTCCCTTTCCATCGGTGATGGAAGATTGCGACATCACATCATCGCAATTTGTTCTTTGTATAGAGTCAACGAAATAAATAGTCAAGGAAAAAACGCGGAGCGAGTTGAGCATTTCGATGACGTAAGCCCGACGTTTGCGCGACGATCAGGTTAGGATGAGATGAGAATCCGTCGCTCGTTATCTTGCAACGCGCTGCGATATGCCTCGGACCCGCATGAACAAAGGCGAATCTCCATCGAAGGATTTGTTCGTGACGAATGTCGAACAGTTATAGAGCAGGCTGCATGCCATCGTGCGGGATTTTCCTTCTGCTGATGCGGGTAGAAAAAATAGACATGGATTACGAAGAGTCGACACGTTTCGGTAGTGCGTGCACGTTGCACAGAACTTGCGATCGCGCGACGATTTGCCGAGACGATGGCTGTGGCGGCCAGGTCTTACCTCAACAGGCGAAGGACAACGCCGCTCAGTGCGTCATGCCATGCGTAGGCGATCATGCCGGGACGCAGACTCTTGCGCCACCAGGCAAGCAGGCCCAATAAAAGACCGAAGAGCACGACCAGAAGCATTCGGGGAACCCCTTCATAACCGTGGGCGGCGCCGAATGCAACTGCTGAAAGGAGTACACCGGCGAGCATGGAACGCAAGACGAGGGCAAGTTGGCGCTGCAGGTAACCGCGAAAGAGGATTTCTTCCCAGATTCCCGCTGTTACACTCAGGCAGCACCAGACCATGAGTTCCAGCGTCGTCCCCGGAACGAGAAAGCCGAGTTGGTGGCGCATACTGTCGATCTTTCCGCCTTCGTCGAGGTGAAGGAGCTGGGCGCCGATGCCGAGCGCGGTCATCGAAAGGATCCAAAACAGCGCAGCGATGCCCGAATCCTTTAGGAACTCGTCGAGCGCCCATCGCCCGCCAATCAGTTCGCGTAACGAGATGCGCTTGCGAGTGCCAAGATACACAAAACCCGTAAGCAGCAGCTCTAACGACATTGTCGAGACGTACTGGGCGATCTTGCCGTGTTGCGTTGCGGTGTGCGCACCGCGAGCGCCCGCCAACGATGCAGCAACGATCACGAACAGTACCACCGACGTATGCCAAAGCGGCGCCAGCAGCCCGTCGGGCTGTTGTGAATCGGGAAGCCGATTGTCGGCTGGCGAGGATTCGAGAAGCACGGTGTGACCATCTTATAATTACTGGTTTGCCAATCGGTCGTGGGGGTACAGGCATTATGGCTTTCATGGAAGACGTTGTGATCGTATCGGCGGTTCGCACTCCGATAGGGAAGTTTCAGGGATCGCTTTCCGACTTAACCGCGCCCCAATTGGGCGCAATTGTGGTGCGCGAAGCGGTAAAGCGTGCAGGCGTTGACCCGGTTGCGGTTTCGGACTGCATTATGGGTAACGTGGTGAGTGCGGGACTTGGGCAGAATCCGGCACGCCAGGCTGCGTTAGGAGGAGGACTGACGTCGGCAGTATCAGCGACGACGATCAACAAAGTCTGTGGCTCTGGACTGAAGGCAGTGGCACTCGGTCAGCAGGCGATCCAGACGGGTAACTCTGACATTGTGGTAGCCGGCGGAATGGAGAGCATGAGCAACGCCCCGTATCTGCTGCCGAGCGCGCGCAAAGGTTATCGGCTCGGCGACGGCAAATTGATCGACGCGATGGTCCACGACGGGCTTTGGGACATCTACAACGACTACCATATGGGAAACACCGGCGAGAATGTCGCCGAAAAATACAAAATCACGCGCGAAGAACAGGACGAATATGCGCTAAACTCACACCGCAAGGCCATTGCCGCCATCAAGGAATGCCGGTTCAAGGACCAGATCGTGTCAGTGGAGCTGCCCGCGAAAAAGAAGGGAGCACCGCTGCAGTTGTTTGCGGTGGATGAATCGCCGCGTGAAGACACATCCATCGAAGTGCTGCGCGCGCTCAAAGCGGCTTTCAAGAAAGACGGCACGGTGACAGCCGGTAACGCTCCCGGCGTGAATGATGGGGCATCGGCGGTGGTACTCATGTCGACGGCTCGTGCAAAGGAATTGGGGCTGAAGCCGATGGCGCGCATCGTAGCGCAGGCGACGAGTGGTCTCGATCCGGCATGGGTGATGATGACTCCGGTCGAAACTGTTCGCCAGCTGTGGAAGAAGACGGGCTGGAAGAACGAGGACGTGGACCTGTATGAAATCAACGAGGCGTTCTCGGTAGCCGCGATTGCCGTCACTCGCGAATTGGGGCTCGATCTGAACAAAGTCAACGTCAACGGAGGGGCTGTCGCGCTTGGCCATCCGATTGGCGCCAGCGGAGCGCGCATTTTGACAACGTTACTCTACGAGATGATCCGCCGCGACGCACACAAAGGAATCGCTGCGCTGTGCCTCGGCGGAGGTAACGCGGTTGGCTTGGCGGTGGAGCGTCCGGCGTAACGGACAATTTACAAAACGTTACACGGAAAGGCGAGCAATCGGAGGCTGTTACGAAGCTCTCGGTGTTGATGCGTTTTGAGAAAAACGTCGCATTTAAGTTCGATTAAAGCGCCCGGGAGCCGATCGTGGACCATTTGTCATCACCAAGTCTTTGGCAAAATCGAGTTTCGTAACAGCCTCAATCGTGCTCCCCTTTTCGTGTTACCGAAGTGGACGCGCGGATCGGGTGCGACACAGCTCCGCTTTGCGCATCCAATCAGAAAATAATGAGTACACAACCACGTTCCTCAGTGACGCCGGCGATTCGCACGGAGAACGTCACGCGCCACTATCCCATGGGTGACGGCCTGATTCGTGCGGTCGATGGTATTTCCATCACGATCGAACAGGGCGAGTTCGTTGCTCTACTGGGGCAATCGGGTTCTGGCAAATCGACACTACTCAATCTGATCGCTGGACTCGACCGGCCAACATTGGGTACGGTCCTCGTCCACGGACGCGACCTTGCCAAGCTTACCTCCGAACAACTTGCGCAATATCGGCGCAACGACGTGGGGATGGTTTTTCAGGCATTTCAGCTGATTTCTTCGATGAGCATCACCGACAACGTAGAGCTTCCAATGCGATTCGCCGAGGTCGACCGGGATGAGCGGGCGCAGCGAAGTAGGGAATCTTTGGAGCAGGTTGGCCTAGGGAAGAGGCTGGACCATCGGCCGTCGCAATTGTCTGGTGGAGAGCAGCAGCGGGCTTCGCTCGCTCGGGCGCTGGCCAATAGGCCGCGACTCCTGCTGGCAGATGAACCGACAGGGAATCTCGACAGCAGGACGGGCGAAGACATCCTCAATCTCATTCGCGAACTGAGCTTGGCGATGAGAATGACGGTAGTGATGGTTACCCACGAGCGTGCCCTGGCGGAGCGCTTCTCCCAACGCTCGATTTACCTGGCTGACGGTAAGCTCGTGAGCGAGGAGATGCGGGCATGAAGGGCTACGACCTGCTTGATCTCGCTGTGCGCAATCTGCGGCAATCCAAGTTGAGGAATGGCCTAACGACCGTGGGGATTTCGGTCGGTGTGGCCTCGCTAGTTGCCATGCTGTCGCTGGGGGTTGGGTTGCAGCAGTTAGCGACACGCAGGCTGGCGGGTTCGGGATTGTTCGACACGATATTCGTGACCTCGCGGCAGGATTTTCGAGGCTTCGATCGCGAAGACGACGCAAGAACCGAGCATCCCGAGAAGGCCCCAGTACTCGATGAGGACGCGCGGACGAAGATCACGAACCTGCCAAGTGTCACGGAGGTCGAGCCGGAAATCCGCGTGATGGGAGAAGTCGTCGCGAACGGCGAAACGCACTTTGGCTTCGTTACCGGGTTGCCGATGTCGGCGCGGGAGAATGAAGCGTTCGACAGCCTGAAAGGCAAGTTTTTCTCGGGCGACAATGCGGACGAAGCGATTCTGCTGTTGGATTTTGCGAAGGAACTGGACGCGAAGGGTCCGGAATCGCTTATCGGCAAAGAAATTATTCTGCGGTACGGCGAACGGCAAGCACTGGCTCCCGAGACAAATGACCGGCCCCAGATGAACGGGGCTGAGAATACAACGGAGAGCGGAGACGACTACGGATTTTCCGTCGTTCGCAAGGAGCAGCCATTGCGGGTTGTTGGCATCGTTGACCAGGAACCATATGGCGGTATGCGCACGGTTTCACGCGGGCGCATTTTTCTTCCTGTTCGCACGACCGAGCGGCTGAAGATGGCACAGTTTACCGACATGCGCAGCTCGTTGCGTAGCGGCGGCGGAAAAATCTACATGACGCTCACGGTGCGCGTGAAAGACCCGGCAAAAGTCCAGGCCGTACAGGACGCAATCAACCAGATGAACTTCCGGACCTTCTCGGTTCTCGACGCGACGAAAAGCCTGCGGCGCTTCTTTACTGTGCTCGATCTATTTCTGGGAATCTTTGGTTCGCTGGCACTTGCGGTTGCAACGCTCGCGATCGTAAATACGCTGGTGATGGCTGTACTCGAACGCCGCCGCGAAATTGGCGTGATGAAGGCCATCGGTGCAAGCGATCAGGATGTGAAGAAGCTTTTCTTTACGGAGGCCGGTGCCATGGGGTTTTTCGGGGGCATCCTCGGGATCTTGTTGGGGCTGGCCATCGGCAAAGCCATCAATTTCGGCACGGCGATTTACCTGACCCGCCGTCAGCTTCCCGCGGAGCCAGTTTGGGTCATGCCACCTTGGCTAGTCGGAGCCGCGATAGCATTCTCCATCCTCGTCAGTTTGATGGCCGGTCTGTATCCTGCAAGCCGCGCGGCGCGCCTGGATCCCGTGCAGACGCTGAAATACGAATGATGATCTCACGGCCAGTCAGGCAGTTCTCTCGTGCGCCGCTGGCAGTGGCTGCACTGTCAATCGCATTTTCGATCGGCGCAAACGCGCAGGGAAGGGCTGAGTGCGCTACCGTGAAGTCGGCCGTGCTGGCACGCTCCGTTCGTTACTGTGCGTTTCTGCCTGCGAGTTTCGACATCGACAAGACGAAGCACTATCCCGTGCTGTATTACTTGCACGGACTGGGCGACAACGAACAGTCGCTGCTGAATATGGGCGGTTGGGACCTGGTCGAAGAGCTGCGGCGCCAAGGAAAGATTGGAGAGTTAGTGCTTCTGGCTCCGAGCGGCGGACTCACATTCTTCCTGAACTCGGCGGATGGCAAAATTCGCTACGAAGACTTTCTGCTGAAAGAATTCATTCCGCAGATGGAGAAGAAATATCGCGGGAATGGCACAGCTGCAAGGCGCGGCATTACTGGAGTATCGATGGGGGGCTTTGGCGCGTTGCGCCTGGCTTTTCATTACCCGCAGCAGTTTGCTGCAGTGAGCGCGCAGATGCCTGCATTGATCGCAGGAATTCCATTGAACTTTGCTGCCGGGGGGCGGGGTTCGCCTGCGGCGGTAATGGGCGATGTGTTCGGCGATCCGGTCAACCTCGCCTACTTTCAGAAGAACAGCGTCTTCTTCTTTGCAAAGAACGCTCCAGCTGCCCAACTCAAGCGCCTCAAAATTTACTTTGACGTGGGAAATAACGACGACTACGGCTTTGAGCAGGGAGGCCTGAAGCTGCATCAACTGCTTGACTCGCGCGGCGTACCCAACGAGTTTCACATCTACCCTGGCAGACACGACGCCCAGTTTGTCATGCGGCACTTCGGCGAGGTCATGCAGTTCCAGTGGCAGGCGATCGGAAAGTAGGCGCCGCACCGGCGCCAACACCGTCCGCGCGCCGATCACGACCGGCGAGTTTGCCGCACTCAAAGCAGCCCACCGCCGCCAACCTCAGGTGTTGCGGATATTCTGTCGATGGCGACTGTCAGTCCGTAGAAGAAATACAGGATCATCGCCAGTGGCTCTTCTCCGAGGTTGTAGTGCAGCAAGCCGGTGGACGAGAACGCAACAAATCCGGCGAGGACGCCGCTCACGATGGCAGTGGCAAGGGCCTCTCTCGGCCGCAATCGTTTAATCAATCGAACCAATAGGATCACGTAGGCAACGCTGAACCATAACCATGCCAGAAGCGTCGGAACACCCCGCTCGACCGCCAATTGCAGATAGGTTGAGTGGAAGTGACTTTGCACGTGGTACTCGATGAAGCCGCGAATGTTCCATTCGAGCCAGTGCACGCGGACCGTTTCCATGCCGACGCCGAACCAGGGATGCTGGCGAATGAGCCGCAGGCCGTCCTCCCACATGAGCGCTCGGAAATGCACGGATATGTCGCTGCGATCAACCCACTGCACTCCGCGGGATCGTTGTATCCATACGGTCGCGCCAGCAACGATGACCACTAGTACGCCCACGGCAAGCCATCGCAATGCGCCCCGCTCGAGCGCGAACAGTGACACGAGACATCCTATTGCGAGCCCCGCGATCGCGGCGCGTGTTTCTGTCATGAAGATGGCCCAGGTTAGGCCGGCGAACGCAATTGTATAGAGTGCTGCCAACCACTTCCGATCGCGATATCTTGCGAGCATTAGTGCCCACCCCATGCAGCCAGCCTGCATCAACATTTCGGCAAAGACCACCCAGTGCCCCAGCGTGCCCCGTGCCCGCCATGGATGTCCGCGCCCGAGTCGCACTTCCGAGCTTCCCAGTCTCGATTGCAGAAGCACCTGGGAAGGCAATTCGATTGTGGTCGGCCACAGTGCGGTAGCTGCAAAGTAACGCAGCTCAACCTTTGCCCCTCCCGAAAGCTGCCGAATGGCTGCGAGGAACTGGTCGGGCGTCCGGACAGAATGTCCGTTGACCGCCGTTACGACATCCTTCGGGCGCATCCCTGCCTCGAACAGGGGCGATGTGGCTGGAAGCGTCTCAAAGCGGGCTCCAATTCCGTACGTGTATTGCCAAACTGTAAACAAAACCGTCGTGCATGCTGACAGCACGAACAGCACCACCACTACCCGCACCTGTGCCATCCGCCGTAGGTTCTGCGCAACGGCGATGCCCGCCAGAAAAAGGCCGACATACTTCATCCGGTCCCAGCTTAAGTAAGGATCCGGCGACAGTGCGGTTGAGATTCCACTCAGTACGACGTAAGCCAGCAGTGGCGCTGTCAGCGCCTGCTTCAGAGGCCGCGTACGGCTCGCGATAAGCTTGATCAGCCACAATAAAAATGCCGCTTTCCAGGCGCGCTCGGCCCCTTTGATCGAGTGCGGAAGCAGGATTGCGAATAATGCAAGAAACGCATAAATCGCTTTGTCGAGCCACGCGACTAGAACAATCCTCATCGACCCGCCGCCGCGCGGAGTCTCGAAAGAATGATTTACGTAGGGATCCGGAGTCGCGTCGAGAGTGCTGTCCGCCACTGGCATCGAGAAAAGACTACCTGACTATCTTAAACTGCAACATGCACATTCGACGTTCGGTAGAAAGTCTCAATAACGTCGGCATCTTTCCCAATGCCTGACGGACGACTCTGTGAACTGGAATTCCTCTTCTAACGGAAGCGGAACCGGTTTTGGAACTCTGCAAGTGGGTACTCACATCGAGGTGACTCACTCTGCACGATCGTGCTGACCTGGCGCGGATGTGCTCGGGATACTAACATTTGAATTAGGTTCGCCTGCTCAAATCGTTTTGTGATCTCAAAATCAGTATAAAATCAAAGAGGAAAGTATTTGCAATTGTTGACTTGTCGCACGCCAGGGTTGCCTATCGATTTCGGGTGGCGGGCGAGTATGCTTGACGTGCGCGAGCAAGCAGGTGCCTGAGTTTCCGGATACAGACCGCAGTTTGAGACATGCAAGTTTGTGTTTGACCGACGATCCAAACTACTAAGCGTCGTGACGCTGGCTCAGGACCTGGCCATCACTTGCACAGCGTTCGCGGTGGCGTACTGGCTGCGCATCCTTTTGGTAAGATTCGAATTTTTCAGCCATCACCTCCCCATCATCTACCCGTTCTCCCACTACTTCTCGCTGATGGTGGCGTTTGTCGTTGCCTGGGCTGTCATCGGTTACACCTCCAAGTTCTATCGAGACCTGGAGATGTCGAACCCGATCCAGGTTGGTCTCAACCTCCTAAATCAGCTTGCGATCGTTCTCGTGCTGATCTATGCGGGGCTGTACCTGTTCCGGCGGGGCGATATCAGCCGTACCTACGTGCTATTGGTCGCGGCGGTGGATTTCATTCTTCTCGTCGCGGGGCGGTATGTTTCCTATAACGGCATCGCTTGGATGCGTCGTCGACTTCACAGGTATCACTACTTCCTGATCGTCGGGTGTGGAGCGCGGGCGCGCGAAATGGCGGGCCTGATTGAAGAAAGTCGAGGCATGGGACTGCGGCTCGTGGGATTTGTCGATCCCAACAGCGAAGACTCCAAATTGACCGAATGGTTCGGCGGCTACGAGGTGTTTCCGCTCGGATTAGTGGAGAGGATCCTGGAAGATCGCGTGATTGACGAAGTAGTTTTCGCCGTCAGCATGCAAGAACTCGCGCGCCTGGAACCCCTGATGTCTCATTGCGGCAATGTTGGAGTTAAGGCCCGCGTGCAATTGGAGTTCTTGCCTTCGCCCTATTCGCGCATCTATCTCGAGAATTTTCGTGAGGTGCCGCTGCTGAGCCTTTCCAGCGCGCCGGAGAGCGAGCTGCTGCTTGCTCTGAAGCGGATCGCTGATGTAGTGATGGCAGGTGTCGCGCTGGTGCTGCTCTTGCCGGTCCTGTTGATTATCGGCGCTGCCATAACAATTACCTCGCCCGGTGAGGTTCTCTTTCGCCAGACGCGCTGCGGGCTGGGCGGCAGACGGTTTACGCTCTACAAGTTCCGCTCCATGGTCAACAACGCCGAGCAGCTGCGCGCGGAGTTGCACCAGTTGAACGATCTCGATGGCCCGGCTTTCAAAATGGCTGATGATCCTCGCATTACGCCTATTGGCCGAATCCTGCGGCGCTTCAGCCTCGACGAGTTGCCCCAACTCTGGAACATCCTTCGCGGCGACATGTCGTTCGTTGGGCCGCGTCCGGCCGTCCCCGATGAGGTGGAGAAGTACGAACCATGGCAGCGGCGGAGGCTTCGCATGCGTCCCGGGCTGACATGCATCTGGGTGCTGGAAGGCCGCAGCCACGTTGAGTTTCACCGCTGGATCCAGCTCGACCTCGCCTACATCGACAACTGGTCGCTGTGGCTGGATTGCAAGATCTTCTTCCGGACCATTCCCATCGTGATCTCGGGCAAGGGTGCATACTAGGGGCTGATGGTTTCAGTCCTGATTGTCACTTGGAACTCCGCGCGATTCCTGCCAGAGTGCTTTGATTCTCTGAATCGGCAACACTACCGCGAGCTGGAAGTCGTGGTCGTCGACAATGCTTCGAACGACGGAACCAGGGAGCTGCTTCGTGCTCGCGAAGGTGCCTGGAAAGTCATTCTGAACGACGTGAATCGCGGCTTTGCCGCCGGACAGAACCAGGCCATTGCAGCTTCTCGTGGCGATTGGCTGCTGTGCCTCAATCCCGATGTAGTGTTATCAATGGACTTTGTCCAGCACATGGTGGACACGGGCTCGGCCCATCCCGAGGCCGGTTCTCTGACCGGCAAGCTGCTGCGATGGCCTGCCGGGACGAATCCGCCGCAATCCCAGGTCCTCGATTCGACGGGAATCTATTTCACGCGCAACATGCGGCATCTGGATCGCGGCGCCGAAGAACTGGACCACGGACTCTACGAGAAGCAGGAGTGGGTGTTTGGCGCCACCGGAGCTGCCGCGCTGTTTCGGCGTGAATTCGTGGACGACGTCTCCGTCGAAGGACAATTTTTCGACGAGGAGTTCTTTTGCTATCGGGAAGACGCCGACCTCGCGTGGCGCGGCCAGTTAATGGGTTGGAAGTGTCTTTACGTTCCGAAGGCTGTTGGGTGGCACGTGCGCCGCGTTACTCCCGAGCGCCGTGAGAGCCTGCCGGTGGAGATCAACTGGCATTCGGCGAAGAACCGATTCCTGATGCGCGGCAAGAATGCTTCCGGATGGCTCTGTCGCCGTCTGTTTTGGCCTGTTGCGGCGCGCGATCTCATGGTAATCGGATACGCTCTGCTTCGCGATTGGCAACTGCTTTCTGCAATTGGATATCCGTTGCGAAACCTCGCGGCCCTGCGGCGCAAACGAGCCATCGTGCAGTCTCGCCGTCGTGTTTCGGACCAAGAGTTGCTTTGGTGGTTCAGTGACGAGCCGCGAGCCATTCCCTTGGATTCGCTTGCATCCGTCCCGCAGCAGGCCGCTGCCGGCGGGGCAGGCAGCCGCGGAACTGTCATCGGGGACCGCCCTTGAAGATCGCGATCGTCGGTACCCGTGGCATTCCAAATCGCTATGGAGGCTTTGAGCAGTTCGCCGAGAACGTGAGCTCGAGGCTCGCTGACCGGGATCATTGCGTTACGGTGTATTGCCGCAAGCCGTTTACGACGCCCAACGACGAATACGATCGCCGCGTTCGCCGCGTTATTCTGCCGACGGTTCATCAGAAGCATCTGGACACTTGGTCGAGCGGGCTTCTTTCGAGCTTGCACGTTGCGTTCACCGACAACGACGTCGTGCTGTTCTGCAATGTCGCCAATAGTCCGTTCGCCTGGTTGCCACGCGTGACAGGAACTCCCGTCGTCCTTAATGTTGACGGCCTCGACCGGCGCCGCGGCAAATGGAACGCTCTCGGTCAGGCCGTATTGCACATGTGCGAGTGGATGTCGACGTTCACGCCCACTCGCGTCGTCACCGATGCCGAGTCCATTCGTCGCTACTATCTCGACCGCTATCGCAAGGAATCGACAGTAATCGGTTACGGTTCCGACGGTCCTGCAGGCAATCTGCACGTGGACCAGTATGGGCTACAGACAGGTCGGTATGTCCTCTACGTCAGCCGGTTGGAGCCGGAAAATAATCCTGAACTCGTGCTTGAGGAGTGGAGCAAAGTGCGATCAGACTGGCCATTGGTGATGGTTGGCGACAATCGCTACGATGGCCGGTATCTCGACCGTCTGAAGTCGCTGGCCGACGGGCGCGTCATCTTTACAGGCGCGATATACGGCGACAACTACTGGGCCCTGCAGCGCAACGCCTCGATCTTCCTGTTTGCCTGCGAGGTTGGAGGCGTTCATCCTGCGCTGATTGAAGCCATGGCTTCACAAAACGCCGTTCTGTATCTCGGCTCGCCGGAGAACAACGAGACCGCTGGTGATGCAGCGATTCGCTTCAGCAAGTCGCCTCACGATCTAGCCGGCAAGCTGCAGCCACTGCTTGACGATCCGACACTGAGAAAGCACTGGGCGGACCTTGCTGTAGCCCGCGCACAGCGTTTCTATCAATGGGATGACGTCGCCATAAAGTACGAGAATCTCTTCGAGGAATTGCTGCGACGACATTGATTGACGGTTTTCCCTAGTAGCTAACTGGTCGAGCCATCCCAAGCGCCAACATCATCACGCGAGAGTAGCTGCCTATAGCGCCCCCCAGCGGCACTACCCGAGGCCTGTCGCCGAGCAGGGAAGCGATCACTCGCATCAGCATTCCGGCAACAATCCCGCCGCGCAGAACGACTACTTCCCATACGGAGAAGTGCTTCGCTGCATAACGCAGCATATTGCCATACCAGTAGAGTTGTCTGTTCGCGAACGTGATTTCTCCCACGCTGTGTGCGCCGCCGTGGAGGAATCGCGCTCCCGGGCAGTAATAGATGTGCTGCCCTGCTGCACGTATCCGGGCGCACAAGTCCACGTCTTCAAACCACACCGGGAAGAATCGCTCGTCCATGCCGCCGACGAAATCCCAGATCTCGCGCGTCACGGCAAGGCACGCGCCCGCGGGTTGCTCGACTTCCTGCACGCGCGAATAGTCGGCGTCAAGGCAGCGGTATTGTCGGTTCACTGGGTTGCTCGGCCAGACGCGGTTGAGCAACACAGCTTCGAACAACAAACTGGCGAGAGTGGGCAGGCGGCGAAAGGAAAATCCCCGTGCAGGTTCGCCATCGAGCGCGAGCAATGCACCCCCTGCTGCTCCTGCTCTCGTTCGCTCCAGACACTTCATCAGGTTCGAGACTGCGTCTGGCTCAGCAATCGCATCCGGATTCAACATCAAAAGCACATCGCCGCTCGCTGACCGAGCACCATGATTGATACCTGCGGCAAACCCGACATTCCGCGACAGCGCGATGAGTTTTAGCGGCAACTCGACCGCTACGGCCTTGACGCATGCAATGGTATCGTCTTGCGATGCGTTATCGACCACGATGATTTCGCAGTCCCGCGACGCCAAGGCGTGCAGGCAGGCTTCGATGTCTGCGCCGGAATTGTAGGTCACGATGATGATCGAACAGAGAGGCATGGGTGCGAAGCACGGATTATAATCGTCGCTTCATGCTGACAAGCGTTGTGGCACGCAGCGAGCCGCGCGAGTCTTCAGAGGCCTTCTTGGAAATCGTAAAAACCTCTTTACCCGGTGTGTTGTTAATTCAACCGCGTGTCATTGAAGATGCCCGTGGGTTCTTCATGGAAACCTACCGGGCAGACATGCTCGCCGCCGCGGGCGCCAGCGAGCATTTTGTTCAAGACAACCATTCTCGCTCGACTCACGGAGTGCTTCGCGGATTGCACTACCAACATCGGCGACCCCAGGCGAAACTGTGCCGCGTCACTTCTGGCGAGGTGCTCGATATCGCCGTCGACATCCGGCTGGGTTCTCCTCATTTTGGAAAGTGGGTCGGTGTAGTGCTTTCAGCGGAGAACCGCCGGGCGCTCTACCTTCCCAAGGGATTCGCGCACGGCTTCGTCGTCCGCTCCCAGGCGGCCGACTTTCTTTATAAATGCAGCGACTATTTTGACGCGGAAGACGACTGCGGTGTGCTGTGGAACGATCCTGAACTTGGCATCGACTGGGAAGTCGCACACCCGATTCTGTCAGCTAAGGACCAACTTTACCTGCCCTTACGTCAGATTCCGCACGACCGGCTGCCGGTTTACGAGCCATGAGCCTGCGAATCCTGGTCACTGGTGCCACTGGCCAGATCGGTTGGCAGTTACAGAGGACGCTCGCGCCGCTTGGCACGCTGACCACTCTCACTCGGACTGAGGCAGACTTGTTGGATCCCGAGGCGGTTGCTTCGACGGTCCGCGCGCTTGCGCCCGACATTGTTGTCAACGCCGCCGCTTACACCGCCGTTGACCGCGCAGAAAGCGAGCCGGAACTGGCTCGCACCATCAACGGCGTCGCTCCAGGCCGCATCGCCGACGAACTCGCGCGCACCGGCAGCCTCCTCATTCATTACTCGACTGATTATGTCTTCGACGGCCAGAAATCTAGCCCCTACTACGAAGAAGACCCTGCCGCCCCGCTGAACGTCTATGGCCAAACCAAACTTGTAGGCGAACGCAGTATCGCTGCCAGCGGCTGCGCGCACGTCATCTTACGAACCACTTGGATCTACGACATTCGCGGCAAGAACTTTCTGCGCACCGTTCTTCGCCTCGCCCGCGAGCGAGAAGAGTTGCGGATGGTGGGCGATCAGCACGGCGCGCCAACCTGGGCACGCGCTGTCGCCGAGGCTACAGCGCATATCACGGCATCATGTGTGCGTCATCGCGGCGAGCCCGGATGGGGCTACAGCGGCATCTATCACCTGACGGCCGCTGGAGAGACGACCTGGGCGGGCTTTGCCGAGCGCATCCTCCAGGAGTTCGAGTCGCTCGCCGAGTGGCCGGCTGATACAGGTGAATGGGGCGCCCCGCTCGCGGCAAAGCGAGTCGTTGCCATTACCAGCGATCAATACCCCACGCCTGCCCGCAGACCGTCGAATTCAGTTCTCTCCAACGAGAAACTGAAATCGACATTCTCCCTCGCCTTGCCCGATTGGCAAACGCAGCTCCGCTTAGCCTTGCAGGACGCGGTTCGATAGGCCGCCGGGCGCCCCGTAAGCAAAAAAGACGGGCAGCCCTGCTGGGCTGCCCCGAAACTCAGGTCGAAGACGGTTACTGAACCAATACATGCTTCGCAGTGTCGCCGCGGAACTGCATTTCGACCAGTACGCGCTCACTCTTGGCATTTTCTGTATACCGAAGTTCGGTGGACTTCACCTTTCCGTCCATCGGAACCAAGCTGCACTTCGCCTTCACTTCGGCTTTGCCGTCAACCTGCTTGAAGACCATAATGTGCTCGCTGCCATTCATCTCATGTAGCACCTTGTACTCTCCAGCCGGAAGCAGAGTCCCGCCGACTACTGTCGGCGCTGTGAACGTGATTTCCTGCTTTGGGGCGACACCCATCGGATTATCTTTTGCCATGACGATTGTGACCGTTCCGACTACCACAAGGGCGGCCAATAGTACAACGAACATTCGTTTCTGCGAGTCCATACTTCCTCCATCAATCCCGTTATTTGGCGGTGCCATATTAGTCCACACGTAGTCTAAGATATTGAGAAATCAGTAATCCGTGAGCCTCGTCACAGCGAGGTGTGAGACTGAACCAAATGTTTCAGTCTTGGGAACACTGTAAAGAAACGTAAAGTCTACGTCTTGGAGCCACTTGCTGATGGAGTCTCTGGCGGCACTGGTTCCGGCTTGGCACTGCTCCTTGCGGCAGCTGCACTGGCATTCGGCCGAATTTCTCACGCCCCAAGGTTTCGATTACATGACCCGCAAGAACCGCCAGTGCACCTTCCAAGCTGACCCATCCCTGCCAGTGAACGTGGCCTCGATGCCGTTTGCCCAGATTGCAAAATCCATCTCCATTCGAAGCTGACCGGCGGTAACGATTCCCGCACCGCAGTATCCGACTCCGTCCGGCTTAATGGCCTCGTATCACTCTATGGCCAGAGTGGCATCGCCACGAACCAGCCCCGCAGCACTGACGGTTTGCAGCTTGAAGTGGGTTGCATCTTGTGTTTCCACGCTTCCAAAGTCTGGAAACAGCGGTGCGAACTGCTACGGATCGGCGAGAAGTTCAAAGACATCTTCCTCGCTGCGCTGCACGGTGAACATGCCGGAATGTGCCATAGTGTGACGGTTCGCAGGGGGCGCCGTGTCTGCGCCTGGGCGTATCGTCGCAGACCAAATCGTTCTGCCTCGCGATGCTTCTTGATCCGTCACTAAGGTATAGTGGCCCAGTAAGCTGCCAATGTAACCCAGTCGGCATCCGGGCAACCGACACGGGCCCAGAACAATGAGCGAATCCACACTTGTCACGCCTCACGATTTCCGCGCCGCGCTTGGCCGCTTCAGCTCAGGCGTCACCGTCATCACGGTTGAGACCCGAGAAGGCGACGTCCACGGTATGACGGCAAGCTCGTTCTGCTCCGTGTCACTGCGACCGCCTCTCGTGCTCGTCTGCATTGACCACCTGGCCGAAACGTATCTCCATGTTCGCGAGCGTGGCAAGTTTGGTGTGAGCATTCTGCGCGAAGATCAGGACGCCCTCTCTGAGTTTTTTGCCGACCCTGAGCGCAATCCCGACGCAGCTCGCCGACTCGGCATTCACTACAACCACATGAAAAGCGGTACCCCGGTCGTATCGGACACGCTTGCAACTCTGGATTGTGTCGTTGTACAGGCCCACGCGGCCGGCGACCACACCATATTTGTAGCTGAAGTCAAGGAAGTTAGCGTCGCTGAGGGAAGGCCGCTGGTCTATTTTCGCGGACGCTATGCCATCCATCGCGCACACCAAGAGCCGTAGCGCCGGTGCGCCAACGAAACGTCCCTGAAGATGCGGTAAGACTTATCTTGCGCTATCCTTCGGTAAGCGATTTGCGGGGATATCTCGCCCCGCTTTCCGGTTCGATGTCTATAAAGGTCATAACCCGGCAGACGGCCCCGGCCGCTCCTCTAGAGGCTTCGAAGTTATATTTGCGCCAGGTTCGCGACGGCCTCACCGTCTCGCGCGAGGCTGCCGTCGAACTCCTGCATGCTGGCCCTGACATCATGCCGGAGTTGCTTCGCACGGCACGCTACCTGAAGGAGCAATATCGTCCGGGGATCATTACTTACTCTCGCAAGGTCTTTCTCCCTCTGACGAATCTTTGCCGCGACTACTGTGGATACTGTACCTACCGTCGCGATCCCGGTCAGCCCGGGGCGCACACCATGTCGCCAGATGAGGTTCTCGCCGTCGCGAAACAGGGCGAAGCTCTGGGTTGCACCGAAGCGCTGTTCTCGCTAGGCGACAAACCGGAGTCGCAATTCCCCGAGATGCGCGAGTTGCTGCGCAAGCGCGGCTATCGCAGCACGCTTCACTATCTCGAAGCTATGTGCGACCTCGTGCTTAGCGAGACTTCGCTTTTGCCGCACTCCAACCCGGGACTCATGAGCCCCAGCTGGATCGAGCGTTTGCGCCGAACGAACGCCAGTCTTGGGCTCATGCTCGAAACGACCAGCCTTCGTCTCGGGCAGACCGGTGGCCCGCATGCCGTCGCGCCGGATAAGCTTCCGGCCTTGCGGCTCAAGACCATCGCAGACGCCGGCAAGCTCGGTGTGCCGTTCACTACGGGTATTCTGATTGGAATTGGCGAGACTCCTGAAGAACGTATTGATGCACTGCTGGCGATTCAGGCTTTGCATCGCCAGTATGGATATATTCAGGAAGTGATCATTCAGAACTTCCGCGCCAAGCCCGACATTCCGATGGCGGGCGCTCCCGAACCCGACCCTGATGATCACCTCCGCACCATTGCAGTTGCCCGCCTTCTGCTGCGTGACATGAACATTCAGGCGCCACCCAACCTCAGCGACGATCACTACGAGTGTTTGTTGGAAGCTGGCATCGACGACTGGGGCGGTGTGTCGCCCCTCACACCCGACTACATCAATCCCGAGAAACCGTGGCCGCACCTCGAGGAACTGCGGCGTCGGACAAGCGCCTCCGGTCAGGAGCTTCGCCAGCGTCTGCCCGTGTACCCTGAGTTTGTTCCCGACATTATCGACCGCGGCGGCCTGCTCGCTGGACGTCTGCTGGCCGCCTCCGATGACCACGGCTATGCGAGGGCCGCCTAAATGATTGTCGTCCTGTCGGGTGGTACCGGTGGCGCCAAGCTGGTTTGGGGATTAAAGCACGTTGTCCCTCCTGAGAACCTCACGATTATCGTCAACACGGGCGATGACTTGGAGTGGTGGGGGCTGCACATTTCACCCGATCTGGATTCGATCGTATACGCCCTGGCTGACGCCATCAGCGCCGAGCGAGGCTGGGGATTGGAAGGCGAGAGCTTCCGCTGCCTTGAGCGCATGTCGCAGCTTGGCCAGCCATCATGGTTCCGGCTCGGCGATCTTGACCTTGCCACTCATCTTGCGCGTACCAATCTGCTCCGTTCAGGCAAGCCGCTCAGTGCTGCCACCGCGGAGCTGGCTCAGCGAATGGGCATTCGTAGCCGCGTGCTGCCCATGTCGGATGATCGCGTGGCTACTCTCGTCGAGACTCCCAACGGCACCTTGAGCTTTCAGGAGTACTTTGTGCGCGAGCGCCACCAGGTCGAGGTGCGCGGCATCCAGTTCGAAGGAGCCGAGCATGCCCGGCCGGCACCGGGCCTGTTGCAGGCCATCGCGTCCGCCGAAGCCATAATCTTCGCACCTAGTAATCCAGTGACCAGCATCGGTCCGATTCTCAACGTGCCCGGTATCCGCGATGCGCTGCGTCAAACGTCTGCTCCTGTCGCGGCAGTCAGTCCTATCATCGGTGGCGATGCCTACTCCGGTCCGGCTGGCACTCTGATGCGGCGGAAAGGTTGGCCCAGCACGATCGCCGGCGTCGCCCGGGCGTATGAAGACTTTCTCGATGTCCTTGTCGTGGACCTCGCCGACCATGCCGATGCCGACCACCTTCGCGAAGGTGGGCTTCACGTGCTCTGCGCAAACACGATTATGAAATCGTCTCAGGACAAGCAGGAACTCGCCCGCTTCACCGTACACGCGGCATTGCAGGCAGGCACGACGAAGGTCTAGTCTATGCGTCCAGCCCTATTGATTCCCATTAAGACCCTCGGCAACGCCAAGCAGCGCCTTGGCGACGCTTTCGACCAGCAGCATCGCACTCTACTGGCCCAGGCGATGCTTCATGACGTGCTGACGGCCGTGACGGGCCTCCGGGAGCTGGTCGACGTCTATCTTGTTACGGGTGACGAAACTGCACGCTCCCTCGCCTCGGAATTCCATTTTGGGGTGATTCCCGACGATCGCAATGAGAGCGAGTCCGCTGCCATCGAAATGGCAACTGCATGGTGCGAAGCGCGCGGTTACGACACAACGATCGTGATTCCTGCCGACGTTCCGCTAGTCACCAGTGATGAACTGCGACGCGCCCTCGATGCCGCGCCCGACGTAGGCATGGTTATCGTGCCGGCCTACGATCGTCGCGGCAGCAACTGTATTCTTCGTCGTCCGGCGAGCATCATACCGTTGCGCTTCGGTAACGACAGCTTTCTACCGCACTGTGCTGCGATGCGGCAAACCGGCAAGCCGCTCATCATTCTCGAGTTGCCCGGCATCAGTCTCGATATCGACCATCCCCACGAGCTCGAAATGCTCCGCCGGCTCCGCGGCGATACCTGTTCGCAGCGCCTGCTCCGCGCCTGGGATCTCGAAACACGATCGGCGGCTGCCTTGGAAGCAGCCGGCTGATGCCTTCACCCCCTCCGCCGCCGGATCTTGCGACCTGCGCTGAATTGCGTTCCATTCCGATCTGGGGCATGGACGAAGTGGTTCCTGGCGATTCCATCGGCGACCTTGTCGTCGATGCACTCGCGCTCGGCGGCTTTCGTCTGCATGTTGGCGACATTCTGGT
>Ga0335070_10001787_pt1 | contig 24948 bp, 26 predicted proteins | sample Lox_Sample_13_FD_206722 | JGI IMG/M metagenome (GOLD analysis project Ga0335070, IMG submission 206722) | Soil microbial communities from Loxahatchee National Wildlife Refuge, Florida, United States - Lox_Sample_1.3 | ecosystem: Environmental > Terrestrial > Soil > Wetlands | place: USA...
GGACCGGCGAAGAATCCGGTGACGCCGATTGCGATCTCCGGCAGGACGGGCAGGCGCTCGCGCGCCGCGGTGCGGCCGATGCGGCTCAGGAGCGGCGCCGGTTTCGGCCACGCAGGCTCCCGGTTCAACAACCCGAGCGTCGCGAAGGAGTAACGGCGCACGTCGCCGACGCCGTGCGCGTCGAGCAGCTCGCGGGTGTCCGACCCGAAGTCGCGTCCCGACGTGATCGATGGGTGCGGCGCCAGCGCCGCCAGAAGCGCGGCCGCTCCCGCGAGAGCCAGCTTCGGCAGTCTTGGCGCCGGCAGCGGCATGGCCAGCGCGAGCGAAACCACGGCCGCCAGATAGGGTGCCGACAGGAAGCGTCCACTCATGAAGTCGCCGCCGATCGAGGCGACGTAGCCGAGATAGAGGAGCGTTCCGAGCGCCACCGCGCGGTCCTCGGCGTGTCCGCGGACCGCCGCGCGCGCGGTGGCGAGCGCGATCACCGGCAGCGTCACCGGGTCCTGGCGCAGCGAGTTCGCGAAGTAGTGGAGGCCGTGGACGAGCAGCGTGGCGGAGTCCACTCCGCCGCCCAGCTTGGCGAGGGCGGTATTCGGTACCGCGAGCCCATAATAGAAGGTCGCGAAGGCCTCCCAGAGCGCGAGCGGTGCGAAGCCGAGCGCCAGGCTCAGCCAGGTCCGCGAGCCGCGCCGTCGTGCGGCCGCCAGGAGCAGCCCAGGCGCGAAGAGCAGGAGCGTATCGAGGCGGTCGAGCGACCCGAGGCCGGCGGCGATCGCGGCGATGCGCAACGCGCGCGGGTCCGAAGAGGCGCGCGGGAGCTCGCGCAGGAAGAGCGCCAGCAGGAGGTGGGTGAGCGGATTCTCGAGGCCCGAGCTCGAGAAGTCGACGAACGAGCGCGAGAGCAGCAGCAGCCAGAGCGCCAGGGCAACGGACCCGAGGGAGGCACCGGGCCAGGTCAGCACCATGCCGATCGCGAGCAGCGATACCGCGCCCGAGAGCGCGATCAACGTGTAGAAGCTCTCGTGCGTCAGCGCGAAGCACGGCGTCTCGAGCAGGAGCCAGAGCGGATGGGTGAAGGCCTGGACGCGTTCGGCGGGGTTGAAGCGAAGGCCCAAACCCGCGACCAGATTCGAGACGGTGCGCAGCGTGATGTAGCTGTCGTCGCAGAGCCAGGCGGTGCGCGCGAGGACCACGGCGGCTGCCGCGAGGAGCAAGACTCGCAGCACCGTGGTGCGGCCGGGGGACCTCCGTGACGACACTGCGCGCTCCGGGCGCGCAGTATACCGAGCGAGGCGCTCGTCGGTCTGCCGTCTCGGCTAGAATCGGCCCGTGGCCGAGATCGAGCTGGCCGACGGCGTGCGCTCCGTGTCCCGCGCGGCGTGGAACGCGCTGGTCGGCGAGGAGTCGCCCTTCCTCGAGTGGGAGTGGCTCGCGTCGCTCGAGGAGTCGGGCGCCGTCGGCGAGGGGACGGGCTGGGTCGCGCGCCCGCTCGTCGCGCGCGAGGGCGAGCGCGTCGTGGCGGCGTGCCCGCTCTACCTGAAGGCGCACAGCGAAGGCGAGTTCGTCTTCGACCACGCCTGGGCCGACGCCGCCGAGCGCGGCGGCATCCGCTACTACCCGAAGCTGCTGGTCGGGATCCCCTTCACCCCGGTCTCCGGCGCGCGCTTCCTGGTCGCGGCAGGCGCCGAGCGCGGCGCCTGGATCGAGCGCCTGGCCGGCGCGCTGCGCGAGCTCTGCCTCGCGAACGAGCTCTCCGGCGCGCACGTGAACTTCTGCCGCGAGGACGAGCTCGCGGCGCTCGAGCGCGCCGGCTGGCTGCCGCGGCTCGGCCTCCAGTACCACTGGACCAACCGCGGCTGGTCCGACTTCGAGGCCTATCTGGCGGGGCTGCGCCATAAGCGCCGCAACCAGATCCGCCGCGAGCTGCGCGAGGTGGCCGAGGCCGGCATCGCGATCGAGACGCGCGCGGGCAGCGAGATCCCGGAGGACTGGTTCGAGCCGATGTGGCGCTTCTACCGCGCCACGATCGACCAGAACCCATGGGGCCGGCTGTACCTGAACCCGCGCTTCTTCGAGCTGGCGCGCGAGCGCTTCGCGCACCGCCTCGTGTTCGCCGCGGCGCTGCGCGGCGGGCGTCCGATCGCGGGCGCCTTCAACGTACAGAAGCGCGACGCGCTCTACGGCCGCTACTGGGGCGCCAGCGGGTTCGTGCGCCACCTGCACTTCGCGGTCTGCTACTACGCCGGGATCCAGCACTGCATCGACGCCGGCCTGCAACGCTTCGAGCCCGGCGCCGGCGGCAACTACAAGCAGGTGCGCGGCTTCGACGCCCAGCCGACGCGCAGCGCGCACTTCCTGGCGGAGCCGCGCCTGGCGCGCGCCGTCGCCCGTCACCTCGAGTCCGAGCGCGCCGAGACGCGCGACGCGATCGACTGGCTGCGCGAGCGCTCGGCGCTCAAGCCCACGCAGAGCGACATCGAGTCATGACGGCGCCCATTCGCGCCCAGGCCATCGACCCCGCCCATCCCGTCGTGCTCTTCGACGGCGTCTGCAATCTGTGCAACGGCGTGGTGCGCTTCCTGATCGAGCGCGACCCCGCCGCGCGCTTCCGCTTCGCCGCGCTGCAGTCCGAGGCCGGGCGCGCCCTGCTCGCGCGTCACGCGCTCGACCCCGACGCGCTCGACAGCTTCGTGCTGGTGGACGCCGACGGCGCCCACGCGCGCAGCAGCGCCGTGCTGCGCGTCGCGCGCGAGCTGCCCGCGCCGTGGCGCTGGCTCTGGCTGGCGATCGCCATCCCGCGCCCGCTGCGCGATGCCCTGTACGACTTCTTGGCGCGGCGCCGCTATCGCTGGTTCGGCCGCCGCGACGCGTGCATGGTGCCGACGCCCGCGCTGCGCCAGCGCTTCCTGGGCTGAGGCGGACGTGGGTCTCTGGGAGCGACACGTCTTCCCGCGCCTGATGGACTGGGGCATGCGCCGGCCCGAGCTCGCCGCGCTGCGCGCGCAGGCGCTCGCTCCCGCGGCGGGCGACGTGCTCGAGGTCGGCTTCGGCACCGGTCTCAACCTGCCCCACTATCCCACCGCGCTGCACTCGCTGACCGCGCTCGACCCGCTCGACGCGCTGTCCCCGCGCGTCGCGGCGCGCATCGCGGCGGCGCCCTTTCCGGTGCGCCGGGTCCGATTGCCGGCCGACGGGCGGCTGCCCTTCGGCGACGCCAGCTTCGACTGCCTCGTCACGACCTGGACGCTGTGCAGCATCCCGGACGCCGGTGCGGCGCTGCGCGAGATGCGGCGCGTCCTGCGCCCGCGCGGCCGCTATCTCTTCCTCGAGCACGGCGCGAGCGACGATGCGGCCACCGCGCGCTGGCAGCGCCGCGTCGAGCCGCTCCACCGCCGCATCGCCGGCGGCTGCCACCTGACGCGCCGGATCGACGTCCTGGTGCGCGACGGCGGGTTCGCGATCGACGAGCTCGAGCGCTTCGTGCAGCCGGGCGGGCCGCGTATCTTCTCGGAGATGTTCCGGGGCTCCGCGTCGCGTTAGGAGGCCGACTCAGGAGTCGGCCTCCGCGCAGCGAGCCGCAGGCAAGCGAAGTTCATCAGCTAGGCGTCGCCCGCCATCCAGCCAGGAGCCGCTCGATGCCCCAACCGCTCGACCCCGAGAAGCTCAAGGACTACGCGAAGCGCGTCTTCGGCGCGCTCGGCGGCGCGATGACTGCGGCGATGATCTTCGCCGGCGACCGGATGGGGCTCTACCGCGCGCTCGCGGGCGCGGGCGCCCTCACGCCCGCGGAGCTCGCGGCGCGCGCCGGCCTCGACGAGCGCTGGCTGCGGGAGTGGCTCTACCAGCAAGGGGCCGCCGGCGTCCTCGCCTACCGCGGCGACGACCGCTTCGAGCTCACGCCGGAGGGCGAGGCGGTGCTCGCGGACGAGCGCCACCCGGCGTGCGGCGTCGGCTTCTTCGAGCAGCTGCCGCAGCTGCTGGCGGTCGCCGCGCGTCTGCCCGAGGCGTTCCGCAGCGGGCGCGGCCTCCCCTACGACGCGTTGGGACCCGAGGGCGCGCGTGGCATCGAGCGCGGCATCGCGCCCTGGTTCCGCGCGCTCCTGGTTCCGTTCGCGCTGCCGCGCGTCGCCGGCGTCGTCGAGCGCCTGCGCGACGGGGTGAGCGTCGCCGACGTCGGCTGCGGCGCCGGCGTCGCGCTGCTCGAGATGGCGAAGGCCTTCCCGCGCTCCGAGTTCCACGGCTACGACATCTCGCAGCACGCGCTCGCGCGCGCCGAGGAGAACCTCGCGGAGGCCGGCGTCGTGAACGCGAGCTTCCACGACGCCGCCGCCGAGCCGCTGCCCGACGACGGGCGCTTCGCGCTCGTCACCTGCTTCGACTGCCTCCACGACATGACCGACCCCGCCGGCGTGGTGCGGCGCATCCGGCGCGCCGTCGCGGCCGACGGCACCTGGTTCGTGGCCGACATCAAGGCCCACGAGGGCTACGAGCGCAACGTCGAGAAGAACCCCATGGCCGCGATGATGTACGGCACCTCGGTGCTGGCCTGCATGTCCTCGGCGCTCTCCGAGCCCGGCGGCCTCGGCCTCGGCACGCTCGGCCTGCACGCCGGCCTGCTGCGCGAGATGGCCGAGCAGGCCGGCTTCACGCGGTTCGAGCCGCTCGACCTCGGCCACCCGGTGAACGCCTTCTACGTGATCCGGCCCTAGGGGCGGGAGCCTTTACAGATACCCTGTATGGGTACATGCTTCGCCCGGGAGGCGGCGATGCAGGACGACGTCCGACGGCAGGTGGATGGGCGGCTGCGGCGCATCGCGGGGCAGGTCGCGGGGATCCGGCGCATGGTCGAGGAGGACCGCTACTGCGTGGACGTGCTGCTCCAGGTCGCTGCCGTTCGCGCGGCGCTCGACCAGGTCGGGAAGCTCGTGCTCGGCGCGCACGTCGAGACCTGCGTGGCCGACGCCTTCGCGGGAGGGAGCGCGCGCGAGCGGCGCAAGAAGCTCGACGAGCTGCTCGAGGTCTTCTCGCGCTTCGGAGCGGTGAGCACGCGCTGAGTGGCGATGGAGGTCTCCCGATGAGAGAGCCCCTCGCGGATCCGGTGTGCGGGATGGCGGTCGCGCCCGAGGGCCCGCACCAGCTCGAGCACGGCGGCGTGACCTACCGCTTCTGCGGGCCCCGCTGCCTGGCGCGCTTCCGCGAGGACCCGGCTCGCTACCTGGGCGGCGTTCCGCCGCAGCGCCACGAGCACGCGGCCGCCGCGGTGGGCGCCGCCCCGCAGGCCGCGCGCTGGACCTGCCCGATGCACCCCGAGATCGTGCGCGATGCGCCCGGGAGCTGCCCGATCTGCGGCATGGCGCTCGAGCCGATGGCTCCCGGCGCGGAGGCCGAAGAGAGCGCCGAGCTGCGCGACATGGAGCGCCGCTTCTGGGTCAGCCTCGTGCTGTCGCTGCCCCTCGTGGCGCTCGTGATGTCGGAGATGCTCCCGGGCGAGCCGCTCCAGCACGCGCTGCCGGCGCGGGTCCTCACCTGGCTCCAGCTCGCGCTCGCGACCCCGGTGGTGCTCTGGGGAGGCTGGCCGTTCTTCGCGCGCGGCTGGAGCTCGTTGCGCACGCGAGCGCTCAACATGTTCACGCTGATCGCGCTCGGCACCGGCGCCGCATACGCCTACAGCCTGATCGCGGCCCTCGCGCCGGGCGCCTTTCCCGAGCAGACCAGGGGCCACGGCGGCAGCGTGCCGGTCTACTTCGAGGCGGCCGCCGTGATCGTGACGCTCGTGCTGCTCGGCCAGGTGCTCGAGCTGCGCGCGCGCAGCCGCACCGGCGCCGCGATCCGCGCATTGCTCGGCCTGGCGCCGAAGACCGCGCGCCGCCTGCGCGACGATGGCGGCGAGGAAGACGTCGCGCTCGACGCGGTGCAGCCCGGCGACCGCCTGCGCGTGCGCCCCGGCGAGAAGGTCCCGGCCGACGGCGTGGTCCTCGAGGGGCGCAGCGCCGTCGACGAGTCGATGCTGACAGGCGAGCCGATCCCGGTCGAGAAGAACCCGGGCGACCGCGTGGTCGGCGCGACGGTGAACCAGAGCGGCAGCCTGGTGATGCGCGCCGAGCGGGTCGGCGCCGAGACGCTGCTTGCGCAGATCGTGCAGATGGTCTCCGAGGCGCAGCGCAGCCGCGCGCCGATCCAGCGCCTCGCCGACGTGGTGTCGAGCTGGTTCGTGCCGGCCGTCGTCGGCGCGGCCGCGGCGACCTTCGCCGCGTGGTCGCTGCTCGGACCGGAGCCGCGCCTGGCGCACGCGCTCGTGAACGCGGTGGCCGTCCTGATCATCGCCTGCCCCTGCGCGCTCGGCCTCGCGACGCCGATGTCGATCATGGTGGCCACCGGCAAGGGCGCGACGCTCGGCGTGCTCTTCAAGAACGCCGAGGCGATCGAGGTGCTGCGCAGCGTCGACACGCTCGTGGTCGACAAGACCGGCACGCTCACGGAAGGCAGGCCGCGCCTGGTCTCGGTGCTGCCCGCCGAGGGCTTCGCCGACGCCGAGCTGCTGCGGCTCGCCGCGAGCCTCGAGCGCGGCAGCGAGCACCCGCTCGCCGCCGCGATCGTGGCCGGCGCCGAGGGGCGCGGCGCCGCGCTCGAGTCGGCCTCGGACTTCGAGGCGCGCGCCGGCAAGGGCGTCGTCGGACGCGTCTCCGGCCGAGCGGTGGCGCTCGGCAACGCCGCGCTGCTGCGCGAGCTCGGGATCGACGCGGGAGGCCTCGCAACGCGCGCCGAGGCGCTGCGCGGCGAGGGCCAGACCGCGATGTTCGTCGCCGTCGACGAACGCGCCGCGGGGCTGCTCGGCGTCGCCGACCCGATCAAGGACACGACGCCCGAGGCGATCGCGCAGCTGCACCGCGAGGGCCTGCGCATCGCGATGCTGACCGGCGACGCGCGCGCGACCGCGGAGGCGGTCGCCGCGAAGCTCGCCCTCGACCAGGTGATCGCCGAGGTGCTGCCCGAGCAGAAGGCCGACGTCGTGAAACGCCTGCAGGCCGAGGGCCGCGTGGTGGCGATGGCCGGCGACGGCGTCAACGACGCGCCGGCCCTCGCCCAGGCGCAGGTCGGCATCGCCATGGGCACCGGCACCGACGTCGCGATGGAGAGCGCCGACGTCACGCTCGTGAAGGGGGACCTGCGCGGCATCGCCCGCGCGCGCCGCCTCTCGCGTGCGACGATGCGGAACATCCGCCAGAACCTGTTCTTCGCGTTCGTCTACAACGCGCTCGGCGTGCCGATCGCGGCGGGGGTGCTCTACCCCGCCTTCGGGCTGCTGCTCTCGCCGATGCTCGCCGCGGCGGCGATGAGCGCGAGCTCGGTGTCGGTGATCGGCAACGCGCTGCGGCTGCGGCGGGTCGCGCTCTGAGCGGGACGCCCTGCGCCGGGAGGAGATCTTCATGACGGATGCCCCCGCGAGCCCGCCGCTCCCGCGCTGCGTCTTCTGTCGGATGAGGACCGACGGGCGCTTCTTGCGGCTCCCGATGTGTCCCATCTGCCGCGACCAGTCGTACGACTTCCTGCTGGCCTCGGGCGTGCAGGTGCTGATGGCGCCCTTCGTGGGCATCAGCGGCTCCCAGTTCACCGTCCAGGAGTTGCTGCTCTTCTTCGTGCTGATCTTCGCCAAGCACCGCATCACGCCGCCCTGGGAGCGCGTCGCGCCATGACCTCCGCGAACCGCGAACGCCAGGCGAGCGGATGGCTCCGCTCGCGGACTCTCGCGTCCGCGTGGCCGGTGCTGCTGCGCGCGCAGCGCGAGAGCCGACTCGCCACCACGGGGCCCTACGCGCGCGTCCGCCATCCGCAGTACGCCGGCTTCGTGCTGATCATGCTCGGCTTCCTGCTCCAGTGGCCGACGCTCCCGACGCTCGGCATGTTCCCGATGCTGGTCTGGATGTACGCGCGCCTCGCGCGCCGCGAGGAGCGCGAAGCGATCACCCGGTTCGGCGACGCCTACGCGCGCTACGCGGCAGCGACGCCGGCGTTCCTCCCCCGACTCCACAGCTCGAAGAGCGAATCTCGTCGCGGCCCGTGACGTCGTCTACCGTAAGCTCGCCCCATGTATCAGGAGGAGACTCGATGACGCTTCGAAGCAATCGCTGGTTCGGACTGATCACCGCCCTCGCCCTCGTGTCGGCCGGCGCGGCATTCGCGGCCGAGCCCCAGAAGGGTGCGCCTCCCGAGCCCACGCCCGAGGCGCGCCAGAACATGGCCGCCGTCCACGAGAAGATGGCCGCCTGCCTGAAGTCGAATCGGTCGATCGCCGAATGCAGGACCGAGATGCAAGCGAGCTGTCAGAGCATGATGGGCCAGGGCGGTTGCCCGATGTGGGGCTCCGCCGGAATGGGTCCGGGCATGATGGGAAAGGGTCCGATGGGCCCGGGGATGATGGGAGGCGGCGGCCCGCCCAAGCAGGGGTCGGGCAACTGAGCGCGTAGCGCGGACGCCACTCAGGTCATCTCGATCGTCGCTTTCCCGTCGTGCGGCGTGATGGTCCAGCGCCGCTCGTGGAACTGCGCCACGCCGGGCCAGTGGGCCACCGACACCACCGCGGCCCGCGGCAGCCGCTCGGCGAGCAGCTCGTAGAAGCGCTCCTCCGTCGCCTCGTCGAAGGTCGAGGTGGCCTCGTCGAGGAACAGCCAGTCGGGCTCGTGGAGCAGCACGCGCGCGAGCGCGAGGCGTTGCTGCTCCTCGCCCGACATGAGCTGCTCCCAGTGCTCCCGGTCGTCGAGCCTTCCCGCGAAGGCGTCGAGATCCATCAGCTGCAGCGCCTCGCGGATGCGTTCGTCGGCGAAGGTGCCCTCGGGCGATGGGTAGGAGGCCGCCGTGCGCAGCGTTCCGATCGGCAGGTACGGCTGCTGGGGCAGGAACAGCATCTTGCCCTTCTCCGGCAGCTCGACCCGACCGCGACCGAAGGGCCAGATCCCGGCGAAGACGCGGAACAGCGTGCTCTTGCACGAGCTCGAGGGGCCCATCACCACGACCTTGTCGCCCGCCGCGATCGTCCCGCTGACGCCGTCGAGCAGGCAGCGCCCGCTCGGCAGCTCGACGCGCAGGTCGACGAGCCGGATCACCGGCTCCGCCGTCCTCACGATCTCGATCCCCGGCTGGAGCCGGCGGGTGTCCTCGATCGCCTCGGTGAAGGAGAACAGGCGCTCGAGACTCGCGCGCCAGCGCGCGATTTCGACGTAGGCGTTCACGAACCAGGTGAGCGCCGAGGAGACCTGCACGTAGGCGATGTTGGCCTGCATCACGGCGCCGAGGGTGAGCCTGCCGAAGAAGAACGCGGGCGCGGCGACCAGCAGCGGCACCACGCCGTTCGCCTGGCTGAAGCCCGTCGTGACGAGCGAGAGGTTCCGCTGCGCCCGGATCAGCAGTCCCCAGTTGCCGACGACGCTGCGGAAGAAGTCGAGCGCCATGTGCCGCGCACCCTCCTCCCCCCTCGAGAAGGCGACCGCTTCTGCGTTCTCGCGGAAGCGGACCAGGCAGTAGCGGAAGTCCGCCTCGAAGCGCTGCGGGTCGAAGTTGATCGGGACCAGTCGCCGGCCTACCCGGTGCGTGATCCAGGTCGAGAGCCCCGAGTAGAGCAGCGCGACCCACACCATCAGGCCCGGGATCTGGAACTCGCTGCCCGCGAGGTGGAAGCGCCACTCGCCCGAGAGGCCCCAGAGGATGCCGAGGAACGAGACCAGCGTCGCGACCGCGGAGAGCAGCGAGAGCGAGAGGCCGAGCGCGCTCGCCACGTAGTCGCGCACGTCCTCGGCGATGCGCTGATCCGGATTGTCGGTCTCCTTCTCGTGGAGCTGCAGGCGGTAGTAGGCCCCCGAGCGCATCCAACCCGCGAGGTAGTGGTCGGTGAGCCCACGCCGCCAGCGGATCTCGAGCGCCTGTCGGAAGTAGATCCGATAGGCGGCGACAACCAGGAAGACGAGGACCAGGCCGAAGAAGACCGAGAGCGCCTGGAAGAAGGCGCCCGTGTCCTTGTCCTGCATCGCGTCGAAGAGCCGCCGCTGCACCTGGGCGAGCAGGACGTTGCCGTAGACGACGCCGAGCTCGAAGCTGATCGCGAGGGCGAGCAGCCCCGCGCCGGCAGGTGCGTCGGGAGACACCCAGTAGACCCGGGTGAGCTGCCAGAGCCGGCGAAAGAAGTGACGGCCGAAGAGCGCGCGCGTTCGGGCGTTGGGCACGGGAAGCTCCTAGCTGCGGGGGCATGCTATAGGCTCCCGCGCGAAGCGCCCCACCCCCTCAGCTCGGCCGCCCGGTCTGCCGAAACACCAGGCCGGATCGCGAAGCGACCCGCCGCAGTGTCCGGTTGACGACCGCCGCATCGAGGGCAACTCTGTGGCTGCGATGCATCCGACGAGAACGCGCCGCGTGAGTGGCTTGTTGCTGGCGCTCTCGGTGCTTTGCGCTGCGGCCGCCGGCGTTCCGGTCGCCAAGGCTTCGCAGCACGGGTGCTGCCACGACGCGCCGATCTCCTCGAGGGCCCCGGTCCAGCCCTGCCAGGCCCTGCTCGCCCTCAGCTGCTGCCAGACCACCGCGCTGCCGTCGAGCCCGCACGACGCCGATCGTGTGGACGCCTCGATCGCGCTCGCGCCCGCGGCGCCCGCGCTCGCGCTGGCCGCGCTCGCGCCGGCGCGGATCGCGGCGCCCGCCCCCGAGCCGGCCAGCTCGCCACGGCGCCTCTCCGTCGTCCTCCGCCTCTGATCCCGCGCTCGCCCGTCGACACTCGACCGACCCGGCGCCGCTCTCGATGGTCGAGACCGTCGTGTCGCTGAAGCCCGAGTCCGCGTGGCGGCCGGGCATGAGCTACGCGCGCCTGGTCCAGGAGATGGACCGGAAGCTGCGCTACCCGGGCATGCCCAACACCTGGTGGATGCCGATCCAGACGCGCAACGAGATGCTCTCGACCGGCGTGCGCAGCCAGCTGGGCATCAAGGTCTTCGGGCCCGACCTCGCCAGCATCGAGCGCGCCGCGGTGGCGATCGAGGAAGCCGTCGCCCGCGTGCCGGGAACGCGCAGCGCCTTCGCCGAGCGCCCGACCGGCGGCTTCTACCTCGACGTCGACGTCGACCGCGACGCCGTGGCGCGCCTCGGCCTGCGGGTGCGCGACGTCAACGAGATCGTGGAGACCGCGGTGGGGGGCATGAACGTCTCGCAGACGATCGAGGGCCGCGAGCGCTATCCGATCAGCGTGCGCTATGCGCGCGACTACCGCGAGGACCCGGACGCGCTCGGGCGCGCGCTGGTCGCCGCACCCTCCGGCGCGCAGGTGCCGCTCTCCCAGCTCGCGAGGCTCCGCTTCGCGACGGGACCCGACATGGTGCGCAGCGAGGCGGGCCAGCTCGTCGGCTTCGTCTTCGTCGACGTGGCCGAGCGCCCGATCGTCGACTACGTGCGCGACGCGCAGCGTGCGGTGGCGGAGCAGGTCGCGCTGCCGACCGGCACGCGCCTCGAGTGGGCGGGGCAGTTCCAGTCCTACGAGCGCGCCCGCGACCGGCTCTACGTCGTGGTCCCGCTGACGCTGCTGCTCGTGGCGCTGCTGCTCTACGGCAACACCGGCTCGGCCGTCGAGACCGCGATGGTGCTGCTCGCCGTGCCGTTCTCGCTGGTCGGCGCGGTGTGGGTGGGCCTGATCGCGCTCGCCGGGCTCGACGCGCAGACGGGCGTGGTGATGCTGCTGTACCTGACCCTGGCGCATCGCGCGCGCGCCGCCGCGGGCGCGATGCAGGGCTTCGGCGACCTCGAGGAGGCGATCGTGGAGGGCGCCGCGCGCCGCATCCGCCCGAAGGCGATGACCGTGGTGGCGATGATCGCCGGCCTGCTGCCGCTGCTCTGGAGCCAGGGCACCGGCGCCGACGTGATGAAACGCATCGCCGCGCCGATGGTCGGCGGCCTGGTCACCTCTTTCGCGCTGGAGCTGTTGGTCTACCCTGCGCTGTTCGCCATCTGGAAGCGGCGCGCCCTGCCGGCGCGGCCGGCGTGACCGGACGGCGAGCCGATCGCGGGGGACGAAGGCTGCGAAGCAGGGGGACGAGTCGGATGGGATTCGTTCGCGTGTCGGCGGGAACGATCTGCGCGCTCGCGCTCGCCGCGGCGCTCGCGGCGTGCAGTCGGGACGAGGTGGTGAGCGGCACCGGCCGCGGCACCGTCGTCTCGGTCGACGTGGAGAAGCGGGTCGTGGTGCTGGACCACGGCAAGATCCCGGGCGTGATGGGCGCCATGAAGATGAGCTTCCAGGTCAAGAATCCGCAGATCCTCGAGGGCATCGCTCCCGGCCAGAACGTCGAGTTCGAGGTCGAGCGCCTGGGCGACCAGTACCGGGTGAGGACGATCCGGCCGCTCAAGGAGTGAGCGCGCGCGTCGGGTAGACTCGCCCGCGATGCGGGTCGGCCTTCTCTTGCCCGGCGACTCGACGCACCCCGAGCGCCACGCGGCCCTCGTCGAGAGCGCGGTCGCCGCCGAAGCGCGCGGCTTCGACGCGGTGTGGCTCGCGGCGCCGCCCGTGGTGCTCGCGGCGATCGCGGCGCGCACCACGCGACTGTGGATCGGCGCCCTCCTCTCGCCCCTCGCGGAGCTCGATCCGCTCCGCGTCGCCGAGGACTACGCGACGCTCGACGGCATCTCGAACGGGCGCGTCGAGCTGTTCGCCGGCCCTGGCCCGCTCACCGCTGCGCGAGTCGCGGCCGCCCGCGCGATCGATCCGCCCCTGGAGCGCTCGCGCGAGAGTCTCGAGCTGCTGCGACGGCTGTGGAGCGAGACCGAGGTGCACTGGAGCGGGCGCTTCCGCCCTCCGCTCGCAGGAGTGACGGTCGAGCCGCGGCCCGTCCAGCGACCGCATCCGCCGCTCTGGATCGGCGCTGGGACCGGGCATGCGGCGGTGGATCTCGCCGCCGAGCTGGGCCTGCCGCTGCTGCTGCAGGGCGCGCCCGAACGGGGTCTCGTCGCGCGCTACCGGGAGCGCTTCGCCGGGCCCGGAGCGCAGCGAGTCGCTGTGTGCGACTCGGTGCGCGGAGCGGATGCCTCGCGCCGCCTCGCCGAGAGCCGCGAGGCGCTCGGGCTCGAGCTCTTCCTCGCCCGCATCGAGCCCGGAGGGGACGCAGCGCGCGCCATCGAGCAGATCGCGTCCCTTGCAGCCCGCGGGGCCGTTCGGTAGGGTCCGCGCCTCCATGAGCCAGGAAGAGCGACCTCCCTTCGGCGACCGCGATCGGTCGTTCAACGAGCGGTCCTACGGCGACCGGGACCGCGGCGGCTTCGGCCGCGACCGCGGCGAGCGAGGCGATCGCGGCGGCTTCGGGCGCGACGACCGCGAGCCCGAGCCGCGCGGCGTCAAGGCCCGGCTGCGCGCCAAGGCGCGCAAGAAGGCGCGCAAGCTCCGCAAGAAGACCTTCCGCGGCCCCAAGGTCTCGCGCCTCACCACCGACAAGGGCCTGACGATCGACTACAAGGACCCGCGCGTGCTCCGCATGTTCCTGACGGAGACGGGCAAGGTCCTGCCGCGGCGCATCTCCGGCAACACCGCCAAGCAGCAGCGCGAGGTGGTGGAGGCCGTGAAGCGCGCCCGCCACCTGGCGCTCCTGCCGTACGGGGAGTCGGTCCTCTAAGAGGACCGACGGAGAATCGGTCCGCTAGGCGACGCCGAGCGCCTTGCGGATCCCCGCGATCCCGCCGGTGTAGACGGCGCGGATCATGCCCTGCGCCTGCTCCTCGCTGGCGCCGTCGGGCTCGAAGCTGCTCGACCAGTCGACGCGGCACTCGTTCGGCCGGGTCTCGACGACCTTGACCGTCGAGAGGTAGCTCCGGACGGGAATCGGGCTCTTCTCGATGATCGCGTAGGAGAGGCTGCGGGCCGCGTCGTCGAATGCCTCGAGCCGCTCGGCGATCGAGAGCCCGCCCGGCAGCCCGATGCGGCGCACCGCGCCGATGCCCGAGCCCTCGACGCGGCAGCTTTGCAGGGCGGGTCCGCCCCACTTCGCGACGCCACCGAAGTCGCGCAGGATGTCCCAGACCTTCGCGGCCGGCGCCGCCACCGTCTCGCTCACCTCGACCTTTGCCATGTCGGTCTCCTTGCTGGCCGGTAGCATAGGCGCAACCGGCCGGGGGCTTCCATGAACGGCGCCGAGAGCCTGATCCGCACGGCGATCGCCTCGGGCGTCGAGCTCTGCCTCGCGAACCCCGGCACCACCGAGATGCCGCTCGTCAGCGCGCTCGACCGCGCGGCGGGAATGCGCGCGGTGCTCGGCCTCTTCGAGGGCGTCTGCACCGGCGCCGCCGACGGCTACGCGCGCATGGCGGAGAAGCCCGCGCTGACGCTGCTCCACCTCGGGCCCGGCTTCGCCAACGGCATCGCGAACCTCCACAACGCCCGCCGCGCCGGGTCGCCGGTCGTGAACGTGATCGGCGACCACGCCAGCTGGCACCGCGCCGCCGACGCGCCGCTCGCCTCCGACATCGTCTCGCTGGCGCGCCCGGTATCGGCCTTCGTGCGCGAGTCGCGGCGCGCCGCCGACCTGGCGGGCGACGCGGCCGCTGCGATCGAAGCGGCGCTCGCCCCGCCCGGCCACGTCGCGACGCTGATCGTGCCGGCCGATTGCCAGTGGGAGCCGGCAGGGGCGCCCGGCCCGCGCGCGCAGCGCGCCGCGCCACGCCCGGTCGCCGCGGCCCGCGTCGAGCGGGCGGCGCTGGCGCTGCGCAGCGACGAGCCCGCGGTGCTGATGCTCGGCGGCGCCGCGCTGCGCGAGCGCGGCCTGGTCGCGGCGGAGCGCGTGCGGGCCGCCACCGGCTGCCACGTCCTCCACGACACCTTCGTGGCACGCCTGGAGCGCGGGGCGGCGCTGCCGGGCTTCGAGCGCCTGCCCTACTTCCCGGAGCAGGCGATCCAGCGGCTGACGGGCGCGCGGCGCCTGGTGCTCGCCGGCACCCGCGATCCCGTCTCGTTCTTCGGCTACCCCGACGTGCCGAGCCGCCTCGCGCCGGCCGACTGCGAGCGCATCGAGCTCGCGAGCGTGGAGGAGGACGTCGCCGGGGCGCTCGAAGCGCTCGCCGACGCGCTCGGCGCGAAATCGACACCCGCTCGTGTCGAGGCGCGCGAACGCCCGGCGCCGCCCGCTTCGGGCGCCCTGGACGTCGCGGCGCTCGGGCGGGCGCTCGCCGCGCTCCAGCCGGAGGGCGCCATCGTCGTCGACGAAGCCGCCACGTCGGGCGCGGTCTGGTTCGCGCAAGCCGCCGCGGCGCCGCGCCACACGCTGCTCGCGCTGACCGGAGGCGCGATCGGGCAGGGCCTGCCGTGCGCGGTCGGCGCCGCCCTCGCCTGCCCCGACCGCAAGGTGATCGCGCTGCAGGCCGACGGCAGCGGCATGTACACGCTGCAGGCGCTCTGGACGATGGCCCGCGAGAGCCTCGACGTGCTGGTCGTGGTCTGCGCGAATCGCAGCTATCGCATCCTGCAGATCGAGCTGGCGCGCGCCGGCGTCGCCGAGCCCGGCCCCCAGGCGCGCCGGCTCGTGGAGCTCGCGCACCCCGAGCTCGACTGGACCGCGCTCGCGCGCGGCATGGGCGTTCCGGCGGTGCGCGTCGCCGAAGCCGGCCCGTTCGCCGTGGAGCTGGCGCGCGCCCTCGCCGAGCCCGGGCCGGCGCTGATCGAGGCGTTGCTCTAGCGTCGAGGCCGATGCCCGCATCGCTCGGCAGTCCGCGCTTCGCCTACACCAGAGGGCTTCACGCCCTCGGCGACGGCTGCTACGCGTGGCTGCAGCCCGACGGATCGTGGGGCTGGAGCAACGCCGGGCTCGTCGTCGACGGCGGCGCGTCGCTGCTGGTCGACACGCTCTTCGACCTGCGCCTCACGCGCGAAATGCTGGCCGCGATGCGCGCCGCGGAGCCGCGCGCCGCCGCGCGCATCGCCACGCTGGTGAACACGCACTCGAATGGCGACCATACCTTCGGCAACGCGCTGGTCGAGGGCGCCGAGATCGTCGCCACCCGCGCCTGCGCGGAGGAGATGGCCGGCGAGGGACCCGCTGCGCTGCTCGAGTTCCAGCGCCGCGCGCCGGGGATGGGCCGGCTCGGCGAGTACGCGCTGCACTGCTTCGGCGCGTTCCGCTTCGACGACGTCGAGACCCGCCTGCCGACGCGCACCTTCGCGGGGCGCCTCGACCTGCAGGTGGGGTCGAAGCGCGTGGAGCTGATCCAGGTCGGCCCCGCCCACACGCGCGGCGACCTGCTCGCGTACCTGCCGGGCGAGCGCACGCTCTTCAGCGGCGACATCCTCTTCGTCGACGGCACGCCGATCGTCTGGGCGGGACCGGTCGCGAACTGGATCGAAGCCTGCCGGCGCATCCAAGAGCTCGACGTCGAGACGATCGTGCCCGGCCACGGCCCGATCACCGACAAGCGCGGCGCCGCGGCGGTGGCTGGCTATCTCGAGTACGTGCGGGCCGAGGCGCGCAAGCGCTTCGACGCGGGGCTCTCGGCGCGCGACGCGGCCTTCGACATCGCGCTCGGCGACTACGCGAGCTGGGGCGACGCGGAGCGCATCGCGGTCAACGTCGCCACGCTGTACCGCGAGTTCTCCGGCGACGAGAAGCGCGCGAACGTGGTAGAGCTCTTCGAGCTGATGGGCGAGCTGCATCGCCAGCGGCGGCGCTGATGCGGCACGAGTACCGGCTCGTCGACGTCTTCACCCGCGAGCGCTTCGGCGGGAACCCGCTCGCGGTGTTCCCCGACGCGCGCGCGGTCGATCCCGCGCTGATGCAGCGCATCGCCTTCGAGCTGAACCTCTCCGAGACCACCTTCGTGCTGCCGGCGACGCGGGCCGACTGCGACGTGCGCGTGCGCATCTTCACGCCGCGCAGCGAGGTGCCGATGGCCGGCCACCCGACCGTCGGCACCGCCTTCGTGCTGGATCGCGGCGATCGCATCGTCTTCGAGAAGGGCGTCGGTCCGGTGCCGGTCGAGCGCGCGAAGGCGCCGGACGGCGCGCCGATCTGGCGCATGACGCAGCCGCGCCCGCGCTTCGGCGCGCGCGCTCCCGACGGCGCGGCGCTGGCCGCCGCGCTGGGCCTCGACGAGGGCGACCTCGAGGCGTCGCTCCCCGCCGCCGTCGTCGCCACCGGCGCGCCCTTCCTGATGGTGCCGCTGAAGGGCGCCGGCGCGATCGGCCGCGCGCGCCTGCGCGTCGACCTCTGGCAGCCGATCGGGCGCGCCCTCGACGCAGCGGGTCCCTACCTGTTCGCGCTCACGGGCGTCGGCGCCGCGCGCGCGCGGATGTTCGCCCCGAGCCAGGGGATCCCGGAGGACCCGGCCACGGGCAGCGCCGCCGGCCCGCTCGGCGCGTATCTGCTCGAGCACGGCCGCATCGCGCGCCCCGCGGAGGGCCCCGCGCGCCTCGCGATCACCCAGGGCGTCGAGATGGGGCGCCCGAGCCGGATCCACGTCGAGGTCGAGGGCGCGCGCGGCGACATCCCCGCGGTCCACGTCGGCGGCGAGTGCGCCGCGGTGGGCGGCGGCTGGTTCGAGCCGTGAGCGCTCCGTGCGACGTCGAGCGCCAGTTCTTCCGGATGCTGAACCGCATCGTCGAGCCGCGCGTGCGCGCCGGCTGGGCGTCGCCGCGGCTGGTGCCGGGCGGCTTCGTCGTGCTCGAGACGAAGGGACGCCGCAGCGGAAGGCGCTCGCGCGTGCCGCTCGCTGCGATCCGCGTCCAGGACCTGGTGCTGGTCAGCACTTTCCGCGGCCGCCGCTCGCAGTGGGTCAGGAATGCGGTGGCCGATCCGGAGGTCCGCTACTGGCTGCGCGGGCGGCCGCGCAGGGCACGCGCCTACGTGCTCGCACCCGATGCCCGCACGCGCGGCGCGAGCGAGCTGCCGCGCGCGCTGCGCTGGCTGGCGCGCTCGCTCGTGCCCTACACCTACGCGGGCTGGGCCTTCGCGGTGTTGCGTCCCAGCGAGGAGACGCTGCCGCAGGTCCGGCGCAAGCGCGCCTAGAGACGCTTCGACGCCCGGCGCGGTAGGATGCGGGGCCGAAACAGGAGGCCTTCGCATGGCCGGGCCGCTCGCTGGAATCCGCGTCGTCGACTGCTCGGCGGTGCTCTCGGGGCCGATGGCGACGATGATGCTCGCCGACCAGGGCGCCGACGTGATCAAGGTCGAGCAGCCGGGGATCGGCGACTTCCTGCGCCTCTCGCCCTTCGTGCGCGGGGGGCTCGGCGCATTCTTCGTGAACGGCAACCGCGGCAAGCGCGCCATCACCATCGACCTGCACCAGCCGCGCGGCCGCGAGCTCCTGCTCGCGCTGGTGCGCGGCGCCGACGTCTTCGTGCAGAACTTCCGGCCGGGCGCCGTCGAGCGACTCGGCATCGCGGAGGCCGACCTGCGCGCGGTGCAGCTCGACCTCGTCTACGTCTCGATCAGCGGCTTCGGCGAGACGGGGCCGTACGCGAACCGGCGCGTCTACGACCCGGTGATCCAGGCGCTCAGCGGCAGCGTCGCGATCCAGGTGCACCCCGACACCGGAGAGCGCGACCTGGTGCGCCACGTGATCTGCGACAAGGCCTCGGCGCTGACGGCGGCGCAGGCGATCACCGCGGCACTCTTCGCGCGCGAGCGCGGCGCGGGCGGCCAGCACGTGCGCGTCGCCATGCTGGACGCCTCGATCGCCTTCTTCTGGCCCGACGGCATGATGGAGCACACCATGGTCGGGCCCGGCGTCGAGCGCGCCGGCCCCACGCTCTACCGGCTCTACCGCCTCACCGAGACCGCCGACGGGCACCTGATCTACTTCGCCGTCTCGGACGCGGAGTTCCACGGGCTGTTCCGCGCGCTCGGGCGACCCGAGTGGTGCGAGGACGCGCGCTTCCGCGACCACGCCGGCCGCATGGCCCACACCGCCGAGCTCGACGCGAGCATACGCGCCGCGTTCCGCAAGTGGCCGACCGCGGAGGTCCTGGCGCGGATGGGCGCCGAGTCGCTGCCGGCGGCGCCCGCCCACTCGCTCGAGGACGTGATCGCCGACCCGCAGGTGCGTCACAACGAGCTGCTGGTCGAGCGCGAGCATCCGACCGCGGGCGTGATCCGCCAGCCGCGCCCGCCGGCGCGCTTCGACAGGACGCCCGCCGAGCCCGGCCGCCTGGCGCCGCTGCCCGGCGAGCACACCGACGAGATCCTCGCCGAGCTCGGCCTCGCCGCCGACGAGCGAGCACGGCTGCGCGAAGCAAAGGTGGTGGCATGAGCCGAGGAGAACGAACCATGAAGGCGCGAAGCGCCGCCCTGCTCGCAGCCGTCTGCGCGCTCCCGATGCCGCTCGCGACGGCGCGCGACGCTGCGGCTGCCCAGCTCGAGGCCTTTGCGTCGGTCGAGGCGGGCACCGCGGGCCTCTGCACGGTGACGCCGGTCTTCTTTCCGGGCGGTCCCATCTTCTCCGGGACCTACGGCGTCCCCGTCGACTTCCAGGCCTGCGGCTTCAGCACCGACAGCGGGCTCTCCGACATCGTGCAGCCGAGCGGCAGCGCGGATGCCAGCTGGACGGCCAGCTCGGCGAAATTCTCGGGCACGTCGCAGGCGCACGCCGAGCTGCGAAAGCTCGGCGCCAAGGCGTCGGGCACCAACACCGCACAGGGCAACGTGCTCGGCAACGCTGCCGGAGCCTTCGGCGCCTTCTCCGACACGCTCACCGTGACGAGCCCGGCGCAGGCGAACGGCAACGGCGGCTACGCGCGCTTCGACTTCGCGGTCGAGGGCCAGGTCGCCGCGCACAACGGCGCCTACGATGCGGGCGTCCAGCAGCTGCTCGGCCACGCGGACGCGCTCGTCGCGGTGCGCGTCGACGCGACGCCCTCGAACGTCTTCCTGGCGCAGGTGGTCCTGAACGGCGCCCAGGCGCCCTCCACCAACCCGCTCAATGCCACGGGCTTCACGGCGACCCACGAGGCGACGGGCTGGACATTCGCGGGCTCGGCGGGCGCCCGCTCGGCGATGCTCCCGATCGTCTTCGGGACGCCTTTCGCATTCACCGCGGGGCTGCTCGCCGAGGCCTATCCGCAGACCGAGAGCGCGATGGCTGGCGACGCGGGGGTCGATTTCTTCACTACCGCCACGCTCACCGGGATGGAGGTGCTCGACGCCGGCCAGACGCCGATCGGGTGGTTCCAGGTCTCGGCGGACTCGGGGACGCAGTACGTGCCGGAGGCCGGCGCGGCCGCGGCTCCGGGCGCGGGGCTCGCGACGCTGCTCGCGCTGCGCGCGCGCCGGAACGGCTAGGGCTCAGTCGATCCGCACGCGCTCGCCGAGCTGCGGCACGACGGCGCTCCAGCCGAGCTGCGAGCCGACCGCCGCGGCGAGCGTCTCGGAGGCCGCGGGCTCGCCGTGGACGACGAAGGTCACGCGCGGTGCTGCCGGCGCCTTGCCGAGCCAGGCGAGCAGCTCGCCGGCGTCGGCGTGCACCGAGAAGCCCGAGCCGTCGACGATCTCCGCCTGCACCGGCACGTAGCGCCCGTGCAGCTTGACCGCGCGCACGCCGTCGAGCAGCGCGCGGCCGCGCGTCCCGATCGCCTGGAAGCCCGCCAACACCACGGCGTTTCGCGGGTCGGGGAGGCGGCGCGCCAGGTGGTGGAGCACGCGCCCGCCCGTGGCCATGCCCGACGCCGAGATGATGATGGCGGGGAGGTGCGCCTCGTGGATCGCCTTCGAGGCCTGCGCGTCGCGCGCCTCGACCAGGCCGGCGGGGTCGAGCACGTCGGCGCTGCCGTGCAGCTCGGGGCGCACCTCGGGATCGCCCTCGGCGATGGCGCGCCGGTAGACGTGCAGCGCCGCGAGCGCCATCGGGCTGTCGACGTAGATCGGCAGCGCCGGGATGCGTCCCTCGCGCAGCATGGCGGCCAGCTCGAGCAGCAACACCTCCGTGCGATCGACCGCGAAGGCCGGCACCAGGACGGCGCCCCCGCGCGCCGCGGTGCGCGCGATCGCGTCGGCCACGCGCTCGCGCGCCGCGGCCTCGTCGTGGCGGCGGTCGCCATAGGTCGACTCGACCAGCAGCGTCGCCGCCGCGGCGGGCGGCTCGGGCGGCAGCAGGATCGGATGGCTCGGACGCCCGAGATCGCCCGAGACGAGGACCGCGTCGCCGGCGCGGCCCTCGATCTCGAGCCGCACCCAGGCCGAGCCGAGGATGTGCCCCGCGCGCCCGAAGCGCGCGCGCACGCCCGGCGCCACCTCGATCGCCTCGCCGAAGGCCGTGCAGCGCAGCAGCCGCAGCGAGCGCGCCGCGTCCTCCTCGGTGTAGAGCGGCAGCGCGGGCACGTGCTTCGAGAAGCCCTTGCGGTTGGCGTACGCCGCGTCCTCCTCCTGCAGGCGGCCGCTGTCGGGCAGCACGATCTCGCAGAGCGCGGCGGTGTTCTCGGTGCAGTGGATCGCTCCCGCGAAGCCCTGGCGCACCAGCCCTGGCAGGTAGCCCGAGTGGTCGAGGTGCGCGTGGGTCAGCAGCACGGCGTGCAGGCTGCGCGGGTCGACCGGGAACGGCTCCCAGTTGCGCAGGCGCAGCTCCTTCAAGCCCTGGAACAGGCCGCAATCCACGAGCACGCGGGCGCGCGGCGTCTCGACGAGGAAGCGGCTCCCCGTGACGGTGCGCGCGGCGCCGAGGAAGCGCAGGGTCGGAGCGCCGGTCACGAGCGGGACCTAAGCACTTCCCGCGCGCCCGCGCACCAATTACCCTCTCGGGCCGATCATGAGACGCCGCCTCCTCCTCGCCGCGCTCCTGCTGCTCCCCTCGGCCGCGCTCGCCGCGAACCCGGTCGTGCGCCTCGCCTTCGACCCGACGCTCGGGCACTTCGACCTCGAGCTGTGCCGCGAGCCGTCGACGGCGTGCCAGGGTGTCGCGCCCAACACGGTCGCGAACTTCCTGAACTACGTGAACCGCGGCGCCTATGTCTTCGGCTCCTTCATCCACCGCGACGTCACGATCTACCCGGGAGACGGGTCCAAGATCCCATTCATCTTCCAGGGTGGCACCTACTACATCGATCCGAACCAGAACCCGCTCTTCCCACCGCCCGAGATCCCGACCGATCCGCCGATCGCGAACGAGTTCAACCAGCCGAACACGCGCGGGACCATCTCCGTGCCACTGCTCTCGACCAGCGACAACAATCCTTGCGCCACCGACCCGAACAGCGGGACGAGCGGCTTCTTCGTGAACCTCTCGGACAACTCGCAAACCCTCGACTGCGGACACTACACCGTGTTCGGCGTCGTCGAACCAGAGGACCTGCCGGCGATCGACCGGATCGGGGCACTCACGGCCTACTGCTTCTCGACCACCGCATTCTGCGATCCGAACAGCGCCTTCGACGAGGTCCCGCTCCTGGCGAGCTTCTCGGGTCCAGACCCGATCCCGTACCTCGTCTACTACTCGGTCCACCCGCTCGCCTTCGACGACGGCGGGCCAGCCACCGAGGGCGGCTCGCTGCAGAGCGATCTCGACGTTCCGGCGCAGCGCGCCGACGACTTCCTGCTGGCAGGCCCCGGCTGGACGGCGATCGACGCCGTGCAGTGGTGGGGCCAATACCTCGCTTCGAACACGCCCGTCACGCTCGACGCCTTCAAGCTGCGCGTCTTCGCCGACGACGGCGGGGGAGCAAGTCACCTGCCGACCGGCCCGCCGCTGGTCGAGCGCACGCTCCACAACATCCTGCGCGGCGACACCGGGACCACCTCGGGCGCTTCGCACGTCTTCGAGTACCTGGCGAGCTTCCCGAGCTTCGGGCTCCCGCCGGGCCGCTACTGGCTCTCGATCGTCAACGACACCACCGCCGACGCGACGAGCCACTGGTACTGGTCGCGCAGCGACGCCGCCGCCGGCGACGAGCGCGTGCGAGCTCACGACACGGATGCCTGGGCGGCGGACACCCCCGGGACGATGGCGTTCGCGCTGCTGCCCGAGCCGGACGTGGCTGTGCAGGGCGCGCTCGCGCTCGGGGCGCTTCTGTGGATCGCGAGGCGCCGAGCTGTTTGTCGACCTGGCGTCCAGCACGCGAGCGCCGCGCCCCTTGTCACGAGCAGAAGCCGACTACGAGCATCTGAGCCACGATTCCGATGCTGATGGCCAGTGAGAGAGCGACCAGTGTGTTCAGCCGCCGATCGCCCAGCTTGGCGTAGCGACGGGTCAGAACGAACCGCATCAGCTCGAGCGACTTCCCGCCCGAGACGCGAGGCAGGCTCGGCCTGCCGAGGCGCTCCCATTCCTCAGGATGGTGATGCTCGAGGCGGCTGAAGACCAGCTGCGCGACGATGGAGCCCCCGAAAGCGCGAGTAGGATCCCGACGTCGATCTGACCTCCCCCCTCTCCTTGGCTCACCGTGGTGCACCCCATAGGACCAATCGGTCCGTTGGGTCATGCACGCACGTAGAACGTCGGCGCTGACGGCGGTGGGTTGTGCAAAACGAGGCGCCCATCCGGCGCGATCGAAAACTCGACTCTCTCCTCTCGCGGAGCTGATGGTTGATCGGTCATCAAGCAGTTTCCTTCCACTCGATACGTGAGCTGGATGATCTGGTCCTTGTCCTTCAAGTGAACGGTGTAGGTCAGCTTTCCGTTTCGCTCGAAGCGAAGGGAAACATCGCCATACGCTTTGAGCGACCGGAGATCGCTCGGATCCGTTCGCCAAGATCCGACAAGGTCATCCTGCATCACCCCACTCCGATGCCTGCCTCTGCAAGTTGTCTCTCCACGAGTGCTTCGTGGACAGTGCCCGAAACGAAAGTTCGCAAATCCTCCACAACTTCCTCAAGCCTTTCCGGAGGCCCAATTTCCTTCACGAGGATCGCAAGGAAGAGCATGCGCTGCATCTTCCCGATACCGGGCGATGAGCCGGTGAACCACTCGTCCCTTAGTGCCTGGTCGGTCGAGTGTTCCTCTAGCTGGACCAGCACCCCCTCGAGGCAGCGAAGCATGGTTCGAGCGCTCTCTGCGGGTGAGTCCGTTTCCCTCACCTGTAGCCACTTCTCACGCCCATCCTCACTGAGGCGCTTGCGCCAGTGTGCCGCCGCTACATCGAAACCCGGAGGAGAATCATTCGGGAACTTGCTTGCAATCCTCGCGGAATAGACGCCATAGTTTATCGTAACGAGGGCTTCGCGCGGCGAAGACTTCACGCTCTTTTGGAGTGACAACACGATCGTGTTCCCATCCTCGCACGTGCGCCGGAACGCCGTGCCCCTTGCGGAGAATCCCTGCTCTTTCAGAAAGCGTCGCACGATGCCAAGCGCCTCGGTCAGCACGGAGCGGCCTTCCATCACGGTCCCCGCACCACGTCTACGCGGTAGCCCTTCATGAGCCACAGCCACGTGTCCTTCGCTCGCTGCGATGCGCTGTACGGAGAGTTCCCAAGCTTCGTCTCGATACCTCCCAATACCGTCCCATTCTGCGAAACCTCGATGTCGATGAACCGGCGGCCGAAAGGTGTCGCTTTGTACACCTCCGTCCCAACATCGCGGCCTTCGGCTTGCAATGCCTGCGCAATCTCGTCCCTAAAGGCATTGCCAGCGATCCGGTTGGCTTGAACGCCAGCGAGTTCGGCTCCGAGCTTCAGGCCTCCCTTCGCGAGACTCTTGGCGGCGGCTCCCGCCAGGAACACATCAGACGCGGCCGCGGCGGCTTGGAGTGCGCCCCAACCGTAGCTGCCTTGCTGGAAGTCGTTGATCGCGGCTCGACCCGAACCCCAGATCGGAATGAGCGACTCGACGAAGCCCGGTCCTCCCACAGGGCCTGAGACCGCGACCCGGACAACCCGAGGAAGTCCTCGAGCGACAGGTGCTGAAGCGGCTGCGGCTGGGCCTTGGGCGTGCTGATCGGGTGGACGAGGTCGGCGAGCACCGGTCCGCGGCCTCCGGTGTCGAAGGGACTGAAGACCTCGGTCGGGGGCATGTAGGGCAGCGACTC